>Ga0210385_10001442_pt1 | contig 14777 bp, 12 predicted proteins | sample IncBWH26OmetaG_FD_160107 | JGI IMG/M metagenome (GOLD analysis project Ga0210385, IMG submission 160107) | Forest soil microbial communities from Barre Woods Harvard Forest LTER site, Petersham, Massachusetts, United States - Inc-BW-H-26-O ...
CGTCGCTCAACGAAAGTGGTGGCTCTAATATTGCCTTTATTCTTCTCCTTCTTGCTGTCGTGCATTGTTTATGCGGGGAAAAACGAAAAATGCCGATGCTACACATCACGCTCGCGTGTGATGAAAATCACAAAGACATCAATCACTTGGTAGGGCTCTGTGCCGCTATGGCACGACTGCTACAAGCATTGGACAACCTGGTGAAATGACGTCTGCAATGGATGGGTTCCAGATACGGCCTCAGATTCTCCGAGACGCCGTGCTATCACGGTAAAAGGAAAGGCACACTCCATGGACGATAGCAGTGTAAAAATCTTAGTGGTGGGTCAGAACGCGGCGGCGCTGGATCATCTTCGGCGGCAATTGCATGAGCGCAGTTACCGGTGCTGGGTCGCATCCTCCGCGCGCGAATGCACGGAACTTTCCGCCCAGCACCATTTCCCCCTCGTTCTCAGCACTGTACTTCCGGGGAGTGAAACCTTTCCCTGGGATGGAGCGACACGCGCCGTTTTCTATTGTTATCCCGTCCGCAACGACTGCTGGTGGCTGCCTGTCATACGCGACGGTGAGCGATGCTTTGGAGATCGGGCGCTACGGGCGCGCGAATTTGCAGGGCTTCTCGACCAATTTCGACGAGAGCTTGATTCAGCGGCTCCGGTGGCATGCGTCGAGCGATCATGAGCTTGGCAGATGTTTGCGCGACAACATCATGCGGCGACCAAACTCTGGAGCGCCTTGCGGTTCGTAATTAGCACAGAGGAACCGTGGACTGCGACAAGATGCTGGTTCTTGAAACCGGCGAATGCACGTGTAACCGTTTCACGGGAACTGCCGATGCACTCGGCAATTTCCTGGTGAGTGAGAGGGATACAAACTCCGATTCCGAGCTTGGTTTGCTCGGCTTCATCCGACCAATCCAGCAGCAACTTCGCGAGCCTTCCCTGCACCGACGTGGAAAGCCCAACAGTCCGCAGCTGTTCACAAGCTGTGTGGTAGTTGCCGCTCAATTGCTTGACTACACCCGCACTGACCTCCGGGTGCTGAGCGACAAAACGCAGGAAATCATCGCGGCGGATGAAAGCGATCTGCGAGGGACGAAGGGTTTCAGCGCTCACTTCGTAGGGCTTGCCGGCGAGGACAGACATCAAGCCGAGAATCTCACCTGCCTTAGCGATACGCAGGATGAGTGTTTTCCCTTCGCTGGAGCTGATCGTAAGCTTCACTTCTCCCTGACAGAGCACGAAGACCCCGCGGGAGTCCTGCTTTTCCATAAAAAGTACCGCACGCTCGGGGAACGCGGACGTCAGCTTAATCGAATCAAAGTCCTTCATTGCCTTCGGCATGAGGTCGCAAAAGAAACTGGACTTCTTAAGCTTGCACGTCTGGCAATTCTCGCTCATTTCAAACCCGTATGGTCCGCGCATATCAGTCTTCCTCTCTCGAGGCTTCGGGATTTTGGAGCCGTGCCTGCTCGGCGAAGTAAGTGGTTATGGGTGTGTCTGTTACAAAGTCCGCGTGCGTCTTGCTATAGATTTCGGCCAGAACCTGCTTCCCATTAGGGGCCACGCGATCAACCGCGCACAAATCCACACAGAGCTTTCTATTACCGAGACAGGCCGCCAGCGATCGCCACACCCGATCAAGTTCATTTACCCAAGGTCCAGTGATTCCGCCCTCCAACTTCATCGTCGTACTGCCGGGCCTCTCGCTGACTGTGATCCTTAGGGTCATCGGTCTGCTCTCAAGTGACACCGATCACAAAGGCAACCGGGGAACCAAAGAGATGAGGAGTTGCATATCTGCGCAAGATATTGCAAATGCGGACGTTAGGTGGATATCAAGGATTGACGGGACGAAGCGACAGCGAGGGTGACGAAGATCACTGACGATATTTCGCCATACGTGACTATATGTAGTCAGAACGGCGGATTCCGAGCTTTCGGAGCTTGGAATTCAGAGTTGTGCGCTTCAGTCCGAGGCGTGAAGCCGCCCCGTGAGACCCGGCGATGAGGCCTTTGGTTTCGCGGAGGATTTTTAGGATATGGTCCCTTTCTGTAGATTCGAGGGTTGAACTTTCATCGGCGGAACGATTTCCATTGGGAAGATCCAGCTCGGCGAGGGGCGCCCAAAGAGCAGGGCCTTTGCTCAAGATGACGGACCGCTCGATGAAATTCTCAAGTTCTCGAATATTTCCGGGCCAGTCCCAGCGAGTGAGCGCTTTCATTATGTCGGACGGAATGGTTTCGATCGCCTTATCCAAGGTTCGCGCGTGCTTGCTCACAAAATAGCGAACCAAAAGAGGGATGTCTTCGCGACGTTCACGAAGAGGAGGCAGAGTGATGGGAAATACTCTGAGACGATAAAAGAGGTCGCTGCGAAATTGCCGATCGTTGACCATCTTGCCGAGATCGCGGTTGGTGGCGGCGATCAGGCGCGCATCGACGGGGATTGTGCGCGTTCCGCCTAAGCGTTCGAACTCTTTCTCCTGAAGGGCGCGCAACAGCTTAGGCTGCAGTTCCAGCGGGAGGTCCCCGACTTCGTCGAGAAAAAAGGTGCCTTGGTGAGCGAGCTCCAGGCGGCCGATCTTCTGGGAGATGGCGCCGGTGAATGCCCCACGCTCATGACCGAAAAGCTCGCTTTCGAGAAGGCCCGTGGGAATCGCCGCACAGTTCAATTTGACGAGGCTTCGTTCGTGGCGGGAACTCAACTGGTGAATGGCCCGTGCAACGAGGTCCTTACCGGTTCCGGTTTCTCCCAAGATCAAGACGGTGACGTCCGTCGCCGCAACGGTTTCGACCTCTTTCAAGGCTTTCTTTAGCGTAGGACTTTCCCCGATGATGTCTTCGAACCGGTTTTCAACATTGAGCTCTTCCTCGAGATAGCGGTTCTCACGTTCCTTGCGTTGCAGCTCTTCCTGGGCACGGATCTTTTCCGAGAGGTCGCGGATCACGCTAATGACGAGCTTGCCCTGGACGGTATCGACGGGGCTCAGCATGATATCGACCGGGAACTCGGTTCCATCTTTGCGCCTGCCCCGAAGCTCCAATCCGATACCCATAGGGCGTGTCTGGGCGTGCGCCCTATATCCTTTCCGGTGGTTTGGATGGACCTTTCGAAATCGTTCTGGAACCAAAACCTCGACGGTCTGGCCGGTCAATTCAGCCGGCTTGTAGCCGAAAAATTTTTCTACTTGGGCATTCACTTCGGCGATCAGTCCTTGCTCGTCGACTACGATAATCGCGTCCGGCGAGAACTCGAAAAGAGCGCGGAAACGCTGTTCGCTCAGATGAAGAGCATCCTCGACCCTCTTGCGTTCGGTGAAATCGCGGGTGACCTTCGAAAAGCCAAGCAATTCGCCATGACTATCGCGAATGGCGGTGATTACGGCGTCTGCCCAAAATCGAGTGCCATCTTTGCGGACCCGCCATCCTTCCTCTTCGAAGCGGCCCTCGGTGACTGCCGTCTTCAGCGCGCGATCAGGCTTGCGCTGCTCGATGTCTTCTGCGCCGTAAAAGCGGGAAAAGTGCTGGCCGATGATCTCCTCTGCGGTGTAACCCTTGATGCGTCGCGCGCCCTCATTCCAAGTAGAGATGGTCCCGCGAGAATCCAGCATGAAGATGGCATAATCCCTTACACCGGCCACCGAGGATCGGAATAATTCCTGGCTTCGCGCGAGCTTCCGGTTGGCAACGTCCAATCTTTGATTTGCGTCTTGAATCTCCCCCGACCAAGAAACGATGTCACTTTCGATTTGCGCCGTTTGTAGGCGCAACTTTTCGGTGATCTCCAGCTGCTGAAGCCCCTGTTGCCGGAGGCGGGCGAATTCCGTGACATCCTCGACGCGATGGATGAGGTAGGCGACTTCGCCGTCGTCGCCCAAGACAGGCGCATTGAGAGGTCTCCAATATCTCTCTTCGAACGCGCCTCCCTCCGATTGGGGCTTGCGAATGTCGTATTTCTGCGTAGCCATCGCATCCGGAAGTTTATCTTTTAGCACCCGGTCGAGTGAGGCGCGAAGATTGTGAACGCCGGTGGCGGCAGGATCGTCGGGATTGTCGGGGAAGATATCAAAGATGCCTCGACCGAGAACCTCTTCTCGTTTCGTCATGGTCGCGTTGAGGTAGGCATCGCTGACCGCAACGATCGTGAGATCAGGCGCGAGCACGAGGTACAAACCGGGGACCGATTGGAACAAAGTCCGAAAGTCCGGATCGAAAGATGTATTAGACAACTTGGAGAAATCGAGACCGTTCATACTGTGGTTGCCCTGAGAAAACCGGCACGCGCTGAAGATCGCGCATGCATCTTTCCGGCTCCTTCTCACGGGAAACGGGAGTATACCCCAGAAATACTACAGGGACTTCACTTGGCGAGGCGCAAGCGGGGTGACTCTTGGATGGGCATAAGGACGCAGGCGAATCGATTCTGCGGAGAAGGGGCGATGGTCTGCGCCAGGACTCGGTGTCAACAATCAATGAGCGTGGCCCACCTCAGCCTCTGAGGTAATGACCGAGGAGAACTCGCAACGTTCGCGGATGGCTGCCGCCACCGAATTGCTTAGATCGTGTGCACGGCCGAGACGATAACGTTGCTCGGCTTTCCGAATCGTTACGGCAAGCGGGCGATTGTGAAAAACGTCGGCCACCCAGCGCGAAGAGTCCCCGTAGATTGGAACAACGTAAGGCTGGTCGTCGCGAGCGCACGCAAGCCGGCCAAAATTCGATCGGCTGCGAAATTCATCGCACTCCTGTGTGCTCATTTTCTTTACAAGCTCGCGTACCTTCTTCCAACGAGATCTCCGCCGACCACCCAACTTTAATTGCGGACGGTCAGGACCGGGCACGCGGCGGCCACCACAATCTTATGCGCGGTGGCTTGCCCCAGGTGTACGGCAGCACCCAGATGTTTGGCGGCGCCGCGAATCCCCATTACGATCAAGTTTGATTGACGCTCGCGAGCGGCCTCGAGAATTCTCTCTGCGGCACCGCCGTAGCCGATGATTTTCTGCGGATCGTAGGTCAACCGCGTGGGCCTCTCAGGGGGCATCTTCGCAGCGATATCGTCGAGCGACTCGTTCATTTGTTCTGTTGATTGCTGAACTTCGCGGATCACGTGGATGACCGTGAGCAATGCGCGACTTTTCTCCGTAAGAGATATGGCGTAAGCGGGCGCGGCGGAGGACCCGGAGCCCAGGCTGGCGGCGAGGAGGATACGACGGAAGCGCATCTCTGGTTCAAGAGGCGTTGGCACATTCGGCCCAACGGTGAGTACAGGGACACACGACTTGCGGAAAATTTCTTCGGCAACGGAGCCCAGCAGAAGTTTCGAAACGCCCCTGCGCTCATGCGTCCCCAGCACGATAAGGTCGACGCCGCAGTCCTCGATAACTCGCTCGACCGAAGACCAGATGCCAAGGCCACACTCGACGATGGTTTCGGTTGGCAAGCCGGCAAAATGTTGCGCAAGCCGTTGCATCTCCCTGTCCGCGCACTGTTCCTGAGCCGCGATCGTATCGGCGGCGACATCGGGTACGGAGTACGCGACAGGATTGAGAACATGCATCGGGAGGATTTTGCAATCGAAGTTGCGCGCGATGGAGGTGACGAAGGGCAGGGCGGATTGCGAAGGCTGGGAAAAATCCGTCAGGTAAATGAAGATTCTTTAGTTTGATGCCTGAGACGCTGGTGGTGCTTGCCATGGTCCGCCTCGCTATCCTGAAGATGCACCAAGAAGGACCGAGCCGCTGTGATCTACGTCACCTGAAACCGTAACATGCAAGGAAGGACATGCCGCTCAACTCCTTCGATTCGTTATATTCAATCCGTTAATTGCCGCACTTCTCCGTAGAAGACCACCTCCAATTCCGAATTTCGGGCTTATCAATCCCTTCGGAGTAGGCGTAGGCAATGCTCTCGACGATTTGCCTTTTGAGCCATTCTTTGACGTGAGCGGCGGAGTCTTGGAGGGCCGGAACACGGTCGATTACATCGATCGCCAGGTTAAACCGATCGACTTGATTGCGGATCGCAAGCTCCAGAGGAGTGTTGATGTTGCCTTTCTCCTTGTATCCGCGGACGTGGATATTGGCGTGGTTGTTTCTGCGATAGGTGAATTTGTGAATGAGCCAGGGATAGCCGTGGAAATTGAAGATCACCGGCTTATCTTTCGTGAAGAGCGAATCGAAATCGCGATCGCTCAAACCATGCGGGTGCTCCGTGTCCGGCTGAAGGCGGTACAAATCTACGACGTTAACGAAACGGATCTTGAGTTTCGGTAGGCATTGTCGAAGGATCGCCACGGCAGCGAGAGCCTCCTGCGTCAGGACATCGCCTGCGCTCGCCACGACGACATCAGGATCATCGCCGCAGTCGTTGCTGGCCCAATCCCAAATGCCGATGCCTTTCGTGCAATGGATGATTGCGGCATTCATATCCAGATAGGTGAGGTGAGGCTGCTTGTCCGCGACGATCACGTTTACGTAATTCTCGCTGCGCAGGCAGTGATCCGCCACGCTGAGGAGACAGTTCGCATCCGGCGGGAGATAGATACGTGTGATTTCAGCGCTTTTGTTGCTGACGACGTCAAGAAAGCCTGGGTCTTCGTGGGTGAAGCCGTTGTGATCCTGGCGCCAAACGAGCGATGTGATCAAGATGTTCAGAGAGGAGATCGGAGCGCGCCAGTCCAGTTCGAGCTTCGACTTGTCGAGCCATTTGGCGTGTTGGTTATACATGGAGTCAATCACGTGGGCGAAGGCCTCGTAGGTGTTGAAGAGGCCGTGGCGCCCCGTCAGAAGATAGCCTTCGAGCCAGCCCTCAAGCGTGTGCTCGCTCAACATTTCCATGACGCGGCCATCGGGGGCAATGTCGGTGCCGTCAGCGTCTTCCCTTTTGAAGGCGGCAAGCCATGTCTTCACGCTCGCCTTGTAAACGTCCTGCAGCCGGTTGGATGCGTTCTCATCCGGGCTAAGCAGGCGAAAACTGGTCATGTTGCGCCGCATCACTTCGCATAGAAACTTGCCGAGCGTTTCCGTCGGGGAGATTTCGTTGGCACCCGGAGCCGCCACGGGAACTGCATAGTCGCAGAACCTGGGAACGTTAAGAGGCTTTCGCAGCTTGCCTCCGTTGGCGTGAGGGTTGGCGCTCATGCGACGCTCGCCTGCAGGCGCCAGAGTCCGCAGTTCCGGGATGAGGGTCCCATTTTCGTCGAAGAGCTCTTCCGGCTTATAGCTGCGCATCCATCGCTCGACGATCTTCATGTGTTTGGGATTGGATTGAACGTCTGCCACCGGCACCTGGTGCGCTCGCCAGAAATTCTCCACCTTGTGACCGTCGACTTCCTTCGGCCCCGTCCATCCCTTCGGCGATCGCAGAACGATCATCGGCCAGCGCGGCCGCTCCGCCTTTCCCGAGCTGCGCACTTTTTTCTGGATGGCGCGGATTTCGAGAACGCAGGCCTCGACCGTCGCGGCCATCTCCTGGTGCATGCGCTTGGGATCGTCGCCCTCTACGATGTGAGGAGTCCACCCGTAGCCGCGAAACAATTGCTCGAGCTCCTCTGAAGAGATGCGGGCCAGCAGAGTGGGATTCGCGATCTTATAGCCGTTCAAATGAAGAATGGGCAACACCGCGCCGTCGCGGATCGGGTTCAGAAATTTGTTTGAATGCCAGGACGTTGCAAGCGGGCCGGTTTCAGCTTCGCCGTCTCCCACGACGACGCTTACGATGAGATCGGGATTATCGAACGCCGCCCCGAAGGCGTGAGAGACGCTGTAACCAAGCTCGCCTCCCTCATGAATCGATCCGGGAACTTCGGGCGTACAGTGGCTGCCGAGCTGTCCGGGAAAGGAAAATGCGCGGAAAAGCTTGAGTATCCCAGCTTCGTCCTGGCTTTTTTCCGGATATATTTCGGAATAGGTTCCTTCCAGATAGCAATTGGAGATGACTGCCGGCGCGCCGTGACCTGGGCCCGAGATGTAGATCATGTTGAGGTCGTACTTGCGAATTACGCGATTCAGGTGAACCCAAATAAATGTCTGGCCGGGGTCGGAACCCCAGTGCCCGAGCAGCCGATTCTTGAAATGTTCGGGGCGAAGGGGCTCTTTGAGCAGTGGATTGTCCCGCAGATAGATCATCCCCGCACAAAGGTAATTACAAGCCCGCCAGTACGCGTCGGTCTTGCGGAGCTGATCCGGACTGAGAGGAGGTCTGTGAGTTCGAGACTGCTTTTCCTTCTTCTTTGCGGCTTTCATGCGAACTATGCTCCTACTGTGAACGGGCGGCCTTACTAGCTGCCATATTCTCCAAGACTAGGGTCTCAGAGTCTCCAGCTTGACACAGCTTTCATGTCCACGATATGCCAGCCGCACAACTTTTATTCAACCTCAATCTGTGCGGCGAGAACTGCTTCTCGAGCGCTGTCGCCTTCTACGGTCACGTCGACTTCCCACGTTCCTCTCGACGGGAAGTCGATCTTGGCACCATGGAGCAGGCGATTCGTGGTGCGTGCAGTGCGCGCGGAAATCGTTTCCCGCCCTTCCCCGAGGCCGATTCTGCTTGCCGCAATCTGCACCGAGGAGTCAGGCAGAGGCACGTTTGATTGGGGGTCGCGGACGAGGACGGCGAATTCGGCCGGGCCTGCTCTCATGGGTTCTCGCGGGGCGAAGAGCGTAATGAGAAGCGGTCCTGAGACGGTTTGAGCTCGAGGCTCGTCATCGTCAATATCGATCGCGCGGGTTGTTAGGGATCCGTAAGCGAAAGCGGCGAGAGGCAATACGCACATCGCTGCCGTCAGAAAGGTGTGCGGCCTCGAATTTATGCCTGAAGGACGGCGCACGCACGGAAAGCGCACGGGTGCTGCGGGCGAAAGTATTTTCACGGCGATCGCTACGGCTGGAATGATGAACGCGAGCGATCCGGCGACCCACATCACCGCGCCGGCCATTACTTGATCGTTTGCGACTGACAAGCCGCTGAGTCGCGGCATTCCCAGATAGAACGGGTAGAGAATGCGACCCGAGAAGACGAAGAACGCGGATAAGACACTGTTCACGACGTCGGCGAATGGCAAATAAAGAATCATGCTCCAACGCGGCCAGTGGGCACGGCTTGGCCAGGGTTGAATCACGGGCCACCAGAAAAGTGTGGATGTCGAAAGAAACGTCAGGTGTTCCATTTCGTGCCAGCCGGAGGAGCGCAATGCAAGATCGTATGGCTTGGTAAGGTGCCAACCGATCATCGTGACCGCAAAGGCGATCCAGCACAAAGCCGGATGGGTCCGAACGCGCAGCAACCAGGCGAACGGCTTCCATCGGATTGCGCGTCCGATGGCGCGCATTGCGATTCGAGGCAAGCCGCGCAACAGCGGGATGGCCGGATTGCCTAGCAGGATGAGCGGCGGCACAACCATCATCAGAAGCAAATGCTGCGACATATGGCCGGTGAGGAAAAATGCGTCGAAGGCGTCGATGGGCGATGAGAGCGCGATTTGGAGCGAAGCAAGTCCTGCGAGAAAAGAGAATAAATGAATGAGGCGAAGCCTGTCAGGAACTAGGCGGTGGACTTTGCTCCAACCTTGCGCGTAAACCAGGGCCGCGAAGATGTTGATGGCCGTCAGCCAAGGGGGAAACGACCACGAGAGCAGAACAGCTTCAGCGGGCGACATGTAGATTCTTCAGCCGGCGAGCAATGCGGTGCGTCGGCGCACAGAAGGTGAATGTAGCGGAAAGAGGTCCCGGCATCTATTCCGAGCCTTCCTGCTGGCTGGTAACGCCTGGTGTGTCGACACCCGCGCGAACCGCGAGCGGATACTGCCATGTGGGAACGCGGTGCTGGCGAACAACGACGAGTCCGGCGACAAGACCAAACGCGATCTGCGACGCGAGAAACCATCTCCAGTCGATATTCTGATTGAGGGCCGGATCGACGACGTCGAGAACGCTATGGAGCAGTCCTGTCCAAGCGATGGGAGCGAAGAGGCCACCAAGCAGGATTGGCCTGCGCGGCAGCATCGGCAGCATCGTACCGTAAAGCAATCCTACAAGAAGCGAACCGGTAACGTGCAGAATAATTGCCACACCAAGCAACCCGGCGTGAAACGCCTCCATTTCCTGGCTGGTTACCTGAACTCGGGCGTAGACGATCGCGCCGAGTAGGTTAACCGGATACCAGATGCTGCGATGGGCTACCACGCCGTAGAACATCGCCGTCAGTGCCATCGCGACTGCACCGGCCAATCCTCCTTTGATTCCGGCGGTGATAGGATAGATTTCGAGCGGCAGACGCGCACGCGTGGGCATCTGAGGCGTTTCGATGCGAGCCACTCCGCGGCGGGAACTGGCGATCTGAATGGTTTGCACAACTACCGGTATCTGCACCTGGCGGTCAGCAGGCAGCACCTGCACAAACCAGCCGACGCAACCGGCTACCGCAATTGCGGCACCCACGGCGGTGACGATCAAAGTCGAAACGAGGCCAGCCGCCATCAAAGTGGTCCCTAGCGCCAGCAAGAGCGGCCACGGACTCGGTGCAGGAAGATGCACGTGCTCCAGCGCCTTGGAGGTCTGCACAGCGGCCTTGGTGTCGGTTGTCATAGGTCTCTCGAAATCCCGCTAGCGCCCCAAACCGTAAACCACGGTAAATACGACCACCCACACCACATCGACAAAGTGCCAATAGAGCGCGAGTACTTCGCAGCGCTCGGCATGTTCCTGCCTCACTTTTCCCAGAGCAGCGGCAATCATGACCGTTGTCAGCGCGACGAGGCCGACGCCCACGTGCGAAGCATGCAGTCCAACCAGGGAGTAGTAGGTTGTCCCGGCAAGATTGGTACCGATGGTAAAGCCTTTCACGTAGATCAAATCGCGCCACTCGCGCGCTGTGCCCGCGAGGAAAATAGCGCCGAGGGCGAGCGTGATAAGCCATGCCAGCTTGAACATGCCGAGCGCGCCTTGCTTGAGCGCGTGCGTTGCCCAATGAATCGTGAAGCTGCTGGAAAGCAGGCAAATTGTGGAGATCACCGGAACCGTGAGCACCTGGTCGGGAGTCGGGCCGGTGAGGCTTTTCCCGAGATAGAAAATGTAAGCCGCGACGAAGATAAGAAAGATGGCGGACTCAGCGACGATCAGAGACCACATCGCGACCCGGCCGCGCGACAACGTGTGGCCGGGGTTCGAGGCTTCGTGCAAATCCATTGGAACAGCGCTCATAGCTTCACAGTACCTCTCACTCGTATTTCCAATCAGGGTCTTGCGGATGCTTGATGTCCCACAGCGGCCGGCGGCTTCGCACCGAAGGCTCGACGGCGAAGTTATATTCCGGAGGAGGCGACGTGGTAGACCATTCAAGAGTCCAGGCGTCCCAGGGATCGTTCCCGGCGAGCGGACCTTTGAAATAGGAGTAGATCATGTTGAAGACAAAAATGAGTGTACCGATCGCTTGCACGAAGGCTCCGACCGTGGAGACGAGATTCCACGCGCCCCAGCCGCGATCTGCAGGGTAGGTGTAGATGCGGCGAGGCATTCCGAGAAGACCGGGAGCGTGCATTGTGTCGAAGGTGAGATGGAAGCCGATCACAAAAATCCAGAAGTGCCATTTACCGAGCTTCTCGCTGAGCATGCGGCCAGTCATTTTCGGATACCAGTAGTAGAAGGCAGCGAAAATCGAAAACAAAATTCCGCCAACGATGACATAGTGGAAATGGGCCACGACGAAATACGAGTTGCCGAGCTGCCAATCGAAGGGTGCGTCGGCAAGCATGATGCCTGTCAGACCTGCCATCAAAAATTGAAACAGGAATCCGATGCAGAAAAGCATCGGCGTGGCAAAGCGAACCTTCCCGCCCCAGATCGTCGCCATCCAATTGAAGATTTTGATTCCGGTGGGAACGGCGACCAGCATCGTGGTGAAGACGAAGAATGCGTTCCCGTACGACGGCATGCCTACCGTGTACATGTGATGCGCCCATACGCCGAGGCTGACGAAGCCGATGCTTGTTGTTGCCGCCACCATCGCGGGATATCCGAAGATGGCTTTGCGCGAAAAGACCGGAATAATCTCGGAGATAAACGCAAACGAGGGAATGATAAGCACGTAGACTTCCGGATGGCCGAAGATCCAGAAAAAGTGCATCCAGAGCACGGCTGAGCCGCCGGCCGAAGGATCGAAGAAGTGGCCCGACAGGTAGCGGTCGATCATGAGCATGATTTGTGCGGCGGTGAGCGGGCTGATGGTGACGAGGATTAATCCGCCCATGACGAGGTTCATCCAGGCAAAAAGCGGCATGCGATTAAGCGTCATGCCGGGGCAGCGAAGGCAAAGTACCGTAGCGATCATATTGATGGCGCCGCCGATCGAACCGATACCGGCGATCAAGATCGAAAGCGTCCAGAAATCGGTGCTGTGGCCGGCGGAAAAGGCCGTCGCTGTGAGCGGCGCGTATGCGAACCACCCTACATCTGGCGCACTTCCCACTTGCCTGAGCGGGCCACCTGCGAGAAAGCTGGCGTAGAGCAGAAATCCAGCGAAGGCGGTGATCCAGAAGCTGAAGGCGTTTAGCCGTGGGAAGGCCATGTCGCGCGCGCCGATCATCAGCGGCACGAAGTAGTTTCCGAAGCCGACGAGAATGGGCATAGCGACGAAAAATACGCCCGTAGTGCCGTGCATGGTGAACAGGCGATTAAAGGTTTCGGCAGAAAGGAACGAATTATCCGGGCGTGAAAGCTGGATGCGCATGAACATCGCTTCGATGCCCATCACTACCAGAAAAAGTAGCGCATAAACGATGTACATCAAGCCAATTTTCTTGTGATCGACGGTGAAAAGCCAGTCGAGGACCACCGATCGAGAAGACTCTCTAGGAACCGGCAGCGAAATCGATTCAGATGCCATGAGCTATCGTCCTGAACTTCCTTTCCCGGCGCCGACCTTCGGCTTTGCTAACGCAGCGTCATCAAATACGCAACGATCTGATACAGTTCGTCATCGGTCATGTCGATGACGGGCATTTTCGAGCCTGCCTTGATAGCTTCCGGGTTGCGAATCCATACACGCAGATTCTCCGGAGTGTTGGGCAAAACACCGGCGGCGATCGTGTCGCGACTCATCAGGTGAGTTAGGTCCGGTCCCACGATTCCCACGCCCGCGGTGCCGCGAATCGTGTGGCAGGCGAAGCACGTCTTGGTGATGAAGAGAGCGCTGCCTGCGGCGCCGGCTGGATCGGAAACTGCCGGCTGCTGCTGGTTTTGAACCCAACGGTCGAAATCGGCGCGGCTTTGAGAGTAAACGCGCAGGAGCATTTTGGCATGCTGGGCGCCGCAGAACTGGGCGCACTGACCGAGAAAAAGTCCGGTTTCCTGGGGATCGATCCACATTGTATTGGGATGATTGGGAATCAGGTCCGTCTTACCCGCCAGCCGAGGCACCCAGAAACTGTGGTCAACGTCACCGGATAAAAGGTTGAGATAAGTCGGCGTGGAGCTGCTTAGGTTACTGACGGGTACGTGAAGCTCGTTGGCGACGACGATGTTGTATTGCGGGTAGCGATACTCCCACCAGAATTGGTGACCGACGACGGTCACCTGGATGGCGCCGGACGGTGCAACGGCATCCTGGACGCGATGGATCACTTGCGCGGTGCTGAGGAATAGCACGACTACGATGATGACCGGCAAGATGGTCCAGGCCACCTCCATCTGATTGCTGCCGTAGACCTGCGGAGGCTCGGAAGCGTTTTCTCCTTTACGCTCGCGAAATTTAATGATCGCGTAGGTGAGGAGGCTGAACACAACCACGAAAATCGCTGCGGTAATCTCCAACACGAATGAGGAGATTCTGAATACAGAATGAGCGGGCGTGGAGTCCGGCGCGAAAATATTTGTGGGGCTTAAGGGAGAATGCGATTGAGATGCGGCGAATAGCGGCGCCAGCATGCAAAAAGCCAAGGCGAGTACAGCACGGCTGACAAATGATGTCGGCCAGATCTTCAGACGATTACGCAAATTCAACCTTCCCTACAAATCTTACGCGACGACAGTAAAGCCGCATTATTCGAGCTGCTTCGACCGAGCAGCCTCTTGGAAGGGGTACGCTAACCAAAGAAGATACCCCAAGCTGTGACGGGCGTCACCAAAGATTTAGCGACAATTCCTTGCGCTCTGAAATGCGGAATGGCGCGGCAGTCCATCCGGGGCGCCAGTGGATTCAAAATGGAAACGGTTCGTCACTGGCCGTGTGATCCACGTCACAAAGGTCGGCGGTGCGGAATGAGATAGTCGTAGGATGGTTGGTATCTTCTCGAATGAGAGGTGGCTGCCCAAATCCGTCCTTTGCTTACGTCAGTACAACCTCGATAAATTTTCACACGACCTGATTGCCGGGGTAACGGTGGGGCTCGTGGCGCTGCCCCTGGCCATGGCCTTTTCCATCGCTTCGGGATTAACACCACAGGCCGGTATCTATTGCTCCATAGTGACGGGATTTCTCGTTTCGTTACTCGGCGGATCTAAGACACAAATTGCCGGGCCTACCGGCGCCTTCGTTGTAGTGGTAGCGGGAATCGTAGCGACGCATGGCGTGGCAGGACTCTTCCTATGCACGATGATGGCTGGAGTCCTATTGATTGTTATGGGGATCATGGGGCTAGGAACAGCGGTGAAGTACATCCCGCGTCCGGTGGTAGTGGGATTCACGAACGGGATTGCGATTCTGATCGCGAGCACGCAAGTGAAGGACTTCTTCGGATTGCGCGTGGCAAACGTGCCGAGTGCCTTCCTGCCACGAATG
>Ga0210385_10001444_pt1 | contig 14771 bp, 12 predicted proteins | sample IncBWH26OmetaG_FD_160107 | JGI IMG/M metagenome (GOLD analysis project Ga0210385, IMG submission 160107) | Forest soil microbial communities from Barre Woods Harvard Forest LTER site, Petersham, Massachusetts, United States - Inc-BW-H-26-O ...
AACTGATCGACCACGAGGGAAAGTTCCAGGAGAGCCCGCGATTGAATCCCGGCCAAATGTGCACCAGGAAAACATTCGTCACCCACGTGAAGGCCGTATAGTGCGCCGAGTTCAGCTTTGCTCCCGCGCCTCTGGCGGAGAGCACGAAGGCGGTCAGCAACAACAGCGTGAACAAATGCACTGGATAAATCCTCGCCAAACGCGCGCGCAGGAATTTCCAGTAGCTGCGTGGAGAAATCGTTTGAAAGCCATCGAGATAATTCAAGCTGAGAATGAATCCGGACAGCATGAAGAAAAGATCGACGCCCATATCCCCCGACTTATAAATGGGGCGGAGAATGCCAAACGCGGGGAAAAAGGCGGCGAAACTGTCTCCGAAGTGAAAGAAAACCACAAAAATGGCGGCGACAGCGCGGACACCCGTAAGGCGGTTCAACATTTCAAACAATTCCCCTGTTTCTACAGTTGAACGGCCGGGGTTCGTTCAGTATAGCGCGGCTTTCCTTTTCGATGCGAGTTGCGCCGCGAAATTATTCCCGGACGTGATGAATTACCTGCAATCTGAATCCGCCCACCGTTGACTTTTGCGTGAGAGGAGAGACAGTTATGCCGTTTTATCGTCCACTTCGTTGCGCCACAGCGCTGGCGTCGGCCATTTTGTTCCTCGTAGCGGCTTCCCCGGCAGGCGCGCAGCAAAATCCCACGACTCCCTCTACGCAACAAGCGGCGGCGCACACCGACGCCGACCGCGTATACGTTCCTCAACCCGGCGAACGTGCCCCTCGCTATAAGGTCCAGAGAAGCGATGTTCTGGTGCTCACATTCCCGCTCACTCCAGAATTCAACCAAAAAGTGATGGTGGAGCCGGATGGCTACATCAGCCTTCAAGGCACCAACAGCATTTCCGTGCTTGGTATGACCCTTCCCGAAGTCAACATGGCGATCAAAAACGCCTACGCGAAGGTACTGCACGAACCCGTGTTACAGGTAGATTTGACAGAATTTCAAAAACCTTACTTCATCGTCACCGGCCAAGTGAACAAACCTGGCCAGTATGATCTGCGTTCCGACATCACCGTTTCCCAGGCCATTGGAATCGCCGGTGGATTCTTGCCTACGGCCAAAACCCAGGTGTTTCTCTACCATCGCAATTCGACGGGCTGGGTGGAAGCCAAGGAACTGAAGCTCAAGGATTTCCTGCACGGCAAAAACGTGAATGAAGATTCTGACATGCGCCCAGGCGACATGATCTTCGTCCCCGAGAAAACCATTACAAAAATCCGCAAATACATTCCTTATTCCGTCGGAACATCCGTTTATTCAGCTGGCTTTTAGACAAATCATCCGGCCCTTTGCAATTAGAAAGGTGGCAAACATGAATTCAGGCGACAAAAAGATTCTGCAGCTGCAGGAACCAATGCCAAACTTCACGATGCGCGATTTGTTGGCGCCAGTGTTCCGGCACCGCAAGCAGGTGCTCGCTGCGTTCTCCGCGGTATTCGTGCTGTCGTTGCTAGTGGCATGGCTGTGGGCTTCGCAATATTACGTTTCGCGCATGCAGGTGGTCGTCCAGGAAGCTCGCACCGATCCCGCGATCAGCGCCGGTCAAAGCGCCGCCATCACCAGTTATAAGCCAGTCACGACAGACCAGGTCAGTTCAGAAGTGGCTCTACTGCAAGGGCAAGACATGATGCGGCAAATCACGGACACTTGTGGCCTCGGCGAAAAACCATCTGTTATGGACATATTTCTCCCAACCGATCCCAATCTCCGCAAGGCTGTCAAAAAGGAACACGCAGCCTCTACGTTGGCGAAAGCGGTCAAAGTGGAAGCTCTCACCACGTCAGACGTGATCGAAGTGAAATACGGCAACATGGGCGACCCTTCGACTCCTCCCTGCGTCTTGAAAAATCTCAGCAAGCTTTATCTGGATAAACACGTTCAATTGCAGCGCCCCTTGGGTTCTTCTAACTTCTTCGCGCAGGAAGCGGACAAATATCAGAAAGCGCTGGCAGAATCTGAAGCGCGCTTGGTGGATTTTGGAAAAGAAGAGGGCGTAGCCGCCCCGGATGTTTTGAGAACGGACCTGGCGCAACAAACCGCCACGACCATGACCTCCCTGAACGCGGCAAAAGATGCGGTGTCCGCCGATCAATCGCGAATTGCCAAAATAAAAGCACAGATGGCCGTAACACCCGAGCGCTCGAGGACCGCGGAAGTTTCTAATTCGTCTGAATTGTTGCTGCAAAACCTGCAATCCACTTTGTTGGCCGCACAGAACAAACGCACGGAACTGGCCACGAAGTACGACGCATCGTATCCTCTGGTCCAGGAAGCCGACGCGGAAATCGCCAAGACGCAAGCGGCCATCGCCGATGCCGAAAAAGCGCGCTACGTCAACCAAACTACCGATCGCGATCCAACCTACGAACTTTTGCGCGAAGAGCTGGCCCGTGCGGAGTCCGATCTCGCCGGCCAAAAGGCGACCGTCGCCGCTTTGAACAACAACGTCCACAGCATGCAAGACGAATTGGTAAGCCTTGATGGCAAGGCCGTCAAACAGGCGCAACTGCTTCGCGAAGTGAAAGCCAACGAGAGCACTTACATGCTCTATCTCAACAAACGCGATCAGGAGCGCACTTCCGATGCTCTGGATCGACTGCAAGTCGCAAACGTGGCCATCGCCGTTCCGCCGAACGTTCCGCTGACGCCAGCGCATAGCCCCATGCTCATCAGCATTTTGGGATTTATCCTGGCCATCTGTGCTGGATTGGCGGCCGGCTACATCGCCGAATATCTTGATCCATCTTTCCGCACGCCCGCGGAAGTTGCCGAAACACTCAACGTTCCTGTCCTGGCAGCTGTTCCGCGCCAGGCTGCCTAGCTGGAGGATTTGTGAGTAAAAACTTCGAAATGCTGCGCGACTTGCGAGTCAATCTGTCTGCGGAAGCTGCTGCGCCCGTCTATGACGCACCCGGGCTGGGCAGCATTCCAGACACCGAGGTGCGCGACGCCAAGAGCCGCCTGGCGCAAGACAAATGGACGGCCAGAGAATATGCCGTGTCCGCGGTCGGCGAAAACCAACTGGCGCGGGAAGAGGCATCCAAGCTGGTTCACAACCTCTTTCTGTCGCCCGGCAACATTTCCACTCGCGTCGTGATTTTTGCCGCGATCGATTCAGGCAACGGTTGCAGCCGCGTCAGTTCTCTCGTCGCGCGAACGCTCGCTGCACAGGCGGGAGCGCCGGTCTGTCTCGTGGATGCTAACTTGCGAACGCCGTCGCCAAATCCCTTCAAAGTGAACAATGACTATGGACTAGCGGACGCACTGCGCTCGCCCGGACCCATAACGGAATTTCTCACTTGCGTTGGCCCTGAGAATCTCGCGGTGCTTTCTTGTGGATCGGGAGCAAAAGACTCGGTCGCGCTGTTGGCTTCGCCGAACATGCGCGCGCGAGTCACGGATTTGCGCAATGAGTTTGCCTACATTCTGATTGACGCTCCGCCTTTGAACAGCTACGCAGATGCCATCGCCCTGGGCCAAGTTGCCGATGGCGTCGTCTTGATCCTGGAAGCAAATGCCACCCGCCGGGAATCGGCAATGAAAGTGGCCGACCATCTACGTTCGATGCATGTAAAACTTCTGGGAGCGGTTCTCAACAAACGCACATTTCCCATCCCGCAAACCCTCTACGACCTGCTGTAGCAAGTTTCTCGCCGTCACCGACATCGCACTTCTCATTTCTAATTCAACTTTTTCGATCCGCCCGATGGAGCCCCAATGAACACAGTCCGGCGACGTCTTTTGCTCGGCCTGGTTCGTTTATTCGATCTAGGCTTGCAATTGCTCTCCTTTGCGCTGGCGACCGTCATCGTCGTCTCCGCGGATGCCAGTATTTCCTTGCCCGAATTTTTGGCCATTCGCGTGTCGATCGCCAATTGCGTGCTCTTCGCTTTCATTCTCTACCTGTGGTTTATTATTTTCTCCCTTTGCGGTTTGTATCAATCCCGGCGGCTCTCGGATGCGCAATCCGAAATTCCGGATGTGTTTAAGGCCACCACCCTCGCTTCCACGCTCTTGTGGTTCGTAGCGGTCGTAGCTCGCATCAGTTTTATCCGTAGCTGGCGATTCATGCTGATTTTCTGGGCGATCAGCACCGCCCTGCTTGTACTCTCCCGTATTTGCATTCGCTCTTTCCAGGTTTCTCTCCGCCGCCGCGGCCGAAATTTGCGGCATATCCTTGTTCTGGGTACTAACGAGCGCGCCATCGAGTTTGCACGCAAGTTAAACGAACAACCGGAGCGCGGGTACAGCTTGCTGGGCTTCATGGACACCCACTGGCCACGCCTCCCGGAATTTCAGAGAACCGGCTTACCCTTGCTCAGCGATCTCTCCGATCTGCCAGCTTTCCTGCGCGTTAACGTCGTTGACGAAATCGCGATGTTCTTGCCGCTCCGCTCCTTCTATGAGCATGCCTCTCGCGTCGCCCAGCTGTGCCAGCAGCAAGGAATCATGCTGCGCTTCGATCCGGACATCTTTGGCCTGAAGCGCACATTCATCAACGCGGAGGAATTTGACGGCGGTTACCACATTTGTTCGGAGGCCCACGACGGCCTGAGCATGATCTTGAAACGTTGCGTGGACACTCTCGGCGCATTCGCAGCTCTCATCCTGCTCAGCCCGGTGTTTGTCGCCGTCGCTATCGCCGTGAAATTCTGTTCGAAAGGTCCAGTGTTCTTTCGGCAGGAGCGCGTCGGGATCAACAAGCGCAAGTTCCACATCTACAAATTCCGCACCATGATTTCCGATGCGGAAGCTATGATGCCAAAGCTCGAGCAACAGAACGAAATGGACGGTCCCGTTTTCAAGATCAAGAATGACCCGCGAATCACACCAGTGGGCCGTTTCCTGCGGCGCACCAGCATCGACGAATTGCCACAACTGTTCAATGTGCTCATTGGCGAAATGAGTCTGGTCGGGCCGAGGCCGCTGCCCGTTCGCGATTTTCAAGGCTTCAACGAAGATTGGCAGCGTCGCCGCTTCAGCGTTCGCCCTGGAATCACTTGCTTGTGGCAAATCAACGGACGCAACGCCATCACCTTCGAACAATGGATGAAGATGGATATTCAATATCTGGATGAATGGTCGCTGTGGTTGGACCTGAAGATTCTTGCCCTCACGATTCCCGCCGTGCTGAAAGGCACCGGAGCAGCCTGATTCGTCTTCGACCTATGATTTATCACGTCCTGACAGAATCCGAACCATTCTCCGAACGCGCCGGAGGCGCACTTTCCCGCTGGACTGCCAACGTCCTTCGCCACGACGACGATTCCACGGTGGTCTGTCCCTGGGCGGATTCTACCTGGAGTTTTTCCGTCTCTCGCGTTTGGAGTCTCCCCGGTTTGCGCGAACATTCAAAATATTTCCGTATGCTGCGCTATCACACTGCATTGCGGGTTCGGCTTTTCCAATTACGATATTTATTTCGCCCCCTGGTAGGAAAGCTGCAAAAGGGGGACGTTGTCTACATCCACAATCGCCCCGAGTATGCGCTTGCGCTGCGTTCCAGTTGTCTTCGCGCCGGGGCACGTGTCGTCCTGCACATGCAAAACTCGCATCTTCGCTTTCTTCCTTCGCGATTTGCGAGGCAACTGGATGTCGATGCCCTAGTATTCTGCAGCGCCTACTTGCAACAGGAAGCCTCGGACTTCTCGTCTAACGCGAATTGTTCGGCGGTCATACCAAACGGCGCGGATGAAAGTTGCTTTTTCCCCGCCGCTCCAGACAATGCGGCCGACCAGAGACCCAACAAACCAGTCGCACTATTCGTCGGCCGCCTCATTCCAGAAAAGGGTGTCCACATTCTTGTCGAGGCCATGCGGCTCCTCGAGGCAAATGGTGTCCAAGTGACGGCCCGGATCGTGGGCGGCGCCGGGTTTGGAGGCCAGGAGACTTCTGAGTACGTGAACCAGCTGAAGCAAAACAAGCCTTCCAATGTGGAATTTTCCGATTACGTTTCCGGGCCGGCCCTCGCCGCGGAATTTCGCAAAGCCCAAATATTCTGCTGCCCTTCCACGTGGAGCGAGCCTTTCGGCATGGTAAACGTCGAAGCCATGGCTACCGCGCTGCCGGTAATTGCAACCGCAGTCGGGGGGATTCCAGAAGTCTTTCAGGAGGGCGGCGGCTTGCTGATTCCCAGTAATTCTCCCGGGGCACTTGCTGTCGCCATCGAACTACTCCTCAAAGATTCCGCCAAGCGCCGTCAATTGTCTTCGGAGGGTTATCGGGCCTATCAAAAACGGTACCGCTGGCAGGAGATTCACGCTCAATATCGGGAACTCGTCGACAATTTGCGTGGTGCGGCGTGAAAATTCTGGAACGATTCAAGACCGGAAGCTTGGGCAGAAACGCCGTATGGGTTTTCCTCGGCCAGGGCATGAGCTTCTGCCTCCAAGCAGGCTACTTTATTTTTCTGGCGCGTCTCTTGGGCAGCACACAATATGGCATATTCGTTGGCGCCGCGGCGTTGGTGTCCATCGTCAGCCAGTACAGTTCGCTTGGCTCGGGAATGGTTCTGCTGCGTTATGTCAGTCAAGATCGCAGCAAGTTTCAGGAGTTTTGGGGCAACGCGATTCTCACGACTCTCGCGGTCGGTCTCGCGATCATCATCGCGCTCAATTTTTTAGGCAAAACGCTCGTAGGCACGGCCAGCGCATCCGTGCTGGTGCTCGTCGCTCTCGGCGAATGCACCTGCGCGAAACTTGCAGAGTGTGCCGGCCAGGCTTTCCAGGCGTTCGAAGGTTTGCGCATGACCGCCATCCTTACGACGCTCACGAGTGCCGTCCGGCTCGTCACCGTTTGCGTCATGATCGTGATGCTGCGCCATGCCACCGCCGGGCAATGGGCGTGGGCATCGGTGATCGTTTCTCTGATTTCCGCTTCCGTGGCGATCACGGCCGTCTCCCTCCGCCTTGGAATGCCGGTCTTTCGCCCCCGATTGCTCTTCAAGAACGCGGCCGAAGGCTTGGGCTTCTCGTTCGCGTCGTCGACGACATCAGTCTATAACGATCTCGACAAAGCAATGTTGAGCCGCTACGGAATGATGGCCGCGAACGGCGTCTATTCCATGGCATACAAGGTAGTAGACATCAGTTGCGTTCCCATTCGCTCGCTGCATTCGGCGGCGCTACCACGCTTTTTCCAGAAAGGAGTCGATGGCGCGAAAGGCAGCATCAGCTTCGCACGCAAAATCCTTTCGACAACGCTTCCCTGCGCCGTATGTTCGGCCTTGCTGCTTTATTTTTGTTCTGTCGCCATTCCTTACATCGTGGGAAAAAGTTTCGCAGAAAGCGTTTCGGTCTTGAAATGGCTCTGCCTGTTGCCGGTTTTTCGCAGCCTCCATCTCAGCGCCGGCGATAGCCTCACTGGATCCGGCTACCAACGTTATCGCACCGCTTGTCAGGTGTCTGTGGCGGGAATGAACTTCGCTTTGAACCTGTACCTGATTCCGATGTATTCGTGGCGTGGTGCGGCGTGGTCGAGTCTTTTGACTGACGGCTTGCTCGCCGCGGCCAATTGGGCAGTTCTGAGTCACCTCATCGGTAAGGAACGCGCTCGCACTCCCAGAGATCTCGTGGCCATCCAACTTGAAACCGAAGAATCTCTCACGCCCCAAGCAGGTTTCGGCGTTTAGCGATCAAACAGTCTGAATCGATGTACATAACTTCCGCAGCGCTTCGACGCAGTAACCTCTTTGAACGTATACGCGCGGCGTTCCACACGCCCGAGAAATTCTACGTTCTCTTTGCGCTGCTCTATTTTGTGGGCGCCTTCAGCCCGAGCGACATTGGCGAAAACGTCGCCAGTCGCTCGTGGCAGTTCGATCGCATTTCCTACTTCTCTCAGATCGCTGTCTTCGCCATTCTTGCCGTTTTATTATTCGTGCGATGGAATACCATCGCGCGCGGCATCCGCCATGCTTTCTGGCCCTTGTCTATATGCGCGTTTGCCATTTTGTCCGCTGGATGGTCGGATGATCCGTTCTTCACGTTCAGGCGCGCCATTGTTTTTCTCGCGACCACGGTCTTCGCCATCTATTTCGGTTCTTCATTCGATTGGGATGATCAAATCGAGATTTTCAGCTGGCTCTTAATCGTGTCGATTGCCGGTAGCGTGTTGATGGTCGTGTTGGCGCCACAGTTCGGCATATCACACGACATGCACATGGGAGCGTTCAAAGGTATGTTCTCCCACAAGAATCTTCTTGGCCGTCAAATGGCCCTCGGGATCCTCACAGTGATGGTTGGCAAACCGTTGGGCATGCCCCGCTGGGTTCGTGGCGCGTGCCTGCTTGCCGCATTTCCACTTCTTGCGTTGTCGCGTTCCGCGGGCGCGCTGCTTTCCCTGATCATCGTTCTCGCCATTCACGCAATGCTCAACATTCCGCGGCCATCGCGTCGCAGCAGCCCACCGCTTTGGATCGGCTTGCTGCCACTCCTGCTGCTTATAGCGGTTCTAATGATTGCCAATGCCGGGGCTTTTCTTTCCGCCTTTGGACGCGACGCAAGCTTGACGGGGCGCGTCCCTCTCTGGGTGGCCATCGAGCACGCCATCGACAGAAGATTCTGGCTGGGCTACGGTTACGCGATTTTCTGGGTGCGGCAATCCGGAAGCCTCCAGGAAGTATTGGCCACCGGATGGAATGCTTTGAGCGCGCAGAATGGCTATCTGGATATGGGGCTGGATCTGGGAATCGTAGGCCTCGGCCTATTTTTCTGCACACTCGCATCCGCAGTGCGGCGTGGAGTGAACGCGCTTCACAGCAATCTTCTACGTACCCAAAAATGGCCGTTTCTTTTGCTGCTTTTCTTCGCGGTGCAAAACGTTCATGAAAGCGATCTGATTCGCCTGGGTACTTTCATGTGGATCCCGTTCGTGGCCACCAGTGTTTCCTTGGTGTTGATGGAAGCGAAGTCGAAGTCAGCGGCCCGTGAGCCCGTCGGCGAAGAAGGTGCGGCGTGGAACGAATCAAGTCCCCCCAATCCAGAGAACGCAGTTCCCGTTTACGAGTCCTGAGCCAGAGCATTTCATCATGAAAATCCTGCAAATCACACGTCAGTTTCTTCCCTCGACGGGTGGAATCGAAACGGTCGTCGACGGGTTGAGTCATGCATTGCAAAATCATGGACACCAGGTGGGCATCGTCACGTTGAAGAAAATCTTTTCGACGGGAGAGGCTGCGCCGGACCACTCGATCGTGAATGGCCTATCCGTTTCCAGGATTCGTCACTGGGGCATTCGTCGCTATCCGATAGCGCCGGAAGTGCTGCGGCACGTGAACAATCATGACGTCCTGCACATCCATGCCATCGACTTCTTCGTCGACTTCCTGGCGTGGTCTCAGGCTTTTCACAAACACCCGATCGTTTTGAGCACACACGGCGGAATATTTCATACAAAATGGCTATCTTGGCTGAAATCAACGTATTTTCGGACGGCAACGCGGCTTTCGCTGAAACGGGTCGCCGCAGTCTTGTGCGTAAGCCGCCACGATTACGAACTCTTCTCCGAAATTGTGCCAGAACAGAAGCTTCATATGGTTGGCAACGGCGTCGCGCTCGATCCCTATTTGAAATTGCAGAAACAAATCACGCCGGGCCTGATCGTTGGCGTCGGACGCGTCGCCGAAAATAAAGGAATCGATCAGCTGCTGCGGGCGTTGGCACAAGTCCGCGAGACTCACCCTCATGCGCATCTGGTCTGGATCGGTCCTGACGAAGCCGGCCGCACCGAATCGTATTATCGCTTGGCCTCCGAGCTGGGCATCGCAAAAAACGTTCAGTTCACAGGTCGCGTTGCAGATTCGGAGCTTGTCAATTTGCTCTCCCGCGCGCATCTTTTCGCTTCCGGCTCGCGTTACGAAGGTTTTGGGCTTTCCACGATCGAAGCTATGAGCAGCGCTACCGTCCCGGTCGTCACCAGAGTTGGAGTTCACACACAAATCGTCGAGGACGGAAAGTCCGGATTCCTGGTCGATGGTTCTCCCACAGCCATCGCGCACGGCATTTGTTCCGCTTTTAACTTGGAGGCCGCAGCGTTAACGCGGATGGGCGAGCAGGCCCGCCGTGTCTCAGCAAGCTACTCCTGGAAGGAGATGGTTCGCCCGTATGTCCACATCTATCAATCCGTCCTTGCCAATTGAAGATCCCGTGCCGAACACGAAGGAGGTTTCGAATAGCGCGTCTCTACCATCGACAACAGACGCCGCTGAGTTTCTCGGTATTCGCGTACACTTCAAGACGATTGCCGAGTTGCAGGCATTAGTCGCGCACGTTGTTGGCGCGGGCAAAAAAGCGGTCATCGCCAACCACAACCTTCACAGCCTGTATTTGTTCCACCGCCAGCCGCAGTTGCGCGATTTTTATGCGAAGGCGGAGTGGATTCATATCGACGGCATGCCCATCGTATCCCTCGCTCGATTGTTCGGCTATTCGGCCTGCCGCGATCATCGCGTCACCTATGCGGATTGGTTTCCTCTCCTGCTGCAAACTGCTGCCGCCGAGCAATGGCGCGTTTTCTACCTCGGCTCCGCAGTAGGCGTAGCGGATCGCGGCGCGGAATTCATTCAGCGTAATCATCCCCGACTTCAAATTCGAACACGCGATGGATATTTCAATACGCATTCCGGCTCCGCAGAAAACGAATCGGTTCTGCAGGCCATCGCGGACTACCAACCCCATCTTCTCCTCGTGGGGATGGGCATGCCGCGCCAAGAGTTGTGGATTCACGAAAATCGCTCAAACCTTTGTGCCAATGTCATTCTTCCGGCGGGCGCTGCGATGGATTACGTCGCCGGGGCAGTTCGAACGCCACCTCGCTGGGCAGGCCGCATGGGATTGGAGTGGGCTTTCCGACTTTTAGCTGAGCCACGCCGCTTGTGGCACAGATATTTGCTGGAACCATTGTTCCTGGCCGGAATCCTTACGAAGGAGTGGGTAACCAATCCAAGCCGTTTCAAACGAGCCGCATCTCCCGGCATGGAAGGACCTTTGTCTTGAGTCCAACATATTCAAGACGCGATTTTTTTACGCAGGCCGCAGCACTTGCAGGCGGCGCGTATCTTGCGCCCGTCGCGTGGTGCGCGTGCGCACCAAACTCACCACAGCAATTTTCCTCCCTCAAGGAAGCTGCTGCCGCGCGCGGTTTGCTCTATGGAGCCGCTGCAACAAAAACACACCTTTCGAATGACGCCGCATTCGCCGCTGCCTTTGCCGCCCAGTGCGGCATCCTGGTGCCGGAAGTCGAATTGAAATGGGACGCACTGCGCCCGACCCCGGACACTTACAACTTTGGACCCGTGGATTGGCTGCAGCATTTTGCCGGTGCGCACCAGATGAAATTCCGCGGCCACCCGCTCGTCTGGTATCAATCGCTGCCGAAATGGTTTGACACGTACGTGACGCAGCAAAACGCGAGAGACTTGATGCTGACTCACGTGTCTACGGTTGTGGGCCGCTATGCGCGCAAAGTCCATTCCTGGGACGTCGTGAACGAAGCGCTCGACCCAAATGAGAAGCGTCCGGACGGTCTCCGCAGCAAACCCTGGGTGAATCTCATCGGCCCGGATTATATCGACATGGCCTTTCATGCCGCCGCCCAAGCGGATCCCAATGCAATTCTCGTCTGGAATGAGAATCACCTGGAGACGCGGGAAAGTTGGGCGCAAGCAAAACGCGACGCCATGCTGAAGAATTTGCAGGAGCGCCTGAAGCGCAACGTGCCCATCCACGCCATCGGTTTACAGTCTCACTTGCCCGGCACTTCTCCGACGTTTAGCTACCCGGAGTTCACCTCGTTCCTTCGCAGCGTTTCCGATCTCGGCGTGAAAATCATCGTGTCAGAGATGGATGTGATCGATTCGGACTTGCCTGCGGACCCTGTCGCTCGCGATCAAACCGTTGCCAATGTCTACTACGATTACCTTTCAACCGTCCTGCGCGAAAAATCTGTCGTCGCGATTCTCACGTGGGGCATTTCCGACCGCTACACCTGGATTGGCGGATACAAACCTCGTCAGGACAATGCGCAGGCTCGCCCCCTGCCGTTGGACACGTCGTATCAACCCGCACCGCCTTGGAACGCGATGGTTCGCGCCTTCGAAGAATCTTCCCGAACCTAACAACTGCTCCTGCTCATGGTTCCACATTCATTCGCAAGTTCACGAAGCTAGTCAGAAAACCGCGGTCCGCTTGGCAATCCCAGCATAAGGAGACCGACCATGGAGCGTTTAGCCACCGATCCGCTTCTCCGGAGTGAGCAGGCCGATTCTTTTGCAACCAACGGATTTCTTACGTTCGAGCAACTTGTTTCCCCTTGCGAACTCCGTGAACTTAAGAAAACCATCGGAGAGCTTTTCGAAAAGCGTGCCGGAGAAAAGGAAGGTGCGCACCTGGATCTCGTCGCGCCCGGCAAGCCAGGAACTATACAGACGTCGCCGCAGATCACAAATCCCGTAAATTATGCGCCGCGACTTCATCAAGCCCAGTTTTTCCAGAACGCGTTGGCCATTGCCAAACAGCTTTTAGGTGAGAAAACTCGATGTCTTTGGGACTTCGCTATCCTCAAAACTCCCGAGAACGGCGCTCCCACTCCCTGGCATCAGGATGAAGCGTCTCGTGACCCCAATTTCGAGTACACCGAGCTAACCATCTGGATCGCTCTTCAAGATACGTCCATAGAGAACGGCTGCCTGCGCTTCATTCCGGGCTCGAATCGTGCTGGCGTTTTTGCTCACGGCTTCGCCAACGACGATTCTTCTTCCCATGCTCTCCAATGCGTTCATGATTTCGATGTGGACGCGGCCGTCTCTTGCCCGCTTCGCGCGGGAGATTGCACGATCCATCATCCGCGGACGTTGCACTGTTCCAGCCCAAACATTTCAGCTCGCCCGCGCTTCGGATACATTTTGGTTTTTGGCCTGGCACCGCGACCTATCGATACTCATCGAAGTTTTCCCTGGTTGCAGGAACGCCATACGATCGCGCAAGAGCGCCGTCGCAGATGGATGCGCCGAGGCGGCCTGTTTGTGACGATGTGGCGAAAAATGCGCCGTCGGGAAGTTCCCGATTGGGCCTCCGTCAAATACGCGGTGAAACGCTCGCTGGAGGTCCTACACTCCGGCCGTTAAGTCTTTTTTCTCTTATGCCTACAACATCGAAACCGCGAGTTATCCTCTATCGCGATCACTTGCTTCCCTCTTCGGAGACATTCATTCGCGCGCAAGGTGAAGGATTGCGGCAGTTCGAGCCATATTACGTTGGCATGCGCCCCGTGAATGGTCTGCGACTTCCAGAGGATCGCACCTACCTGCTCAATCGCGGCGGGGCATGGGGATACTTTCGCGAATACAGTCTCAAGCTCGGCACAGTTCCGCCCGCACTCGATCGTGCGGTACACACGATTTCTCCGTCGTTGATTCATGCGCACTTCGGACGAGACGCGGCCCACATCCTTCCCTTGGCTCGCAGCGCCGGAATCCCCTTGCTGGTTACTTTTCACGGATGGGACGCGACCGCGAATCTGGAGACGCTCAGCGAATCGCATTCAGGCCGGCGCTATCTGCGGCGCCGGCACGAATTGGCAGGCACGGCGATCCGCATCATTGCCGTTTCTCGTTTTCTCGCCGGCTGCCTGGGGGAAAGTGGTTTTCCGAAAGACAAAATCGTCGTTCACTACATTGGCGTGAATACCGAGGAGTTCGCACCAAATCCTGCAATCGCCCGGGAAAATGTGGTTCTCTTCGTTGGGCGCCTCGTCGAAAAAAAAGGCTGTGAATATGTGATTCGCGCCATGGAACAAGTGCAATTGGCCGTTCCCGGCATCAAGCTTGTCGTCATTGGCGACGGTCCACTGCGGAACGAGTTGCAAGCCCTTGCTGCAGAGAAGCTACATAGTTTTTCTTTTCTCGGGATGCAAGATTCGACGACGGTGCGCTCCTGGATGCAGCGCGCCAAAATGCTTTGCGTTCCCAGCGTCGTCGCGCGCTCTGGCGACGCCGAGGGTTTCGGCATTGTGTTCATCGAAGCGCAGGCAATGGGCACGCCCGTCGTCAGTTTCGCCAGCGGTGGCATTCCGGAGGCAGTCGAACACGGCAACACTGGCTTTCTCGCCAAGGAGCGCGATTGGAGGCAATTGGCCGTCCATATCGTCGATCTCGTCAAGAACGATTCTCTTTGGGCTGAAATGAGTCGTAGTGGCATCGAACGCGTTCGACGCTCGTTCAGTCTGGATCGCCAGTGCGCGCTCCTCGAAGATGTATATTGCAGGTCCATCGGGCTTTTCCGTGATTCGAACTAATTCTATGACTAACCCCGTTCCTTCTTTCGATCCGGTAGTCAGTGTCATTATTCCGACGCGCAACCGGCCCGCAATGCTTCTGCGCGCCATCCGCAGCGTCCTGACGCAATCACTGTCGAACCTCGAAGTGATTGTGGTCGTTGATGGTCCTGACAACGAAACCGAGCAGGCGCTGGAAACGATCCGGGATTCTCGCCTGCAACTACTTTCGTTACCGGAACGCATTGGCGGTTCGGAAACACGCAATCGCGGCGTTCAGGTCGCGCGTGGCCGCTGGGTCGCGTTTCTGGACGACGATGATGAATGGCTCGCCCGCAAGCTCGAACTTCAATTGCAACTGGCCGACCAGGTCGATCAGCCAAATTTCATGGTGACTTGCCGCCTTCTGGCCATCACTCCCCGCGCCAACTACGAGT
>Ga0210385_10001445_pt1 | contig 14766 bp, 11 predicted proteins | sample IncBWH26OmetaG_FD_160107 | JGI IMG/M metagenome (GOLD analysis project Ga0210385, IMG submission 160107) | Forest soil microbial communities from Barre Woods Harvard Forest LTER site, Petersham, Massachusetts, United States - Inc-BW-H-26-O ...
GCTTCCCGGAAATGCAGCTCACAGGCCCGCGGCCGGAGTGGGCCTCTACTTTTGGATTGAGGGGTTTGAAAAGTCTTTCCGTAATTATGTAAAGTCCGCGAGCCGTCCAGGCAGAGTTGCTGAAGCGAGATACGTTTTTTTAATTACCTCGGAGCCGATGAATCATTTGTGACAGCGCCCGGGGAGTCCGAGCGTCCAAGAAATCATCGTCAGGTATCGTCAACCCGAAGGACTCTTCGATTTCGGAAACGAGAGGCAGCACCATAATAGAAGTGAGACCGGCCTCGTAGATATCTCCGTCGTCATCGATACTCTCATGGCCCAACAACCGGCGTAGCATTTCCTTAATCGTCTGAGTGTCTTGTTCTACGTTCTGTTGCATCAGACCGACTCCTTTGGATTACGCAAACGCGCGATTTGGCGGGCAGGATTACCAGCAACGATGACATATGGTAGCACATTACTCATGACGACTGCGCCTCGAGCGACAATGCAGCCCTCGCCTAGCGTCACACCTGGAAAGATGGTCGTACCGCCACCAATCCAAACGTTGTCTTCGATGTGGATAGGTTTAACGTCCTCTGAAAGAGCAGGCGACCCCTCGAGTTCCGGCACAGCGGGGGACCGCACGAGACGCAAGGCTGGATCAGTAGGATGCCCTGGACTGTCGAACACTTCGACGTTTCCACCTATCATGACGTTGTCACCGATCGTGATTTCGCGTCCAATGGTAAACGCGGAAAGGTGTCCGATACCGACGTTGTTTCCGATACGAAGGCTCGGCTGGTCCGTGTAACGGGCCGCGAACGTAAAACTGCATTTTCCATGGATGATGAAATTATCTCCGATGATCAATTGGCCGCCGCCCCGAATCCATTGAACAAAGGGGCCGGTATGCACATTGCGTCCGTGCTGGGTGCAGGAAGCTTTAAAGAAGGGCTCGCAGATAAGGACGCGGAAACAAAAATAATAGATTTCCCGGAAGAATAGGAACGCTGTCAGTATAGGCCTGAAGATCCAACGTGGCGCGGGAAGGCTAAAATTATGAAGAAAACGATAAGCTGCTCGCATTGCTCGAGCTGTTGGATTATTTGAATTCGCGACATAGGAATAGAGGGAGCTCAAGCTTCACTCCAAACAGGATTCGGGACCTCGCAGCTGGGCAGCTCATGTAGAAAGCGCAAGCGGGTTTCACGACGAGAGATTTTTCCGGCGGTGCTCTTCACGATCCAACGCTGCGGGGTCACGCGGACATAACGAGCTGCAATTCCGAGAACGGAAGTAATCAGGTGTCGAATCTTATGCTCCAGCGCCGATGCTGCCAAACTATCAAATTCTCCACGCATTTCCGCGACTACTGCGAGGCTTTCCGTGCCGCGCAATTGGTCATCCACACCGAAGGCCACAACGCGTCCAGGGTAGATGCCCTTCACGTTGTTCACGAGAGCTTCGATGTCCTCAGGAAAGATATTAACGCCACTGATGATTATAATGTCCTTAATCCGCCCAATGACGAATAAGTTATTTTCATGTGTGAATCCATAATCCCCCGTAGGGTACCAGCCGTCGTCTGTCAGCGATTGCGCCTGAAACCCGTGGCTGCCCCAGTAACCGCAGAACAGGCTCTCGCCGCGGATTTCTATCGCGCCGGGCACATCGTCGCCAAACAAGCCGTCAGTATTTCGAACGCGGATCGACGTGTCAGGCAACGGATTGCCGCTGGAAACATAATGTTCGTCTAACAGGTCGTAGGATGTCGATTCGGCATACCCGTTTCCACCGTGCACAGCGAGCCTTGAGAACCGGGCGGGTTCCGTCCCCAACGCGGTCTGGGTCACAGCGAACACGTTCTCAGCCATCGCGTAGGATGCTTGGCACTGGTCCGGCCTGACTCCTTGAAATGAGAAGACTTCTGCAAATGCCTCGATGGAACTCTGCCTCACCGGTTCGCTGCAATTGATGAACGCTCTGACATGCCCAAGATCAATCTGTCGGTTGACCCTTGCCTTCTGTGCGGCTAGATAGCTGAACGCAAAATTGGGCAGCCAGCAAAAAGTAGCCTGGTATTTTTGCAGGAACTCGAACAAAAGGTCGGGATGCATCAGCCAATCGATCGCCGCAAATTGCATGGAAGGCGCGCCGTTCCAAAGGGGCAGCCAGAAGCAAGCGATCAGGCCCATGTCGTGGTACATGGGCAACCAACTGACCACGCCATCTTGTTCGTCAAACTGCAGCGTCATACCCAGACGCTGCAACTGATTCGCAAGCATAGGAGCGGTTACGATCACACATTTCTGATCGCCCGTTGTGCCGCCGGAAAACTGCAAAAACAGGGCGCCGTGGGGGGCGCCACTTTCCGGCGCGCTTTTCTTTTCTACCGGAGCGAAATGCAATTTCACGGAGAAAAGCGATTCGAATTTTTCATATTGGTGGATCGGGCATCCCGTGACGGTGAACGGCACACCTGGATCCAGATTTTGCGCAAGTTTGGGTAGGGTCAACAATTGAGCCGCAGGAAGATTCCGCAGCTGGTGCACCAGGTTGCGCTCGTACTTTCCGGAATCGATACGATTTGTTGGCCATGCCAGAATCGCGGGTAGACGTCCGGTCAAAACAAGCCCCAGATGAAGCAGAAACAGCTCTGCCGAATGAGGTAGCAGCAGCAGCACAACGCTGGAGGGGGGAGCCCAGCAATACTCCTCAACCAATGCAACGCTTTTGGCGATCAAGTCAGCGCCTGTCAGTTCGACCACATCATCTTCCTTGGTTGAGACCATTACACGTAACAACACTCGGTCGGAAAACGACACCAGTCGCCGGCGTAGAAGTAATCGAAAATGTTCGGATGTCATACAGGCTTACGTTTGCAGGGTTTTTCTTCCTTTAAATTTCCTACTCATTCTATCAATTCGATCCTGCCGGTTAACCCGCAGGATTTCGATGCGTAGCACTCAAGATTCAAATCCGGGCGGAGTTCATGAAAGGCTAGTAGACGATGCGGGCGGTTACAGGGCGGTTCACATTCCGAGAGAAGACGGTTAAGGTTTGATGATTGGCTTCCTTTTTGCAAGCAAGCAAATTTAGTGGAATTCAGCGTCACCTACTGAGTTCATTGTATATAAAATATATATAATTTTAAAATATCGTTAATATAAGTACATTGTTACAAGTGGCTTGCTTCAATCTTTGTTTCCTTCCACAAGCTTTTGGGCGGAACAAACAAGACCGAGAGGCCCCACAGGGTGGCGATCAACATAGCTACAACGGTCCGAGCCATTGCGGTGAGGCGCTTCACCATCATACCGTCCGCTACCCAGGGGTCGATCAAAGCCAACAAATAGAAAAGCGCCTGGCTGCCAATAGCTAGCCATCTCCAAACGCCTGTCAGGAAGCAACTACTCACGAACAGCAAGATGAAAATCCAAGGCAGAAGCAGCCGTGCAAATTTGTAGGACATAAAATGAAACCACATGCGATTTCGTGGTCCGAGCAGCGCCGGATAGGCGAGAAGAATTTGGTAATTTCCTCCGAGAGTGCGCACCTTCCGCTTGAATTCGACGCTGCGCGAGGTGGGGTAATCGAGTGCCTCCGCTCGCGGCTCCTGGACGAGACGGTATCCCTTGAAAAATGCCGAAAGAGGAAGATACATATCGTCCAGAAGGATGTCAGCGGGGAGGGGAACCGCCAACTCCCGGCGCATGGCATAAAGGGGGCCAGTCGCTCCAAACATGGAGTCGATTCTGCTTAGCTGTGTTCGGATCCAACTTTCATAGCGCCAATATAGTCCGGTACTCGCTTCGCCAGAATCTCTCCCGGCGCGAATCTTAAGCTCGCCGCTTGCGACTCCCACCGACGGATCGCTAAAGCAATCGACCAGTAGTCGAAGGCTATCTGGGGCAACTCTTTGGCGCACATCCGTCAAGAGCAATATCTCATTTTTGGCATGGGAGATAGCCGCATTGAGGGCAGCACACTTGCCGCCGCGAGGGAGTTCGATCAACCGAAGCCTATTGGAAATGAATTTCTTCACGATGGCAGTCGTTCGATCAGTGCACCCGTCCGACACGACGATGGTCTCGATCAAATCGGGTGGATAGTCGAGTTGGAGGATGGACTCGAGCTTGTCGGCCACAAATTGCTCCCCGTTATGGACCGCGATAACGACTGATACCGATTTTCGTTGCCTCTTTTCGTGGATAGGCTTTGGTCGCAGTCGAGCCTGCAGGCCGAGAAGAAGAGGGTAGCCCGCAACAATGTAGAGCCCCAGTGTCAAGGCTGTGAGAAACAATAGAATGGCGGACATAGGTCGCGTAGATCCCGGCGCATTGGTTTGAATATTTTACGCTAATCGAGTTGGCCCGAAACATCCTGCGTCAAAATATGTGAGATTGCGCATTTCCCGGGCTTATGGCAAGGTTTGGCTCTAACTTCGCCCAGCAGCATTCGGAGACAGGATTCCATGCAGAAAGCCATCGGGCCACAGCGTTTGGCTATAGCCGCGCTTCTCGCGGTAGCCATGATGGCCAGCTCGTGTTCGAGCGGCAGGTATTCTGAAGATTCCGCCCAGCAAGCGTCCACCACTCCTCATCCCGTTCCCGTTGCTGCGGGGGTGGCGACTTCCTCTTGGAACCCGGCCTCGGCTGCCGCATATCTCGACCAACGCGAAGGCTGGTGGCTGCAATGGAATGATGCCAAGCGCGACAACAATACTTTTTGCGTTTCCTGCCATACCAACCTTCCATTTGTATTCGCCCAATCTGTCCTTCGTGGGTTACCGACCGATGCGCAAACCTCCTCCGCCGAAAATAAGATTATTGAAGACGTGACCAAGCGTGTGAGACTTTGGAACTCCGTCGAATCTTATTACGGCGACAAGGATGATGCGGCGGGTAACGGTCCCGGCTCCCGAGGCACTGAAGCGGTCCTCAGCGCGGTCATTCTAGCCTTCCACGACTCGCAAACCGGCGAACTCACGGACGACACGCGATTGGCCTTCAAGAACATGTGGGCGCTGCAGCAAACGTCAGGAAGCCAGGAGGGCGCGTGGTTGTGGCAAAAGTTCCGTCTGAGCCCATGGGAATCCAGCGCATCGCCGTATTTTGGAGCGACTCTCGCCGCCTTGGCCGTCGGTGTTGCGCCGGGGAATTATCGGTCGAGCCCCGATATTCAAAACAATTTGACTGAGCTTCGCGGGTATCTCGATCGAGGCTATTCCGACGAATCGTTGCTGAACCGTGCAGGGCTGCTTTGGGCGTCCACAAAATGGCCAGGCTTGCTGACAGCTGAACAGCAAAAATCCATTGTAATAGAAATCTACGAGAAGCAGCAAAACGACGGAGGTTGGAGCTTATCGTCGCTCACATGGTCCTCCCGTTATTTCGGAATACCGTCTTTGTTGACCACCCACCGCCGGAATGACTGGACTCCGCAGGAGACAAGAAGCGATGGTCTGGCGACAGGGTACTTAGCGTTCGTCCTGGAGCAAGCGGGGGTGCCTCGCGACAATCCTCAGCTCAAGAGCGCGATAGTATGGCTGATTCGCAACCAGAATCAGGCGGAGGGATATTGGACGGCCTATTCGCTTAATCTGAAGCTTGATCCGTCTACAAATGTCGGCCGATTCATGACCGATGCTGCCACGGCGTTTGCAGTCTTGGCGTTGAGCGAAAACGGTCGTAAAGACTGAGTTCCAGTGCAGTAGCGGTACGGTTCGTTGACACTCGTCGCGGGGCAGGTGTAGAGTGCGGCTGACTCAAAATCACTTAATTCGTTTAGGGCAACTTGGACAAGAGGTTCGTAGTTATGGAAGTCAAACCTGAACGCATACCGCCAGGCCCTCAAGAGAAATATAGCGTCACTGACGACCTCATGGTCTGGATGAATGGTCAGTTCGCAATCTTTGGTGACATCTACAAGGCTTCTGTGTATGGGACGAGTGTGTATGTGACAAGGGACGTCGAGTTTGCATACCATGTGCTCGTTGCGAATTGGCAGAACTATGTAAAAGGCAAGTGGATCAAGCGCGTTTCGTTACTACTCGGCAATGGTCTCATGGTGAGCCAGGCGGAACTCTGGAAACGGCAGAGGCGAATGATACAACCGGCGTTCAATCATGAATCAATCAGGTTTTTGACGGGAATGATGGCCGCCGTCAATGAGAAACTCCTGAGGAAATGGCAACTGGCAGCTCAGAGAAAAGAAAGTGTTAATGTTACGCAAGACGTCAGCGTCATGGCCCTCGAGGTTGTACTCCGCTTCATTTTTGGCGACGATTACGAGCGGGTCGGCTTGCATTTCGATCTTCTCTCTCAGGAACAAGCGCGCAACATGGAATTTGCGTCTAAGTTCCGCGCTTTGGGACAGGTTATTCTTCAAGTCATCGATCGAAGACGAAAGGATTCCGCGACCCCCGCTGACGCCTTGGGCATGCTGATGCAGGCGCGCGACCCGCAGAGCGGCCAATTGATGCAGGATCGCCTGGTGGTCGACGAGGTTCTTACACTAATTGTCGCGGGTCATGAGACCACGGCGAGCACTTTGAATTGGGCTTGGTATTTAATCTCCCAGCACCCGGAAGTCGAACAAAGGCTGGATGACGAGCTGAACACTCCGGCGACGTTTTCTGAGTTCGGTGATCTCCCAAAGTTTCTATATACACGACAAATCATCGACGAGGCACTGCGTTTGTATCCAGCCGGTTGGTTGCTAACTCGCAAAGCGCTGCGTGACGATCGGCTCGGTGAGTATTTCGTCCCGGCCGGAACCGAAATCTATCTTCCACCTTATTTCATTCAGCGACATCCCGTTTTATGGGAGGAGCCTGACCGCTTCAACCCTGATCGCTTTCGACCTGACAGTTCAAGACATCGGCATCGCCTGGCGACGATGCCTTTTTCCGCAGGCCCGAGAAACTGCATCGGGGAGCATTTCGCCCGAATTGAAATGCAAATTCATCTTATGACAATTGCAAGACACCTGCGGTTGAAATACATTCCGTCAAGGGAGATTGAGCTCGATGCAGGTATTAATCTTCGTAGTAAATATGACTTCATTATGTACCCAGAGGCCAAAATAGCCGGGAATTCGGAAGCGGTTGCTTCCGACACGCATCCACAAGGGCCAGGTGGTCCACAAGTCGGACACCAGTTGTTCTGATCCTTCTAAGGTAGCAGAGCCAGTGCAGAGTGGGACGACTTGCCTCGGGTTCCTAGGCTCTAGTGTATTCTTCTCCTGCGTTTGATACTTCTAAGTGGAGCAAGCCGCCGGCGGCAAGGCGGAGCAGAGTAAGTGGCCACGCTTTTCGCGAAATTTCTCTAAGGATAAGATCGATATCGTTCGAAATGGAGGAAATATATGCCCAACGAGACGCCACCTTGGTCCAAGACGTGGACATATTTTGAGAACGAGTGGCATGAGGGCAACCTACCCATCATGGGGGTTCGTACCCACGCGGCGTGGCTCTGTTCGGTGGTGTTCGACGGCGCTCGCGCGTTTGAAGGCGTGGCCCCGGACTTGGAATTACATTGCACCCGAGTGAACGAGTCTGCGGAAAAGCTTTCCTTGAAACCGATGGTGTCGGTCGAGGATTGGGTACGCCTCGCCAAGGAAGGCTTCGCGCGATTCGACAAAGATGCGTCTCTCTATATCCGTCCCATGTATTGGGCGGAGCGGGGCGGGCCCTGGATCCAGGAACCAGACACGGAATCGACTCGGTGGTGTCTGTGTATTTTCGAGGCACCCATGCGCAAGCCGACAGGCTTCTCGATTACGCTTTCGCACTACCGGCGTCCAACGCTGGAGTCGATGCCCGTGAACGCCAAGGCGGGCTGCCTTTACCCAAACAATGCGCGTGCCATCTTTGAAGCGCGGGCTCGCGGTTTCGACAACGCTGTAATGTGCGACATGCTCGGGAATGTGGCTGAACTCTCAACTTCGAATCTTTTCATGGCGAAAGACGGAGTTGTATACACACCCGCGATCAATGGGACGTTTCTGGCGGGAATTACGCGTCAGCGAGTGATTGGCCTGTTACGCGGAGACGGTGTGACCGTGGTGGAAAAAACAATGCAGTATGCGGAGTTCCAAGCCGCGGATGAGATTTTCGCCACTGGCAATTATTCGAAGGTGGTACCGGTCACACGAATTGATGATCGCACCCTGCCGATGGGGCCGATATACACCCGGGCGCGTGAACTATATTGGGCGTTTGCCCATTCGAAGACGGTGGCCTCCGGTGTCCTTGCGCGCTGAACTGCTAATCGCAAAAAAAAAGCATGCCCAAATTGGGTTTTCGCGTTCCGAAATAAATGATGGCGAATAAACTCGCTTCGCAAACGGTATCGGAATTGTCCCGAACATGGCGATGCCTACTGGGCAAAGATACTATTGGGATAGATGAAAATTTTTTTAGCCTTGGTGGCGATCCCTGGATGGCCATGCAACTTTTCGAAGAAATCAAGAAGGTAACCGGCCGATCTTTCTCGCCGCTGGTGATTTACCAGGCGCCAACCATCGCATCCCTCGCGGCCTTTCTGGAAGCCCCAAAAACTCCGGCGTTTCCTAAATGCGTTTTGCTGAAACCGGGAAACACCGAGCCGCCAGTGTTTCTGATGCATGGACTTGGTGGCAACATTATGGAGTTTTTCAAGATGGTGAAGCATCTGCAATCGTCTCGCGCTGCCTACGGACTGCAGGCGCGAGGCTCGGATGGGCTGGAAGAGCCGTTTTCGAGCATCGAGGAGATGGCACAGTTTCATGTCGACGCAATCAAGGAACTGCAGCCACATGGTCCTTATCTGCTCGTCGGATATTCTCTTGGCGGTCTGGTCGCAATCGAGATGGCACGACATCTCATTGGGTCTGGTGAAGAGGTTGCGCTGCTGGTCATGATTGATTCCTACCCGCCGATCCGATACGCTCCGCCGGCACAGCGGCTTCGTGTATACGCCAGAAAGGCGATAAACCGTGCGCGGCGAATTATTCGATCGGAGTCGACCGAGCAATCCGACAACAATCTCGGAAGGGTTTTTACACCCTCCATGCTGAAGGTGCAAGAAGCGGCCCGGAAAGCTCTCGCGGATTACCAGCCTCGCCCTTACCCTGGCAAAATCAGGTTCGTCAGGGCAGGCGACCCCTTGCATTTTCCCGATGATCCCGCGAGAGTATGGACGAACTTCGTAGAGCAAATGGAAACACAAACTGTGCCCGGAGATCATCAAGAATTGCTCACCACCTGCTACGAGCCGTTGGCAGCTGTCATTTCACGTTACCTTGCTGAAACTCCGGGCAAGGAACAGACAGGATCTTCCCATTGATGAATGGAGCCGAGAGCCTGGTCGAAACACTGAGTGCGGGCGGAGTTGAGGTTTGCTTCACGAATCCCGGAACATCCGAGATGCATTTGGTGGCAGCGCTCGACCGACAAAAGAAAATCCAGTGCGTCCTTGGACTGTTTGAAGGAGTCGTCACCGCGGCGGCGGACGGCTACGCGCGAATGGCCGGAAAACCCGCGTGCACTTTGCTTCATCTTGGGCCGGGGTTCGCGAACGGAATCGCCAATCTTCACAACGCGTGGCGCGCTCGCACTCCGATGATCAACCTGATCGGCCAGCATGCCCTATACCATTTGGCAAAGGACACACCTCTGAACTCGGACATCGAGGGTATTGCAAGGCCCTATTCGAATTGGTTGCGAACATCTCGTTCCGTTTCCGAAGTTGGCCGTGACGCAGCGGAGGCCTTAGTTGTTTCTCGCACGCCGCCGAGCCAGATTGCGACGCTGATCGTGCCCGCTGACGTGGCTTGGGACCCAGGCGGCCAGGTCGCTGCGATTCCGGCTGTCCCTGCCGCGCCACTGCCGTTGCCAGAAGCGATCGAGCGAGCGGCGAAGATGTTGCGCTCCGGATTGCGCACGGCGATTTTGCTAGGTGGAAACGCGCTCCGCGGGCGGGGGTTGGAGGCCGCGGGACGTGTAGCGGCGGCAACGAACGCGAAGCTGCTTGTCCCTTACCCCTTTCCACGTCTGGAGCGAGGAGCGGGACGGCCGATCGTCGATCGCATTCCGTATGTCTCTCAGCAAGCGATGGAGCTACTGAAGGAATTTCGTCAACTGATCCTCGTGGGAACGGGCGAGCCACTGGCGTATTTTGCATCCCCGACGAGGAACGCAGAGTTGGTCCCGACTGATTGCGAGATTCATCAACTCGCGAAACCCGGGGAGGATTGCGCGGACGCGCTGGAGGCGGTTCTCTCAACAGGCGAGTTTAAGGAATCACGGAAGCTGGTTGAACCCGCAAAGCGACCGGCGCCGCCTGCGGGCGAGATAACGTTGGACGGTTTGGCAGCAGCTATCGCGGTTTGTCTTCCGGAAAACGCAATTGTGGTTGATGAATCAATGACGGCGGGCCGGGGCATCATGGCAGCCGCGAGAGGCGCGGCGCCGCACGATTGGTTAGCCAACACCGGCGGATCGATCGGTATCGCTATCCCACTCGCCGTTGGAGCCGCGATCGCGTGCAAGGGCCGACGTGTCCTCTGCCTGTCCGCCGACGGCAGCAGTATGTATACCTTGCAAGGGTTGTGGACCATGGCGCGCGAGAGCCTGAACATCACTACTGTAATTCTGGCCAACCGCGCTTATGGAATCTTAAAACGAGAGTTCGCCAATCTCGGTGCCGGTGAGCCAGGAGGGATCGCTTCTAGTTTATTCAACATTGGCGAACCGGATCTTGATTGGGTGTCGCTTGCAAAGGGCATGGGAATATCGGGAACCCGAGTTCATTCGCTCGAGGATTTTGCTTCGCGATTGCAACGAGGTCTCAAAAACGATGGGCCGAGCCTAATAGAAGTGTTGGTCTGAAAGGGCTCGCAGGATTTCGTTAGAGAACAGCAGTTTCGTTGATGAGCTTCTTCGCCAGCTGATCCTTAATCACTTTTCCAGAAACCGTTAGCGGCATCTCCGGGACAATACGGATTTCCGCCGGCCGCTTGTAAGACGCGAGGTGTTGAGCGGCATGCTTCGCTAACTCTGAAGTCGTTGCGGCGCAGTCGGGAGCCAACTGAATAAACGCAATGACCTCTTGTTCGCCGGTCGTTTCCACGGTGCGGCCGATTACGGCTGAACGTACGACTCCGGGAAACATATTCAGTACACCCTCAACCTCGACGGGATAAACGTTGAATCCAAAGCGAATGATCAGTTCCTTCGTTCTTCCTATTATGACGAGGTCGCCCTCGTCCATTCGCGCGAGGTCTTGCGTATTGAACCATCCTTCGTCGTTGATGACCTTTGCTGTTTCTTCCGGGGCGCGGTAATAACCTTTCATCACGTTTGGCCCGCGCACCCACACTTCTCCAACCTCTCCTTCGGACACTTCCTTTTGATCGTTTCCCATCAGTTTTACTTCAACGCCGGGATAAGGAGGGCCCGCGGAACCTGCCCGTGGAGGAGCCCCGATCCTGGTAACCGAGATAACCGGCGAACACTCGGTCACGCCGTAGCCGTTGTGCAGGACTAAACCAAACAGTTCTTCAACGGTCGATTTAACGGATGGCAGAAGTGGGGCGCCCGATGAACTCATGAGCCTGAGAGAGGGAAATTGCAGTGATTTTAGTCCACGAAGCCTCGCATATTCCAGAAACTGGGTGAACAGAAACGGCACCCCGTAAAGTAGCGTCAGCTGCTCTTTTTCCAGAACGGCGCGCACCTTTATGGGATCAAACCGCGGCAGCAAATAAAGGGTTGCTCCGCTCATCAGAATCCCGAGGAATTGCATGGAGAGGCCCGTTGCGTGGGACATGGGCAGAACGCCCAAAAGCTTGTCTTCGGGGGTTACCATGCGGACCGTCGCCGAGGCCATCGACGAAAATAGCAAATTCCTGTGAGTCAGCATTACGCCCCGAGGGCTGCCGGTGGTACCGGACGTGTAAACAATCGCTGCCACAGCGTCCGGGTCGACAGGATCCTGTGTCACATTTTCATCCAACGAGCCGAGGCCGATTGACCCGAGATCAGGAGCGGTTTCGATTGTCGCGCCAGCACGCTCCGCATGCTCCAGGGCGTAAGCAGAAGCGCCGGTCAAATAGATCACGCGGCGGGCGCCACAATGCTGACGGATCACATCGAGTTCTCTTGCAGAAAGGCGAGCGTTCAAAGGAACAGGAATGGCGTTGATTTCAAGTAGTGAAAAGAAGATCGGGGCAAACGCAATGCAATTTTCGCTGACGATCATCACGCGATCGCCAGGGCGGACGCCGGAAGCAATCAACCATGCACGGGTTCGCTCCACAACAAGATCAAGTTGCCTGAATGTCCATTTTCCATCGGGATCCGCGATGGCGAGCTGGTCGGGAGTGCGCAGACTCCAGCAACGAACTGCGTCATACAACCGCGGCGGCAATTCCGCCAATATTTTGGCTCGGACTTTGTCCATCAGTTAAAACCTCGGACTGTGCAAACCCTATCGGTTTTCAGTCGCAAAGAACCTAGAAAGAAGGTTCGCGGAACGTTACCCACATTCATCCGCTCGCGCCTTCGAACCTAGCCGCCAGCGGCTTGAACGGAAAGGTGTTTGCCATCAGGCTGCGAACGCTTGGTCGCGATGTAGTGTAGCCAGTTCTTGTAGATTGCTACGGACGAAGAATGCCACGTTTTCTGCAGGGCTGCTCCGATGCCATTGCCCGGAAACATCTGGATCATTTCTTCGCTACGATTCTGAAGCGCTTCCGCGCGAAATGCGTTTAGGAGACCTTCAGCTTCTGCGTCGAAGTAACCGTGCGGTAGGGAAGGGTAAGTTTCGCGCTCTCTGATGAGAAAGCGTCGTACGTCGCGGCGATATTCCTTGAAGAGGGTTCGCTCGCTATATTCCGGATGCCCTTGAAAATGTATAAATAAACTGTCCTTCTTCTCTTTCACGAACAACCCCACGCCAACATTGTCGGCTTGTGTGAGGATGGTGTATCCGCCAGCGATTAGTTCGTCTGCCGGCAAATCATTCCAACGGGAATGCGGGAAACAGATCGGGGTGCTGACAGAGTCTGTCAAAGCGTGGTCCGTAATCTTCGCTTCGGCAAAAACACCAAATCGCTTGTCTTCCAAACGGCGGCGCGATATTCCATCACTGTGAAGCACACCGGCGTGAGCGGCAAGGCAGGAAAGAATGGCCGAATGAGAAGACTCCTCTGCCCAGCACATCACCGCGGCAAGTTCATTCCAATACGGTTCATTCCGCAGATCGGGCTGTTTCGGCTCCGTTCCCGTGATGATCACGCCATCGAAGCGAGCGTTCAACAGTTCCGGCATTCCGAAATAAAATCCATTCAGCCGTTTCTGCGCCCGTTCTCCGCGTGGCACCGACGGAATCGAATAAAGCGACAGCTCCGCGTTGACGTCAGCCGCAGCAGCGCCAAGAAGTTCGACAAACTGCGCCTCTGTATCCTCGAGCGCGGAGTCCGGCATGTTGTTGACGAGCGCTATCCGCAGGGGATTGTCTGCGCTTGATTCGCGGTCCACCGCATTCTCACGCGTGGAATCCTCCGCGTTTAATGCAGGTGACAAGTTGCGAGTCCTGAATTCAAGCGGCATGAGAATTTGCCTCGATCGCTAGCTGGAGACTTGCAGAAATCGTGGACTTCAACTCGAGGCCTTTGTGAGTGCCTGGTCGAGGTCCTCAAGAATATCGTCAATGTGCTCGATGCCGACGCTGAGCCGGATCATTTCCGGCGTCACTCCGACTTTCAGTTGTTCTTCGGGAGTGAGTTGGCGATGGGTGGTCGAGGCAGGGTGGCAAGTAAGCGATTTGGTGTCGCCCATGTTCACCATGCGCTTGAACAGCCGGAACGAATTGAAGCATTTAATGCCGGCCGGAAGGCCGCCCTTCACGCCAAAGGTCAAAAGGGAAGAGCGCGCCGACCCTAGATATTTTTGCGCGATGGCATAGCGCGGATTATCGGGGAATCCCGCGTAGTTTACCCACTCGACTTGCTTATGGCCGCGCAGAAACTCCGCGACCCTTCGGGCATTTTCCACGTGGCGTTCCATGCGCAGAGCCATCGTTTGAATGCCTTGAAGAATCAAAAAACTGTTGAACGGCGAAAGCGTTGCCCCGGTGTTGCGCTGGCAGACTGTGCGGCAACGAGCCACAAACGCTGCGGGTCCGTAGTGGTCGGTGTATACAACATCGTGATATGCGATTTCCGGCTTTGTCAGCATGTAATAGCGATCGGCATATTCCAGCCAGGGAAATTTTCCGCTGTCGACGATGATTCCGCCCAGCGTTGTGCCATGACCTCCCATGAACTTGGTCATCGCGTGGACCACAACGTCAGCGCCATATTCGATCGGGCGCAACAAAATGGGTGTGGCCACGGTATTGTCCACAATCAGGGGAACGCCATGTTTGTGTGCAACCCGCGCGAGCCCTTCGATATCTGCCACATTGCCGTCCGGATTGCCAATGCTCTCGCAGAAAACGGCGCGAGTATTTTCGTCGATCAGCTTTTCGACGGCATCGGGATGATCCGTTTCCGCGAAGTGAGTTGTGACTCCTTGTTTGCGGAAAATGTGCGCCAGCAGCGTGTACGTGGCTCCGTAAAGCTGCGGAACGGAAACGATGTTATTACCCATCTCCGTGACATTCGCCAGCGCATAATGGATCGCGGACATGCCCGAGCTAACAGTAAGGGCTTCGACTCCGCCTTCGAGGGCCGCCACGCGTTTTTCCAACACCGTGCTGGTGGGATTTCCGATGCGCGTGTAAATGTCCCCTG
>Ga0210385_10001446_pt1 | contig 14766 bp, 12 predicted proteins | sample IncBWH26OmetaG_FD_160107 | JGI IMG/M metagenome (GOLD analysis project Ga0210385, IMG submission 160107) | Forest soil microbial communities from Barre Woods Harvard Forest LTER site, Petersham, Massachusetts, United States - Inc-BW-H-26-O ...
ACACTGGTGACCAGCTTGCTGAGTTTTGCGCGCCGCGTTCCCAGCGAGAAAACGCACCTGGAAATAAATCAGGTGATTGCGACCGCTCTGCATCTGAGCAATCTGGATTTGCGCGGACGCCAAATCGAAGTGGAGACCTATCCGGCTCTAGATTTGCCGGTAGTGCGCGGCGATGCCAACCAAGTCTTGCAGGTGTTTTTCAACTTGATCAGCAATGCGGTGGACGCGCTCGAGGAAGTGGGCGGCGGCAAACTACTGATTCGCACTTCACATAACGATACCCGCGTCACCGTGCAATTCTCAGACACCGGCGCGGGAATCAAACATCCGCAGCAAGTCTTCGATCCCTTTTTCACCACCAAGCCCGTGGGCAAAGGCACCGGCCTGGGACTAAGCATCTGCTACGGAATCATGCAAGAGCATGGCGGCAGAATCGAATGCTTCAACCGCCCCGAAGGCGGCGCAACTTTCCTCGTCGAATTCCCCACCGAGATGGAACCCATCTACGCCGCCGACCCACCCGAAGCCGTCGAATCAAAATCAAGCTAGAGGAATCGAGATTCGTGCGAGGAAGCCGCCAACAGTCAAAACAGGGAGACATTTTATGCGTTTGAAATCGATAGCTACTTTCCTAATCGCATTTTACCTACTAGTGTTCCCCAAAATGTCGGCTGCTACAACGTTACGTGAAACATGCGACCTTCCGCAAAATTTACAGGATAAGATTGCAACCGAGTATCCTGGGGCGAGACTTCTTAGCCTGTCGGATCTCGATGAACGCGACAAGAAACTCTTTGAGAGTGACCATAGCGAGAGCTGCCCCGGTCTAGCCCACGTTGACTTTTACGGTGACGGCAAATCCACGCTCGCCCTCGTGTTGATTTCAAAGTTAGAGGCAAAAGAGAAAGCTCTTCTTGTTGTGGCTCGCGAAGTTGGTGGAAACTGGAGCATCACCTTACTGGATACGGCTGACGATTCAGAGCCAGTCGTCTGGGTTCAAGACGCGGGTGAGTATCGAGATGTTTATGGTAAGAAGAAGATTCGAGCAACGAGGCCCGTTATCGTTTTTTGCGGGTATGACTCGTGGGCCGTTCTTTACGCTTGGACGGGAAAAGCTGTAGCTAAAATTTGGCTCGCCGACTGACTTGGGCCGCGAGGTAAGTGCTCCCAGTAACCACGATTCAGCCCTACGCTCTAAATTTCCACGCTTACTTGGGTTATCATCGCGGCGTAAGTGGAGGCTGCGTTGAAGAACCGGTTGCTGCTGGTTGTTGCGATCCTGGGGAGCTTGACGCTGCTCACGGCGCTTTTGTCTGCGCGCATCAGTCGCGAGAAAACTGGGACGCTGTTTGGGGGGATGATCAATCCTGTGGTGCCGGCAGCGGCCAGGCCATCGGGCGGGTTGAAGACGCGCGCAGTGGTGCTGATTGTTATGGACGGGTTCCGGTGGCAAGAAGTATTCGACGGGCCGGAGCACGATTTGATGGACGAAAAGCATGGCGGCGCGCAGGACGTGAAGCAATTGCGCGAGGATTTCTGGCGCGATACCCCCGCCATGGGCCGACTTGTACTGATGCCGTTCCTTTGGAACGTCGTCGAGCACAAAGGCCAGATTTACGGCAACCAGCACAAGGGCAGCATCGCTCAAGTCACTAACGGATATAAATTTTCCTATCCCGGTTACAACGAGATGACCACGGGATATCCGGACAAAAGAATCGACAGCAATGAGTTCGGTGCCAATCCGAACACGACCGTCTTCGAGTGGCTTAACAACAAACCCGAATTCCACGACCAGGTCGCTGTTTTCGGAACGTGGAACACTTTCAACGATATTTTTAACGTGAAGACCAGCGGGCTTACGGTTCACGCCGGCTGGAAGGTGCCGTGGCTGCCGCAGCTGACCCAGCGCGAACAACGCTTGAAGAAACTTTACGAGACCACCACACAAGTGGAGGATGACGATGCTTTCGACTCCTTCACGCACGAAGATTTGATGGACTACCTTGAGCGGCACACCCCGCGCGTCCTCTTCGTCGGCTACGGCGGCACCGACGACTGGGCCCACGAAGGCAAGTATGATTTGGTACTCCAAGCCGCGCATCAGGACGACCAGCACATCGAGGAACTGTGGAACACGATGCAGTCCAAGGGCGCTTATCACGACAAAGTGACCTTCATCATCACCACGGATCACGGCCGCGGCAGCGGGCTCGAGCAATGGAAGAATCACGATAAAGACATCGATGGCGCGGAAAATATTTGGATTGCGGTGATCGGGCCGGACACTCCGGCGCTCGGCGAAATGAGCAATGTTCCGCGCGTGACCCAGAGCCAGATTGCTGCCACCATCGCCGCGCTCCTGGGACAGGATTACCGCGCCGCAGTTCCGGCAGCCGCTCCGCCGTTGCCTGTTGTTGCAGGATGGGCAAATCAGGCAACGGGCAGCGCTCCAACCCCGAAGTAAAATTCGCCCGCCTGAAGGCGGCCGCTACAAAAGAAGAGCCTGTCCCTGCGTCGAGCGCTTAGTAATCGCGCGAGCCGAGCCGTGGCTTTGAAACTCCAAGATGCCGGGCTAAAGCCCCGCCGCGGCGGGCAGGCCGGCGCTACGGCTGCATCTATGCGGCTGTCTGACCATCAGGCCGAACTGCGCTTTTAGTACTACTAATGCTTTGAGGACAGGCGGGCATGCGGGCTGCTGGGAGGTTTGCGTCCATGCTTCATACTGGAACTTACCCCAGGCGTCCAGGCGCTTTGTCGGACGACTCGATGGAGGAGTGCGAAATGGACGTTCCTGTAGCCGTTCCGACCGCCCCCGCGGCAGCCGCCGCGCCGCCCGTAGCGACCAATACCATCATTGCAACGATGTTGCGTGCCGCGCCGAAGATCAGCGATTTGATTTTTTCTCCCGGGCGCGCGCCGCAAGTGGAAGTGAACGGCGAGCTGGTGCAGCTGAAAATCGCCGGTGTGGGTGTGCTGAAGCCGGACGACACTGCGCGAATCGCCAACGATCTGATGGGCCGCAGCAAGCACGCCTTGGAAAAGCTAAAGGAAGAAGGCTCCTGCGACATTTCTTACAGCGTTCCGAAGCTCTCGCGTTTCCGCGTGAATATTTTCACGCAGCGCGGAAGCTGCGGAATCGTAATGCGCGTGATTCCGACGGACGTCCCGGATTTTAAGTCGCTCAATTTGCCGCCGGAACTCAATGAGGCGGCCAAGCTTCGTCCCGGAATCGTTTTGGTCACCGGGCCCACAGGCAGCGGTAAATCGTCCACATTGGCTGCGTTTGTGGACAAGATCAACGAGACCAAGGCTTGCCATGTGATCACCATTGAAGACCCCATTGAATTTCTGCACCAGCACAAGCTGGCGACGATTCACCAGCGCGAATTGCACACGGATTGCCCCAGTTTTGCGCTGGCGTTGCGCGCTGCGTTGCGCCAAGCGCCCAAACTGATTCTGGTGGGAGAAATGCGCGACAAACAAACCATCGAAGTGGCGCTGGAGGCCGCGGAAACCGGGCACATGGTTTACTCCACGTTGCATACGATTGACGCTTCCAAGACGGTGGAAAGAATCATCGGCGTGTTTCCGCTGGAAGAACAGAACGCCATTCGCGGACGCCTGGCAAAATCTTTCCGCTACATTGTTTCGCAGCGTTTGATTCCGCGCTTGGATGGGTCGGGACGCGTAGCTGCATTCGAAATCCTAAAAGCGACGATACGAACGCGCGAATATGTGCAGAAAGGCGAGTCCGAGGGCAAATCCTTGCTCGACGCCATGCGCGACGCTGAGGGCGGCGAAATGCAGTGCTTTGACGATGAGATCGAGAAGATGATCCGCGCAGGCGTTATCGACATGGAGATGGGTCTTTCCTACTGCACGAACATGGGCAATTTAAGGCTGTGTCTGGCTGACTTTGTGGAAGCGCAGGGTAATAAAACACCCGGAGCCCGCCCTGCCAAACCCGCGAATGCCGCACCCAAAACCGCGCCTTCTTCTTATGGCGGGAAACCTGCCGCTCCTGCTGCGCCCGAGCCAAGCTTGGAAACCGAGCTGGAAATCGAAAGATAGGATCGCTGATTGGGGGTCACATCGCAAAGGCCTCAGCTGTGAAGACCTGAGCTACATAAAGGCGCGCGGCCGGCTCTTCATGTCCACCCGTTGCGTTTCACCGCTTTGAAGATTTGTGACCTAGAAAAATCGTATGGCGGGGACCGCCGTGTTTTCCGCGACCACGCACGGTTTGCACCTCGACATCGAACCTGCCGTGTCGCAAGCGCTGCTCAAATTTCCGATCCTCTCGAGCCGACCAAACCGCCAGCGTGCCATCCGTCTTTAGCGCCGCGTACGCGACGGCGATTCCGCGGTCGTCATAAAGCCCGGCATTGTTTGAGGATGATGAAAACGCAGACGGGCCGTTGTCCACATCCAGCAGGATCGCATCGAACTGTCCGGGACGTGAACTTAGTGTGACGGCGACATCGTTGATCTCGACATGCACTCGCGAATCTTTCAACGGGTCGCTGGCGAGCGGGGCGAGCGGGCCACGATTCCATTCCGCCACCGCGGGGACCAGTTCCACAACGACAACCTTCGCGTCAGGTGGCAGGACGTCGAGCGTCGCGCGAAGCGTGAAACCCATACCCAGGCCGCCGACTAGCACACAGGGCTGCTTCAGCGCCCGTGCGCGTTGGCAGGCAAAAGTCGCTAGCGCTTCCTCCGAGCCGTGCATGCGGCTGGACATGAGGGGCTTGCCGTTGGCGAGAATAATGTACTCGTCGCTGCGGCGCACGAGCTTCATGACCGTGCCGTCTCCAGAAACTGCCTGGCCGAGCAACTCCAGAGTCTTCACGCAGGCGATGTTACCGCACAGGAAAACTTAAGTAAAAACGGGTCGTTCTTCATCAAGCCGTTAAGCGGCCAGCGATGGCACAGACGCCGCGTGCTCGAACTGGTTTTCACGGCGCGAAAAGGGTACATTCTTTGTCGTTTGCAAAAGCAATTCTGGAACTTTTTCGTTAACGAAATCTTGCTGGACACGTCTGAGAGCATAGGCTGGTCCAGTTTTGCCAAGGAGCACATGGAATGTTTCGCAACTTGCTGACACTTGCATGCGCGATTTTCTTGTCGGGTATCGCACTGCACGCCCAAACCGTGGACGAAATTATCGCGAAGAACGTTCAAGCGCACGGCGGAATGGAGAAACTGAAGGCGGTGCAGACGCTTCGTATGAAAGGCAAATTCGAGGCGGGATCTTTTCGCGCTGGATTCATGCAAGAGAACAAACGGCCGGATAAGGTCCGCGAGGAACAAATCATTCAAGGCTTGGCGGCAATTCAGGCCTACGACGGCAAAGTGGGCTGGCAGGTGAATCCGTTCGGCGGACGCCGGGATGCGGAGCTGATGTCTCAGGACGATCTGAAGAGCCTGATGATAGACGCGGACATCGACGGTCCGCTGGTGGACTATCAGCAAAAAGGCCACAAAGCGGAATTGGTAGGCCACGATTCGGTGGAAGGGACGGACTGTTACAAAATAAAACTTTCGCTGAAAAATGGCGACGTCCGACTCTATTTTCTGGACACCGACTCTTTTCTGGAATTGAAAATCGAAACACAAAGCAACATTCGCGGGACGGTTCAATATTCGGAAACATATTTCGGTGATTATGAAGAAGTGAAAGGGCTGTACTTCCCGTTTGCGTTTGAAAGCGGCGCAAAAGGAGATACGAATCGCGTGAAGTACTCGGTGGAGAAAATGGAAATTAATGTGCCGATTGAGGATTCAGTGTTCACCATGCCCGTCGCCAAACCTGAAGCGAAGGCCGCAGGAGGTGCACAGTGATTTCCTGCACAAATCTATTTCGAACAAATAGCATTCGGCGCAACCAAAATGAGCTGGGCTTTTCTTTTTGCAAATCCACGGTTGTAGGCTTGGGATTTTTGATTCTGGTTTCGGCGTTGCTGCTTCCGGGTAACCTCGCGGCACAAGATGCGAAGGTCGATTCCGACTCAATTTCGGGGCTTGGCGCGCGCAATATCGGTTCGGCTGCGATGAGCGGGCGTGTATCGGCGCTTACCGCGGTGAAAGAGGATGGGCGTTTGACGGTGTATATCGGTGCGGCAAGCGGCGGAGTCTGGAAGTCGGTGAATGGCGGGACCACGTTCAAGCCCGTGTTTGACAAGCAGACAGCACAATCGATTGGAGCGATTGCCATCGATCCACAGGCGTCGAAGACGATTTGGGTCGGTACCGGCGAGTCTTGGACGCGCAACAGCGTTTCGATTGGCGACGGCATTTACAAATCGGTGGATGGCGGCGAGAACTGGACAAATCTGGGCCTGAAAAACTCTGAAAGAATCTCGAAAATACTAATCGACCCGAAAGACGGCAACACTGTGTATGTGTGCGTGCCGGGAAAACTTTGGAGCGACAGCGAGGACCGCGGCGTTTACAAAACGACGGACGGCGGGCAATCGTGGACGAAGATCCTGAAGGGCGCAAATTTATCGACAGGGTGCTCGATGATGTCTATGAACCCGCGCGACTCCAAATCGATTTACGTGGGCATGTGGGATTTTCGTCGCAAGGGCTGGACATTCCGTTCCGGAGGCGATAATTCCACGGCAGCCAGCGGCAGCGGATTTTTCCGGACGTCGGATGGCGGCGCGACCTGGACGGACCTCGACGAAAAAAGTTCGAAAGGGCTTCCGGCGAAACCGTGGGGACGCCTCGCCGTTACGATTGCGCCTTCTAATCCCGACGTTGTGTACACCCTGATCGAGTCCAATCACAGCGCGCTGTATCGTTCCGATGACGGCGGAAAAACCTGGCACGAGCGTGATCGCAGCAATTGGATGGTTTGGCGTCCTTTTTATTTTGCTAATTTGATCGTGGACCCGAAAGACGAGAACAAGATTTATAAGACGGACCTCACGTTAATCATGAGTAGTGACGGCGGAAAAAGCTTCAGCGTAATTTCCGGCGGAGCGCATGGCGATTTTCACGACGTTTGGGTGGATCCGGACAACACGCAGCGTTTGATCGCGGGAGATGACGGCGGCGTTTGGTATTCGTACGACAGCGGAAACACTTGGTGGAAGGCTTACAATTTGCCGATTTCGCAGTTCTATCACGTGAGCGTTGACGCAGACGACCCGTATCACGTTTTTGGCGGGCTGCAGGATAACAGCGTGTGGATGGGCGATTCGGCGTACCCGGGCGGAATCTCAAATAGCCGTTGGGAAAACCTTTTGGGCGGCGATGGATTTTGGGCGTTTACCGATCCTGCGGACGCGGATTACGTCTATGCCGAATCGCAGGGTGGAGAAATTGCGCGCGTGAATCGCCGCACGCTGGAAGGCCGTACGATTAAGCCTCAGCCGAATTACGGCGAAGGCAAACTGCGGTTCAACTGGAACACGCCGATACACCTGAGTCCCAATGAAAAAGGGACGGTTTATATCGGCGCGCAATTTTTGTTTCGCTCGCGCGATCATGGCCAGACCTGGGACCGCATTTCTCCCGACCTGACCACCAACGACCCCGAAAAGCAGAAGCAGGAAGAATCCGGCGGCGTGACCGTGGACAACTCCGACGCGGAAACGCACACGACGATTTATTCCATCAGCGAATCGCCGCGCGACGGGCAAACGATTTGGGTGGGTACCGACGATGGGAACCTGCAGCTCACGCGCGATGGTGGAAAGACTTGGACGAACGTAGTCGCGAATGTGCCGGATCTGCCAAAGGCGTCGTGGGTTTCCTGGGTGGAGGCGAGCGGGTTCGATCCTGCGACCGCGTATGCCGCGTTCGACCGGCACACGTTTGGCGACATGGATCCGCATGTGTACAAGACCACCGATTATGGCAAGACGTGGACGCCTGTCGTAGCCAAGGACAGCGGCGTACGCGGTTATGCGCACGTGATTAAGGAAGACACCGTTTCGCCGAACCTGCTATTTCTTGGCACCGAATTTGGGCTTTGGATTTCGCTGGATGGCGGCAAACAGTGGGCGCAGTACAAAGGCCACGAGTTTCCAGATGTCGCAGTGCGCGATATCGTGGTGCATCCGCGTGAATCGGACTTGGTGATTGCTACACACGGACGCGGGATATGGATCGTGGACGACATTACGCCGCTGCGCAAACTCACGCCGGAGGTGCTGTCGCAGGAGGCGGCATTCGTTCCAGGAAAGACTGTGCAGCAGCGGCTGGAGGCAAATGGCGGATGGCCTGAAGGAAATGCGACGTTCTTTGGGCCCGATCCACCGGATGCGGCGTTCATTACTTACTTCCAGAAAAAGCGGCATGTTTTCGGCAAGATGAAGATCGAGATATTCGACGATCAGAACAAGCTGATCGATACCGTCCAAGCAAACAGCCGTCGCGGGCTAAGCCGCATTGAGTGGCCGATGCGTTTGAAAGCGCCACGAGTTCCGCCGGCGGCAACAGCGGCGTTTGAGGCGGCACTAGGGCCGCGTTTGGTGCCGGGAACTTACACGGTGAAAATGACGCGCGGCAAGGAAACGTACACGACGCCTTTGGTGCTGACTTTGGACCCGCGCGCGAAATATACGGTTGCAGACCGCAAGCTGAATTTTGACGCGACCATGCGCGTTTACAACCTGTTAGGCGATATGACCTTCGACGTGGACCGCATCAACAGCGTGCGCGAAGCTTTATCGGAACGCGCCGCGAAACTTAGCGCGAATGATCCTTTGCGTAAGCGGCTTCAGGATCTCGACGGCCGCGCCGAGGAAATTCGAAGGAAAATCGTGGCTACCAAGGAAGGCGGCGCCGTCACCGGCGAAGAGCGCATACGCGAAAAGACAGCGCACATTTATGGCGCGTTAGTAAGCTGGGAAGGGCGCCCCGCCGACTACCAAGCGGCCCGCATTGATTCGCTGACACGCGAGCTCGACGATGTGATGAAAGAGTTCGATGCGTTTGTGGCCAAAGACATCCAGGAAGCGAATGCCGCACTGGCGAAGAAAAAAGCCGAGGCTATCCACCCAATTACGCGAGAAGAGTGGGACAAAGCCAATGCCGAATCTGAGTCGAGCGGCGCCGCACCAGCGGGCGGATTGCGATGGCGTGGCCGTGACTTCGGTATGAATGACGTCCAGACACACGAGCGAGACTAGACGAATTATTCCGCGAATTCCAAGCGGAGAACGCCAACATTCTTCGGCAAGCTGACGTTGCTAATAAATCCTCAAGACAAGACTTTTCTGACTTGTACGTTCAATCATTCGGCGAATTCGACGAAGATGGCGACCCAGTCCTCGGTGCCGACGACGCGAAAGGTATGGCCCTTGCCGGTCAAGTCCTCGGCCAGAACGATCTTTCCACGCTCAGCTGAAAACTTTTGTCCTGCTGCCACTTCAATTTCTGCGCGGCCACTGATCGTGACCACGTAACGTCGCTTATCGGCGTTGTGCCAGCTTTCGAAGAAGCCGGGGGCTAGGCGTACAACATACGAGCTTGTGGTTTTGACTGGATCAGACTGGCCGACCGCCGGCGGCGCTCCCGCAACCGTAGAGAACTTCACTTCTACCTCTTCGACATGGCTCAGCCCGTCGTCCCCGGTATAGAGGCGGGTGATCGTGACGGGTGTATGGTTTTGCGCAACGACGATGCGTTGGCCGTTATACGAATAAAACAAAAGTAGCAGCGAAATTGTGGCGGACGTCAGGCCTAATCGGCACGCAATTGACCTCATGACTTCCTCCTGCTAATCCCGACTCACATTGTAATACGCTCTTCGGCCGCGCAAGCTCGCCCCTGTTGCCTGGATCAGATCCTATCGGGTTAAAGTCGTGCGCAAGTAGCGGAGACGCGGCCACACATAAAACGCAGTAGGTGGGAGTGATAAATCTCGCAGAATACTGGTGGACGTGGGGGGGCTCGAACCCCCGGCCTCATCGTTGCGAACGATGCGCTCTCCCAACTGAGCTACACGCCCACCGCGCGTTTATTCTAACAAACGAGCGGAGAGTCACCAAACGTGTGAGAAATAAGTTTCGTAGCGCAGGGCAAGCTTCCAAACGGGCTTCCAGCACGAGCGCCGCGGCTTGGGCTATTTTCTCCAGGCGCCGATGATCAGGCCCATCAGTACGAACGCGATTGTGACGTAGCCGCCGTTGATAAAAATGTGCTTCCAGGTTCGGCGTTCGAATAATCCGATCATAGCGATTGAGAGCGCCACCCATCCAAAGCCCGCCAGAAAGCCTGCCGTGGCGCCCCAGGAAGCTGTCGTTTTTGGGTCGTTCAAAAACATGGCAAGATTGATCGCCATTACCAACGAAAAGACAAACGATAGTCCGAATATTTTTGCAGCATTGCCGTGCTTTAGATCTTCTTCAGTTAGGCCGCAAGCAGTCATCCACGCTTTTCCAAAGACGGCTTTCGAGTACCACAATCCGCCTAAAACGAACATCGACAACGCAGCCGCGACAATGGCCAGCCAATTCAAGTTTGCGAGAGGCATCAGCGCTCCTTTGTTTTAAGAATTTCTTGAAAACCGGAATCCGGCCTTCTTCAGCCAGCCCTATTTGCGCAGGTACTTAACCGTCAGCACTGATTTGTCGCTCCCTTCCTGAAAGACATTGAAGGTGTAGGCATCTTCTCCCTCGCGCTGAATGGTCGAAGAAAATGTTTTCGTTCCTTCAGCGTTAGAGACCTGAAAATCCTGTTGCAGAATAGTAGCGGACGGAGTGGTATGTCCGGACGTAAATTCCCCATCGGCGGAGGTGTAAAAAAACTTGATCTGCTTTGCGGCGGGATCGTAAACGTAAATGCCGTAATAATGCGGCTGGCCATTGAACCGTGTGAGGAACGAGATCGCCGTACCAGTCTCCGCCCAGCGGATCTCGTTCTGAATCAAAAATGGTTTGCCGTCCGGTGTCTTGAATTCCGCGGTCCAGATGCCTCCGGTGAGCCAGGCGATGGGCTGCAGATTTGGGTCGTGATTCGGCGCAGGATTAGCTTGGAACCCGGACAGTAGTGCTATCGACACAGCGAGGCAAACGGTGGCCATTATTTTCATGTCAAAAGGCTCCTGTGAGAAGTTCTCAGGCGGGTATATTCGCAAAATCCGGCGGGCGGCGTATTGTAAAAAATTTCCCTGGGCTCAATCGAGGTGAATGTAGTCGGGATACTCGGTCCGCCGGCGTGCGTATTCAGCCGCGGTCATTCCTGCAAATTCCTGAAATTCGTGGATGAAATGGGACTGGTCGTAATACCCGCAATGCTGAGCAAGCGCCGCCCAGTCGTGATCTTTCGCGCGGTAGGCCACCTCCAGCGCTCGTTGAAAGCGAAAGATGCGTGCGGCCAGTTTCGGCGTGCAGCCCACGCGAGAGTCAAAACGCGCAATCATCTTCTTCTGGCTGACGCCGATCCGAGCGGCCAGTTCGCGAAGCGGCAAAACCGGCCAGCGTCTGAGCGCTGACAGCGCCACTTCTACCGTGCTATCGCCGTCCAGGTTGCCGCGCGATTTTGCCAAAAGAAATTTCTCGAGAATATCGAATTTGCGCGGGATGTCGGGTTCCTCCAGCAGGCGGTCGCGCAGGGCGTATACTTCCCTTTTCCATATAAGGTCGAGCTCGATAACCGATGCAGTGAGCTCGGACATAGGAAAACCGAAAAATGGAGCTGCTCCGCCGGTGCGGAAATGCACACCCATCATGGACGAGCCGCGTTCAGCGCCGATCACGATATAGCGGCGCTGCATGCCCGAAATCCAAGCGCGACGGAAGGTAGTGAAGCGCGTGAGATCAAGCGGGTCGTAAAGTTTCTTCGGCATGGGCGAGAGATCGATAATCAGTTCGATCGCGCCGTTAGGGAGAAGCTTTTCTTTGGTATGTTCGACCGCGAGGTCTTGGTACAACCAGTAGCCGTCAATAAACTTCGACAACGGCGCGCAGGGCTGGCGTTGACGGAAAATCATTTCCCGCCAATTCTATAGCGCCACTTTTTAGCCTACAAGCGATTTTGGGGATGGCTCTGGACGATCTGATCGAAATTACGTCTGTCGGATTTCCGCACCTCAGCAGCCAAAGTAGCGACACTACTTGCGCGCTACGGCGGTGTCAGTGCGGTGCCCCATTTGGGCGCGAGCAGTCTTCACGTAACCGAGGAATCTTTGAGCGAGCACGCGAGTACGCTCAGCTTGACGCAAGCGTATCGCTTCCTTCGAAATTAATTCCGTGCCAACTCCGAGAGCGCTCGCACCGGCAAGAATGAAGTTCACGGCCGTCTGTTGATTTACGCCGCCGGCTGCAATCAACGGCACATGAGGCAGCATAGCTTTCAGAGCTCGGATGTAACTGTCGCCGCCCACTTGCGCGCAGGGAACCACTTTGACGAAGTCGGCTCCGGCCTTCCAGGCTGCGATCACTTCTGTTGGCGTGAGAGCGCCCGGCAAGACCACGGTGTTGGCCTTCACCGCTAATTCCACCACTCTTACGTCAAGTCCGTCGCTGGTCAGGAAGTTTGCACCAGCGGCAAGACATCGCTCAGCAGTTTCCGCATCTATCACTGACCCGGCACCGACGATCATATCTCTTGCGTGAGCCGCCAATTGCGAGATCACGTCAATCGCTCCGGGGACGGTCATGCTGATTTCAACGATGGGAATTCCGGCGCGCGAGACAGCTTCGGCGGCAAATCGCGCATCCTCAGCCGTGGAAACGCGAATGGCGGGGATAATGCCGATTTCTTCGATGCGAGCGCGAACATCTTCCTTCTTCATCGTCCGGGAACTCCTTGCCATTCCACGCGAAAACTTCGGCCCGATTCTACACGAAGACAGACGCTTGGCGACGTAATGAGCAAGAAATCTGAAAGCTAGACTTCAAAAGACTCCTCCGGCGCCGGCAGCTTGTCTCCATCGGCGGCGATCCAGACGTACAGGGTGGGCAAAAGAAAAATGCTCATCGCCAGAGCACCGATCAGGCCGCCCACGATTACAATCGCAAATGGCCGCTGCGAATCGGAGCCAATAGCGTGGGATGTGGCGGCCGGTAACAATCCGAGCGTGGCGACCAGCATGGTCATCATAATGGGACGAAGCCGCAAGACTGCTCCTTCAATTGCGGAATCTTCAATGGAATGCCCACGCGCGCGAAGCTGGTTAATATATTCCAGCATAATCACGCCGGTTTGTACCGATACACCAAAAAGCGCCAGGAATCCGACGCCGGAAGAAACGCTGAAATGCGTTCCAGTGATGAGCAGCGCCAGCAATCCTCCCAACGGCGCGAGAACCACAACACCAAGAATAAGCGCCGCCCACTTCCAGGAACCGAACATCACGTACAAAATAATAAAAATCACAAGAATGGTGATCGGGAGAACGATCAAAAGGCGTTTTTCAGACCGCTTCTGGCTTTCATATTCCCCAGCCCAATCCAGGCGATAGCCTTGCGGCACTTTTACCTGCTGCTGGACTTTCTTCATGGCCTCTTCTACCGTACTGCCGAGGTCACGGCCTCGCACGCTGTATTTAATTGCGACGTAGCGCGAGTTCCCTTCCCTATAAATTTCAGAGCCGCCGTCAACTACTTCCACCTTGCAAAGCTGGCTCAGCGAAACGCGTTCGCCGGAAGGCGCGAGCAAGCGTATATTTTCGATGGCCTCTTTCGTTTCTCGATACGGAAGGTCATATCGCACTACCAGGTCGTAACGTTGTTCTCCCTTAAGCACCACACTGACGGCGTTACCGCCGACCGCGGTCTGGATTGCATCCTGCACGTCCGAAACGTTGATGCCGTGCCGGGCGGCCGCGGCGCGATCGATAACAAAGTTCAGATTAGGTTGTCCGAGGACGCGAAACAGGCCCAGATCCTCCACGCCTTTCACCTGGCTCATTACATTTACGATTTGATCGCCCTTTTCTTCCAGCACCTTCAGGTCGTCGCCGTACAACTTCACCGCCAGCTCGCCTTTCACGCCGGAAACAGCTTCTTCCATGTTGTCTTCGATCGGTTGGGAGAAATTCCAAATCGCGCCGGGAATCTTTTCGAGTTCGCGATCCATCGCGGCGATCAGCTCATCTTTATTTTGGTGAAAGACGGGCCGCCACTGATTCTTCGGTTTCAAGTCCACGAAATATTCGGTATTGAAAAAACCGGTGGTGTCGGTGCCGTCATCCGGCCGGCCCACCTGCGAGACGACTTGCGTAACTTCCGGGAACGAGGCAAATACGACGCGGGCCTGATTCGTTACGCGCGTTCCTTCGGTAGGACCCGTACTGGGCGCGAGCGTTCCGCGTGCCCAAATCGCGCCTTCGTCAAGATGCGGGAGAAATTCCGAACCGATCACGCCGCTAAAGGTGAGGAACAGCATCAGGCACAGCGCTCCCACACCTGCGCCCACTGTGACAAAGCGATGCTCGATGGCCCAACGCACACTCGAGCGATAGTGCTTCACCAAAAACGCCAGCACCGGGTTGTGCCATTCGCGAATCCCATTGCGAAAGAAAACGCTGGAGAGTACCGGCGCAATCAGCATGGAAAAAATAAGCGCGCCTAAGAGCGCGAAGGCAACCGTCCAGGCCATGGGCCTGAACAAACGTCCTTCCACGCGCTGCAGCGTAAAGATCGGCATGTAGGCGGTGATGATGATGGCAATGGCAAAAATACGGGCCGCTGCACTTCATGCGTAGCATCGCGAACCGATTGCATCATGGTTTTCGAGCTGGCGTCATGTCCAGTCAGGTGACGCACGATGTTTTCGACCATTACCACAGCGCCATCTACG
>Ga0210385_10001448_pt1 | contig 14765 bp, 10 predicted proteins | sample IncBWH26OmetaG_FD_160107 | JGI IMG/M metagenome (GOLD analysis project Ga0210385, IMG submission 160107) | Forest soil microbial communities from Barre Woods Harvard Forest LTER site, Petersham, Massachusetts, United States - Inc-BW-H-26-O ...
ACAAAAGGCTACGGCAACGCCAAAGTCAAAGAGGCCGACCGAGAAGCGTCCGCATACGGCCCGGACACTCTTCGTTCCTCAGGGCGAGGCGGTGCCCCCTACAGGTACGAAGGCAACTGCAACTGCGTCTCTATTCGTCGAGTAGTCGGTGCGAGTCGGGACCGAGTGATCGGAAAGAATCCTTCGTCAGAGCGCAGGCGAATCGCCTACGCCACGCAGGCAACGGTGAAAGCGAATCGTGAGGCAAAAAGCGCCGCCAAGATGGCAGCGCTACGAAATAACAGCAAAGGCAAAAGCGAAGGCTGTCTGTTGAAAAGGTGGTGCGAGCGAGGACCGAGTGACCGAGAAGATTCCTTCGTCGGAGCCCGCCTGCCGCGGCAGGCGCAGGCGAATCGCCCTTCCTTCGTCAGGGTATACCTACGCCACAAAGGCAACGGCAAAGGCAAAGGCCAAAAGCGCCGCCAGGATGGCGGCGCTACGAAATAACGGCAACAGCGAACGGCAACGGCAAAGGTGCCCGGGCGGGTTTAGGGGGCGGCGCGACAGTGGTAGGAGTACCAGAGGCGCTGGAAGAAAGGCTTGGCACTGGGGTCGACGGGGAGATCGCCGGAATATTCCGGCTGGTCGCCTTTCAAGTTGACCGAGGCTATATGGCCGGAGTCGTCCGTGAAGCCCAGGAGATAGGAGGCTTCGTGGCCTGGCTTTGCGTCGTTGGCGACGAGGCCTTCGTCGCCGCAATGAAAATCGGCTCCCAGGAAGTACTTAAAAAAGGCGGGCGCTCCCTGCTCGATGCCCAGGTCTCCCTGATAGACGAGCTTGCCGTTGCCCCAATCCAGCGTACCCGACTGGCCGGTGGCGGCGTGGAGGGCAACCGAGGTGTCGGCCGGCGAGTGCGCCGATGGGTTTGCCGGAGCGGAGCCAGGCACGGCCGGCGACGTGGTAGAGGCCGCGTGGGCTGCTGCGGGACTGACTGGCATGAGCGGAACATCGACAGCGCCCGTCAACCCGCTATTGAGATCGAGCACGGCGATACGGGCACGCTGCGCGCCGGCGTCCTGAATATTCTCAAACCCGTGAACGCCGCTCGACTGCAAAGTTTTATAGTCCGCGTCCGAATAGGTCTGGCTGATGTCCTTGATCGAGACCTGAACCCCGCTCTGCTTTGCGGGATAGCGGCAGATCGCCATCTGCGCGTTCAGTTGGTAGGACTGGCCGTCCGCCGCAGGGTTCAGCGTGCTAGGCGGAATCACGACCAGGTAGCGCGACTCACCGGCGCCGATCGGGTCCACGGCCTGCGCCGTGAGGGGGATGGATGAAGACGGCAGGAAATCAGTACATGCCTCGTCCAACCGCTTTTCGGGAGACAGCGATTTTTCGGACGCGCCCTCGTCTTGCGCAAAATAGCCGCGGCGGTAGGAGAGCTTTACGCCCGGGCGGGTGGTCTTCAGCGAAATCTTGCGAAAGCTGCCGTCCCATCGAACGCCCTGCGGATCGTAAGAGATTTCGTAGTAGGACGAGCTGTCTCTCAGCGCGGCGGCCACGCATCCGGAGAGATCGTTGGTGCCCTTGCAGGTTTTGCCACCGCTATCCTCCGCCAACTCGTTCATGGTCTGCTGCGCCGAATCCCTGGCGGTGTTTTCGCGGACGATCTGCCGCGGAATGCTGCGGCTTGCAGAACCCGTCCTGACTACGGTCTGCGTGGATGCCGAGAAAGCGGCGATGGTGTCGAGGCCGCGCGCGTCAACTGGATATACGGCGACGCGCGCGTCCGTCAGCGCATTGGACGCTTCGAGCAACTGCTGGGAATAGTCGCGAACCCCTCGAAACGCTCCAACGGACGTGCCGAAGTCCAAGTCCGGCACGAGCGTGAGGGGAAACGACTCGGACACCCAGACCAGGTTCTTCCGGCCGGGAAATGCGCTGAGATAGTGCGCGATCGCGGTAAGAGCGTCGATCGTGGTGTACATCCGAATGTCCATCGTGTTGGCGTAATTCTCTTTTTCGAAGTCCTCGAGCTCTTGCAGTTGCTCGTCTTCCTGGCCGTCGTTCATATCGAAGTGCAGGAGGGAAATACTTTGGGGATCGTTTTCCGGCGACTGGGGCAGCGTGGGGCCGGCGGCCATGGCCTTGTCCACGGCGGCGCGCAGAACGGCGGGATCGCTGGTGAAATTCTGGATCGGCAGCAGTGATTTTCCGAGGAGAAAGACGGCGACGGGCGTATTCGCAGGGAGCGTCTTCAGCAGGCGGAGCATCTGTTGCCGCGTTTCCAGCATGTTGTCGGGATTTGTGTTGAGCGCGTCCATCAGGATCACGGTGGCCGGGACCGCGAGATCGGTGGTGAGAGGCTGATTGGTGTAGAAACCGTTTGGGCGCGGCGCCGCGGGCTTCGCAGATGGATTCTCCGTCGAGCGGTCGACAAAGAGAAACTTCTCGATGGTCTGTCTTGTGCCATCGGACACCTCGAAATCCTCGGGCTTCAAGTCGCGAACCACGGTTCCATGCGAGTCGGTGGCGACCACGTCCACGGTGACGAGCCGGGATTTTTCCCGGAGCACGTTTTGGGGTGTTGCGGACGGTGACTGAGGAGCGGGCGGTGCGGATTGGCCGATGGTGATTGTGGCAATTGATAGAAGAGCGAGTAAAGCGAAGTGCGGATTCCTGCGCACGGCTACCCCCATTAAGGAACTGCGTAAATAAGTTACCCTTATGCCATAAATGAGAGCGAATTACACGCTGTAAAGCAAAGGCGCCCGCTACGGAGGCAACCCCAGCGGCAAAAGCAAACGCGAAGGCCGCCGATCTGGAGGTTGGCGTTCCCGGGAACGGCAGAGGCAACGGCGAGACCTAAAAGCAGATCCCTCGCTTCGCTCGGGATGACAAATTAAACCTAAAAACGAAAGGCAAGAGCAAAGGCAACAGCCCAACGGCAAAGGCAACGGCGCCCGCCTAGAAGGCGGCCTCTACGGAGGCGAACCCAACAGCGAAGGCAACGGCCCGACGGCAAAAGCGCCGCCAAGATGGCGGCGCTACCACAAACGGCGAAGGCAAATTCGACAGCTGCCCGGCGGGCGGGGCGACACTTCTTGACATTCGGCGCCGGGCGTGGGAATTTAGCGGCCTCAAACTGATACCTCGGAGGGCTCCGATGCAGCCATCGAGGCAACACTGTCTATGGGCATCGCTCGCGTTGCTGGTGTTTTTGATGCCGGCGCAGCGGGCGTTTGCAGATACGCTGACGATTACCAGTACCCCTCCCGGCGCCACCGTCGAGATCGACGGCAACGTCGTCGGCACCACTCCCTATCGCAACAACTTTCCCGGCGGATACTTTCACAAGACCCACACCGTGTTCGGGGCGAAGCTCGAGCACGCGATGGTGCTGCGCATCTCGATGGAGGGCTACGCGACTCAGCAGACGAATCTGACCGAGGGCCCGCTTGAATGGATCGCCATCACCGGGCGCCACGAAGGCACATATTTCTTGCTGAAGTCCAATAACTTTAACGTGCGGCTGGTGCCGACAGGATCCGCGGGGCGGATTGCGACTGCGCCCGGAGGCGATGGCGTGGTGCGGTCCGCTGGCGCTGCGGCAGACGAGAAAACTTCGCAGGACTCGGCGGTGACGAGTGGCGCGGCTGGAGATATCGCGGGGACCGGGTTGGTGACCGTGAGGTCGGAGCCGAGCGGGGCGGATATTTTTCTGGATGGAAAACTTGTCGGCGAGACACCGTCGACCCTGCGGCTCGCTAGTGGAGCGCATCATGTGGAGGTGCGGTCGGCGAGCCATTCGCCGTGGGTAAAAGATTTCGATTTGCTTAAGGGCAGCGAGGTGACACTGCGCGCGACGTTTGGGGAGGGAGAATCGTCTGGAGCAGTGGATTCGGCGGACGATACGAGTGGCGGGGCGGCGGCGCCGACTTTGGCAGCGCCTCAGGCGCCGTAATTGGTGTCGCGTGACCGACGGGTTCTGGATTTTTGTAAAGGCCGGAAAAACCGAAAGAAAATTCAAAGGCCTCGGGGCTTCCGCACAAATCGCGAAAGACCCTAACTACATGAAAATCGCTGAGACCCGACATACTTTTATTGGCTAGGCGCGTGTTGGTTGAGTGCGGGTGAGCATGGCTACGCCGCGGCGGACGTAGACATCGAGTTCGCGGACGCGGAGGAGCTTTAGCAAAACGGCGAGGAGGACAATGCCTGCCGCTGTGTCCACGACTAGCAGAACCAGGGCGTAGAGCGGATGTTGCCAGGCGAGAACGGTTTCGAGCCAACGCGCCAGTTCGTAGCAGGCGAAGCCCGTCGCGACTGACGCCGCGCAGACTTTCGCGAGGTACAATCCCAGCGCACCGATTTCGTGATTTTGCGTGCGGCGCGCGAGCAGAAAAAATAGTACCACCGTATAGGCAGTGATCCCGAGCGAGCTTGCGAGAGCCAGGCCGCGTTCTCCGATGAGGCGCATCAGCCAAAGATAAAACGGAATACTCAGGAGCGTGGTGATGGTGCCGACTACGGCCGGAACGATTGTGTTGCGCGTGGCATAGAATCCGCGCGCGAGAATGTTCTGCGCGCCCCAGCAAAACAATCCCAACGAGAAAAAGACCAGGGCGGCTGCGGTTCCTTGAATAGCTGCGGTGTTGAGGCGCGTCCGCATGAAGAGCACGCGAATGATCGGCTGGCTTTCCGCGACCATGAGCGCCGAGATGGGCAGAAGGAGAACAATCAGCGCCCTGAAGGTGGAGTTCAAGAGGCGATTCAGCTCGGTGTATTTGCGCTCGGAATAAAGCTGGGCGAGCATCGGGAACGAGGCTACGGCGATCGCCTGACCGACAAAGCCCAGCGGCACCTGCATTACCTTTTTGCCGAACGTGAGCCATGTGACTTGTCCGGCGGGCAGGAACGAAGCGTAGTGCTTGATGATCCAGTCGTCCGCCTGGGCCAAGCCGAGCGCAAGCATGATCGGAACGGACATGCGCAGGAACAGAGTAAAGCCGGGATGGTTCACGCGAAAATTAGGCGTGAAGACAGCGCCGGCGCGGCTCGCTCCGTAAGCCTGCAGAATAAAGTTTCCCACGACGGCGCCTACGAGTACCCCTACGGCAAAACCTGTGATGCCGATCCTCGACCAGAGTAGGACTCCTCCGGCGATGATGCAGATGTTGTAGACGAGACCGGCGAGAGACGGGATGAGGTACTGCCCTTTCGCGTACTGCACGGCGCTGAGGATGCTGCCCTCGTAAAAGAAAATCTGAGCGGGCAGCATCAAGCGCGTGAGGAAGACGGTGCGCGCCTGTTCGGCCGGCGGGAAGCCGGAAAAAAGCCTGGCTACGATCGGCCCGGCGAAGATTTCTCCGGCGGCGACGAAGACGATCAGCACGACGCCCATCACGCTCATGACGGTGGAGAAAATGCGCCAGCCTTCGTGCTCTTCGCCTTCGGCGACGTATTTCGCAAAGACCGGGATGAAGGTGATGCTGAGCGAGCCGCCGGCGGTCAGGTAGTTGAGAATGTCTGGGAGCGTGAAGGCGGCGTAGAAGATGTCGGACACGCCGTTGGCGCCGGCCAGGTGGGCGACGGCCCAGTCGCGCGCGAAGCCCAGAATGCGGCTGATGAGGATGCTCACCGTGACGATCACGGTGGCGACCGCGACGCGGCGATGCATCGAGTGCGCGGGTATCGTCGAAGAAGACGAGGGCATGTCTTGGGAGGCCACGAATGTTTATCGTAGATGGTTTGGCGCGTGCGGACCAGATGATTTGAGAGGCGGCGTGTCGAAGATTTCGCGCGCCGGGAGCGGGATTATTCTGGAGCGGGATTCCAGGCCGGCGGGTCGCTGGCGGGAAAGGATTCCTGGGAAGATTCGTCGACGGGATCGGGCTTCGGATTATTTTGGGGCGCGGGCTTGGCGGGCTTTCTGCTTTGCTTAGGTTTCGGTTTGGCGGGCTTTGGTGTCATTTGCGAGGGGGGAAAAATGGAAGTCAATTCCTCAGAGACTAAAGCCCGATTCGTGGTGTGGAGTTGGGCTCTGGAGCCCTGCCGGGCTCCACGTTGTCGCCGATTTTTACCCAGGCCTCAGGGCCTGCGCTAACCTCTGCCGCCCCTTCGAGGCTCATGACAACCTCTTAGAACTTCCAGACGATGCCGACGGATGCTTTGGGGCTGTACTGATAAGTGCTGAAATAGCGCGTGCCGATCATGTCCAGCTCGAGGCGATAAGAGAGGCGCTGGTGGTGCGCGTCGGCGTCAACACCGCCGCCGACTTCATAGCCGAAAGCGCCCTGGCTGCCGTACGCGGTTTGGGGGACGTAGTGCGATCCGCCGACAAGCGCGTGACCAAAGAACTCCACTGCACGTGGGGCTGCCCAGCGGAAGCGAGGACCGGCCCCGACAAAGACGAAGCGGGAGTTCTCGTTGAACTGGTGGCCGAAGGCCCCGAGGAGCGATCCCTCGGCGCCGAACCAGCCGGCGTGGTAGTAATAGGCGAGGGAGGTGTCAAATCCGTTGCGAGTCTGAATGTGGTGCGGGGCTTCGTAAAAGCGCAGGAACGTATATCCGCCGTAAAACTGAAAACTGTAATTCTCGTAGACGCCGATGACTCCGCCCTGAGGAGCAGGCGCGGGTTCGGCGGCAGGCTCGGCAGCCGGAGCGGAAGCTGGAGCAGAAACTGGATCAGCGGCCAGCGCGGGTGCCGGTCGCGCCGATACAGCGACCGGGTCAGGGGCAGGTGTCGGCGCGGGGCTGGCCGCCAAGGCAGCAGCCGTCGAGGGCATCAAGAGTGAGGATGGAGCAACTTGAGCGTTTGCACTTGATCCGGCGAGCAACACCCCCGCCAGGAGGTACCCCAATAATTTCATCGCCTATCTCCCAAGCCTTAGACTTTAACTGCCTTACATTACTTTGAGGTAAGAAGCGTCAACCTGTCTACACGTATTTCCACCTACGTCTGGCTGGGGATAACAATTGGATACCACCTTCCCTACCCCACGCGCAAGGACTGGTTGGGCGGTCAGGGACATTTTTTGCAGCCCCGGGCTTCACTTGGCGCCGGTCCGGCCGGGAAACCGCGCGAATCAGGGCGTTGCGGCAAGGGTCGAGCGGCTCTTGAAAAACGGCGAGAAAGCGTTGATCGCAGCGATGCGAAAGGCGTCTTCGCGCGTGATGAGGCCGCGAGTGAGGATTCCCCATGCCCCGAGGCCGTCGCGAATTCCGCGGAGGCCAGCGAACGCATCCACGGCCTCGGAGAGATCGATGCCGTCGACGACTACGCGCCGGGCGAGATCATCGGGCAGCGTAATGCCGCCCGACTGGCCGTAGTGGCCCTGGCCGCCGGCGTCCACAACGTAGGCCCAGCTTTCGAGGAACACGCGGCGTTCGCCGTCCAGGGTGACAATTTCGAGCCCGCCTTCGAGCCCGACCAAGTAGTGAAACAATTCGCCGCGCTGGTGTGCTGAGTGCCGGAGCGCATTTGCGCGATTGTGAGCGCCTTGCATCGTTTCGAGGCGGGATAACGGCGTGGAGCGAACGTCGCTGGGAACTTCGAAGCCGGCGATTTCAAATGCGGCGTTTGGTTGAAGCCAGGGGCCGCATGCATCAAGGGCGGAGCGCAGGGCGTTGAGTTTGGGCGCGCGTAGGGTACCGACGGCTACGCGGATGGTAGAAGCTTCAGGCACCTGACTCCTTTTTGTCCGCCTAATTCGCAGAGGGCTCTTCGATGTGGTCGACTACGATCACCTCGACTTGTCCCGTCTTTGCCAATAGTTTCAAACCGAGTTGGTCCTGAAGAGCTTCACTAAAAGTGGGGCCGTTCGGATCGGGCTGCATCCCACCGGGCGGGCCATTCGCGTCCGGCGCGAACTCGATTGAAAAATCATAGACTCCAGTCAGGGCGGTCTCATTCACCACCGGGCGATCGGGCGCCGTGCCCTGAAACCCGGTGCCGGTAAGGAAGGCTGCAATGTAGTCCAAACTCACATTGCGCCCGCCGCCTCGCACCCGACCCGGAACGCTGGAACCTTCCATTATCGTGGCGCCGCAGGGAAAGGGCGCCAAATCCTGAGAGACAGGTGGAGCGCCTGCCCGTCCCTCGGCGCCGCACGTGGCGTCGTCTACATGTGGCTGGAGCTGCGGACCTGTCTTTCCCTGCTTCGCCAGTACCAGTGCATAGATCGGAAGTTGGCGGCTTTCCTCGTGCATGGCGAGTTTGAAACGGTCCGCGAGCAGCGACTGCATCATCAAGCGAAACTGGTCCTTGGAAGGATGATCAATCGGAGCGCGAGCCTCGATATCGAACGATTCCGAATCAACCCAAGCGGGCAAACCGGAAATCAAAAAGTGCGCCTGCCCCACCGAAACCTTAAAGGCAAACCTCACAAGCATGCCCAAGGGCACGTCCACCGACATCAAATTGCCGACGGACGCAAAATTCGAGGCTCCGAGCGTAAGGGGAAAATTCGAATGGTATGCTCCCGCTCCAGGCTCGTTCCGCTTAACTGAAGCCAACTCGAACGCCATTTTTCCACCCGCCGCTTTTTCCCAATCATCGGTGGACGATTGCGCGCGGAGGAGCGGCACAGATGCGAGGCTCAACAGAAGAAATGCGACCACCGGTGAAACGACCAATGTTCGTCTCATACTAAAACGCGGACTGCTTGCGAGGCGATGGCCATAACGGAACACTACTCACTCCAAATTCCAAGCGAGGATAGCACTGGCACCGCGAGGCCGCAATTCGCGATGAAGAGATGGACCGGACGGATCAAATAGGCGGGCAGCTCCCGGCCCGGCCACGTCAAAGGCGAACTGCAAGTCCCTCGCTTCGCTTCGGGATGACAGATGAGAGCGGAGAACACGGTGGCCACTACGAGAGCAATTGCCATGGCGAGAGCAACAACGAGAACAAAGCGAAGAGGCCCACCGAGAGGCGTCCGCATACGGCACGGACAACGGTGGCGCCTGCACCGGCTGACTGCTTTTGAATGTTGGAGCGGGATAACAGAATCGAACTGTCGCCTCCACCTTGGCAAGGTGGCGTACTACCACTATACGAATCCCGCGCGAGCAGAAGTGTCGTGACGCGTCCATTTATAGCACGCGGCAGCTGCTCCATCAAGAGTACATGCGAAATGCGAACGCCGCTTTTGGGCCACCTGCCCGCCTCGGGCGGGCCCGCCGCTCGTCAGCCAACGCTAAACAGTCAGCTTAGTCAACTTCGACGATACGGGTGCTTTTGACGATAGGCGACTTCTTTTGGCGTTCGGCGAAGTGCTCGGCGCGCTCACGATCGATATACACCCGAGCGAACTTCTCACCGTCATGGTAGTAGACAGTTACCTGCCAATGGCGATGCTTTCGTCTGCGATCCTTATGGAACTTGGTCGAATTCCCTGCTTTGGTTTTGGTCACGATTTGGCCCCCATTGGAATGCTGGGCAATATTGCAAGTTCCCGCCGCTCGCGCAAGTAGCAACTTGGCGGTTGACCGTACAAATAATTATCGATCGATTGTTTGTTCAAGTTTAGGGCCTTATCTTTCTCTGTATACCTAATCGTAAAGACGCGGCCCCTTTTGGGGGTGCGCAAGCGTCCCACGCATACACTTATAGACGTATTCCGGGAGAGATTCGACGCAAATATTATTTGAGAGGCGAGGCGGAAAGAATCCTCAGGACGCGGTCAAGTCGGCAGGCGAAATATCCAACTCGCCAAGGCTGTCTTTCTTGAGTTTGAACACCGCCGGGCTATCCCCCGATTGCGCGTAGACAAAGTCTCCGGAAGCTTTCGAGATGCGGAGCGTTCTCTTCTTGCCCGAGCTGTCCGTAAGGATCAGCTGATAGGCCGGCTGGGCGAGGCTCGCAGTCACATCGGCCGAGGGCTTCTCGATCACGTCGTCCGCGTGCAGTGCTGCGAGGGCGCTGAATATTTTCCACGCGCTGGCCGCTTTGCCCTTCTGCGCATCGGGCGACGTCACCTGCCAGTTTTCGCCGGCCTTGCGGTCGACCACGATCGCGCCGCTCGAACCGTGGATCTCGATCTGGTTGATGTCGGACTCATCGACGTGCAGCGGCGTCTTGTCCAGCAGATCGCCAGGCACATCGGTGAGCTTTTTGTAGAGGTCCGCGTTGATCTCGAAGATGGTGGGCCGCGAGGTGTCTTGCGCGTAGTAATTATCGCCCTGCTTCGAACCAACGATCAAGGTCGAGGACTTGCCGATGCCGTTGGTCACAGTGATCGAAACAGGCGGGTTCGAGAGACCGTACTTGCTGAGATTGATGGCCGTCTCACTAGCGACCGACACCATCTTCGCGTTGGCCACGGCGGAGATCAGGGACGAAACGGAGTCCGAATCGGCCGCGGCTGCGTCCGGCTTGGTCATGTGCCAGCCGTTCGGCAGCTTCGTAACCACGATATCGCCCGATGAATTTTTCAACTCAGCGCCTGCGGCCTGGTCGGCATCGACGTGAAGCACCGTGTGATCGCGCAGATCGTCCGAAGTCTTGTCAGCGCTGGTGTCCAGCGAGTTGGGCAGCAAATAGACGCTTTGGTTTGAGTCAACGAGAGCGTAGTTGCCGTCGCCGGTGAAGTCTTTGTCGCCGATCACGATCTTGTGCTGCGCGCCGCTCTTCAGCGTGAACGAGATAGAAAGCGCTCCGGGATCCAGCCCGTATGCCTTCAGGCGGTCGGGGGTAAAAGGTTCCGTCTGCGACGAGCTCGCCGCGGCCAGCCCGTCTGCAATTCCCTGCACCGACGACGAATCGGCAGCCGTGTTCAGCGGCTTGGTGAGCTGCCAGCCATCGCCGCTGCGGTCCATTTCGATGGGGCTATCGGCCGCAGGCAAATGTTGGACGGTAATGGACTGAATGTCCGCGGACTGGATCGAGAAGACCGGCTTCGACGTGTCGGTCGTCGTCGTATCCGTGGAAGCGGAATGTTTCTTCTGGTAGTAATAGGCTCCGCCGCCCAGCAGAATGGCGATCAAGAGCACCACGAGAGTCGGTTTGCGAATCATAGTCTTGCCTGAAGCGGGGCTAGCGTCGCCGCCACCAGATGCTGATGCCGGTAATGACGATGATCCCCGGGATGATAAAAATGTCGAGCCACGTCAGCGCGGCCTTCTGCGCTTCGGTCATGTTGATGTGGCGGTCGGTCGGCGTCTTGGGACGGATCGAGATTTGACTTTCTTCCTGCGCGAGCCAGTCGATCGTGTTGTAGAAGAGATCGCTGTTGTCGCCCGGTCCGTTGACGCCGGAGTTTGAAGCGAAGTCAGAATCGCCAATCACGACCAGGCGCGAATTCAGGGCTTCGTCCTTGCCGCTTGCGGCTACGCCCAACGAGAGAGGCCCGATCTGGTCGGTCTTGGCATCATACTTCACCTGCGCCTCAATTTTCGGCGTGGTGAAGCTCTGCGCGGAAGTTTTCAGCAACTCGACGCCCTGCGGATCGGTCTTGTTTTTGTCCGCCAGCGAGACGCTGCGCGCCAGCGGGAAGAACGTCATCTGCTGCGCGAGATTCTTGGTGATGGGGCTGTCGCCGTAGTCGGCCACAAGCGGAATCGCCGGCCCTGCGCCCAGCAAACGTCCCATGCCGCTGGCGTCGATCACGATGTTGTTACCGACGGCGATGTTCCATGCGGAGAAAATGTCGTCGAGCTTCGGATCGGTGTCCGGATCGACCATGATCAGCGCTTTACCGCCGCCATCGAGATACTTGGAGACCATCTGCTCTTCCTGCGGGAAGAACGCCTTGGTCGGGCCGGCGATCACGAGGAGGTTGCAATTGGCGGGAACGCCGTTCTGTTCGACGAGGTTGACGTCTTGCGTGGCGTCGCCCTCTTTTTTCAATCCCTCCACAACCGTGCTCAGTCCGTGTTCGCCGGTGTCGGCCGTGCCCTTTTCACCGTGGCCCGTGACGAAGCAGGCGGTCTTGGTTTCAGTCTGCGTCACTTTTAGAATCGCGCTGGTAAGATTGTCTTCGGTCAGGTTGCCTTCGGCCGCGCCTTCCACGGACTGCTTTTTGTCACCGGAGCCGACGATCACATCGCCCATCTGCGTGGCGCCGTAGTCTTTGGCCACGTCGGGCTTCTGCTGTGGATCGACGGTCTGAAACTTCAGGCGCGGGCTCAGAGCGTGATATTCGGGCAGAATCTCGTCGAAATTTTCGTCCGCAGTCTTTGCGAAACGAACCACGTTTACATCGGTCTTCAGGCCGCCGACGATCTTCTTGGTCTGGTCCGAGAGAGTGAAGAACTTCTCCGCCGTGAGATCGAAGCGCTTGTGATATTGAAAGCCGAGGTAGTTGATGATGCCGAGAATCACGAGCACGGCCAGGGCAAGAATCGTAGTGTTCGTGCCGAGCTGCGAAGAGCGCTTCGAGAAGAAGCGGATGATTCCGCGATAGCACATGATGACGCCGAGCAGGAGCAGCACGCCGCCGCCGATCAGCAGGCCCTCGCTGACCCTCTCCATGTCGCCCTGAATGGAATAGCGCAAGTAGCCGGCGACAAGCAGCGCCACGCCGAAACTTGCTGTAACTTCGCCCAATTTTTGCAGGTCCCGCCTCATTCCAATTCCTCCGCCTACGCGCGCCGCCAGCGCATCGAATCCACTGAACGCACGGTCAAGAAAACAAAAAATACGATCAGACTGCCAAAATAGATCAGGCTCGACGTGTCAATCACGCCGCGCGCGAAATCCTGGAAATGCCTCACGATGGAAAAGTATCCGCGCACCGTGGCCGAGTTGCCGGTCGGGCTGCCGATGATGTCAATGATCCAAATAATCAGGAACACCGCGAAGGTGAGCACCGCAGCAATCAGCTGATTTTCCGTGAGCGACGAGATAAACGTGCCCAGCGCGAGCAATGACCCGCCGACGAGAAGAGCGCCCAGGTATCCCGCCAGAATGATGCGGGCCGGCAAGCGAGGATCGCTGGTGAAATACAGGAAAAGCACCGGCACAAGCGTGGGAATCAGCATGCTAATGAACATGGTGAACGCCGCGAAATACTTGCCGAAGACGATCTGTATTTCCGTGATCGGCGAGGTCATCAGCAGTTCCATGGTGCCGCGCTTGCGTTCTTCCGCGTAGATGCCCATGGTGAGCATCGGGGTGACGAACAGAAGCATCGTGGCCAGGAACATGAAGAAGCCCTGCATCACTTCGCCGGACAAATCCATGGGCCCGCCCATTCCCTGCATCTGCGCCTGCGTGGATTGCAGCACGGCGGCCTGCACGTCGTAATTGAAGACGAACGCGCAAAACAGCACGAAAATTCCCACCACGACGTAGGCGACGGGCGACACGAAATAGTGGCCCAGTTCCTTGCGATAGACCGCGTACAGACCTTGCATTCCTTGCCTCCGAACTTTACGAAAAGCGCTTATGCGACGATCAGGCCGCGGCTTCCGCGTGCGACGAATCGTCCGTGGTCAATTCGAGGAAGATGTCTTCCAGGCTCATGCTGACACCGCGCAGTTCATAGAGCGGCCAGCCGTTGCTGACGATCCCCTTGGCGATTTCGTTGCGGATATCCAGACCCTCGGCGCCTTCGATCAACGCGATGGCGTGTCCGTCCGACGGAGCGGTTTCCATCTGCACGCCCTTCACGCCGCGAATTTTGCCGAGCATCTCTTTTAACGCCGGCTCGGGCGCCTGCACTTCCACGCGAACGCGCAACCCGCCCTTCAATTGCGAGGTGAGATTCGCAGGCGTGTCGACGGCGGCCACTTTGCCCTTGTTGATGATCACCACGCGATCGCACGTCATGCTCACTTCCGGCAAAATGTGCGTGGAGAGAATGATCGTGTGATTCCCCGCCAGGCTCTTGATCAGGTGGCGCACCTCGATGATCTGCTTGGGGTCGAGGCCGACGGTCGGCTCGTCGAGGATGATCACATCTGGATCGTGAACGAGCGCCTGCGCGATGCCCACGCGCTGTTTATAGCCGCGAGAAAGGCGCTTGATGAGCTGGTCGTGGCGCTCGCTGAGGTTGGTCTTCTCCATCGCATCTTTCACGCGAGCGAGGCGCTTGTCTGCGGGGACGTTCTTGATGCGCGCGACAAAGTCGAGGTACGACTCGACCGACATGTCGGGATACACGGGCGGCGCTTCGGGCAAATAGCCGATGTGGCGGCGCACGTCGAGCGAGTTGTTCGTGACGTCGAAACCCGCCACGGTAGCAGAGCCGGACGTGGCTGGCATGAAACCCGCCAGGATGCGCATCGTGGTGGTCTTGCCCGCACCGTTGGGGCCGAGAAAGCCGAGGATTTCGCCTTTATTGACGCTGAAAGAAATGTGGTCGACCGCGGTGAACTGGCCGTAGGACTTCGTCAGAGATTGAACTTCTATCAATGCTTTCCTCCATGAAGAGGGAACCCAGCAGGTATGCCTGCTAAATCAAACGAACTCTTATACCAAAAAAGCGTCTAAAAAAGAAAACTGCCATAAGTCGAACGAATCGACAACGCTATTTTAGACTCCGATGCAGCCAAAGAGGTTAGCTTTGTTTCGCCGCGTGGGAAGCGTTCTTACGCCGGCAATCTCACAAGAGGTGCTTCTGGATTTTTCCCATGGCGTTGCGCGGGAGCTTTTCCACCGTGACGAACGATCGCGGGACCTTGAACGATGCCAGACGCTCGCGGCAGCGCTCTTCGAGCACGGCCGGATCGCACTCGGTGCGTAACACGACGTAGGCCACCGGGATTTCGCCGCGCACCGGATCGGGACGGCCCACCACGGCGGCCTCGGCCACTTCGTCCTGCTCCTGAAGAAATTC
>Ga0210385_10001449_pt1 | contig 14764 bp, 12 predicted proteins | sample IncBWH26OmetaG_FD_160107 | JGI IMG/M metagenome (GOLD analysis project Ga0210385, IMG submission 160107) | Forest soil microbial communities from Barre Woods Harvard Forest LTER site, Petersham, Massachusetts, United States - Inc-BW-H-26-O ...
GACGGCGACGAGGCGGGCATCAAGTCGGCCACGTTCACAATCCTCGGCGAGTATGCGTTTGGTCAGCTCGCTGGTGAGAGTGGAGTTCATCGGCTGGTACGCATTTCGCCGTTCGACTCGGCGAAGCGACGTCACACGTCGTTTGCTTCGATCTTCGTGTCGCCGGAAATCGATGACTCCATTCACGTGGATGTGAAGCTGGAAGATTTGCGCATTGACACCTACCGCTCAGGAGGTAAGGGTGGCCAGCATGTGAACACCACGGACTCCGCCGTGCGCATGACACACCTGCCCACAGGCATTGTGGTGCAATGCCAGAACGAGCGATCGCAGCACAAAAATCGCGAAAAAGCGATGAAGATGCTGCGTTCACGTCTTTATGAATACGAACTCGAAAAGAAGCGCGCGGTGAGCAAGAAGCTGGAAGACTCGAAGCTCGAGATCAATTTCGGCTCCCAGATCCGGTCGTATGTGCTGCAGCCCTATCGCATTGCCAAGGACCATAGGACCAAGGTGGAAGTGGGCGATGTAGACAAAGTTCTGGATGGGTACCTGGAGCCGTTCCTGCGCGGCTACCTGTTGGCCAAAAGACGAGGTACGGCGGGTCCTCCAGAGGAATCAGACGATCTTGACGTGTAACCTCAGGTCCATTTTTCGATCAAACGAATGCAGGAGTTCATTGCGATGTCGATAGAGAGCGACCCTCGGAATATGAGTGAACCGAATGTCGTTGGAGAGATGCTTCGTAAGGCAAAGACCATTGCGGTCATTGGCATGAGCGACAAGTCGTGGCGCGCAAGCCATAATATCGGCAAGTATCTCGCGGCGAACGGCTATCGCGTGCTGCCGGTCAATCCCGCGCTGAGCGAAGTGGCAGGAATGACATGCTATCCGAGCCTGGACGCGGCCCAGGCCGCCGCAAAGGCAACAACAGGCGCAGGCATCGATCTGGTTGATGTTTTTCGCGTGTCCGAATTCGTGCCGCCCATTGTCGACGATGTGATCCGGCTCGGCATACCCTATCTGTGGCTGCAGGACGAAGTAGTCCATGATGAAGCTGTTGCCCGTGCGCGCGCTGCGGGTGTGAAGGCAGTGCAGAATGACTGCATTTTCAGGCAGCATGCGCAGAGGATGGGTTAATAGACGGAATGAAGAAGTCTTTCGCAGGCCGGGTTGTCTGGATCGCAGTGTTGCTGGTCGCGGCCTTGCATGCACACGCGATTTCGGATTCAGCACAGGCGCCGCACGTTGCGGTGCGAATCATTGTGTTGCCGCAGACGTTGGTGCCGGGCCAGACAGCACAGGCAGGGCTCTACTTTAAGATCGAGCCCGGCTGGCACGTTTATTGGAAGAATGCCGGCGACGCGGGCGAACCGCCGCACATGCGCTGGACCCTCCCTGACGGCATCTTAGCCGGCCCTTTGCAGTTTCCCGCTCCGAAGCGTTTACCTCTGCCGCCGTTGATGGACTTCGGTTACGAAGACGAAGTGCTGTTTCCGTTTGATATCAACGTTGCGAGCTCCGCGAAAACGGGTGCCGCCGTGCTCCACGCCAAAGTAGATTGGCTCGTTTGTCAGGCGACGTGCATTCCCGGGAAAGCGGAACTGGAAATTACGAAGGACGTGGAGGCGCATGCGGTGGCCACTCCGCCCGTTGCCTCGGATACAGCCATCTTTACGCGCTTTGTAGCCAGGATTCCGGGGCCCGCGCCGGTAAATATCGGGTCAGTCTTCCAGGCTACGACCACGGGATTTCGACTTGCCGTGACGACGGGACGGCGCGAGACAAGCGCGGAGTTTTTCCCCTCGGACCAATTCGTTGTCGACAACCCATCGCCGCAGAAGTTGACGCCGACAAGGACAGGACTGATTCTTGACCTCAAAAAGGATGCGACTCTTGCGGCAACACCGAAGGCTTTGAACGGAGTCCTTGAACTTTCCGGCGATCGTGCGTACGAGATTTCTGCAATGCCGGGAGCTGTGGAATCGGCGCAACCTGCGTTCACGCTCGTAGCCCTTTCGCGTGCAGCCGGACTCGCGTTCCTCGGCGGGCTCCTGCTGAACCTGATGCCCTGCGTCTTCCCAGTGCTCTTTATCAAGGGGCTGTCGCTGGTACAGTCGGGCAACGAAGAGCGGCACACGCTGCGCATACATGGATTTGTTTACGCTCTCGGAATTTTGATTTCGTTCTGGGCGCTGGTGGGGGCATTGCTCGGCCTGCGGGCAGCGGGCGGTGTGCTCGGCTGGGGATTTCAGTTCCAGTCGCCCGTGTTTCTATCTTTGATGGCCGCGCTGCTGTTTTTCCTCGGGCTTTCGCTCGCCGGGCAGTTCGAAGTTGGCCTGTCTCTGACGAGCGCCGGCGGATCGCTTGCCGCGAAACAGGGATATGCAGGTAGCTTTTTCACCGGCGTGCTGGCTGTGGTGGTTGCTACACCATGCACCGCGCCGTTCATGGGCGCAGCCATCGGCTATGCGCTGGCGCAGAGTGCAGTCGTCACGTTGGCAATCTTTACGGCGCTCGCCATCGGCCTTGCCGCGCCCTACGTTGCGTTGACACTGCAACCTGCATGGACACGTTTGTTACCCAAGCCGGGCGCGTGGATGGAAGTGTTGAAGCAGGCCGTCTCGGTTCCGATCTTCGGCACCGTCATCTGGCTGGCTTGGGTGCTGGCCAGCGCTTACGGTGCCGCACTGTTGGCGACCTTGCTGGTGAGCCTCCTGCTGCTGGCAATGGCCGGATGGTTTCTCGGCCGCTGGCCTGCGAAGCGCTGGGCGACTTCGATCGCGGTGGTTATCGTCGCTGCAGTTGTTGCACTCTGTGCATTGGCGCCACGCAAAGTTGCGGCTACCCCGGCGACTTCGACGATCGCCGCGGCCGGTGCCTGGCAGCCGTGGTCCGCGAATGCCGTGGCCCAAGCACAAGCGCAGGGCCGACCCGTCTTCGTCGACTTCACGGCAAGCTGGTGCCTGAGCTGCCAGGTGAATGAACGTGTCGCTCTTGAGCAGCCCGAAGTCCAGAAGGCCTTCGCCGATGCGCATGTCGTCCTGCTCAAGGCCGATTGGACACAACACGACGACGCCATCACCCAAACGCTCGCTACGCTGGGCCGCAGCGGGGTGCCAACCTACGTGCTCTATGCGCCGGGCCAAAGTGAACCGCAGGTCTTGCCAGAAGTTTTGACACCGGGCATTGTGACCGATGCCCTAAGGTCGGCCAGTCATTAGAGCCTGAGCAGACAGACCACTCAATCCGCCGACAGTCCCGCAAGAACACATCGACGCAGACGACGGAGGGAAAATCTGTTGCGGCTTCGACTTCGTGCTCCGACGGGCGTTTGATCGAGTGCAGGAAATGGCCACCCGAGAACGTAGGGCTATTGAGAGCCGGGTTCTATGGCCGAAGATCGGAACCAGGGAACCCGGAATTTGACTTGCCCTGGGGCTTGAAATGCCGGGCTAGCGGATTTCGGGGTGCGCCTGGCGCCAGTCGTGGTAGGCCTTCTGCTCTTCCGGGGGGCGTTGATTGATTTCCTTGTGAGGACGATGGGTTTCGACCTCCCATTTGTTGTAAATCACGGTCTCGCTCTGCGCCGGTTCGGTGGCACTGGGCGCAGAAGTCGCCGGGGGCTGGCACCCGGTGGTGAGAACGGCCGACGCTAACGTGGCGCCAAACAAGCACAAATGGAGTTTTCTCAAAAGCATAGTTTTCCTTCTCGCTCAAAAGTTCGAAGCGGCTCCAATGTTAGATGCAAGAATCAGGCGCCCAGCCGAGGGACTGTGCGCGGCAGGTTTCAGCCTCTTGGGAATTGGATCAGCGTCCACCGTGCCTGGTTGAACGGATGTGGCGAATCTCTTCCATGCGCTGCCCCAGCAGTTTCTCGCGGCCTTCCTGTGTCGGGTGATAGTAGGTTCGTCCGCGCAACGAGTCGGGCAGGCATTCCATGTCGGCGACGCGGCCTTCTTCGTCGTGCGCATAGAGGTAGCCCTTGCCGTAGTCCAGCTCTTTCATCAAACGCGTAGGCGCATTGCGCAGATGCAGCGGCACCGGCTCCTGACGGGTGTGCTCGATCTCCTGCTGCACCGCGTCATAGGCGGTGTAAACGGCATTCGACTTTGGCGCGAGCGAGAGATAGACGACGGCTTCGGCCAACGCGAGGTCGCCTTCCGGGGAGCCGAGAAAATTCACGGTTTCTTTAGCGCTAAGGCACAGATTGAGCGCTTCGGGGGCCGCGAGCCCTATGTCTTCAACAGCCATCCGCACGATGCGGCGCGCAAGGTAAAGCGGCTCCTCGCCTGCCGCAAGCATCCGGGCCAGCCAGTAGAGAGCGGCATCGGGATCGCTGTTGCGCACGCTTTTATGCAGCGCGGAGATGAGGTTGTAATGTTCTTCACCCGTCTTGTCGTACATCAACACCCGCTGCTGGACCGCTTCTGTCGCGAGGGCCTTGTCGATGTGCTTTGTGCTCTCGAGGGCCAGTTGTGCCGCAACTTCCAGGGTGTTGTAGGCGCTGCGGCAGTCGCCGCTGGAGTAGCCGGCAATGAGTTCCAGTGCATCTTCATCAGCCGTCAAACTCATTGCGCCCAAACCTTTTTCGCGATCTTCAAGAGCCTTGCGCAGAAGCTCCCGAATCGATTCCTCGTTGAGAGCCTGCAGCACGTAGACGCGGCAGCGAGAGAGCAGGGCGGAGATGATTTCGAACGATGGATTCTCGGTGGTTGCGCCGATCAAACGAATGACGCCGCGTTCAACGTAGGGCAGAAATGCATCCTGTTGCGCCTTGTTAAAGCGATGAATCTCGTCAACGAACAGAATGGTCCGCGAATGCATTTCAGCTGCCTGTGCAGCCGCTACCATCACCTGCTTGATTTCCTTGATGCCGCTCACCACCGCCGAAAATTCGATGAAGTTGGCCTGGGTGGTTTCAGCAATGATCTTGGCCAGGGTAGTCTTGCCCACGCCGGGCGGACCCCAGAAAATCATTGAGCCCAGCTCGCCCTTTCCCTGTGCATCACGCTCGATCTGAATTCTGAGTGGTTTGCCGGGGCCAATCAGGTGCGACTGTCCCATGTATTCGTCGAGCGTGCGCGGCCGCATTCTCTCTGCAAGCGGCGCTCCCACTACGTGCAGCGGACTTTTGGACGAGGGCATCACTCCTTCAGGCGATTCCGGCTCGCCGTCAAATAAGCTCATCGCGCGCTCCTTTTCCGTTTTTGATGCGGCGAGGTGGCATTCGCAGTGCGTTGGCGCGACGCTTCGTAGAGAAGAATACTTGCAGCGGCGGCTGCGTTCAGGCTCTCCACCGGACCGGGGCAGGGGATCGTGATGGCTCCGTCCGCCTTCTCGGCGATCTCTGGAGGGACGCCGTTGCCCTCGTTCCCGATGATGAGGGCCACTCCTGCGGCGAGGTCAACATCAATTGCCGCCTGCGCCCCGACCGGATCCGCGACCCAGATTTTCAGTCCCGCCTCGCGTAGCAACCGGATGCATTCGAAGGGATCCTGCCGGACAACAGGCATGCGAAACAAACTTCCTGCGGATGCCCGCATTGCTTTCGGATTCCACTCGGTTACCGTGCCGGGAAGACTGACTATTCCAGTTGCGCCAAATGCCTCGGCGGAGCGCAAGATGGTTCCCAGGTTTCCGGGATCCTGCAAACCGGCCAGCACCAGCATCAGCGGAACACTCTCGTCAGACTCCCAAAGCTTTTCCCAGTGCCAATCTGGTGGATGGACCAGGGCAGCGATGGGTTGGGGTGTTTCCGTTGTCATGGCGCCAGCCAACAACTCGGGGGGTAGCAGCAGAATCTCCGTTTCAGTAGGGAGTTCAACTGCATCCAGGAGGCGCTGGGATCCCTGGGCGACGAAAACGGTGGCAATCCGCAGTCCTGTCCGCACCGCTTCGGCCAGCAGGTTCGGGCCTTCGATGGCGACCAATCCAGATTCGCCGCTGCCGGGCCTGGACAGCGCGCGCCGCAGCTGTTTCAAGCGGCCATTTTGTTGACTCTGTACAATGCGAAGAGGCATCACTGTCCTGATGTGCGGAGCTTCTGGAAGATTCTATGCCCATGGAGCGACGTGTACTCTGCAATGTGTGACAGCGTAACTTGCACCAAGGGTGGTGCTGTGATAGTTTCCGTCATTGTGGCTTCTGCACTTCGGGAACCGAGGTAGACCTTCTTGTCCGCAGAAATCTTGCGCGTCCATCCCGATGAACCTCAGCCGGACCGGGTCGATTACATTGTCTCCTGTCTGCGCAAGGGCTATTTGGTCGCACTCCCCACCGATACGTTTTACGGCCTTGCCGTCGACCCCGTAAATTTGCATGCGGTTGAAAGCATTTATCGCATCAAGACCCGCCAGAAACACAAGCCGCTCTCCCTGTTGATCGCAGGGCTTTCGCAAGCCTACGAATTGGCGAGGGATACCGACGCGCGGCTTGACAAGTTGGCCGACAAGTTCTGGCCGGGCCCGCTCACCATCATTGTGCGGGCTGGCACCAAATTGCCCCTGCGTTCCACAGCCAACACCGGCAACGTGGCGTTGCGCGTTCCGGATGCGGCTATTGCTCGAGCGGTTGTCGAGCGATTTGGCCTGCCGATCACTGCGACCTCAGCCAACCTGCAAGGCGCTTCGGAGTGTACCCATGCAGCTTGCGTGCGTGACCAGATCGGCGATCAGATTCCCTTGATTATCGATGGCGGACCGACCGGACGATCGCAGCCCACCACCATCGTCGATCTATCGCTCGGCGCGGAGCGCTGGGAAATCCTTCGCGAAGGCGCAATCCCTACACATGAAATCGTGATGGCTTTGCAGCGATAAGATGGCGGAATGAGTGCTCGATCCAGATCGAAAAAGTCCCACTGGATAACGCGCTCGATCTTTCTCTTATTCCTCGTCGCTTTGGCATTCGCCATTTTTTGGTGCCACTGGGTTTATGTACGCATCGACGAATTTGCGGGTAAGGATCAGGCTGCTCCCGCGGATGCAATCGCGGTGTTCGGCGCGGCGGAATACGATGGCAAGCCTTCACCCGTATACCGTGCTCGACTGGATCATGCGCAGTCTCTCTACAATCGCGGCATAGCACCTTTGATCGTGACGCTTGGCGGCGACGGCGGCGACGAATTCTCGGAGGGTGGCGTTGGGCGAGCCTATCTGATGGGCGCAGGCGTCCCGGAATCTGCAATTATCGCCGAAACCGAAAGTCGCAGCACAGTTGAGGCAGCACGCAGATTGGCTGTCATCGCACGCGCCAACGGCCTCAACACAATCGTTGTGGTGAGCGACGATACGCATCTGTTCCGCATTCACGCGTTGTGTGAAGCCAATGGGCTGAAGGTTCTCACTTCACCACGCGCGCGCGTGCCGGTCGAAGGAAATGCATCCGACTTCGATGCGATCGAACACGAGATTTTGAGTTATACGGCGTGGCGGCTTCGACTGGAACGATAGAGTCTGGTCGTTTGGATTCGGCCGTGCAAACCGTCATCGCGCTGCAAGCGCAAGAAGCGGCAATGCGAAAACCGAAGCGCTCAGCGTCGACAGGAAATTAACTGCATCGTTGTTCAGCCAGCCGCTCCGCTCCAGCGTTGCGCCGAGAAGGCTGTCAAAGAAAAGCCCGAAGACGCCGCCGGCAAAGCTGACGCCAAGCATCGTAAGGCCGCCTTCCAACGCCAGCGTGCCCGCACCCGCAACCAGAAGTGCCGCGGCGATCCCCGCCAGCGTGCCAGCTACGCTGATCGCTCCATCGGTCCCTGGGTCAGTCTCGCGCAGCGTCGTAATCATGCGCGGACGACCACCCAGAACCTGTCCCAGCTCCGAAGAGACCGTATCCGCGGCAGCTTCGCACAAGGCAGCCAGGCCGACAGAGAGAAGAACTACGGGTCCCAGTCGTGCGCTGGTGAACCGGTGCGTGTCGAGCAGAAGTGTCTGTGCCATTTCGGTAGTTGTCAGCGCTGCGATGCCTAGATTTGCGGCTACTTGAGAGGCTGTCCGTCCCTTGCGGTTCTCGGCAGTCCCCATGCGTTGTTTTTCCGCGCGCCCAACCCTGGTTGCAATCGAGGTGAGGATTAGGAGAGTAAAAATCGGGATGAGAGAGGTCTGCCACGGCCAGTAAGGAACTGTAGTGGATGCAAACATCATCCCGGCAGTGATGAGAATGCCGGTGGCTGCTCCTCCCGGCGTGGCCGAATGCATTTTCCATGCGATGAGGCCAAGCAGAGAACTCAGGCCAACGGTCCAGATGGCCACAGGCGTTGCCTGGCTCACCCACCAATGCACTTCGAGCACCACGTCGGATGCCGCGGCCGGAAGCACCAACAGCAGGACGAGTTTGGATTGCCACACGTTCTTGAGCGGAGCCACCTATGTATCCTACGTTGCGCTGCTGCGGCAGAGCCGGTCCCGCAGCGATCCCATGCTCAATCGGTTTACACTGGATCGCGCCAGAACTTTCTTGAGTCATCGGAGCCAGAAATGAACCGGCCTCTCGCCTTGTTTGTCTTGTCGTGCGCAACAACCGCTGTTCCGTTGATGTCAGCACTGGCGCAAACTCCGGCCACGCAGTTGGAATTGGAGCGAAAGGGCGAGACGATCGTCCTCGAGCCTTACGCACCCAATGTTTTGCGCGTCACTCTCAGCCTTCAACACGATCCAGCGATGGCCAAGCCAGGGTATGGCTTTGTCGCAACACCCGATTCGGCAGGTTGGTCCGCCACTCAGACCGAGGAGAGGGACATCTACCAGTCCTCCGGATTGGTCGTGACCGTGGATCGGCCGCACGCTTCGGGCTACAAGCCTTTACAGAGCCAGATCGACATCGGCAAATACTTTGGTGGATCGACTCCTGGAGCACATATTGTTTTTTCCGCGCCGGATGGGAAAAAGCTGCTGGAGATGACGGGGTGGGGGCAGTCGGTCCCCAACGCAAAAGACGGCACAGCTGCTTTAGCAAATGACCGCCGCTCGACAGATCCACCCTTCTTTTCCGTTGGCGCGTGGTTTGTGTCGCCTGATGACGAGCACTACTACGGTCTAGGTGACAACCAGGAAGGCTTCCTGGATCACCGCGGCCACCCGGTGCGTTGCTGGAATGACTATCTTTCACCAGCAGGGCCTTCAACTTGTGTGCCCTTTCTTGTCACCAACAAAGGTTACGGCCTGGTGTGGGACAACCCTTCAAAAACGACAATTGAGCCGGGCTTCAACGAGCAGACCATCTGGAAGAGCGAAGTCGGGGACAGGGTGTCGTTCTTTGTCATCACGGGGAGTACGGCCGACGAAATCTATGCAGGCTATCGACTCCTCACCGGCCCAACGCCACTACTTCCAAAGGCGGCTTACGGATACATCCAGTGCAAGCAGCGCTATTCGAGTCAAGAGGAGTTGTTATCGGTCGCACAGGGATATCGCGATCGCCATTTGCCGGCCGACGTCCTGGTGGTGGACTGGTTCTATTACACCAAGATGGGCCAGATGGACATGGACCCGAAGTTTTGGCCCGACCCTTCAGCGATGAACAAGCAACTGCATGACATGGGATTCGAGACCATGATCAGCGTGTGGCCACGGTTTGTGCCCGAGGATCGCTATTACTCGGAGATTTTGAAGAACGGGTGGTTCATCCAGACCGCCGACGGCAAGCCTATTGATGGATTGCCCTACGACCGCGCAGGATCTGACATTGACACGACCAACCCGGACGCGGCGGCGTGGTACTGGAAGACCATTCGCGAAAACATCCTCAGCAAGGGTTTCGATTCGCTGTGGGCCGATGAGACCGAACCCGATCTGCCACCGAACGGTGCATATCTGCATGTTGGGCCCGGCACGCAATACTTCAATGTCTATCCTTTGTTCCACACAGGCGCTCTTTACGACGGCTTTCGCAGGGACATGCCGGATCATCGGGCACTGACCCTCTCCCGCGATGCGTATCTCGGTATTCAGCGCAACGGCGTCATCGTGTGGTCGTCTGACATCTATCCCACGTGGGATACTTTGCGGCGGCAGATTCCCACGGGACTCGACTTTGCAGCATCGGGCGTTACGTACTGGTCGAATGACACGGGCGGCTGGCAATATCTGCCCGCGCAGCACCATCCTGCCCATCCTCCGCTTCTTGATCCCTCCGATGCCCGCAACGTGGTCGGTCAGGACGACGATTACCCCGAGCTCTATACGCGCTGGTTTCAGTACGCGACCTTTTTGCCCATCATGCGCACGCACGGCAGTCGCACGGCCAACGAAGTCTGGTCTTATGGCAAGCAGGCGGAGCCAATCCTCGAGAAGTACCTGCGCCTGCGCTACGAGTTGATGCCTTACATATACTCGCTGGGCTACAAGACATGGCAAACTGGGGCGCCGTTCCTCCGCGCGCTGCCGCTCGATTTTCCCAATGACCCCAATGTGGCTGACCTCAGAGACGAATACATGTTCGGGCCGGCATTCCTGGTTGCTCCGGTGACGGAGCAGGGAGCCACCAGCCGCAAGGTGTATTTGCCGGCAGGCACGGATTGGTACAACTACTGGACCAATGAGCGGCTGCATGGGGGCCAGACCATCGAAGTCTCAGCGCCAATCAAAACCATCCCGCTTTTCATCCGCGCAGGCTCCATTCTTCCGCTTGGAGTGCCGATCGAGAGCACGCATCAGACGCAGGCAGTCGAAAAAATTCGTGTGTATCCGGGCGCTGCCGGCGAATTCACGCTCTTTTCGGACGACGGAACGACCTACGCCTACGAGAAGGGCGCGGGAGCGGTCACGCGACTGCGCTGGGACGATGCCGCCGGCAAGCTGACCCACGAAGGAGCCAGCGCCTGGAGTCTGCCTGACCGTTCTGTCGTCGAAGTTGTCGGTCACTAGCTGCTTGGGCACTGGGATGTCCGGGTGTACAAGCCCGGTCCTACCCAAAGCGCCGGTTCGTGCGTCTAAGCTCCAACGGCACGCGCACTTGCGGTCTCGCCTAAGGCGCTCGTGACGCGTCGGATTCGGGTGGTGCGGGCCGAGTGTGGCCGCTCGGAATCCCCGGATAGCTGATTTACAATCAAGGGGTAAGCAGGAACGAACTGAATGAGTCTTTTTCCTATAAAGGCACACGGGAATCGTGTGTTAGTTGTATCGACTGGTGCGGCATTGGCCGCGGCCATCTTGGTAGCTGGGTGTGGCAGCAACTATCGTCCCGTGGTGACGCCGGTCAACCCGACCGGACCGGGGGCTCAACCCAACTCCCTGGCGATCGTAGTTTCGCGACCATCGCCCACCGCCGACGGCATTGCGACGGTCATCGATTACTCGGGCGACACTGTCATGGCGACAGCACCTCTTGGGCCGGCTCCCCTGACTTTTGCCCTGGATGAGACAGGTACGCTCGGTTACACCGTGAACAGCGACGGCACGCTGACCAATTTCCCCGCGACTACCCAGTTGCAGGAAAAGAACATCACCTTTTCCACGTTGCCCGCCACGTCTCAATCGGTCAATCTGTTCGCACCTTCGGCAGGATTGTGGGTCGCAGATCAGGACGGCAATGTTGCCGACATTCTTAGCGGTAGCCCAGGGACCTTCAAATTGGCGGTACCGGTAGCCGCTACACCGACCACCATCGTGGGCGCGCCCATTACCGGGCAACGCCAGTACGTCATCAGCCTGAACAATACAGGCACGCCGACGGGCAGCGCGATTCCTTACACGAGCATGGTGTGCAATACAGACCCTTCTTCGATTTCTCAGAATGGCGAAGCCGATGCAATCGAAGTTGCAAGCTATACCGTCTCGGCCCGCATACCGCTGGGCAAGTGCCCCGTGTATGGAATTGAGAGTTCCGATCTGAGACGGCTCTTCATTCTGAATCGCGGCAGTGACACGGTCACGGTGATTAACAGCCAGAACAACACCCTCGATAGCTGCACTCCTTTCACGAATCAGAACGGACAGCTCGTCAACTGCCATCCAACCCTTCCGCTCTCGACCGGAGCGGTATCCGCCACGGGTATTACCCCTCCCAATGGAACGTCAGGAATGACGCCGACGGCTCAGCCGGTTTATGCGGAATACATTCCCGCCAGCCAGGAGCTGGTTATAGCCAACTACGCGGGGGGGACCATTTCGATCATCGATGCCAGCCTCGACCAGTATGGAAACGACAGTCAGACTTTCGGCACAACCTATACCGTGAAGGTTGGCAATACATCCACTCCGAATCCAGCCAGCGTTACGGTGCTTGCCGACGGAAGTCGCGCCTACACCGCTAACCAGAACGACGATGGCGGCACAGGCAATGGCACTGTCAGTATCGTGAATCTGACCAGCCACACGCTTGAGAAGACTCTCTCCGTCGTCGGTCATCCCCGAACGGTTGTTTCGACCTCCAACTCGCTGTACGGAAAAGTCTACGCAGCCGCACCAGACAGCCCCTATCTCAGCATCGTGCGAACCGACCAGGACATCATTGACACAACTGTGCTTGTGCAGGGGAACATTCTCGATGTCCGGGTGAGCACTCAGAATGGGTCGAGTGGCAACGCCAACATCACCAGCCGACGACCGGGCGCCGGACAGCCTTGTTATTTGCCTGGGCCGAATCCGGAAGCATCGTTAACTGCCTGCCAGACGCTGTAAATCCCGGGCTTGCCGTGCGCGCATACAATCAGCCAGAGATGATCCTCCATTTGGGGAGTGTCGCTCTGGCTGATTCGTTTTCACTCGCCGCATGACAGACAAGCCGACATCAAAGAAAACCCGTATAGATGTGCTCCTTGTGGAGCGCGGTCTGGCTCCGAGCCGCGAGCGCGCACGCGCCCTTATTCTGGCCGGCAAAGTTCTCGCGAACGAGCAGAAGGTGGACAAAGCCGGAACGAATGTCGGCGAAGATGCCGCCTTGCGACTGCTTGGACACGATATCCCGTACGTGAGTCGCGGCGGCCTGAAACTGGCCGCTGCGCTGGAGCACTGGAGTCTCGACGTAACGGGCCGCGCTTGTCTCGACATCGGTGCTTCCACCGGTGGATTCACAGATTGCCTGTTGCAGCACGGCGCAGGTCATGTGACCGCGGTCGATACCGGCTTCGGCCAGATCGCGCTTCAATTACGGGACGACCCGCGCGTGCGCCTGTTGGAGCGCTTCAATGCCCGGCTCTTGCAGCCCGGCGCGCTCGCCGAACCTGGAATGCCGCAACTCACTTTTCTGGCAATGGACGTTTCTTTTATTTCCGCAACGCTCCTGATCGAACCGGTGTTGGCCGCTGCGCCGTCGCTCCATGAAGCGATCATCCTGGTCAAGCCCCAGTTCGAAGCAGGACGGGCGTTCGTGGGCAAGGGAGGGATTGTGCGGGATCCTGACGCACATCGGCAGGCAATCGAGCGTGTCTCACTTGCTGTGACGGAATCGGGCTGGGATGCTGTTGGAACGATTCCTTCTCCCATCACGGGCGCCGAAGGCAACCAGGAGTTTCTTCTTTATGGGCGGCGCCGGGGTTAAAGGAACTCGACATTTCTGGTCGATGTCGCCTCATCCGATACACTGGGACCGCATGCAGCGCGTAGCCATTGTCAGCAAGCCCCACAAGGAAGAACTCGGTGTGATTCTGCCCGAACTTGTGGAGTGGCTCAAGCAGCACAACTACGAACCAGTGCTCGACTTCGAAGGCGGCGCATTTTGCAAGTCTGCGCAAAGCGTGGACCGCGCCCAATTGCCGCAACTGACTCCGGCTCTGGTCATCGTACTCGGCGGGGATGGGACTTTATTAGCGGCAGCTCGTGTTTTTGCCGCGACCGGAGTTCCGATCCTCGGCGTGAATCTCGGTTTCCTTGGCTTTCTCACCGAGATCCGCCTGGCCGACCTCTACACCACGCTCGACGGCTGGTGCAATGACTGTCACACCCTTGAAGCGCGCGCACTGCTTCACGCTGCCATGTGGCGCGACGGCAAAGAGATTTCCGCATTCCGAGCTCTCAATGAGGTAGTGATCTCGAAGGGCGATATTGCCCGCATGGGCGACTTCGCCGTGGAACTTGAAGGCAAGCTGGTTGCTCGCTTTCGAGCAGATGGCGTCATTGTCTCCACGCCCACCGGTTCGACGGCCTACACGCTTGCCGCCAACGGCCCGATTCTTACGCCAGACGTAGACGCTCTGGTGGTCACACCCATCTGCCCTCACCTGCTCACATTGCGGCCCCTTGTGGTTCCAGGCACAGCGTCGCTTGCCGTTAGGGTGGAAGGCGTTCCCAATCAATGCCTGCTCACAGTCGACGGGCAACAGGCAGTGGCAATGCAGTTGGGCGACGAGGTTCGCTGCAAACGCTCAAGCCACACGGTAAACCTGGTTCGCATCCGCGAAAGCGGCTTCTTTGAAGCGTTGCGCAGCAAGCTGAGCTGGGGCGAACGCTAAATTCTGAAATCGGGATGGGAAGGGAACTGTGGCCTATTGGCTGAGTTCATTCAGCAGAACTTTGGCCTTCAGTGCCAGCGTGTGTGCGCCGTCCACATCGCCTGCACTTAATGCGGTGTGTGCCTGCTTCAGGAACTCCCGAATCTGGTTGGCCGTCTTCTGGTCCTGGTCACTGAGCTGCCGATTAATATCCTTCAGGCCGTGCTCCACCGAGGCGATCGACTGCTCCGTTTCATAACGAGCGTCCGAAGGGTCTCCGCTGGATAACTGGCCCACCGCGCTAACTTCCGGCGCCGGGGTAGGCGTGGTGTTGGAGGCGACCTCCGTGTTTTTTGTCTCCGGCTTCGGGTGTCGCGGTTGATGCTTGGCAGGCTT
>Ga0210385_10001450_pt1 | contig 14761 bp, 16 predicted proteins | sample IncBWH26OmetaG_FD_160107 | JGI IMG/M metagenome (GOLD analysis project Ga0210385, IMG submission 160107) | Forest soil microbial communities from Barre Woods Harvard Forest LTER site, Petersham, Massachusetts, United States - Inc-BW-H-26-O ...
GCCAGAGCCTCCCGCACCACCGGCACCACCGACCGCAGATGCTCCCGCGACGCCAGCTCCGGCACCACGCCGCCATATTTCCGGTGAATCCCCACTTGCGACGCCACCACGCTCGAAAGAATCCGCCGCCCGCCCGCCACCACGGCAGCAGCCGTCTCGTCGCATGACGATTCAATCCCGAGAATTAATTCATCGCTCATCGCAGTCGCTGAAGCCCTCGCTCGCACACTTTCTTCATTGAATACATCGGGTATCTGCCGGGTAACCGCCGGAAATCGCTATGGTAGCATACGGTTGTTGGCCCGCCGGCGCGCTCGCCGAAGCAGATCAGCATCCAAGGACTAGCCTCTCACGCGAAAAATTATGACGACCGAAAAGCCCAAGCGCCTTAGAAAAGCTGTGCTCCCTGTCGCCGGTCTCGGCACGCGTTTCCTGCCTGCGACCAAAGCCATGCCCAAGGAGATGCTCCCGGTCGTCGATAAGCCCGTGATCCAGTACGCCGTCGAAGAATGTCTCGCCGCCGGAATTGAAGACGTAATCTTCGTCACCGGGCGCGGCAAGAGCGCCATCGAAGATCACTTCGACCGCTCGCCCGAGCTCGAAGCCCTGCTCGAATCGCGCGGCAAAAAAGCCCAGGCCCAACTCGTACGCGAAATCGGCGGCGGCCTCAACTTCAGCTACACGCGCCAGAGCGAAGCGCTAGGCCTCGGACACGCCGTCCTCTGCGCCGCCGAAATCGTTGGCGACGAGCCTTTCGCCGTCCTGCTGCCGGACATGATCATGCACAGCAAAATTCCCTCGACCAAATCGCTCAAGGACATTTACGAAGCCACCGGCTTGGGCACGATCCTGGTCGAAGAAATTCCGCACGAAAAAGTTTCATCCTATGGAGTCGTTGACGTCGAGCCGGCCAATCTCGCCCCATGGGGCAAGCAAGCGCTGCGCATTAAAGATCTCGTCGAGAAGCCTCCGATCGACAAGGCTCCCTCGAACTTGATCATTTCCGGCCGCTACGTTCTGCCGCCGGAGATTTTCGCCATCATGCGCAACGTCAAGCCCGGCGCCAGCGGCGAAATTCAGCTCACCGACGGCCTTCGCGCTCTCACCAAAGACAAAGGCATGTTGGCTTTTATCTACGACGGAAAAACCTACGACGCGGGAGACAAGCTCGGCTTCCTGATCGCCAACGTCGAGCTCGGCCTGCAAGACCCCAAGCTTGGCGCCGACTTCCGCAACTACCTAAAATCCCTTAAGCCCTAAATTCTTAGGCTCTTCGCTTCGGACTGACTCACGATTGAGCGCCGAAGGTGCGACACAGGCCCTTCTCGAACGCGAACCGCGACTGCGCCAACTCCTATCTCTTACTTCCTTTTCTTGCCGCTGCCCTTGTCCGAAGACGACTTCGAGTCGGGCGACTTCGAGTCGGATGACTTCGACTCGGACGATTTCGAATCGGATGACGATTTTGAATCCGACGAGTCCGAAGATTTTTCGCCAGACTTCCCCGCATTGCTTTCCGAGCCGTCTCCGCTGCCCTTCAATCCGCTCTTGCCCGCGTAATCGGTCACGTACCAGCCCGATCCTTTGAATTGGATCGCGGGCGCGGACGCCATCCGTTCGGCCACAGCGCCGCACTTCGGACACTTTTTCGTCTCCGACGCCGAAAAGCCTTCGATCTTTTCAAAGCGGTGCCCGCACTTCCGGCACTTGTATTCATAGAGCGGCAAAGGAACGCGCCTCCTTCATCATCTTGTCGGGAAATACTGCGACACAAAATATTATCACGCCCAGCCTTCGTGGCGGCCATCGGTGTCCCCGCCGTTCGCGGACCTGCCTACCGGCGGGCAGGCGCATTTCGATGGGCGCCTTTGGTTTTAGTTTTTGCGGTTGCTCCCGCCCGCCGCCAAATCGTCTCATCAGCACGTTCCTCGCCCGAACGCCTGTGCTAGACTTTCCGCGCCAGCGCAAATTTTCGCGCGTCCCACGAACACGCCGCCATGAAGCGACCCGCCAAATCGAACGCGCCACCGCCCGCAGAGCCGGTCGCCACGGACGCCGCCCAATCCGGCTGCCTCTACGTGGTCGCCACTCCGATCGGCAATCTCGAAGACATTTCCATGCGCGCCCTTCGCATCCTCAAAGAGGTTGACGTCATCGCCTGCGAAGACACGCGCCATACCATGAAGCTCCTCACCCACTTTGACATTCACAAAAAGCTGCTCAGTTACCACGAGCACAACGAAATTACGCGCGCCCCCGAAATCGTGATCGACCTCGAGCAAGGCGCCTCTGTCGCGCTCGTCAGCGACGCCGGCATGCCCGCGATCTCCGACCCCGGCCAACGGCTCGTCAGCCAATGCCTGCGCCACGGAATCAAAGTGGTGCCCGTGCCGGGGGCGTCGGCGTTCGTCTCTGCGCTGGCCGCGTCGGGATTGCCGTCCGAGGAATTTACTTTCGTCGGCTTCCTGCCCGCGCGTCCCACCGAGCGCCGCAAGGCCCTGCGCGAACTCGCTAACGAAACGCGCACGCTCGCGTTCTACGAAGCCCCGCACCGCCTGCTCGATTCGCTAGAGGACTTTCTGGAGCTTTTCGGCAATCGCCCGGCCGTGATCGCTCGCGAAATCACCAAGCTCCACGAAGAATTTCTGCACGGACATCTCGCCGATCTGGTCGAATCCATCCGTAAGAAAGCGCCGCGCGGCGAAATCACTCTGCTCGTCGGCCCGGCCGACGGCGCCCCGCAACACGCCCAGTCCGAAGACGGCCCCGCGAACATCGCCAATAATCTTCCGCTCGCCAAGCGCGTCGAGCAGCTGATGCTCCAACAGAATCTCGACCGCAAGGCCGCCCTCAAGCACGCCGCCCGCGAACGCGGCATCACCCGCCGCGAGGCCTACAAACAACTCCTAATCACCCGCGACGAGTAGCCCGACAAATAGCGCCGCAAGCTCCTGTGATCTCATCGCGAACCTGGTTTTGGATCGGCTCGCACGCGACTACGACCGGTTGGTCTGAGGCGAATAGTCAATTCGGCGCAGGTTCCTCTACGTGATCGACCACAATCACTTCGGTAGGCACTTTTGCAGGCTCGAGCTTCAGCCCCAATTGCTCCTGCAGCACCGTGAAAATCGAAATCGCTGAATCGTCCGTAGGCGCGCCTGTTGTCACTTGAAACTCGGACTCTGTCCACGGAATCGTGAACTCGTACTTTCCGGTCAAGCCAGTCTTATCCACGACCGTCTGCCCCATCACCTGCGAAAGCACCGCAGCAAGCCCTGAAATTGGATACCCGTTAAACGTGAGTATCCCCTTCTCCATCACCATCGGTGGTTTCGGCGTCTGTCCCGGTGGAGTTGGGCTTGCTTCCTTGAATCTCGGTCCGCCCTTCGCAACTACCAATGTCAGCGCCGGCTCCATCCTCGACTCTTGATGGACCGCGAGTTTAAACCGGTCGGCCAGCAGTGATTGCAGAAGCAGACACCGCTCTGTTCGAATGTCCGCCTTATTCATCGTTTTCAGTTTCTGCGTCTCGGCGTCGTCCGTCTTCGCCGCGATTTCCCATTCGCGCTCGTTCACCCACCCGGGCGCTCCAATAATCTGATAGCTCCTCACGCCGTATGCTTCGCGGATCATTAACTCCAATGTTTGATTCCTGATGTACGTACCGTCTGGCGTGTCTTCGCCATGGATAGGCTTGTTGATGTCGCCCTGCGCGTCTTCCTTCACCGAAGTCACGGCATACGAGGGCAGCGGCCCGCTCGCCAGCGCGCAAGAAACTCCCTGCGCGTACGTCGTTGGAGACGTCGCGGACCAGAAAACAGACAGCCCAGCCGCCAGCAGAAATAAACGCGGAATCCACGTAAGGCGCACGGTTCCTCCAGCCAACCGATGACGATTCATCCAGCCAAATTGTACCCCGGCCATGTTGCCATCCCCGGCAGCTTTTGCCCTGGCTGTTGCCGTAGCCGTCGAAGCGGCCATCGGCTCGCGCGGAGGTGACGGCGGGGGTGACAGCGGAGGTAACAGAGGGTGCCCGCGCCGTTCGCGAACCTGCCTGCCGCGAGGTAGGCGCCTCTCGATGGGAGCCTTTGACCTTGCGTTTCGGGTCGATTGAAACCGCTCGCAGGCGGTGTGGCGCCGGGCAGAGCGCAGGGTGGTAGGGGGTCGTTTTGTGTGACGGGCTGGCGGAGGGTCGAGTGTTTGTTTTGTTTGAGTTAGAGCGAAAACAGTCTGACAAGGTGTGACGGGCTGCGACGGCCATTGCCCAGAGGCGGTTGGGTGGTCCATCGTCAATTTCACGCGTGTATTATATCACGATGGGTATAGTTATGTCAATACAGTAATGGTACTCCCAGAACTCTAGCGCTCGCTTGGCCTTCGCACCCGATGTGCGCATCCGATAAGCGCACCCGGTGTGCGCATGCAGTGTGGTGTTCGCGCTCACAGAGACGGGCGCGGCAGAACTACCCTAGCGGCATCTCCCCGGCGATGCGCCGGCAGCAGCCCAAGCCCTCCGCGTGTCCAGCCTTGTATTGCCGATCTGAAAACGCTTTTTCGCGAACAACTTCCCTCCCGCAAGCCTTCGGGCGACTATTAGCTCTAGTACCACACTGCGGAGGTCCCATGCGCTTGACGATCTGCCTCTGTATCGCTGCCCTCGGCATCGGAACGGGTGCATTCGTCGTCCGCGCGGCAGCAGAATCAGCCCTCGGCGTGATCGAAACTGCTGACAACGCCCACGTGGACGGCCTGGAAGCCACTGCCGGCTCGAATTTCTTTGCAGGCGAGGAGTTCGTCACCTACGACCAGGGTGACGTACATCTTCGCGTGAACGACTGCCAAATTGACCTTGGCGCCACCACGGACGCCCGCTTTCTGACCGATTCAACCACCAACCATCTCTTGGTCATCCAGGGGACGGCCCGCTACCACTGCCCGGCTGGCGCGTCGCTGGTCATCGAGGCGCCCGCCGGTCTGATCCGCGCCGCGCAAGGCCAGGCCGTATCGGGCATGGTCGTGGTCAAAGACCCGAAAAATCTCGTGATTGCCGCCTACGGCCAGGGCCTCATTCTGGACAACGACGGCGAGCGCCACTCCATCGCCGCCGGCCAGACCTATCGCGTGGCAGTGGAAGAAAACACCGCCGACTCGGAAGCCTGGCCGACCTCGCAATTTCAGAAGACGCACCGCCGTCGCAGGTTGGCCTTCTGGCTGATCGGAGGCGGAGGTATTTCCTTCGCTGCCTACAAGTTCTGGGACAATGAAACGGAGGCCCCCTATAAGCAATCAGCGCGGATTAGCCGAACCTCATATGTCGGTTTTCCCACATATCGGCACTAGAACCGTATTATTACCGCTCTGCAACAATTTCCCATATAGGGAAATTTCTCCCTATCAAAAACAGAGAAATCCGGTCAGGACCTAGCGTAAACCGTGTATTCTCATCACGTCGAATATTAGGCGAAGCTGGCATGTACCTTGCAACATCGATGCAGGGGGAGTTATGGGAGAACGACGTAAAGCTAGAAGGTACGAGGTTTATCTGCCGTTGCAGGTGTGCATGTCCCGCAAGAGGCCTGCAGAGTTCCATACGGCTCAATTGCGCGACATTTCTCGAACCGGGATCTACTTCCACTCCAATGTACCCATCGAAAGCGGCGCGGGCATCGAACTGACTTTTGCCCTGCCGACCGAGAAGGAACGCGGCAGCTCCGTGCTGGTTCGCGCCAGCGCAAAAGCGGTTCGCGTAGCCCCTCTCGCGGATGAAGTAGCGCCGGTTTATGGCGTTGCAGCACTGATTGACCGGATCGACTTTGTTCGCCCGGTCATGACCAACGCAGCCTAATCCGCTCCGGTCTCTCTCCCGGAGCGCTTCCCTCTTCCGATTCGCGCCCCTGCGTCTCCCGTTTTTCCGGTTTCTAATCCCCCTCGCCATCGAATCCCTAAACTCGTCCAGCGCCTTTCGCTTTGCTCACGCCGCCCGTGACGGTACTATCGCGGCGGAGGATCGCGATACATACCGAGGACAGATCGAGATCGGCCTTGGAACTGGCCATTCTCCGTGCCTTCTGCGCTTCCGTGCCAGCGGCGCAAGACACTCTTTCAAGGCTGGCGAATTATTCCTGGCAGGACGAAGAGCATCGCGTGGTCTACGAATCGCTCCGCGCCGCCCTGCGTCACCCCGCCGACCGGCTGCGGGAAGAAATGGCCGCCGAAGCAACGCGCATGGGACACCCCGATGTCGATTGGGAGCTATATTTCCAGCCGGCCGGTTTGGCCGACATGGAAGCGATCATCGGCGGGTTGCTGATGACGAAGAGCGGCATCTGAAAATCTGTCACGCGGGTTTATTGAGCGGGTGCTTTTTTCACGAAAACCAGCGCCACTTGATCCTGATACACAAGGGTGTACTCCGGATCCCTGGTCAACTCCACCGCTAAAGGCAGGTATCTCTCGAGGACTACCAAATTCGCTCGCGCCAAATCAGGATCGCTCTGCCACTTCATCGCGCTCGTCGTGGCCATGGCTCGCGCCAGCTGCACGTCGCCATAGACGTTGGTGCGCGGGTCGATCGAAACGTCCTGCCCCGGCAAGTTGAAGATCAGGAATCCGCCCCAGTTGAAATCGTTGTAAAGCGGGCCCTGCAAATGCGCGTCGCGAATGAACTCCGTAGCGCGGATCGGGAAAATGGTATCGATCTGGCGCACCATGTCCGCCGTCTTCAGCCCATGATTCGCGCCGTATCCAAACGCCAACGCCAGCGCGGCAACCGTGGCACCAGCGACGATCGGCGCGTCCCATTTCGCGTGCTTGGTGTGCTGATCTTCCGCCGCGGCGGCTGTTGAACGCTCTCGCACCTGCTCGGCAATCAGGAAGCACGCAGCGACCGCGGCAAACCAGGCATCGCGCGAGGAACGGAAAGAAACGAACGCGGTGAGTACAAGCAAAGCTGGCCGAAAGAAATCGAATTCGCGCAGCCGGTTCGATCTTCCAACGGAAAAGCACGCCAGCATCACAAGCAGCAGCTCGACGTAATGCTCCGGCCTGCGAAAGCTCATTCCCAGCATTTCCTGCACGATCTGGTAGACGTACGTTCCGCTCGCCAGCCCCACGGACACTTTGTACGGCAGCCAGCCATTCGGCCCGATGCACGTTGCTACGATTCCAACGAGAAAGAATCCGGCGAGCTTCAGCGCCGAGCTTGAGCTGGCAGATTCGGTCGCCGCCGGTTTGCGAAGCCAGAGCGAGAGAATTCGGCAGCCGATGTAGAGGCCCAAGACCGCGATGCCGTATACAAACTGAATATGGCAATTGGCCCACGCGATGAACACCGGCGCCAACCAGTAAAGCGTGTTGTCTTCGCCGGTTCGCTCGGCTTCGAAAATCACGAACAGCTCAAGGATGAAAAAGAGCAGCGTGAGCAACGCGGGCCGCAACGGATTCACATACGCAGCGAAGATGCCCGCCGTTGCAATCCACCACGCCCACCAGAACTTTCCGGCGATCCGCCAAATTGCGATCAGCAGCGTCAGCGAAATCAGAACTTCCAGGCAGACAAGCAAACCTGGGATTCCGGGCAGTCCGTAGAGCTTGAAAACGCGCGAGACGAGCAATTCGAAGCACCAGCTATACGCCGTCCACGGCTGGTCGCTATGCTGCGAGAAAATCGCAACGCGCGGCAACGCATGGTGCTGCGCGATCCAATCGCCCACGCGGATGTGCCACCAGATGTCCGGGTCGGCGTCGAATGCGAGAGTTTGGAATACGAGGTATGGAACGAACCACAACGTCAAAACGATCGCGGCAAATTGGAGGGTTCGGCGAAACACGCTGCGCATGCGTTGATTCCAGGGCTATCGGCTTCGTTTTGCCTGATTTCCAATGTTGTCATACAAACGGACGCCCAACCGGCCCCTGTGGGGACTTTCTCGCCCACCTGTGCCTGTTCGGCAACGGCGCAAACCCGGCCCCTGTTCTTCCGTACAGTGCGCGCTAGAGCATCGAACGGTTCGCCCGCGCTAAGCGCTCGTCTAGCGGTTGCTAAACTCATACCATGCTGCAATTCCTGCGGAGCCCGGGGTTCAAGCTCGCCTACAACATTTTCAGCTGGGTGACGCTCGCCGGCGCGGTCGTCACCATAATCATGGTGCTGCATAAATCGCCACCGCCGGTCGTCGCCGCCGACCCCACCGCCGCGGCTCGCGTCGAACAGAAGTTTGCCGCTGCCGACCAGGCCACTTCCACCGGTCAGCCCGCGCAGGTGGAACTAGACTCAACCGAACTGAATTCCTACCTCGCGCAAAATTTGCAGCTCGAAGGCTCGACGCCGCAAGCACCTCCCGCCGCGACACCCCCCTCTGCACCGGGCGCGCTTTCCTCCTCGCCAGCCTCGCAATCTGAACCGTCTCTGCAGGAGGTCCAATCCTCGGTGCGCGACGTGAAGGTCGACATGGAAGGCAATCTCATCAAGGCTTACGTGATCTTCAATCTGCACGGGGAGGACCTCTCGCTCCAACTCGAAGGCCGGCTCGCCGCGCAAAATGGCTACCTGCGCTTCCAGCCCGTCGACGGACAAATCGGCTCGCTGCCCCTGCCGCAGTCCGCTCTCGATTCCGCCGTGACCCAGCTGATGGACTCACCTCAAAACCGCGAACAATTTCGCCTGCCGGACGACGTGAGCGACATTCGGATTGCAAACGGCCAGGTCGTGATCTCCTACAAATGACGCGGAATTGTCTTACGCTCTGAATGGAGCTATAGTCTGCTCCAGAATGTTTCGCGTTGCTCAGGAGGTCGCGGTGAGTCATCGAAAACTCGCCGGTCTGGTTTTGTTCTGTCTTCTCATCGGCTCATCCCCCGCGCTGCCCGCTCAAACTGGTAACGGCTCCAATGCCACCATCGAAGGCACAAAATCGGCGATCCAGGGATCGCACGAAGACCCGGCAGCCGTCGCCCGCGGCGAGACGCTTTACCAGGCGAATTGCGGCAGTTGCCATGGCATGACGGCAAAGGGGACCGACCACGCTTCCGATCTGATCCGCTCCAACCTTTTGATCGACGACGAAAAAGGTAATCTGCTCGCTCCCGTGATTCGCGACGGCAAGCCCGATCAAGGCATGCCCAAATCGAATTTAACTGACGACCAGATTTCCGACGTCGTCGCATGGCTTCACGTCCAGTTTTACGCAGCCGACCATCGCAATACGTACTCCTTTCTCGATGCGCTCACCGGCGATCCGAAACGCGGCGAAGCGTATTTCAACGGAAGCGGGAAATGCACCACCTGCCATTCCGCCACGGGCGATCTGGCGGGCATCGGCTCGCGATTTGACGCGCATGCGCTGCAGCAACGCTGGCTCCAGCCACGGGCCGCAGGCGTCGGCCGCGGCGGGCGCGGACGTGGCGGCGACGCAGCAGCAGCCCCGGACGTGCGCGGCGTCACTACGGTAACCGTCACCTTGCCCGGCGGGCAGACCGTTTCTGGCACCCTCGACCGCGTGGACGATTTCTTCGTCTCCCTGCGCGACGCTGACGGCAATCTGAGAACTTTTGCGCGCGACGGCGATATTCCCAAGGTCGTGATCAACGATCCGCTCAAAGTTCACACGGACATGCTGCGCACCTACACCGACGCCGAAATTCACGACATAACCGCCTACCTGGTGACGCTGAAATGAAAACCGCAATCCGTCTTCGCCGGATTCTTCCAATTGCAGCGCTCGCGGTGGCCGCCGCGGTGGCTTTCTCGCAGGGCATCGATCGCAACAGCCTGCTCAAGCCGCTCTCCGATTCCTGGCCTACGTACAACGGCGATTACTCCGGCCGCCGCTTTAGCGCCCTCACGCAAATCAACTCGGCCAACGTGAATACGCTCTCGCTCGCATGGTCCACGCGCTTCACCGGCAGCGAAGAGACGGGAGGCCGCGGCGGTGGCGTCGCCATCAAATCCACTCCGCTGATGATCAACGGCGTCCTCTACTTCTCAGCGCCCAACAACGTATGGGCGGTCGAGGCGCACACGGGCCGCGAGCTGTGGCATTACACGTATCCGCCGAATACCGGCAGCACCATCGGCAATCGCGGCGTGGGAGTTTACGGAAACTGGCTCTACTTCGAAAGCCCGGACAGCAATCTGATCAGCCTCGACGCGCGCACCGGCAAGGAGCGCTGGAAGATCCAGTTCGCCGATCCCAAGCTCGATTACACGTCAACTGCCGCGCCGATCGTCGTCGGCAATCACATTCTGGTCGGCCTCGGCGGCGACCACATCAACGCCCCCGGCTTTCTTGAATCGCGCGATCCGGAGACAGGCGATCTGCAATGGAAGTGGAACACGACGCCTCGCGCAGGCGAGCCCGGCATGGACACTTGGCCGGACGAGTACGCCTCCTCGCACGGCAACGGAAACACGTGGATTCCCGGCTCCTATGATCCGGATCTGAATCTCTATTATCTCGGCACCGGAAATCCCGATCCCGTGATGGCCGAGCAAAGCCGCAAAGGCGACAATCTTTACACCTGCTCGATCGTCGCGCTGAATCCCGACACCGGAAAAATGGCCTGGTATTTTCAGGTCTCTCCGCACGATACGCACGACTGGGACGCTACCGAATCCGTCGTGCTGATCGACGGCACGATCGACGGCAGGCCGCGCAAATTATTGGCACAAGCCAGCCGCAACGGCTATTTCTTCGTTCTCGACCGCACCAATGGCAAGAACGTCCTCACCAAACCGTTCATCGATTCAATCAATTGGTCGAAGGGCATCAATTCAATCGGCCAGCCGATTCCCGATCCCGCGAAGTATCCGCAGCCGGACGGTGCGCTCGTCTCGCCACCTTCGGGAGGCGCCACGAATTGGCCGCCCGCAAGTTTCGATCCGCAGACGGGGTTCTACTACGTCGGAAGCAGTCGTTCGTGGAGCGAATATTATAAGACCGATACGGACGATCATCCGGAAGGATGGGCTGGCGTCGATGCGGGCGCAGGCGGCGAAGGCGGGGCGCTCCTCGCGATTGACTACAAGACGGGGAAAATTGCCTGGCGCCACGATTGGCCGGCAGGCGGAGGCGCCGCGCCGATGCTCACCACCGCGGGGAAACTGCTCTTCACATCGAACGGAAGTTACGTGATCGCGTTCGATCCCCTCAATGGAAGAATTCTGTGGCACACGAGCCTGATGGGTACGTCCACTGCAGGCCCGATCACTTACATGCTCGACGGCAAACAATATCTGCTCGCCGTCGGCGGCGACAGCTTCTACGCCTTCACCGTAAACAAGCCCGTCGAATAGCGCATCGCCAAATCGCTGGCTTCCCTCAGGAAGGCCAGATCGGCGTGTAGGCGACGTAGAGCAGCCAATAAACGATTACGCCGGTCACAGAGACATATATCCATAATGGCAGCGTCCATCGCGCAATCGCTCGATGCGCCGCAAACCGGCTGCTCAATCCGCGGTTCAGCGTGATTAGCACCAGCGGCACAATCACCACGGCGAGCGTGGTATGCGTGAGCAGCAACGTGAAATACACCGGTCTGATCCAGCCCTGCCCCCCAAACCGAATCACGCCCGCATGAAAATGGAAGTAGAGATAGAGCGAAAGAAACACGCACGAGCAGACGAACGCCGAGATCATGCTGTAACGGTGCCACTTGATTTTTCGCGCGCGAATGAGCACATAGCCCAGAACCAGCAACAACGCGGCCAGCGCGTTCAGCGAAGCGTTTACAGCGGGAAGCGTATGAAGTGGAATCACCAGATCAGTCGATCAACCGGTCAGTGGATGAGCCGGTCCGCGATCATCCAGCACAACAAAATCGGAATGTGAGCCACCGTCGCATGCATCAGCCATTTCGCGCGGACATTCGTGCGCGAGCGATTCGCCCACAGCGAAACCTGCAGCAGCAACATTCCCAGCACCAGCGCCGCGAAGAAGTAGCTCATGCCCGTCATGCCGATCGCGGACGGCAGCGCGCTCACCCAAACCAGAATTGCGGACGTGGTCACGATCTGCCGGAAAGTCGAATTTCCATTTGGCTCGACCACGGGCAGCATCTTGATTCCGGCGCGGCCGTAATCCTCGCGATACATCCACGCGATCGCCATGAAGTGCGGAAATTGCCAGAAGAAAAGAATAGCGAAGAGAACCCATCCGCCGATCGAAAGCGAACCGCGCGCCGCGGCCCATCCAATCAGCGGAGGCAGCGCCCCGGGTATCGCGCCCACGGCCGTCGCCAGCGGAGTGCGAGTTTTCAGCGGAGTGTAGACGCCCAGATAAAGCACGGTCGTCGATAACGCAACCAGCGCCGCGATCAGATTCACCGCCAGAGCCAGCCACACAGCACCAATCACAATCGTACTAATTCCGAAAATCAGCACATCGCGCGGCTGTAGAGTTCCGGTCGGCAGCGGCCTCGCGGCTGTCCTGCGCATCACGGCGTCCATATCGCGCTCTACATATTGATTCAGCGCAGCCGTGCCGCCCGCGACGAGCATCGTCGCGCAGAGCGTGTGCAGCAACAGCGGCCAGTCGAGCGGCCCGGTCGAGCCGAGATAAAATCCAGCCACCGTGGTAATCACCACGAGGAATGTCACGTCCGGCTTCGTCAGCACCACGTACGACCACGCTTTGCTCGCCGGCTGCGACACCACCGCCGCGCGCACCCTGTCGTCGCTCAAGCTCTCACTCCCTGTGCCGAACTCGCTGCCATCGCCACGGGCGGACGAATCAGCCGGTAGCACGTCAGCGTCAAAATGAACGACGCCGCCAGCGTCAACGCGCCGCCCAAAACGTGAGCCACCGTCGGAATCACATACTCGAGAGTCGGCTGTGTGTAATTTGCCGTCGCTACGATCGCCCAGTACGCGATGCCGCCGAGCAGGATCTGAATCCCGAAAAACATGTGCAGGTACTTCACGGCGCGCCGCAGTTCCGGCACTTCGCGAAAGCGGCGTTTCACCACGATGCCCGCAAGCACCACCGTCACCGTCACTAGGCCCGCGCCAACCAGATGCGGCCACAGGCCGAAAAGTCCGTGCCGGTACGCCGCGCCCATGATCAGCTGCGCGAAGATCACGCCCGTCGTCCACGCAGCCACGCCGCGGGCCGACGGAGTCGCGTTGTCGTCGAACTGCGGCAATTCACGCTGCCACCAGGGACTCAAATAGAGTGCGAGACCCACCACCGTGATGAAGAACGTTTGCGCGAGCACCGCGTGAGCCGTCGCCGTAATCGCCGGGTAGCCGTAAAGGACGCGAATTCCGCCCAGCACCGCCTGTGCGATCACCAGGCCGAACGCCGTCCATCCCAGTTTTCGGGCCAGCGGACGCTTCTCCACCCGCATGATCAAAACCGCGAGAACAAAAGTGAGGATCGAAACCGTCGCGGCGACCACGCGATGCGTATATTCAAAGCGAATGCCGCCGATCATGGGCGGAATCAACCACGAGAAGCGGTCCGGGCTCAGCCCGCGCGAGAGCGGCCAATCGGGCACGGAGTCCGCCGCGTCGTTGCTCGTCACCAGCGCGCCCGCCATCATCAGCAGAACGATGAAACACGAATTGAGAACGGCGAAGCGATAGGCGGCGGAAGACTTCGGTGCTGCAGAAATGCTTTCGGACATATCGAGTAGCAGTTCCTCTTTGCTTGTGGACCCTCAAGAATAAGCCGCCAGCCCAATTTTGCAAAATACAAATTTCGGCCAAAACTCCCGCCCCGCGCAAGCAAGCCGTACCGGAACGCGTGAACGCTTACTGAGAAGAGTGGGGAGAGTTAGGCGGACCGTTCTATAGGGTGGACCTGCCGCTCAATGACGGCAAGGCTCTCGTCCTCGGCAAGATCCAGATCATACTTGAGTTGCATATTCAGCCAGAACTCCGGACTCGTCTTAAAATAGCGGCCCAGACGAAGCGCCGTGTCAGACGTGATTCCGCGCCGCTCGGCCACAATGTCGGCAATGCGCGTAACGGGCACGTGCAGGTCCATGGCAAGCTTCGTCATGCTGAGGCCGTAAGGCTTCAAGAAGTCCTCACGCAACATTTCTCCTGGATGTACCGGCTTCAGCTTCTTTGCCATGAGAGCCCTCCTCAATGATAATCGACGATCTCGACACGGTAGGCACTCGCTTCCTGCCAGACGAAGCAAATCCGCCATCGATCGTTGATTCGGATACTGTGCTGTCCCTTCCGATCGCCTTTCAAAACTTCCAAGTGGTTTCCCCCGGGCGCCGCAAGATCGGAAAGCTTCGTCGCGAAATGAATTTGCAACAACTTTCGGAGGGCTACCCGCTCGATTGCCCGAAAGCGCTTGACGCTCTCTCTTTGAAAAAGACCCTGCGTGTCGCGGTCCGCAAACGACTTGATCACCCGCCGACTATAACATGTGTCCCATGTAATGAATAACGTTATGCGCGCCTGGGCTCCCATGCAAAAAAGAATAGCTTGACGCGGACGTCGCCCAGTGCTATTTCTTTAGCATTGAAGTGCTAAGGATTTAGCAGACAACATGCCAAAGACATTGCACAGCACTCTCACCCGCCGCGAACGCCAGATCATGGACCTGCTCTACAAGCTCGAGCGCGCCAGCGTCTCGCAGGTGCTCGAAGAAATTCCCGGCAAGCTCAACTACTCCACCGTCCGCGCGCAACTTCGCATTCTCGAAGAAAAGGGACATGTCCGCCACGAAGAGGACGGCCCCCGCTACGTCTACTTCCCTGCCGTTCCGCGCGACGTTGCCCGTCGCTCGGCCTTCCGGCACTTGGT
>Ga0210385_10001451_pt1 | contig 14729 bp, 10 predicted proteins | sample IncBWH26OmetaG_FD_160107 | JGI IMG/M metagenome (GOLD analysis project Ga0210385, IMG submission 160107) | Forest soil microbial communities from Barre Woods Harvard Forest LTER site, Petersham, Massachusetts, United States - Inc-BW-H-26-O ...
AGATCACCGCCGGCCTCCAGCTCCGGAACCTCGGCGACGACGTCAGGCCGCCATCGGAACTGCGCCGCGCCGTCTAAGGGAGACCTCATGGGAGACCACTTTTCCAGCCCGCGGGTATTCGGCGACCCGGCGGCCGACATCGCCGACGTGTTCGTCTTCCCCAGCCCGGACCGGCCCGGCCACGTCGTGCTCGTGCTCACCGTGTTTCCCAGCGCCACCGTGACGTCGCTGTTCTCGGACGCGATCACCTACCGTTTCCGCATCCGGCCGGTGACCGTCGCCGCTCCCGGGGCCGGGCCGGGGTACGACGTCAGCGAGGACGAGTACACGTTCGACTTCACCTTCGCCGGCGAGGGGGTCGGCGGCCTGGCGCAGGCCGGCCGGTGCGTCACCCCGGGCGGGGAGGAGGTCGTGTTCCGGGCTGGCGAGCAGCTGACGGCGAAGTCGCCGGGGCTGCGGGTGTTCGCCGGGGCACGGCTCGACCCGTTCTTCATCGCCCTGACCGGCGTGCGGGAGACCAGGCAACTCGGGCGGCTGTCGTTCAAGCCCGTTGACGCCAACGCCAACGACGGGCAGAACATCCTGGCCATCGTGGTTGACGCGGACCTCGCGGCGATGCTGGGCCCGGGCGACGGCCCGCTGCTGGCCGTCGTCGGGGAGACCGTCACGTCCGGCGGGCACCCGGTCCGGCTGGAGCACACGGCCCGGGCGGAGCTGAAGAACTTCATCATGTCGGACAAGCAGTTCGACCCGGTCAACCGGGACATTGAAATCCGCGACCTTTACAATTCCGAGGACCCGTTCCGGCTGGCCCCGTATTACCTGGACGCGTACCGGGCCCGGCTCAACGCCAACCTCGCTTTCTACGACGGCCTTGACGGCAAGACCGACTGGCCGCTGAACGACCGGGGCGAGCACCCGCTGACCGGGTTCCTGCTGGCCGACTTCCTCGTGGTCGACATCTCCAAGCCGTTCGCCGAGGGCAGCTACCTCGAGATCGACCGGGCCGTGCTGGCCGGGCGGCCGCACGTGACCTGCGGCGGCCGGCCGCTCAATGACGACATCGTGGACCTGCTGTTCACCCTCATGGTCGGCGGGGTCGACGGGCCGCGCATCAGCGACGGCGTCGACCAGGCGACCCAGCCCGCGACCCGCGCCTTCCCCTACCTGCACAGCCCGAACCCGGCCCCGCCGCCGCTGACGCCGCCGTTCGAGCTGCCGCAGGTACCGGACCACGCGGCCTCGTGACCCGGCCCGGAGACGGCGACCGGGCAGAACCGGTCACCACCGGCGGCACCATCGCCGTGGCGAACCTGCACGCGCAGGTCGACGGGCTGACGGCGCGGGTGCTGAGCGCGCTACCACCGACGCCCGCGGCCCCGATGAGCACGGGGGAGCCGCTGGTCCTTATCGACCTGCTGATCCTGCGCGGCCACGTCCTGGGCCGCGTCGCCGACTACGAGCGGGCCGCCGGGCTGGCCGGGCGGCTGGCGCGCGGCGCGGCCGGCGACGGCCAGGCCCTGCTGGCCCGGGCGAGGACGCGGGCGACCTTTCACCGCTTCGCCGAGGCGCTGGCCGACCTCCGGGCCGCGGAGCGGCTGGGCCTGGGCGGGGCCTCGCTGGCGGCGCAGCGGGCGGAGATCCTCCAGGCGACCGGCGCCCATGCCGAAGCCGGGGAACTGCACCGTGACGCCGCCCGGCGCCGGCCGGACTTCGCGACGCTGGGAGCACTGGCCGTGTTCCATGCCGAGCGCGGCGAGCTAGCCGAGGCGGAGCGGTGGTTCACCGAGGCCCGGCAGCGGTACCAGGGCACCTCACCGTTCCCCGTGGCGTCGCTCGACTACCGGCGCGGCCTGATGTGGCACGGCCAGGGCGACCGGCCGGCGGCCAGTTCCTGGTTCGGAGCGAGCCTGCGCCGGGTGCCGGCGTACGCTCCCGCGCTGGGCCGCCTGGCCGAGATCGACACGGCCCGGGGAGACCACCAGGCCGCCATCGGCCGCCTCCGCCCCCTGGCGTCCTCCAGCGACGACCCGGGCCACGCGGCCGCGCTCGCGCGTGCCCTCGCCGCCGCCGGCCAGCACAGCGAGGCCGGGCAGTGGCACGGCCGCGCGGCGGCCCGCTACGACGAGCTGGCACGGCGTCATCCGCAGGCCTTCGCCGGCCACGCGGCCGACTTCCGGCGGCGTGGCCCGTCCCTTGACCCCAGGCCCTGTGACGATGGTCACTCTCCGCCCCGGCGGCAATCCTTTGCGGCCGCCTGGCCGTATGGGAGATGACACTGCGGAGACAGCCGCAACCTGTGGACAGGGAAAGAAGGAGCCATCATGAAGAGGGTTCTGCTCGTTGGCGTGGGCGTGCTGATCACGCTGGCAGGGGTCATCTTCGCGCTCCAGGGCCTGGGCACCATGGGTGGTGGCGGCATGTCCGGCGATAGGTTCTGGGCGGTGGCCGGCCCGGTGATCGCCCTGGTGGGCCTGGCGCTGGTGGCTGTCGGGCTGCGCCGTCGCGCGCGCGCCGCAGCGCACTAGGCGGTCTTGCCCGGCAGGCCCAGGTGCTCAGCCAGCCAGGGACCGGTCGCGCTGCCCGGAGCGAGCGCGACCTGACCCGGCGGGCCCGCCGCGAGGATCCGCCCGCCGTCCGGGCCGCCCCCCGGTCCCATGTCGATGAGGTAGTCGGCGGCGGCGAGCAGGTCGAGGTCGTGGTCGATGACGATAATCGTCGCCCCCGCCGCCAGCAGCCGGTCGAACACGCCGACCAGCACGGCCACGTCGAGCGGGTGCAGGCCGGTGGACGGCTCGTCGAACACGTACAGCGCGCCGCGCTGGCTGCTGCGCAGGCGCGAGGCGATCCGCAGCCGCTGCGACTCGCCGCCGGATAGGGACGGCGTGGGCTCGCCCAGCCGCAGGTACCCAAGGCCGACGTCGCTGACCGGCCGCAGCGCTCCCGCGACCGGGGCCTGGCCGGCGAACCGTTCCAGGGCCTCGTCCACGGTCAGGCTGAGCACGTCGGCGATGGTCATGCCGTCCACCCGGACCGCCAGGGTGGCGTCGTTGAACCGGGCGCCGTGGCAGGTCGGGCACTGGACGGTGATGTCGGGCAGGTACTGGACGTCGAGGTCAATGTGGCCGAGCCCGAGGCAGGTCGGGCACTGCCCCTCCCGGGTGTTGAACGAGAAATGCCCGGGCTTCCAGCGCCGCCGCCGGGCGTACCCGGACTCGGCGAACAGCTGGCGGATCTGGTCGAAGGCCTTGGAGTAGGTCGCGGGCGTCGACCGCGCGTTCTGGCCGATGGGGGAGGCGTCGACCTGCACGATCTGGCGGATGCCGGCCATGTCCAGGCGGCGGACGTGCCCGGGCGGGGCCGACCCGGCCAGCTGGGCCCGTGCGGCCGGGATGAGGCTGTCCAGGATAAGCGCGGTCTTCCCGGCCCCGGACGGCCCGGCCAGCGCGGTCAGCTGTCCGACCGGGAATGCGGCCGTCACGTCGTGCAGGTTGTACAGGTCACCGATTTCCAGCACGATCTGCCGAACGGGAGCGGGCGGCTGCGGATGCTCACGGGTCACGGCCACGGCGCCGGCCAGGAACGGGCCGATGACCGAGCTCGGGTCGGCTTCGAGTTGGCCGGGCGTGCCCTGGGCGATCACCGTGCCGCCCTTGGTCCCGGCCGCGGGGCCGATTTCGATGACCCAGTCCGCCGCCCGGATGATCTCCCGCTCGTGCTCCACCACGACGACGGAGTTGCCGTTGGCCGCCAGGGCGGCGAGTGTCTTGCGCAGCCCGGCGACGTTGCTCGGGTGCAGCCCGACGGACGGCTCGTCGAGCACGTACAGCATGCCCGTGGTGCTGGCCCGCACCGTCGAGGTGAGCTCGATCCGCTGCCGCTCCCCGGTCGACAGCGAGGCGCCGGCCCGGTCGAGGGTCAGGTAGGCCAGACCCACCTCGAGCAGCGGCGTGAGCCTGCCGTTCAGCTCGGCCAGCAGTCCGGCCTTCAGCCGGGTGAACTCGGCGGGCAGCCCCGCGGGCTGGCCGGCCGCGAAGTCGCGCAGCTCGCCCAGGGTGAGCGCGCTGATCTCGGCGATGTTGCGCCCGCCGAGCTGCGACGCCAGCGCCTCGGGCCGCAGCCGGGTGCCGTGGCAGACCGAGCACACCCGGGTGACGAGGAACCGCTGCACGAGGCGGCGGGTGCGCTCGTTGTCGCTGCGCAGGGAGCGTTCAACGGCGGCGACCGCGTTGTCGTAGTTGACCGACAGCTCGACCGTCCGCCCCTTCCGCCCGTGCTGGCCCGATTGCAGCGTCACCGGCCGCTTGACCGCCTCGCCGTGCAGCACGACGTCGCGCTCGTGACCGGTCAGTTCCCGGTAGGGGACGTCGAGCCGGACCCCGAGTTCCCCCGCCGCGTACATCGACAGCCGCCGCCCGCCGGAGTTCCACGGCAGCACCGCGCCCTCGGCGATCGTCTTGTCCTGGTCGGGGACCAGCGTGCTCTCGTCGACCTCGGACCGCACGCCGAGGCCCTGGCACGCCGGGCACGCGCCGTAGGAGTTGAACGCGAAGAACTCGGCGCTTGGGTGCTCGAAGTGCGCGCCGCATACCGGGCAGATGATCTCCTCGCTGAGCGTGGCCACCGACGGCGCGACGCGGTGGCCGTTCGGGCACACGTGCGTGCCCAGCCGCGACACCATCAGCCGCAGCACGTTGAGTACCTCGGACATGGTGCCGACGGTGCTGCGCGGTCCCGGCACCGGTGGGCGCTGGCGCAGCGCGAGGGCGGGCGGCAGGTGGTCGATCCGGTCAACGTCCGGCCGCTGGGCCTGGCTCAGCCGCCGCCGGCTGTAGGTGCTGAGGCTCTCCAGGAACCGCTGCATGCCCTCCGCGTACAGCGTGCCGATGGCCAGCGACGTCTTGCCCGACCCGGACACCCCGACCACGGCCACCGTCCGCCACAACGGCACGTCGACGTCGATATCCCTCAGGTTGTTGTGCCGGGCCCCGCGCACGCTGATGACCGTGGGCAAGCCTTCCGGCACGGACAGTTCGCTGGCCGTCATGCCAGACAATCTATGGGGGCGGAGGCGCGCACGCGAGTCCCCGCCGCCGGCCGGCCCGCGCGTTAGCCCCGCGTCACCCGATCCTGGTGATGCGGGGTCACCTGGCAGCGACCGAGCATGGCCTCATGGACGACCCCGACCATGCAGGCGATAATCGGCGTACCAGCGGGGGGAAGGGGGCGGGCTCGGTGACCGATGATTCCAGCCGCGCCGAGTGGCTGTCGCGGGCGCGCGCCTACCTGGGCCGCGCCGACCCGGTGATGGCCCGGCTCATCGACGACCGGCCGGATTTCGACCCCAGGGCGTGGATGACCCAGCTGCCGCCGATGGACCTCTTCGGCGCCCTGCTCTTCCAGGTCACCGGCCAGCAGTTGTCGGTCGCGGCGACCCGCCGGATCCTGGCCCGCATCCAGGCGCTGTTCGGCGGCCAGCTCCCCGCGCCGGCCGAGCTGCTCGCGGTCGAGCCGTCCCAGCTGCGTGAGGCCGGGCTGTCGTGGCGAAAGGTCAGCACGCTCCGGGACCTCGCCGAGCGGCTCACCGACGGCCGGCTGGACCTCGACGCGCTCAGCAGCCTGCCCGACGAGGAACTGCTGGCCGAGCTCACCCTGATTCCGGGGATAGGCCCGTGGACCGTGCAGGGCGCCCTGCTCGTCGCGCTGCAACGGGAAGACGTCGTCCTGCCCGGTGACCTCGCGCTGCGCAAGGCCGTCCAGGCGGCCTATCAGCTCGGCCATCTCCCCACCCAGCAGGAGGTCCTGGCCATCGCCGAGAAGTGGCGGCCCTACCGCAGCCTGGCCACCAGCTACCTGTTCTCCGCCGCCTTCGCGCCAGCCGAGGCGCCGCCGAGCGCCGCCGCCGGCGCATGACCGGGCGGCGTGGTGGCCGGCCGCAGCACGGACGAGCCGAGCCAGTGGCTCGCCTGCAGCGCCAGTCCCACGTCATAGCGGTTATCGACGATCGGCCGGCCGAGGCTCTCCTCTGCCTTGCGGACCCGGTACTGGACCGTGTTCTTGTGCAGCATCAGCTGCTCCGCGGTGGTCTTGTAGCTGCCGCCGCTGCGCAGGAAGACGAGCAGGGTCTCGCGCAGGCGGGCGTGGTGCTCGTCGTCGAGGGCCAGGTCCGCCAGCGTGCTGAGCACCCACGGGCGCAGCAGTTCCCTGGCTGAGAGCATCATCGCCACCGGCGCGACCTGGCCGAACGCCACCGCCCGCGGCGCGGGGGATCCCGAGGCGAGCGCGACCGCCTGGGCGGCAATGGCCTGCTGGTGGGTGAGACGGAACCCGGCGGCGCCCCTCGCCGCGTCGCCGAAGGCAAAATGGACGTCGGCGTCAATGCCGGCCCGGTCTGCCGCGGCGGGGTCGAACGTGTCGCGGATTCCCAGCGGCAGCCATGCCCAGGCGCTCGATTCATCGCGCGGCAGGAACAGCACATCGCCATGGCAGGCCGTCTGGCCCGCGACCTGGCCGACCGCATGCTCAAGGCGGGTGATCTCGTCAACGGTCCTCGCCGCGTCGCCCACCCAGCACACCAGCCCCAGGTGATACTGGCGCAACCGGTAACCGAGGGCGGATTCCGCGGCGCTCACGTCCACGCGCTCGCCCGACAGCAGGTCGCGGACCCGGGCGGCCCGCACGGCGCTGCGGTTCCGCAGCCAGTTCTCCCTTTCGTCGGCATAGGCCGCGACCATCTGCTCGGATACCTGGTCGATGTAGGCCGCCACGATCTTGGACATCCGCAGCGTGGCGGCGCTGATCATCTCGGCGTCGGGTGCCTGCCGGGCCAGTTCCTGGAGCATCCAGTCGGCGAAGCACGTATGCCCGACCCGGTAGGCGCGCAGCAGCGCGGTCAGCGGGGTGCCGCGCTGCGCCAGCCGCCGCGCGTATTCCACCGCCGCGGCCGGGGCCTGCACGACGCCCAGGTCGATCTGGTGCCGCACTATCTGCAGGCAGGTTTCGACGTTGCTGTCGACGCTCGAGGCGAGCAGGGCAAGCACCGGCTTGTCTTCGCGGAGCTGGGGGATCTCGGCCACGATCGTCTCGTAGACGTCCTCGCGCACCGCCGCGCCGCGACGGGCCACCGCGGCCGCGACGTCGCTCATCAGCTCGGCGACCGCGGCCGGACCATCGACGTCCACCTGCGGATTCTTGCATATTCTGGCGAGCTTGCCGAGGGTCAGCAGACCCAGCGTGCCCCGGCGGCGAGCGCGATATCTGCTGTCCGGTCAGCTTGCTCGTGAGACATCCTTGCCCGTCCGGGACCTGGCAATGAGCCCGCCGTCGTTGACACCCCGCGTGCTGGCTTGATATGGAAACGGATAGTGCTGGGAGTACCGCACGACGCATGGGCGTCAGGCGTAGCTACCAAGGCAGGCCTTTGACGTGGTTCGGGCTACTTTGCGGCTGATCGACCGGGGCGGTCTCCTCGGTGCCCTGGATCGTGCGGCGGCGAAGAAGGTGACGATCATCTCCGCGCCGGCTGGCAGCGGGAAGACGTCCCTGCTGCGCTCCTGGGCCGCCCACGCGGGTCAGCGGCACCGCCTCGCTGTCGTGCAGGTGCAGCGCGACCAGCGGGACGCCCAGCGGTTCTGGCTGGCCCTGCTCGGCGCGGTCCGCCATGCCGCCGGCACAGCCGATGCCACCGAGCCGCCGGCCGCGACCCCCGAGTTTAACCAGCGGGGGATGGTCGACAGGGTGCTGACGGAGCTCGGAGGCCAGTGCGGTCCCGTCGTCCTCGTCATCGACGACCTGCACGAGCTGAACTCTTCGGAGGCACTGGCCCAGCTCACCCGGTTGCTGACGAACCTTCCCCTCGACGCGCACGCGATACTGGCTACGCGTCGTGATCTGCCGCTGCGGCTGCATCAGCTGCGCCTGGCCGGCGAACTAAACGAGATCCGCGCGGCGGACCTGTGCTTTACCGGAGCCGAAACACGCGAGCTCCTTGCCGCCTCGGGCGTCACGCTGTCCGAGGCCGGCCTGGCCAGGTTGCAGCAGCGGACGGAGGGATGGGCCGCGGGTCTGCGCCTGGCGGCCATCTCCCTGGCCGGTCACCCCGACCCGGAGCGGTTCGTCGCCGAGTTCTCCGGTAGCGAGCGCACGGTCGCGGAGTACCTGATGGCCGAGATGCTCGAACGCCAGCCCCGCGACGTCCAGCACCTGCTGCTGCGGACCGCGCTGCTCGACCGGGTCAACGGCGAGCTGGCTGACCTGCTGACCGGCAGTCCCGGTTCGGAACGGATCCTGCTCGACCTGGAGGACGCGAACGCGTTCGTCGTGTCGCTGGACCCGGAGCGGACCTGGTTCCGCTACCACCATCTGTTCGGTGACCTGCTTCGGCTGGAACTACGGCAGACGCTGCCCGAGCAGGTCCCGGGGCTGCATCTGCTGGCCGCGGAGTGGTTCGTCCGGCACGGCCAGGTAGCCGATGCCGTCCGGCACACCCAGGCGGCGGGGGACTGGCCCGCCGCGGCCCGGCTGCTGGCTGACCACTCCTTCAGCCTGACCCTCGACGGGCAGGCGCAGACGGTCCAGGCGCTGGTGCGGGCCTTCCCGCCGGGCACCGAGCGTTCCGAGCTGGCCGTGGTGCGGGCCATAGGCGACTACGTCCAGGGGCGCCTAGACGAGGCGGCCGCCCACCTGACGGTCGCCGAGGCACAAGCCGAGACGGCACCGCCGGATCGTCAGCGCCGTCGGCGGGTGGCGATCGCCGCGTTGAAGCTGTCGCTGGCGCGGCGGCGCGGTTCCCTGGGCAGCGTGCTTGAGCAGGTCGAGTTCCTCAGCTCCCCGGTCACCGGTCAGTCCGACGAGGACATCGCGCTGGACAGCGACCTGCGGGCGCTGGCGCTGCTGAATCTCGGCACCATCGAGGCCTGGTCCCTGGGCCTGCCAGACGCCGAACGCCACCTCCGGGAGGGCGCCGAGCTGGCCAGGAAGATCGGCCGGCCCTACCTCGAGGTCGGCTGCCTCGCGCAGCTCGGGTTCGCGTCCAAGATCCGCCCGCTGGCCACGACTCAGGCACGCTGCCGTGAGGCGATCACCCTCGCCGAGAGCCACGGGTGGGGCTCGGAGTGGGTGATCGCACCCGCGCTGATCGCGCTGGCGGGCGCGGTGATCTGGAACGGTGACCTCAGCCAGGGCGAGCGGTGGCTGCAGCGGGCAGCGCAGGCCCTGCAAGCCGGGGCCGGGCCTGATACCCAGCTGCTTGTGCATGTCGCGACCGGCATGCTGCAGGCCGGCCGCGGCCGGCTTCGCGAGGCTCTCGAGGAGTTCAGTGCGGCTGAACGCCTTGGCCCGCAGTTGGTGGGCCCGCATGCCCTGGCTAGCCAGGTGACCGGCTGGAGGCTTGCCACCCAGGCCCGCCTTGGCGTGCCCGGCCAGGCCCGCGCGGCGCTTACGGCGCTCGATGCCGAGCGGGCCAGCTCCGGCGAAATCGGCAACGCTACCGCGGCGATCGCCCTCGCAGAAGGAGATCCGGCGGCAGCCCTCCGTGCGCTGCAGGGCATCCTGGACGGCACGCGGCCGGTCATCGGTTACTTCACGGTCATCGAGACGCACTTGCTGGCCGGGCGCGCCCACCGTGAACTCGGTGACCAGCGCGCCGCCAACCAGGCAACAGAAAGAGCCCTCGCCCTCGCCGAGCCTGACCGGCCGGTTCTCCCGTTCCTGATGACCTGCTCCCGGGAACTGCTGGCGGCACTGCCGAGACATCAGACAGCCCACGCCGCGCTGCTCACCGACGTTCTCGACATCATGCGCGGCGCACCCTCGGCCGTCGGCGACCACCCCTCGTCGCCCCCGGCCGAGGAGCTCAGCGGCGGCGAGCTGCGGGTGCTGCGCTATCTCCCGACGAACTTGTCCAGGTCGGAGATCGCCACCGAACTGTCCGTCTCGCCGAACACCGTCAGCACGCAGATCCGCAGCATCTACGCCAAGCTCCAGGTCCGTGACCGCTCCGCAGCGGTGCAGCGCGCACGCGAACTACGGCTGCTCTCGGCCGGCCGCACGGATTAAGTCGGCGGTCACCTGAACCCGGTGATGCGGATTCACCTGCGGAGCCGTGAGCATTTCCTCATGGACCCAACCCCCGCCCGGTACGTGATCCGGATCAAGGGCCACCTTGGCGCGACGGTACTGTCCACGTTCCCGGCGCTCGCATCGCAGCTACGCGGGGCAGAAACCGTGCTCACCGGGCTACTGGACCGGTCGGCCCTCTACGGCGTCTTGGCCGAGGTCGAGGCGCTCGGCCTCGACCTGCTCGAGGTCCGCCAGCTCGAACCGCAACCTAGAGCACAAGACTCGGCTGACGGCCGCTAACCCCGGGCCGTCGGGCCCCTGGCCACTAGCCGGCAGCACCGGTTCTGGCGGTCATCGCCTTCTGCGGGCTACCATGAGGGCCGGCCGCGAGCCTCGTCCGAGCCACGTCATTGCCGGCCTGACGAGGCCGAAGGCGTTCACAACATCATCCCCTGGATCATGCGCGGCAGCGTCATCACCGTCGTGCTCCCGATCAGGGGCCCCGGCTCAAGCCCTTCTTCGGGTCCTCGAGCGCCTCTTCCATCTCTCCGCGATCGCCTGGTTTGATCGTCGCGATCGGTCTGGCTGGGATTTCCGATTGAGGGTCACCCCGGAACTGAAGCTAAGCCCCGCCGTGAACCATCGACACCGAGGAGGCCAGAAAATGCCTACCGTGACCGTAGAAGGATCCGTGACCCTGCAACAGGCCGCCACGGCCCTGCAAGGCAAACTAGGCAACCGCTACGAGGTAACCACCCACGGAAGCGGTACTCAGCAGGCACTGAAGGTAAAGCAGTCGGCGGCATCCACCGCCACCGTGCACCTGGACCAGGACGGGAACGTCACCACGTTCCACGTCCACGGCGGCGGCCTGGTCATCTCCCGTATGGTCAACGAGTTCGGCATCGCCAAGAAGGTGGCCACGGCGATCCAGGAATCCTTCACGCGCTAGGAGGGAGGCCGGATGCCCGTCATCGTGGTAACCAGGCTGCGGCTGAGGGCCCCCGCGCTCTTGGACGAGTTCTTCACCGATGCGGTCGCCGCGATCGAGCAGGCGATGAAGTCGGAAGGCAACCTCGGCGCGGACGCGCTCGCCGACGCGAACAACGCCTGGTGGAGCGTCAGCGCTTGGCAAGAACGCCGCCTGATGCAGGCCTACGTGGACAGCGAGCCGCACCAGGGCATCAGCGCGCGCCTGGACCATTACTGCGACGAGGCGACGTTCGTGGACTGGGAGCAGGCCAGCCCCGACCTGCCGGACTGGCAGACCAGCTGGCGCCATCTCACCGCCGAGGGGAAGGCGGCGGAACTCACGCACCCGTCAGCCGCGAACCAGGCTCGTGATTTCCCCCGCCCGTCGAGCCACCTCCCAGCGTCTCCTGAGGTAACCGCCACCACAGGCGCGCCACCGGCGGCAGGTAGTTCGCGGGCGGTAGTTTGCCCGTGGGCGGCGGTCCTGAAATGCTTCACTTATGCCCTCGCTCCCGGTGACGTTCGCGGAGGATGTCATCAGCCTGCCGGCCCGCGCCCAGTTCGAAGCGTTCATCGACGAGCACCGCGGTGCGCTCAACCGCTGCCTGGACGGGCTAACCGAGGAACAGGCGCGCCGGTCGCTGGTGCCCTCCGGGACCACTTTGCTGGGCCTGGTGAAGCACGCGACCTTCCTCGAGCGGGTCTGGTTTGACGAGGCTGTCACGGGCCGGTCACGGGCCGAGATCGGCATCCCCCAGATCTCGAGCGAGTCGTTCGCTCTTGATGACGGTGACACCATCGCCACCGTCCAGCAAGCACACCGCGAGGCATGCGAGTCATCACGCCACGTGACGTCATCCCTGGGACTAGACGACAAGGTCTACGGCTACCGGCTCGGGCCACTCCCGCTTCGCTGGGTGTACCTCCACGTGCTGCGCGAACTCGCGCAGCACGGCGGGCACGCCGACATCATCAGGGAGCAGATCCTCAACGGGTAGCGCGCCGGGCGTGCGGCCGCCCGCCGCGCCCGGCAGCGCGCCGCACTGCGCACCTCACGCCGAGGTTAGCGTCAGGTGATCTCCATGATGAGGTCGCCGCCGTCCACCTGGGCGGTGCCGGCCAGCGCTATGCGGGTCACGGTGCCGGCGACCGGGGCCGTGACGGAGGCCTCCATCTTCATCGCCTCGATCTTGGCGACAACGTCCCCGGCCGTGACCTGGTGGCCGACCGTGACCACCGGGGTCACGCTGCCGCCGAACGGAGCGGCCACATGTCCAGGAACGGCCGGGTTGGCCTTCTCGGCGGCGGGTGCGTCAGACTCGACCGAGCGGTCCCGGACCGGGATCGGGCGGAGCTGGCCGTTGATCGTGCACATGACGGTGCGGATGCCGCGCTCGTCGGGCTCGCCGACCGACTGGAGGCCGAACAGCAGCGTCTTGCCCTCTTCGATGGTGACGCCGCGCTCCTCCCCGGGCTGGAGCCCGTAGAGGTACTCGGCGGTGCCGAGCACCGACACGTCGCCGTACTTCGCGCGTGACTCCTCGAATTCCCGGGCCGGGCCGGGAAACAGGAGCCGGTCGAGCGTGCGTCGCCGGTCCGTGCGCAGGCCCTCGCTCTGGGGGCCGGTGAGCTCGGTGTCGAGCACGCGTGCGGTACGGCCGGCCAGGGCCCGGGTGCGGAACGGCTCGGGCCAGCCGCCAGGCGGGTCGCCCAGCTCGCCGGAGAGGAAGCCGATGACGGAGTCGGGGATGTCGTACTTCCCCGGGTTGCCGGCGAAGTCCTGCGGGTCCGCGCCGACGGCGACGAGGTGCAGCGCCAGGTCTCCCACCACCTTGCTGCTCGGGGTCACCTTGACGATGTTCCCGAGGATGTCGTTGGCGGCCGCGTACATGTCCTCGATCTGCTCGAACTTCTCGCCCAGGCCGAGGGCGATCGCCTGCTGGCGCAGGTTGGAAAGCTGGCCGCCGGGAATCTCGTGGCGGTACACGCGGCCGGTCGGCGCGGGCAGGCCAGACTCGAACGGAGCGTAGAGGCGGCGCACGGCCTCCCAGTAGGGCTCCAGGTCGCATACGGCCCGCAACGACAGGCCCGTGTCGCGCGGCGAGTAATCGGTGGCTGCCACCAGGGAAGACAGCGACGGCTGGCTGGTGGTGCCGGACATGGCCGCGTTGGCGGCGTCGACCGCGTCGACTCCCGCGTCGATGGCGGCGAGCAGGGTCGCGAGCTGCCCGCCGGGGGTGTCGTGCGTGTGCAGGTGGACCGGCAGGTCGAACCGCTCGCGCAGCGCCGTGACGAGTGTCCTGGCCGCTGGCGCGCGCAGCAGGCCCGCCATGTCCTTGATCGCCAGGACGTGCGCGCCCGCGTCGACGATCTCCTCGGCCAGGTGCAGGTAGTAGTCGAGCGTGTAGAGCGTCTCGCCGGGACTGGAGAGGTCACCGGTGTAGCAGAGCGCGACCTCGGCGATGGCGGTCCCGGTCGAGCGGACGGCGTCGATGGCCGGGCGCATCTGGCCGACGTCGTTGAGGGCGTCGAAGATGCGGAAGATGTCGATGCCGGTTGCCGCCGCCTCCTCGACGAACGCTTCCGTCACCGCGGTCGGGTACGGGGTGTACCCGACCGTGTTGCGGCCGCGCAGCAGCATCTGCAGGCAGATGTTGGGGACGGCCGCGCGGAGGTCGGCGAGGCGCTGCCACGGGTCCTCCGCGAGAAAGCGGAGCGCCACGTCGTACGTAGCTCCGCCCCAGGCCTCAAGGGACAGCAGTTCGGGCATGGTCGCGGCGACATGGCCGGCGACGTTCAGCAGGTCACGGGTGCGTACCCGGGTCGCGAGGAGCGACTGGTGAGCGTCGCGGAAGGTCGTGTCGGTGACGGCGACTCCCGCCTGGGCGCGAAGCCGGCGCGCGAATTCGGCGGGCCCGAGCTCGAGCAGGCGCTGACGTGACCCGGCCGGGAGCGGCTGGCGGGGGTCAAGTTCGGGAAGCTTGCTCACCGGGTCGACGCTGACCGGGCGGGCGCCGTGCGGCTGGTTGATGGTCACGTCGGCCAGGTAGTTGAGCAGCTTCGTGCCGCGGTTCGCCGACGAGCGGGCCGTGAGCAGCCGCGGATGAGTCTCGATGAAGCTTGTGCTGAGCCGTCCCGCGCGGAAGTCGGGATCGTCGAGGACGCCCTGCAGGAACGGGATGTTCGTCGCCACGCCGCGGATGCGGAACTCGGCGACGGCGCGGCGGGCCCGGTCGATGGCCGCCTCGAACGTCCGGCCGCGGCAGGTGAGCTTGGCCAGCATCGAGTCGAAGTGCGCCGACACCTCGGCGCCGGTGTACGTGGTGCCGCCGTCCAGGCGGATGCCCGCGCCGCCCGGCGACCGGTACGTGGTGATGACGCCGGTGTCGGGGCGGAAGCCGTTGGCGGGGTCCTCAGTCGTGATCCGGCACTGCAGCGCGGCCCCGCGGATCCGGACGCCGTCCTGGGACAGGCCGAGGTCGGCGAGCGTCTCGCCGGACGCGATCCGCAGCTGCGCCTGCACCAGGTCGACGTCGGTGATCTCCTCGGTCACGGTGTGCTCGACCTGGATGCGCGGGTTCATCTCAATGAAGACGTAGCTGCCTGAGGGGTCGAGGAGGAACTCGACCGTGCCCGCGTTGACGTACCCGATCTGGCGCGCGAACCGCACCGCGTCGGCGCAGATCCGGGTGCGCAGG
>Ga0210385_10001453_pt1 | contig 14725 bp, 8 predicted proteins | sample IncBWH26OmetaG_FD_160107 | JGI IMG/M metagenome (GOLD analysis project Ga0210385, IMG submission 160107) | Forest soil microbial communities from Barre Woods Harvard Forest LTER site, Petersham, Massachusetts, United States - Inc-BW-H-26-O ...
GAGCGCGTCGCGGAGCAGCATCTGGTGCAGCCAACCTTTATATATGACTTCCCGACTGCTATTTCACCGCTCGCCAAATGCCGCGCGGACGATCCTTCGCTTACCGAGCGCTTCGAGCTGTTCATCGCAGGAATGGAGATCGCCAACGGATTTTCCGAACTGAACGATCCGGCGGACCAGGCCCGGCGCTTTCAGGCGCAGGTCGACAAGGGTGGCAGTGAAGCTCCAAAGGAAGTCGACGTGGATTATATTCGGGCTTTGAGCCACGGCCTTCCGCCCACGGCGGGTGAGGGTATCGGCGTCGACCGGCTAGTGATGCTGCTGACGAATTCGCAGGCGATTCGCGAAGTGATTCTTTTTCCCCTGCTCCGCCCCCGCGCGTCAGCCGAAGACGCTGAGTCCGGCCCTAAGACGGACGGCGACACCAAATGACATTCGAGTGGTTGGTCGCTTTGCGGTATTTGCGTTCGCCGCATCGGCCAGCTGTCTTGCGCCTGGTAACCCTGCTGGCGAGCCTGGGAGTGTGCGCGGGCGTTACCACGCTGGTGGTGGCGCTTTCGATGAACACCGGCTTTCGTCAGGCGATTCGCGACCGCTTGCTCTCGGTAACCGCCCACGTAAACCTGAAGCCTACCGATCCCTCCGGAATCGATAATTACCGCGAGCTCGCGTCGAAACTGAGTTCGACGCCCGGCGTGAAATCGATCGAGCCGGCGCTCTATATCACGGTGCTGGTATCGTTTGATGAACACTCCCGCGGCGTCGTGGTGAAGGGCGTTGACCCCGATCTCGAGCGCCAGGCCAGTTCGGCTTGGAATCATCTGGTTTCCGGCTCGTCGGATTTCTCTCCTGACGCGAACGGTACGCCGTCCATCATGGTCGGCCGCCTGCTTGCGTCCGATTTCGGATTAACCGCGGGCGACTATGTAACGGTTACCAGTCCGCAGGGCACGCTGACACCTTTCGGCATGCAGCCGCGCTTCAGGCGGTATCGCGTGGTCGGCGTTTTCGATTCGGGATTTTACGACTATGATGCGAACTGGGCTTTTACGACTCTTCCCTCCGCGCAAGACCTCGCCGGCGATGGCGACGTGGCCGCGCTTCTTGAAGTCCGCGTGAATGACCTGGACACCGCAAACTACGTAGAGGATGCGCTATTGCAGCGCGCCGGGCACGGATTCACGGCAACCACATGGATGGACGAAAACCAGGCGCTTTTCCGCGCGATGAGCCTGGAAAAGCTGGTCACCGCGATGTTCGTGGGCCTGATTACCTTCGTCGCCGGCTTGAATATCCTGGTTGTGCTGACGATGACAGTGTCCGATCGCGCGCGAGATATTGCCGTGCTGATGGCGATGGGAGCCAGGCGGCGCCAGGTGCGCGACATTTTCGTGCTGCAGGGCCTGGCCGTGAGCCTCGCGGGTACAATCGTGGGATTGATAATCGGCTACTCGATCGCATGGACAGCGAATCGCTGGCAGCTGATTCCGCTGAATCCGCAGGTCTACGCCATTCCCTACGTGCCCTTTCATACCAACGGTTTCGACGCGATATGGATTGCAGCAGCCGCGCTTCTGATCAGCGTGCTGGCCACGGTAGTTCCCGCGCGATCCGCCTCGCGTACTCTGCCGGTTGAGATCCTGCGTTTCGAGTGAAAAGCATTATTTCGCGGCGCACGAATCCATCAAATCTGAATTTAAAATTCTCCCGATCACGTTTCTCAGTTTCATTCGCGGGCGCGCTGCGTGCTAAAATGAAATTGTGCCGGACGGCTGCGTGTTGTTCGCTTTTGAGACGCGGACAAGGGCGAGGGAAGCGGTGGGGACTAATGGGAAACGATTTAGAACCACTCTCCTTGTACGTCTAGCTTAAATTGTTGCAACGGAAGGACATACGTTCAGCAGATTTCGGCATCTAAAGTGTCAGGGTATTCGCTAAGGATGCACTTGCAAACCAGCCTGAATGTGGCGCTAGGCGACTCCCTCGAAAGAGCGGCCTCAACATCCAGCGCAATACTGCGCATTGAGTCCCTTCACAAAGTCTTCTCTTCAGGTTCGCAAGAGATCGCGCCGCTCAATGGCATCGATCTGTCGATCGAACGTGGTGAAATGATCGCGGTCGTAGGCCCTTCCGGCGCCGGCAAAAGCACGCTTTTGCATCTTTTGGCTGCGCTGGACACTCCAACAAGCGGTGAAGTATACTTCGCCGGAAATTCGCTGCAATCTCTTTCAGAGGCGACTCTGGCGGAATATCGGAATCGCTCCGTGGGCTTGGTGTGGCAGCGTCATCATCTACTGCCGGATTTTACTGCGGCGGAAAATGTGGCGATGCCTTTGCTGATTCAGGGCAAGACGCTGACATCTGCCCTGCGTGACGCTTCCGAGAGGCTCGCCGAAGTGGGATTGGCGGATCGCGCGGAGCAGCCCGCCGGGCAGCTTTCCGGCGGAGAACAACAGCGGGTGGCCATTGCGCGCGCGCTGGTAAACGGGCCGGATCTCCTGCTGGCGGATGAGCCAACGGGCGATTTGGACCAACGAAATGCCGAGGCCATTTTCGATCTCATGCAGCGCCTTCATCGGGCTCACCAACTGACCTCAATCTTTGCAACTCATAATCTGTCATTGGCGCGGCGCGCCGACCGTCTCCTGCATTTGGAGCACGGAAAGCTGGCCCCGGCCGAAGAAGCGCGGGTGACTCGTGTTTGAACGCTATACGGAAAAGGCTCGACGCGTAATTTTTTTCGCTCGCTACGAAGCGAGCCAGTACGGCAGCCCCTATATCGAAACCGAACACTTGCTGCTCGGACTTCTGCGCGAAGACAAGGCCCTCGCCAACCGATTCCTGCGCACGCACGGCTCGATTGAATCGATCCGCAAAGAGATCGAATCTCGCATCACCGTTCGCGAGCGCATTTCCACATCCGTCGAAGTACCCCTGAGCCAGGAATGTAAGCGAATCCTCAACTACGCAGCGGAAGAAGCTGAACGCCTCGGACACAAGCACGTGGGAACCGAACACCTGCTGCTCGGAGTCTTGCGGGAAGAGAAATCCTTTGGCGCAGAAATCCTGATCGAGCGAGGACTGCGCCTTTCGACGGTGCGCGATGAATTGTCGCGTACTGCGGGAGAGAAGGTACCCGTGAACAGGCCAAAAGAAGCATCGCTTCTTGCAGAATTTAGCCGCGACCTCACGCAGGCAGCCCTTGAGGGACAGCTTGATCCTCTTGTAGGCCGCGACCGTGAACTCGAGCGCGCCATTCAGATCCTGTGCCGCCGTACGAAGAATAACCCTGTCCTGATCGGTGAGCCGGGCGTGGGCAAGACGGCCATCGTCGAAGGGCTCGCACAGCGTATAGCAGACGGCGACGTGCCTCCTTTTCTCGCCGATAAGCGTATCCTTTCGCTCGATCTGTCGCTGATCGTTGCCGGCACGAAATACCGCGGCCAGTTCGAAGAGCGCCTGAAAACGATCATGAAGGAATTGATGGAGAGCCAGAACGCCATTGTCTTCATCGACGAGTTGCATACGCTGGTCGGCGCAGGATCGGCCGAAGGCTCTCTGGACGCGGCAAACATCCTGAAGCCGGCTCTTTCGCGCGGCGAAATTCAGTGCATCGGCGCGACCACCCCCGGCGAATATCGTAAATCCGTCGAAAAAGATCGCTCGCTCGAGCGTCGCTTCCAAGCCGTGAAAGTTTCCGCGCCCAACGAAGAAGAAGCCATCCGCGTGCTCCAGGGCGTCCGCGACCGCTACGAGAAGTTCCACGCCGTCAGTTACACGGAAGACGCCATTCAATACGCGGTCTATCTTTCGAACCGCTACATTCCAGACCGCTATCTGCCCGACAAGGCAATCGATCTGCTTGACGAAGCCGGCGCGCGCGTCAAGCTGCGCCAGGCAATGCTTCCGGACGAAGTCTCCGAAGTCCAGAAGCGCGTGAAGTTCATCACGCACAGAATGGAAACAGCCATCGCGAACCATGAGTTCGAGAAGGCTCGCTTTTATTCCGAAGAAGAGCGCAAGGAGAAGGAACACCTTCGGTCGCTGCGTGAAAAGCTCAAAATCGACGACTCCTCCACAGGCATCGTCTCGCGCGAGGACATTGAAGAAGTGGTCGCGCGCTGGACTGGCATCGCCGTCACCTCGATCAAGGAAGACGAGCAGCAGAAGCTGCTGCGTATCGAAGAAGAGTTGCATCGCCGGATCATCAGCCAGGACAAGGCCATCACCGCTCTGGCTCGGGCAATCCGCCGCAGCCGCGCCGGGTTAAAGGCCCCGGGCCGTCCCGTGGGATGCTTCCTGTTCCTCGGACCGACTGGCGTGGGCAAGACCGAAGTCGCCCGCCGGCTTGCCGAATTTCTCTTCGGCAGCGAGAAGTCGCTGATCCGCTTCGACATGTCCGAATATATGGAAAAACATTCGGTCTCGAAGCTGATCGGCGCGCCTCCGGGATATGTCGGATACGAAGAGGGCGGCCAGATTACCGAACGCGTGCGCCGCACTCCTTATTCCGTGATCCTGCTCGACGAAATCGAGAAGGCGCACCCGGATGTTTACAATATTCTCTTGCAGGTTTTCGAAGACGGCCAGTTGACCGACGGCTTGGGGAATACGGTCGACTTTCGCAATACGATCATCATCATGACGTCCAACATCGGCGCACGCCAGTTGCAGAAGCAGACTGGGCTGGGATTCATTTCCAGTCTCGAAGGCGCCGCCGAAAAGTCCCAGGACGATCTGGTGATGACCGAGGTCAAGCGCGTCTTCAATCCCGAGTTCCTCAACCGGCTTGACGAGGTCATCCTGTTCAATTCGCTGACCGATAGCGACTTGCTGCTGATCATCGATCTTCTCGTCAGCCAGATCAACGACACGCTGGTGCATCGCCAGGTGCAAATCGCTATCACACCTGAGGCGCGCCAGTGGATTCTCGAGAAGACCTGCGGAGATCGTAACTATGGCGCGCGGCCGCTCAGGCGTGCGCTGCAGAAATACGTCGAAGACCCACTGTCGGAAGCTTTGATCCAGGGCGGATTGCAGCGTCCGGCCACGCTTGAGATTTTCCTCTCCGGCGATGGCCTTTCTTTCCGTCCCGTGGTAGAAGCAACCCCGGTGGCCCACTAGGAATCCTACACGCGCGAGCCGGACAGGAGCGGTCCGGCGAGGGGAGTAAGTATATTGGGCGGGGGACTGCGGCCTTGAAGATTGCGGCCGCTGACAAGAGGATATTTTTGCGCGTTGTGGAGACTTGCGTAGTGGTGTGCCTGTGCTTTTTTGCGTCCGCGCATGCCGTGTTCGGCCAGGTTCGGCAGCAGGCAAGCGCAGAGCAGCGCGTGGTGACCCACATCTATTTCAACGGCAACCGCCGCATCTCGCGCGATACCCTGCTCGCCCGCATGGTGACTCGCGAAAGCGACCCCTACAATCCCGAAACCCTCGATCGCGACTACCACGCCCTTTACAACACCCACTTTTTCGAAGATCTTCGCCTCGAGCAAGAGGACGATCCCAATAATCCGAACGGCATCATCATCACTTTTTACGTCACCGAACGCCCGGTGATCCGGCGCATTGAATACAAGGGCGAGAAATCGATCTCCGAATCGGACATCCTCGACGCCTATAAGGACAAGAAGGTCGGACTCTCCGTAGACAGCCAATTCGACCCGACCGTCGTAATGCGCGCGCGCGTGATCATTCAGGGGCTCTTGGCGGCGCACGGCCATCAATTCGCTTCCGTGAAGCCGACCTTTGAGCGTATTCCAGCCGCGAACGCCGTGAAACTTGTCTTCAACATCGACGAAGGGCCGAAGGTCAAAGTGGGAATGATCACCATCACGGGCAATCATGCGTTTTCCCGCCGCAAGATTCTCCGCTCGATGCACAACGACCGGCCCTACCAGATTCCCCTGTATTTCTGGGATATCCCGGTGATGAGCAAGACGTTTGACAGCGACAAGCTCGACGAAGACCTTGAGGCCGGGATTCGCAATCTTTACATCTCGAACGGCTACATGCACGCCGACCCGGTGGTAAAAAGCACGGAGACGGTGGACTCGAAGAGCGCGATCCCGCTTCCCTGGAATAAAAACGGCAAGGCGACCAACATCACCATCGATATTCAGGAAGGCACGCAATATCGCATGGGCGATTTGAAATTCCGCAGCGCCGATCCCGACGTAGGATTGATTTTCAAGCCCGACGCGCTGGCGAGACTCTTTCCGATGAAAAAGGGCGATATTTTCTCGGCGGACAAGCTTCGCAAATCCTTTGAGACCTACCGGAACCTTTACGGTGGCGTCGGCTACATCGATTTCACGCCGACACCCGACTTCAATTTCGACGACAAGAATAGAATCATCGACCTGACTCTTGAATTCGATCAGGAGAAGCAATACTTCGTTCGTCGCATCGAATTTACCGGCAATACCACCACGCGCGACAAAGTAATTCGCCGTGAAATTCTGCTGGATGAGGGCCAGGTCTATAACAAGCGGTTTTGGGACTTGAGCGTTCTACGCCTCAACCAGCTGGGCTATTTCGACACGATTAAAGACGAGAACACCGACCTGCAAAAGGATCCGAAAAACGGCTCAGTCGACATCGTACTCAAAGTAAAGGAAAAGGCGAAGCAATCCATCAGCCTTACGGGCGGCGTCAGCGGACTGACGGGAAGCTTCATCGGCTTCTCCTATCAGACAAACAATTTTCTGGGCCTTGGCGAGACATTAACGCTGGCGGCAAATCTCGGCAGCATCCAGCGCCAACTGACGTTCGGCTTTACGGAACCGTATCTGTTCGATCGCCCGCTATCCGCCGGCTTCACGGTTTTCTCTTCGAAGTACGACTACAATACCGCGCGCCAATACGGACTGCTTTACGGCCAGTCGGTTGCCATCAATCCCGCGCTGCAGGAAAACTACAACACGGATTCGAAGGGCTTCACGATGTTCGGCACCTACCCCCTGAAAAAGCTTTCTTTCGCGCGGTTCGGGGTAAATTACGGCTGGTCGACCACCAACATCACCACCTTCAGCCAATCCGCGTCGCTTCTCTTCGAACTGACGCGGTTCACCAGCCTCGCCGGTCCGAACGCACTCAAGGGAATCCGCTCCAGCAAGCTGACGCCTTCAATCTCCTACAGCACCGTGAATAGCCAGATGAATCCGACGGGCGGCAAGGAATATGCCTATTCGTTCAGCCTGGAAGGCGGCCCGCTGCAGGGCAACGTGAACTCGATCAGCAACGTATTCGATATGGAGTACTTCCACCCGCATTACCACAGGCGCAACGTGATCGCGACCCACTTCCTGGTCGCGGACGTTACTGGCTATGCCGGCAAGGATGCCCCTCCCTACAACAAGTTTTATCTGGGCGGCGAAAATGACGTTCGCGGCTATTACCTCTATACGATCTCTCCTTTCGTTGTGCTGCCCTATCAGACGACCACATCGGTCACGTATCTTGACCCCACGAAGCTGAATCAGTTCGGCCAGCCAACGGCAGTCGCGTTTCCCGTGCCTACCCTCCAGTTTATTCCCACGCGCCCTGGAGGCGACCTGAAGGCGGTTTCAAATCTGGAGTACCGGATTCCGATCGCCGGGCCGGTCGAGTTCGACCTGTTCCACGACGCGGGCATCAACGGAATTTTGCGCCAGTCCCAGCTCAATTTGGACCCCTCGGCGGTCGCGCTGCTTCAGCAGCAGTTTCCCAACGCTCCTTCCCGGCCCACCGTCATTTCCGGCACGAATTTCCGGCCGCACACGTCCGTCGGCGTGCAGGTCGTAATCCAGTTGCCAATCATCGGCGCCCCGGTGCGAATCTATTATGCGTACAACTATCTGCGAGTTCGGGACGCGATTATGCCGCCGCTGGGCGAGTACCCATGCCAGGATTCCAACCCTGAGACGAATCCCTGCACGAACCCGATTTACAAGAGCTTGCCCAACGGAGTCTTTTATTCGCAGATTCAACCGAACTTGAACTTGCTATTGCAGGGGGCCCAGGCCAGCCAGCGAATTCCGGCTTCCCTGCTCGAGCCGTCGCATACTTTGAATTTCACTGTGAGCCGCACGTTCTAAGAGGCTCCAGCGCCCTGGGGGCGATTTGAACGATCTTCTTGCAACACCGAAATTTGCGTCGGAGGTATTGGAATGAATCGCTGGAGAATGGGCGCGGTCACGATCCTTTTCGCCGCGCTTGTGGGTTGCGGCGGCAATAATACGCGCGCGGGGATTACGATCACGGCGGCCACCGCGACTGCGGGGGCGGGCTCCGTCACGGTTCCGATCAACGGCGCCGAGCAGTTTGCCGCCTCGGTGACTGGAGTCTCCGACACGCAAGTTTACTGGCAGGTCTGTTTGCCCATCACCCTTGCGAATCAACTGCCGACCGCTTGCACCACCATCCCCAACGTCACCCCGCGCAAGGGCGACACCGTTCTCACCGGATATGGCACGATCAATCAGAACGGCTTCTATACCGCGCCTTCTGCAATCCCCGCGCAGAACAATTTCATTATTCTGGCGACCAGCCCGGTCGACAGCACGGCCTTCGGAACTTACGAAGTTGTGATCGATTCCGGAATTCGCGTCCAGGTAACGCCGGCGGCGGCAACGATTGATGCGGGGAACATGCTGCAGCTGACCGCCACTGTGACCGGCACCTCAAACACATCCGTTACCTGGGAAGTGAACTCGAAACCGGGTGGCGATCCAAACGACGGCGGCACCATCAGCCCGAGCGGGCTTTTCACGTCTGAAGCAAATAGTCCGGGATCCGTCGGAATCACAGCAGTAGCCGGCGCCGATGGCGTCACGACCGGTTCCGCCGATGTGACGATTTTGAATGCCGCTGCGACCCTCACCGGCATGGAACCGAGGATCGCTGCGGAAGGTTCCGCTCAACAGGAGATATACCTTACAGGGACGAATTTCACCACGAACGGATCGGTGCTCGTCAACGGCGCCTCCGCGCCCTTTGTCTATCTGTCGGCCAGCCTCCTGCGCGCGATCGTTCCGGGAACCGAGTTGATTTCGTCAGGCACCGTCCCGGTTCAGTTCCAGCCGCTGGGGTACGCCGCCTCCAATGCCGAGCACCTCACAATCACTCCGGTTCGCCCTTCTCTTCTGGCGTCGACCCCCGCCAGCATCATCGCAACCGGCGGCACGTCAACCCTGAGCTTGACGGGTGGTTTTTTCGAGCCCGCCACAACCGTTCAATTCGACAATGGTAACGAGGGTGGAGTCACTACGACGACCACCAGCAACCCTCTTCTTTCCAGCCGTCAACTCTCGGTCGCATTGCCGACTGGTGCGGTCGCCAGGCCGGGTCTTTATCCGGTTACAGTTCAAAACACGGATGTCGCTGTTGGTTTGCCGTCCATGTCGGCTCTGAACATTTTGGTCACCCCGACAACGATTTCGGCGGCGCCGGGCGTAAATTCTCCGATCAACCTGGGTGGTTCAACGCAGCCATCCGCGATTGCGATGGACGCAGCTGACGGATTGGCAATTGTCGCGGAAAAGGGCGCAAACGCCGTGGCCCTCGTCAACCTTTCTACAAACGCCATCACGAATACGGTTGCCGTTGGCGCCGCGCCCACAGGCGTAGCGGTGGACGACTCGCTGCCGCATCATCTCGCACTCGTGGTCAACAGCGGAGACAACACGGTTTCCGTAATCGATCTGAGCGTCGCGCCCCCGGCTGTGACCTCGACGATTTCCCTCACTGGCTTCACTCCGATCACGACACCAGTAGCGACCCATCCCTATGCCATCGGCATTAACCCGCAAACGCATCGCGCGTTCGTGGCCAACGCAAGCACCAACCTCGGAACCGTCATCGACTTGGTGAATCCGAACGAGACGATTGACCCGCCTTGTACCGTGGCGCCCTGCCCTCTCACTACGGTGGGCGGCAACCTGACGGGCTACGGCACCGGCGCGAATCCTGCCATTGCGGTCGATCCAACTCTTAACTGGGCCGTGATCACCCCAGGCGGAGCGGGCGTCGTCAACATCGTTGACCTGGGCTTTGGCGGCCTCGGGGCAGGCAGCGGGGGACGCGCTCCCGCCGTGCTCGCTACTTTGGCGCTTCCCACCACCACCCAAGGCGTAGGAATCAATCCGGAAACCCACACCGCGATCTTCACCGACGATATTTCCGGCAACGTCACCACGTTTAGCCTCTTGAACAACTCGGTCAATACCGTGACAAACAATGGGACTGCGCTCGTGCTCGGCGGAGAAGCAGCGGCAGCCGTGGATCCGCTTCAAAACATCGGCATTGCTGTGAATTCAGCGGGCACGGGAACGGCGTCGGTCGTCGATTTGACAAACCATGTGGTCCTCCAGACCGCGCTGAACCTGACCCCACAAGGTGGCGCGCCAGGGCCGGTCGCGATCGATCCGCTCACCAATCAGGCCTTCATCGCCGATAGCGGTTCGGGCGCGATCACGGTGCTCTCGCTCGGTGGCGTGGCTCCAAAGCCTCTCCAGATTTTGGACTCAAATCCGGCCGTTACCTTCACTTCCGCCAATTCGCAAACGCTGACGATCACGGGCACCGGGTTTGTTACCGGGTCGTCCACAGTTCTTCTGGACGGAACCGCCCTCGCTCCGGGCAATGTCAACGTGGTCAGTGCCCGGCAGATTGTGGCAACAGTGCCGGCGAGCCTGCTCACTTCCGCCCGGAGATTTATCGTCCAGGTGGAAAATTCCGGCGGCGTGGTATCCAACGTCGAGCCGCTCACCGTCATCCAGGCCATTGCCGTTGGCAGCGAGCCGGCAGGCGTGGCCGTCGATCCCAACCGGGACCTGGCCATCGTCACAAATTCGGGCAGCGGCAATATTTCGGTCGTGTCGCTGATTTCGCCGTCGGTAAATTCTCAGTCGCTCGGACCGGTCGGCGTAATCGGAGATCCTCTCGGCGCCCACTCGAATCCGCGAGCCGTAGCAGTCGACGCGCGCATCGGGCTCGCCGTGGCCGCAAATTTCGACAGCAACGACCTTTCCCTTGTCGATTACTCCGAAAACGACCTGCCGCAGCCCTACGTCGTTAATACGGTTCCAGGTTGCTCGCAGTTATCGGTTTGCGACGGCCCGGCGGGCATTGCCTTCGATCAAGACACCAATGGCTTTATCGTGACTGACTCGAACATCGACACCACCGCTAGCGACGTCGCCTTTGGAACCGTAGGGGCTTCCACCTCCGCCGCTCCTGCCACGATCAACAGCCCGGTCACGCCGCAGTCGGTGGACCCGACCCCCGGAGATATTGCCATCGCGCCGTCGTTCGATCCGTTCGATCCGATTAACAATCCGAATCCCAACCTCAGCTATGCCGCGATTGCCTCCTCTTCGCAAAGTAGCGTGATCGATTTCCTGAACACGCAAAGCGAAGCTGTGGTCGGGCGCACCACCGGCCTCGTCGAGCCGACCGGCGTAATCTACGACGCGCTGAACCGGGCTTTCCTGGTATCAGACAGCCTCGGCAACAACATTGCCATCGTGAACCCGCTCTCATTCGTCCCGGTCTTCACGCGTGGCGGGTTCAATCCATCCTCGATCGCTTATAACTCGCAGACCAGCACCCTGGTCGCCGTCAACGCCGCGACCGGTACGCTATCCTTTTTGGATTATCTGTGCCCGCCCCTGACGGCTGCGCCTTACTGCACCTCGCCGCAGGTCCGCACATCGCTGGGCCTGGTCGGGTCGCAGATTCCGGGCACCAACCCCCTCGGCGCGAAGACGATAGACATCGATCCCTACCTGAATATCGCCGTAGCGGTCGATTCGGAAAATAATCGAGTCCTGCTGGTCCCGCTGCCCAATTGAGGGGTGTCGCGTCTAAGTGGGGGATATCCGGCCGGGCCAACCCGAAGCCCCGGCGGGGCATTCGATGGGGACATACAGCGGGGTATTTTGGGACTGTTTGGTGTAGACGGAAGCCCGGTTTTCGTAGTATTTTGCGTGCCGGCTTGAATTGACCTGTTTCCTTGTCAGCAGCTATAATCCCGCGTTTGCGTTTAACGCTAGACCTATATGAAGGAGTGAGAATGAAGAACCGATTTGCAGATTTCGTAACTCGCCGGGGATTTGTCGCTTCCGTAGGAACACTCACCGGCGCCGGTCTTGCGTCAGTTGCCGTCACGCAGACCGCTGCGGCGCAGCCCGCGGACGCCGTAGCAGCCAAGATTGGTGTGATCGACTTTCAAGGCGCCATTGCCGGCACCGCCGAAGGCAAGCAAGCCGCCGCTCAGATTCAATCCCAATTCGCGCCGCGCCAGAACGAGCTCTCGAATATTTCCAAGCAGATTAATGACCTGCAGACGAAGCTCACCGCCGGACAGAATACGCTGAGCGACGACGAGAAGGCGCACATGCAGAATCAGATCAACCAGCTTCAGCAGTCCGGCCAGCGCAAGTTGCAGGACTTGAACGATGACCAAGCCGCCGCCGAGCAGGACCTGGTGCAGGCCATCGGCGCCAAGATGGTGGACGTTGTCGAAAAATACGCCAAGGACAACGGCCTCACGCTCATCCTCGATGGTGGTGCGCAGGGCAGCATCGTAGTCTACGCCGCCGATTCCACCAATATCACGCAGCCGATCGTCACGCTCTATGACTCGACGAATCCGGCGAAGGCGGCCGGCACGTCGTCCGTAGCGCCGCACTCAACGCCTTCCACCCACTCGGGCACGGGAACCGCTCCCAAGCCGCAGCAGTAAGAGATTTCCGCGGTTTAGTTTGCAAAAAGCCTCGCCGGCCAACGCCGGCGAGGCTTTTTTTCGCCGCGCAGAGTTCGCCCCCCGCGAACCGCTACTCCGCCGAACCGGACGCTTCCACCAGTTCAATCAGCAGCTTTTGCCCGTCCCCCGCCGCCCCCAGGAAGAAATTCACGCGCGTCCCATCCGCTCCGCGTCGCGCCGCCGCGTAAATCGGCGCTGCGCCGCATTGTTTATCCAGCACGGCCATCGCGCGATCCACGCTGCGCACTCCCAACTCCACTTGCTGAATCCCCTCGCCCTGTCTGCGCAGAAACCGCGCGATCGCTCCATCGCCTTCCGTATCGCGAGTTGTCAAAATATCCAGCGCTGTCGCTTCCGCAATGTGAAGCTCAAACTCCAATGCATCCAGATCCGATGGCACATCGGCGAGACGCGGCATCGAGTTCGCGGCGCGAATTCGCTCGAAGCTGGCAGGCTGCACCGCGATTCCTACAGTTGTCTGGGGAAAATCTAGATGGTCAAAAATAAAGCAGTCGGCCACTTCAGCGTCGCGAAACCACTCGCGCGTTGCGGCCATAGCTCGCTCGCGTCCACGCGCAAAAATGGACGACGCTGCGCTCGCGCGTACCGGAACATCCGCATCAGCAAGCTTGTCGATCAAAGCGGCGATACCGGAATCTCGATGCGCCGCGGATTGCGAAGGATAAGGATCAGGGAGAGGCATGCGCCGCGTCTTGAACGGCGTTCACATTCGAGAGCACCGCGTAGGATACCTGGCCGGGCTGAACTGTCAGCGGAAAATCCCAGCGAGGCCGCGCATCGCCCACTGTGGCCGGCACGTCAAGCGTGCTCAGGAAATATGTACCCGGGTTGACGTTGGGAAAAAATCCCTGCCCTTGCAGATTGGTCTCGGTGCGAGCTACCAGATATTTTCCCTGCGCCAGGTCTTCCACCCGCCGCTGCACCTGCGGAGCGCGCTTCGCCTCCATCTCATGCCACTTGCGGCTCGGGTCGATGTCCTGCAGGCTCATGTCGATGCCGTTGATGCTTTCAGGAATCTGTTGCACGTAGTGGCGGATGGCATCCTGATAGCGCGCCTGGTCTTTCGCGTACTTGGCGGGATCTTTCGTCTTCTCGGTATCGTTGAATTTCGCCACCGGGAAACCGCCGTTTTGATCGCCGCCGTTCCGGTCCATGTACGCCTTGAAAAATTCGGGAATGTTCATCACGTCATCCGGGCTGATCTTCTTGATGAAATCCTGCCCTGAAAACGTAATCCACTGCTTCTTGATCATCCAGTCTTTTAGTTCCTTCGAGACGTCCAGACTGTTGATGAAATCGTCGAGGCTCTCCTGCGGAAAGGAGCTGTCAGCTTCCTTTTGAATATCCTCGAAGCTCTTCTGCAGAAGGAACACGGGGAAGCCGCGCACGGGTTCTTGCACGCCTTCCGTGGGCGTCACTTGAATCACGAATTCGACCGATCCTCCCTGCGCCGCTGCGCGGGGGACGAAAATGGCGGCAAGGATTGCGATGCATGCGCTTGCCACCAAGGTTCCTGCGATGAAATAGCGTTTCATGTGGCTGATGGTAGCAGAAGCATTTATGCGAAGGGTACCCAAAGGCTTGGAATGCCGTGCGAAGGAGTAACCGTTTGAATACTCGAAACCGTCGCGCCGCATGCGACGCATTCGTAGCTGCCGAATCCAGCGTCTAGTAGAGGCGGAAAGTAACTTCGATGTCGGCTCGAACGACCGCAGCCTTGCCATCAGGTCCAAGCGCGGGCGTAAAACGCCACGTCTTCACCGCAGCCACGGCGTTCTCGTCCAGTCCCAGGCCCAGGCTCTTCTCCACGCGCACGTCGGTAGCGCGCCCGTCGAGCCCAATGACGGCGGAAACCATCACCACGCCCGAATACTTCGCCTTCACCGCTTCGTCAGAGAACTGCGCTTCTGGACAGTAGACGCACTTGGGCATGCCATATCCACCCAAGCCACC
>Ga0210385_10001454_pt1 | contig 14724 bp, 10 predicted proteins | sample IncBWH26OmetaG_FD_160107 | JGI IMG/M metagenome (GOLD analysis project Ga0210385, IMG submission 160107) | Forest soil microbial communities from Barre Woods Harvard Forest LTER site, Petersham, Massachusetts, United States - Inc-BW-H-26-O ...
TGAGACCCCGACCGAGTAGAGGTCCGAGCGCGCGTCGGCAGGTTCGCCTTTCACCTGTTCGGGAGACATGTAGGCGATCGAGCCCACGGTTGAATTGGTCATCGTGAGCGCGACGTCGCCGTCCTGGCGGGCGATGCCGAAGTCCATGAGTTTCACGACGCCGCTCGGCGTGAGCATCATGTTGGAGGGCTTGATGTCGCGATGAATGATCTTTTGTGAATGTGCGTAGCTGAGCGCGGCGAGGACTTGCTGGATGTACCCGAGCGCCTGGCCGTAGGGGATGCCGCCCTCCTGGACGCGCGCCGCAAGCGTCGTACCTTCGACGAATTCCATGATCATAACGAGCTGATTGTCGATGGTGAGCGCGGTGCGAAGTTCGGCGATATTCCGATGATGGAGATTTGCCAGGACTTTGATCTCGCGGATGAAGCGGTCGGCCAACATCTTCTGGTCGGCAAGATTCGGCAGGAGGACCTTCATGGCTTCCACGCGGTCGGAGAGTACGTTGCGAACCTTGTAGACCTGTCCCATGCCGCCGACGCCGAGCAGCGCCAGAATTTCATAATCGCCTTTGCGGGAACCTACGACGTCTTGGGGCATGCGCGGTCTCCTTGCGGCTGGAAGGTAGCGACGATTATAGGCTTTCGATTGCTTAGGCGCGACACTTTTGGAAATTCAAAAGTTTTTACCGCAGAGCCCGCCTGCGGCAGGCAGGCGTATGCAGAAAACCAGCGTCAGCCGCCGATAAGAACGGTGAAACATCCGAGAACGATATTGCCGCCGTGGGCCGTGAGGTCGCCGATGCGCGCGGCAGGCATATTGCCGATCATGACCGTCATCGAACCTTTGGCAATGGTGTCCGGCGGGCCGACGCAGGTGGCCATATCGCCGACACGAGCCGCGGGCAGCATGCCGATGAGCACGGTCGGCTCGCACGGCGGGAGAATCGGACCGCCAACGTGGGGAACGATCCCCGTCACCATCGGGCAAACGTGCATGTCTGAAACGCGGGCTGCAGGTGGCATAGGGGCTCCTTAGCTTAGTTTCGTGCCTTTGCTGCCGTCGTCGGCTTGATCGGGTTTGGTTGGATCGATGGTGCTGCCGGCGCTCCCAGAACCGGCGGCGCCGCCGCTGTTGATCATGACCATCGTTCCGTTGATGGCGACCATGCCCGGATTGATCGTGACGAAATTTCCACCGACCTTGATCGAAAGTTCCGCGTCGGCCTCAAGACAAATCTGGGGCGCCTTCAAATAAATCGATGCATTCGCCTGATGCGACCAACTGGTGGACGTTTCGACCAGGCCATTGGTCACTTGGAGCGACATGTTCTGGCCGACTTTGTGGCTTACATTTTGCGTGACGTTGACGCTTAGGCTGCCGCCGACGCTCTCCATCTGATTTTGGCTGACGACAAGGCTGCGATTATTTTTCACGCTCTCGCGCAGATCGTTAAGGACGTTGATGTCCATGTCTTTTTGCGCGTTCAGGAAAAGCTGCTCGCTGCCGGACTTATCTTCGAAACGGAGCTCGTTGAATTTGGATGAGCCGCCGCCTTTGGAACTGGAAGACTTCAGTGTGCTTCGCGTGCCGTTGTCGGGAAGCGCGTAGGGAACGGTCTCGGTGGCATTGTAGACGCAACCCGTAATCAGCGGCCGGTCGGGATCGCCTTCGAGAAAGCTGACAACGACTTCCTGATTGATGCGCGGGATGAAGATGCCGCCCCATCCCTGACCAGCCCACACTTGGGCGACGCGAATCCAGCAGGAGCTCTTGTCGTCGTTCTTGCCTTCGCGATCCCAGAAAAATTGCACTTTCACGCGGCCGTACTTGTCGACGTAAATTTCTTCGCCCGAAGGACCTACGACAACCGCAGTCTGCGGGCCTTGCACGAACGGCTTGGGCGTGAGCCGCAGCGGGCGGTATTGGGAGGTCGCATCGATACAGGTGAAGTGATTTGAATAGTTCGAGGTGGCCTTGCCTTCTTTAGCGTAGGTGACATTGGCAACGTGTTGCACCTGCGTGAGCAGATAGGATTTGTTTTGGTCGTCGCGAGGATATTCTTCGAGGTCGAAAAGGAAGCCAGCGGCCAACGTACGGCAGCTGCTGCTGCCGCTCGCGACCAGGTGCACGGCTTCTTCTTCCTGCATGCGAATCTTGGCGACGTTCGTGCCGTCACTGGCGGTGCCGTAGTCGCCGGGATAATCGAAGAGCTCCGTGTTGGTGCTGCTGTCGACGCTGACGACGGTGGTTTCAGAAGCGAGCAGGCTCGTGCTCGGCGTTGTGAAGTTGTAGTCCTTGAGCGAGCATTTGCCGCTGCGAAGCTCCTGCTCGAGCTGCCAGCCAGTGATGACGTCGTCCACGTTTTGGCTCGTGGTTGGTGCGTAGCGAGCCGAAGACTCGTTGGGGCAGTTCGTGTGCGCGCTTGGTGAATCGGCAAGAACGAGCTTGTGATCGCTTTCCTCGTGCTCGAAGAAATAGTAGATGCCGTACTGCTCCATGAGGCGCGAGACGAAGTTGAAGTCGGTCTCGCGATACTGGACGACGTATTCGAGCGCCTGGTATGTGCCGGTGAGCGAATTCTTGAAATTGCTGCTAAAGCCGCGATCACTGAAGATCTTTTGCAGAATGTCCGGAATGGACATGTTCTGAAAGATGCGGCAGTTGGCATTGCGCGTGAGGAACCAGAGCCACGGCACGACTTCCATCTGGTAGTGCGTAAACGCGCCATCGCCCTCACCCTGAGAGAATTTGCTGACGTAGCCGTTGAAATAGCGATAGGTCGAGCCGTCACCGAGTTCGAGCTGAACCGTGACTTTCTGGCCGATGATGTCGGCGAAGGCAATGTCCTTTTTCTCGGAGAGAACCTCGAGAGAGAAAACAAAGGAGCGCGAGAGTCCTTCGATGCCGCTGAAGCCGGCGAGCAGCAAGACGTTTGCGCCGAGAGGCGTAGTGATCGACAGCAGCTTGTTGTCTTGCGTGAATGTGGAAGAGCTTCCCAAACTTCACCTCCCCGATCTGGAACACGCGAAAGTCAAATAGCTACTCCGGAGGCCGAACGATCGGCCGTTGCCAGCAAATTTGCCAGCGAAGCGACGTTATCTGCGTTTACGGAATTTTTAGGAGCGAATTTGACTACGTCGACAATTCGCTTTACACCGCGTTCGACCATCTGAGCGATCTGCTCGCCGCCGTAATTGGTGAAAGGAATCGATGTGTCCGTTTTGTAAGCGTAGGCGGAATGGGGATAGTCTTGCGGGTAACCCGCGTTTCCCCTGACGGATGGGTCCTTCATGCCCGCTTCAATATTCATTTTCTCAGCAGTTGCCTGATTGCTCAGGCACGTCAGCATGTACTGCTCGGGGTTGGAATGATGCTGCGCCTGCCAGACGTGAGCGAGTTCGTGGATCAATGTGTCGATTTTGACCGACGAGCCGAGATGCATCACCGTGGCGCGAAGCAACGGACCGTGAAGAGAAGTGGAAATCGATGCGGTGGCGGTGAACGGACGGTTTTGCGCACCTGTCCTCGTGCTGATCCAGACCGTGCTGAAGTCGATGCTCGAACCAAAGACCTCGTGCACCTTGGAAGGATAGTCTGTCTCGGCGTACTGATGGAGATCACTGCGATAGCTCTGATAGGCGCGAAAGATGTCCCAAAGATGCTGGCCAATGATGGTCGGTGGCGCAAGAACGGCGCGAGCGACTTGCCAGGGGGTGCGGACGACTCGCGAAGAAATCGTCATCAGGTCGTGTTGAAGTTGACTGACGATGGAAGCGTTTGCCGCCAGGCCAGTGCCGCAGCCGCTGAAGTCTGTGGCTGCGGGAGTGGACGCAGCAACAGATGCGATTCCGGCGCCGGAAACGATGGCAGCGGCGCCGAGCGTGTTCGAAGTTTGCGTCGTGCCCAAAGCGCCTGGGACACGGCCTTGCGGAAGCGTCATCGGTTCACCTAATCGGTCTTCACCTAGTCGGGCGAACTTGGGGCGTCAGGAATACTGGAACGCTCCCTTGTCGCCGATGCTGACGCGAATCGACTGCAACTTTTCGCCTTCGGCCATTTTCCCGAGCACCTGACGCGAAATATCGGGCAGAAGGGAATTGGTGAGAATGTTGTCGACGTTGCGCGCGCCGGATTCGACTTCGGTACAGCGCTTGGCGACTTCGTTGATGAGCGCGTCGTCGTACGTGAGCGAAATTTTGTGATTCTCCTGAATGCGGCGCTGAATCTTGCCCAGTTTAAGCTTGATGATCTGCTTCAAGGCTTCATCGCGAACAGGATAGTAAGGAACGACCACCATGCGGCCAAGAAACGCGGGCTTGAAGATTTTGTCGAGCTCAGGCTTCAGCGTGTTGACCAGAGCCGGAGGTGTGGGCGCGGTTTCGGGATCGGCGCAAAGCTTCATCAGCTGATCGGTGCACGCGTTGGTGGTGAGAATGATGATGTTATTGCGGAAGTCGATTTGGCGACCCTCGCCGTCTTCCATTTGACCTTTGTCGAAAACTTGAAAGAAAAGTTCGAGCACGTCAGGATGCGCCTTTTCGACTTCGTCAAGAAGCACCACGGAATAGGGACGACGGCGCACAGCTTCGGTGAGAACGCCGCCTTCGCCGTAACCGACGTAACCGGGAGGCGAGCCTTTCAGGGTTGAGACCGTGTGCGATTCCTGGAACTCGGACATGTTGATGGTGATCAGGTTGTGCTCGCCGCCGTAAAGAAGATCGGAAAGGGCGAGCGCGGTTTCCGTTTTGCCGACGCCGCTGGGTCCGACCAGCATGAAAACGCCGACGGGCTTGATGGGATCGTCGAGACTGGCGCGAGAGGTCTGGATGCGTTGGCTGATGACGTCGAGAGCATAGGGCTGGCCGATGACGCGGTTGCCGAGCTGCTTTTGCAGCGAAAGGATGGTGGAGATTTCGTCTTTCAGCATCTTGCCGACGGGGATGCCGGTCCAACCCGAGATGACTTCGCCGACGATTTGCGCGTCGACGCAAACGCGGATCAGGCCGGTCTCGCCCTGGAGATTCGAGAGCTCGCCTTCGAGCTTGGCGAGGAGGGCGCGAAGCTGCTCGGGCGATTTTTCGGGTGCGGTTGCGACGGCGGCGGGTGCGGCCGCGGCAGCTGTTTGCCTGCCGTTGCCACCATCGGCGGCGGGCCGATCAGCTTGGGCCTGTGCGCCTGCGATGCCGCCTTCGAGTTGGGCGCGAATCTCGCGAATCTGGACGACGAGCGCGCGTTCTTTATCCCAGCGGTCCTGAAGGCCTTTCAGCGTGGCTTGAACAGTGGCCTTCTGCTTCCTGAGATTCTCGAGGCGCTCTTTGTGATCGACGCCAACGACTTCTTCACGTTCGAGAATGCGATGCTGGACGTCGAAATCGTCGATCTGGCGGATGGCATCTTCGATGGCGGCCGGGGTAGCGTTCTGGCCAAGCGAGAGGCGCGCGCAGGCGGTGTCGAGAACGCTGACGGCTTTGTCGGGAAGTTGGCGGCCCGCAAGATAGCGGTGCGAGAGGCGGACACCGGCGGCGACGGCTTCATCGAGGATGCGGACTTTGTGGTGCTTTTCGAGTGAGGCCACGATGCCACGCATCATCACCATGCACTGCTGTTCGGTAGGCTCCTCGACCTTTACGACCTGGAAGCGACGAGCGAGCGCCGGATCCTTTTCGAAATACTTTTTGAACTCGGCCCAGGTCGTGGCCGCGATGGTGCGAAGTTCGCCACGCGCAAGAGCGGGTTTGAGAAGGTTTGCGGCGTCGTTTTGGCCGGCTTGGCCGCCGGCGCCGATCATGGTGTGCGCTTCATCGATGAAAAGGATGATTGGAATCGGCGAAGACTTTACTTCTTCGATCAGGCCCTTGAGGCGATTTTCGAATTCGCCTTTCACGCCAGCGCCCGCTTGCAAGAGTGCCAGATCAAGCGTGCGGACCATGACGTTACGCAGCGGCGGAGGAACATCGCCTTGCGCCACCCGGAGCGCGAAGCCTTCGACGACCGCGGTTTTGCCGACACCTGCTTCGCCCGTGAGAATTGGATTGTTCTGGCGGCGGCGCGTGAGAATGTCGATCACCTGGCGGATTTCGAAGTCGCGTCCGAGAACCGGATCGATCTTGCCGTTCTTGGCGTTCTCGGTAAGATTCACGGTGAACTGATCGAGGTTGGGCGTTTTGCCGCCGGCGGCGCGGCCCGGCGCGGCTGGCGCGCCGGAGGCATCAGCTACCGCTTCGATGGTCTCTTCGTCAGAATCGGCGACGATCTTGGAAAACTCGTTGCGCAGGGCCTCCGGCTGAATCTTCTGGAATTCGCGGCTGATGTCGCGCGAGAGGCGCGCAAGTTCATCGTCGGAGACGAGAGCCAAAATCGCGAAGCCGGTGCGGATTTCAGACGCGTTGAAATCGATCGAGCCAATGGTCCACGCTTGCGTGAGCATTTTGAGCACGCTGGGGCTGATGGCGGGCGTACGCGCGTTGCCGGACTTCAGCTTGTCGAGGCTGCGCGTAAGCTCGCTGGTGAGGCGCGACTTATCAACGCCAAAGTGCGTAATGATCTTGGCGAAGTCCGTGGTTTGGGATTCGAGCAGCTTCAAAAGGAAGTGCTCAATCTCGATATCGTAATGCGTGCGCGACAGGCAAAGGCCAGCGGCTGCCTCCAGCGTGGAACGCGCCTGGTCATTCAATTTTCCGATCAAGGCTTTCAGGTTCAGGCCCATCTTTGCCTCACAGTTAGAGAAGTAGGATTGTTTCGTTCGGGTCCCGGGAAAGCGGCGCCGATTTCAGCCAAGTGATCCAGCCGAGGCGGGGCGCTTCGGCGTCATCTGCGCCCACCTGGCAACGAGGAACTTCCTCGCTTTTCAAAATCAACTGCACTTCAAAATCAAACTCATCATTGGAGAAGAAACGCGTGATTGCTTTCAGCGATTCGTGCGCCGACCCATCCGGCAAGAACTGCCGATACTGCTCGAGCGACATCGGACCGAGGCGCACGCGCACGCGCGATTGCTGGTCCCAGATTTCGTCACCGATGACTGCGCCGATGCCGAGGCGCTGTGAATCGCTATCGTCTTCGCCCATTTCGCACTGCGTGGCCGCGTCGATCTTGTACCAGCCGCCCACAAATTCTTCGATTTCCACTTTCACGTCGAAATAGGCCATCAGGACCTGTTCGAGCGCTTCGGCGGAACGCGCTTGGCGTCCGATCAGACCCGCGAAATGAAGCAAGCCATCGTCGGAAACGGACTGGCGATGCGCAAGGCCCGGCGTGCCGAGACCGATCAGGTCGCGAAGATGATGCTCGAAGAGGTCTTCGCCTTCCATCGAATGCGTGACAGGGAAGCGATACTTTTCCCACGCTCGATGGAAGAAAGAGATCATCCGGTGTTGAAAGATGTCGAGAAACGACTGCAGTGTGCGGTCCTTGGCTTTTTCGCGCTCGAGCACCAGCTCCGTGTAGGGATAGGGAAGGACGCTCTGCGGGCCGGTTAAGCCCATGAAATTGACCATCATGCGCGCTGGGCCGTCGTCAGAGAATTCAAGCTGCTGAATGGCGCTGGCCGGGAATCCGAGGGACGTATTTCCGCAAAAGCGTATGGCCTCATCGTCGGGATTGGAGAAGCGGCCGACGGGATGACGGTCCGGAGCGAGGCGCTGCAACAGCGTGACCGCCTGAAAGAATTCGAACGACCAGGGCTCGGCACGAAGCGCTTGTTGGAGGAGAGACCGTTCCTCGTTTGCGTCGGGCGCGGGTTCTAGACCAGGATTCTGCGTCCTGCTCTCGGCTGCCATTCGTGCAGAGGCCCCTTTCTCTGCGGCGTCGTCACCGACAGTTGGGTAAAGCTATTGAGCGAGACACTGAGAGCGATAAAACGTTCGAGCACGCTGGCAAAAAGGTAGGCGCCGCTGCCAACGAACTGCGACTCGTCAAGCTCCAGTTCGACGCGTGTGCCGCGGGCAAACGTGATGCCGTTGCTGCCGGAAACTCGGGTGAAATGCTTCGCACTGCGTATGCGAAGGATACTCTCGATCACGTTTTGCGAATAGGCCGTGCGGCCAATGTCGTAAAGGCGAAGAATTTGCTGCAGCGCATCGCGGCCGCCTTCGACGAAAGACAGGTAGTTGAGCGAAAGGTGCGAAATCAGGCGCCAAAGCGCTCCCTTGCCGGTCGAAGGGCGCACGGTTAGCGTCGGTTTGCGGAGTGCGACGATTCTTTTCAGCGATGAGGCGCCTTCGAGTTCGAAATCGCCCTCTTCATTGCCGAAGGGCAAGCGCGAAGGGAGGTCGCGATTCGTGCAAGTCGTTTTGATCGAGAGAATGCTGGCATCGGGATTCGCGGGCTTCATCGCGAGATCGACCAGCGAAAGAAACATGTCTGTGCCTTCGTCGTTGGGTCGCTCCGAGGGGCGGCGGCGCGCAAGCCAGAAACTGGATTGCTTTCTGGCGCGTGTGGAATGGCGCAAGGAATAAAAAGGCTCGAACGTCGTCGTTTGCTGCGTCGCCGTATTGATGCAGCCGACCTCGTCGACCGAGAAAACCTCGGTTGAGTACGGCCGGCGAACGTCCGGCACGATCGGGTATTCGTATTTGCGTTGCGTGAGCTGGATCGGCTCTGCGATCTGTGGGAAAAGATTCGCCACAGGCGTGCAGGCGAGGCGAAACGTCCTCTTCGACAGCTCGAGTTCAAGGCGCTGGCGGCGCTCGTCGCCTTCGACTTCGGAGATCAGAAAGACAAATTCGACGGCGTCTTTGAAGCCCGCCTGCCAGATGGGTTCGAGCTGCGTGAGATCGACGAAAAGAAACTTTTCCGGAAAGGCGAAATATTCGAGCAGCAGATTGTGGCCGTGAAAAGAGCGGTCGGCGTAAGGAAGCATCGCTTCGTCCGGCTCGAAGCCGACAGGCTTGAGCGCGCTGGCGGGAAGCGTGATCGGAGCAATCTTCGAGCCGGACGTGGGATCGCGAACGACGATGCGGTTTAGGCGACTGAAAAGAAGTTCGTAAAGGGAATTGACGAGGCCGCCCTCGCCATCGAGATAAAAGCGCAGCCGATCGATTTTGAGATCGTGGAGTTTTACGTCGGGAGCAGTGCGCAATTCGACGCGCACGGCGGCGGTGGAATCGACAGCCCGCACCGGCGGAGCGAGGCGGCTTGGCGCGCGCCATTCTGCGGCGCTGACGGTGAGGGGCCAGAGAACCGTGTCGTAACAAGTGCGAAAGGTGCAGGGAACTCCTGCGACCGGGCGCGAAAAGAGCGACGATCCGCGCGGGATCGGAAGTCCCGTAGTGAGCTTGCCTTTTTCCGGATCGAGCTGAAATTCCACGATCGACATGGAAGGGATCGGACGCACGAGCTGCGGATAAACGACGCTCAGTAGCGCCTCGCTGATTTCAGGGAACTCGTCGTCAATTTTCAGATGAACGCGCGCAGCGAGAAAAGCGAATCCTTCGAGCAGGCGTTCGACGTGGGGGTCTTCACACTTGGTGGGCTCAAGAATTAGGCGCGACGCGACTTTTGGATTTTTTTCCGCAAATTGCCCGGCGAGACGTCGGATGTAATCGAGCTCGCGTTCGTAATAAAGCAGTAGCTCATCCCGCATTCGGTCCCCCCGAAAGGCGGCAAGTGCCGGAACGCAACTCGACGGCAGTGTCAAAAGAAACAGGCTCGGGCGAAGGATCCATCGCCAGCAGCGCTTCAATGCGGAAGTAGAGCTGCTGGATGCCGCCGTCGGTGACTTCGACCGGAATCACGCGCGGGTTCAAAAGGCGCGGCTCGAATGTCTTGATCGCCGTGGTGATCTGGCGGACGAGCTTGGCGCGATCGGCCTGCGAGCCGATAGCGTACGTGGAAAAATCGGGCAGGCCGTAGACGTACACGGATTTGTTCACTTCCTTCAGTCCCTCGTCGGGTTCTTCAAAAATGCGGCGCGTATTGAGAAGCCATTCCAGGTCCCGCTGCACAGCGGCTTTCATGATGCGAACCGACTGCGACCGCGTGAGAGGCGCCTCCGATTGCATTCTGGGCTCTCTGTCGATCAATCGGTCGAGCACGGAGAGAGTGACGGTGAGATCGCCTTGGGAACGCGCCATTTTGCGGAATTATCCTGCGCTCAGGGCGCGAACGGGGTCCAGACGGCAGATGCGCTCGAAGTACCGCTGCTTTTCCGAGCTGTTGTCACGAACACGGGCGCTGAGGTTCATCAGTGTGGTGAGCGCAGAGGCGACGAGCTGGCGGTCTTCCCAAGTGTCGAGCTTGTGCTCTTCAATCGCGGACGCAATGTCGTCGAGGATTGGCTGCGCGATGGCGTCCTTGCCTGCAGCGACGCAGAGTTCGACGAACTGCAGCTGGCGCTGGAATCTGCCGCGGCCAGACGTCTGACGCGCGATTTCGCCTTGCATGATGCGGAAGGCGCGCTCGGCCTGTCCAGCTTTCAAGGCTTCGCTGGCGAGATCGTAGCCGTCGGCATTTTTCGAAGGCCAGGAAGGTTCGGGCGCCTCGCCGGAGAAGGCAGGAGCCGGCATCGCGGGCTCGGATGCGCCGTCGGCCGAGCCTTCGGCGGCCGCCGGCGCTTGCGGCTTGGTCGAAGGACGCAACAATTGCAAGAGCCATAGACGAGTTTCACTGTTGGCGGCCGGAGTGTCGTCGAGCAAGCTGGCTTGCAGCAATTCGGGAACATCGTGCAAAAGAACTTTCAGTTCGAGGCGAATCGCGGCCGCGATCGCTTCGTAGTCGGCGCCGAGTGCCGTGCAGGCTTCGACCGCATGGCGTTGCAAATCGAGCCAGGCGCGACTGCAGGGAAGCGACATCGCGTTTTCGGCCGTCTCGAGAAGCTCCGCCCATTTTTCGGCGAGCGCTAGTCGCTTAACCTGTTGACGAAGCTCGGTGGGCGGCGCTTCGAGAAGCGCTGCATTCGAGAGGCGCGCGGCGGCGCGCAGTTCACCCCAACGAAGGCCGCGCATCATCAAGTAGGGCGCGGGACTGAGTGGTTCCCTCTGGCGCAGGAAAGCGGCGGCCTTGGCAATGCTGGCGATCACTTCGCGGCGATCGGCAGGCTCTGAACTGGTCATCACAGAGATGACGATGCTGGGACCGGCACCAGCACGCGCAGCGCCGCTGCCCAATGCTCCGTCCGCTGATGCGCCTTCGGCGCCGGCTGCGGCGGATGCTTCTTCCACCGGATCGGGCTCGGTCTCGCGCTTTTTCTGCAGCAGGCCGTGAACGGTGTGCCGAATTTCTTCGAGCGCCGTCTTCAGTTTGCCAAGCGCGGGCCCGGCGTTGCCGAATTTTTCGTCGCAGGTCTCGTCGAGCGACTTCAGGGCAGCAAGCGTGGCATCGAGCTCTTTTTCCAACTGGGCGTAGAAAGCTTTGGGGGTTTCGACGAAGGCCTTGTCGAAATCCTCGGGAGCCAGCTTGCCTTCGGCGATGCGCTCGGAGCGAACTTTGCGCTCTTTTTCGCCCGTGGCCGCGTTTTCGTAGCCGACAAGGCGCGATTCCTTGTATTTCAGAAAGCCGAAGCCGGATTTCGTGAGCGGGACGGACTTGAGCGGAATATCCAGTGCTGTGCCGAGCCAATCGAGCGGACCAGCGCGCAATTCGAGGTCGCCGTCTTCGATCGGGGGATAGAGCGTGTCCCAGAAATTCGCGACCAGACCCTGGCAAAGTGTGAAGCCCTGGCGAAGTCCCGCGAATCCTTCGCCGCGCAGAAGCGCCTCGGTCAGCCAAGCGGCGAGCTGCAAATCTTTTGATTTTGTGGCAAGCGTTTCCTGAGCGAGCTTTAGGACAGTGGCAACGTCGGCCGTTTTGCGCTCCTGTTGCCAAGCGCCTTGATTGAGGCCATCGTCCTCGCGACGCGCTTCGCGAATCCTTTCGTAGACAAGGAGCTTGTTGTCGTAGCGAATGTCTATACCGCTCGGATTCTCACCGACGATAGGCGTGAGTAGGTCTTCGCGCAGGGGCATGGTTCCCGATCCCGTTTAGTTGACTGCGGCCGGAGCCGCTGCCTGCTTATCAAACTCCAGGGAGCGAATTTCAAGGAGGGGAACCTCTTCCCCGTCCATGAGCAGAATCTTTTGCCCCGAGGGGTACTCGGTTCCATTCTCATCGGCGGCCCAGTCCGTCATGCGGCCGAGCCACACGGCCTCGTTTTCGTTCTTCCAAGAGAAAGGATAGATCACGGGGATCAGCACTTCGCCGAGTTCGGTGCTTTTGAAGGCCGGTCCCGTCCGCACCAGCGCCGGAGCCCATAGAGTATCGCGCAAGCGCTTGGGCGGCTCCATCTGAAGCGATTCGATGTGTTCAAAAGGCAGCCAAAGATACGCGCCGGCGGCGTAGACTTCCAGCCGCGCGCCGATGTCCGGATCGGCATCGCGAAGACTGCTGAAGCGACGGCCGTTGAGCGTGCCGGAAAACGGAGCCGATGGCCCCTTGGCGGAGAAAGTCTGATTCTCGAAGGTCTCGTTGCGAATTTTTTCGGCGTGAAGGGCCGAGTAGTAGAGAACCGCGCCCATTTCCGTTTCGGCGTTGCTTTGCGCCAGAACGCGGAGCTGCTTCTCGGCACGGACGTAGTCGCCGGAAATACAAAGCAATTCGAAGAGGAAGGTGCGCTGACCAGAGTCGGCTGGGTGCTCGCGAAGGTAAGCTGTCAGCTCCTTCACTGCCTCGCGCACCTTGCCTGCTTCGAAGAGTTGCTTTGCCGTCATCGGATTTGCCGCAATCGGCGGTACGTTTAGACCTTTGCGTTTTTGCTGACGTCATAGCCGGTGGTGACCCAACCCTGCTGGCTCTTGCCATCGGCGGAATCGGGGTTCACGGCAAACTCGATCTTCTGGAACGCGAATGAGATCGATTCCATGGGGATGTCGCTGCTGCCGGACCACTGAATGCTGGTGACGACCGCGTCGGTGAGCGTGATCTTGTAGAAGTCGGCCTGGCCGGACGAGCCCATGGCCTTGTCGCAGACCAGCAGAACGCTATCCAGGTGCCCGCCGGTGTTACAAGCTTCGAGAAGCTTCACCGAGCCCTTGTCGACGGCCTTCATGATGGTGAGGTCGCCGAAGCTGACCTTGCCGCCGCTCCACTGACCGCCGCTGGCGATGGTGACGTGCTGAGCGGCGCCGAAGCTGAACGACATGATGTTGATGTAGTTCTTCTTGTTGGTGGCGTTGCTCTCGCCTTCGATTCCAGCGATTTTTAGAAACGAACTTACAGCCATGGTCTTCTCTCCTTTTCGCGCACAAAATCAGATCTAGAACCAACAGCAGGGCAATGCGTTAAACCAAGCACAGTTAAGCGCGAAAATGCGCCTCGCTGCCGTCCGGTTATTTCGCCGGGGCGGGCAGCTCGGCGACAAGTCGCAGAGAAACTGTAAGCTCGTCGAGTTGGAAGTGAGGCCGAAGGAACGCAACCGCTCTATAGACCCCGGGTTTACCGGCAACTTCAGACACCTCGATGCGTGCTTCGCGCAACGGGCGCTGAGCTTTTGCCGAAGGTGACGCAGTATCGTCGGGCGTAACGTAGTTGGTGATCCACCGGTTCAGGAATGCCTCGGCTTCGGTGCGGGACATGAAACTACCGATCTTGTCGCGCATCATGGCTTTCAGGTAATGCGCAAAGCGGGAGACGGCCATGATGTAAGGCAGCTGCGACGAGAGACGTGCGTTGGCGTTCGCCGAATCGGAATCGTAAACCTTGGGCTTCTGGCAGCTCTGCGCGCTGAAGAAGGCCGCATAGTCGGTGCCTTTGCAGTGGACAAGAGGCACAAAGCCAAGGTCGGCGAGCTCTTTTTCGCGACGATCTGTAATCGGCACTTCGGTGGGGCACTTGAGGGCGAGATCGCCCTCGTCGGTATAGAAATTGTGGACCGGGAGGCCCTCGACCAAGCCGCCGCCTTCGACGCCGCGCATCGCCACGCACATGCCGTACTGCGAGAACGAGTTCGTCATGCGGGTGCCGAGCGAATAGGCTGCGTTCATCCAGAGATACTTGGAATGATCGGTGCCGTCGACATGCTCTTCGTACGAAAACTCGTCGATGGGCTTGCTGTCTTTGCCGTAGGGAACGCGCGCAAGCGTGCGCGGCAAACAGAGCGCCACGTAACGCGAGTCTTCGCCCTGGCGGAACGACTTCCACTTTGCGTATTCGGTGCTGTCGAAAATCTTGGCCAGGTCGCGCGGAGCATCGAGGGAAGTGAAGCTCTCGAGGTTCATCAGGTCGGGAGCAGCCGCGCTGATGAACGGCGCGTGCGCCTGAGCGGCGATGTGTGAGACGCCCTCCAGCAGCGCCATATCTTCCGGGTGCTTGCCGAATTCGTAGTCGCCGATGAGTGCGCCGAATGGAGCGCCGCCGAATACGCCGTATTCTTCTTCGTAAACCTTCTTGAACAGAGCACTTTGGTCGAACTCGGGCGCTTTTTCGATGTCGCGCAGCAGGTCTTTCTTGCTGGCGTTGAGGACGCGGATTTTCAGGCCGACGCCCGTTTCGCTGTGATCCATCAGGTGCTTCAGCCCGCGCCAGGAGCCTTCCAGCTTCTGGAACGACGCATGATGCATGATTTCGTTCAGCTGCAGCGAGAGAAGGTGATCGATCTGCGCGATGCGCGCATTGATCATCATCTCGGCGTCCTTCGCCACCGTCATGGAGCCGTCGAGAATCTGCGCGACGAATTCCTTCACCAGGTTCTTACCGCGCTCGCGCGAGGCATTGTCGGTGCCGAGGCGGCCCTGGCTTACGATCTGATCG
>Ga0210385_10001455_pt1 | contig 14714 bp, 12 predicted proteins | sample IncBWH26OmetaG_FD_160107 | JGI IMG/M metagenome (GOLD analysis project Ga0210385, IMG submission 160107) | Forest soil microbial communities from Barre Woods Harvard Forest LTER site, Petersham, Massachusetts, United States - Inc-BW-H-26-O ...
CCGCATGCTCTGGTGCTCATCTCGCACGACCGCTATTTTCTCGACGTAGTGGTCAACAAGATCGCCGAAATCTGGAACAAGCGGTTCTGGTTCTACACCGGCAACTACGACAAATTCCTCACGCAGAAGACGCAGCGAAATGAGCAGTTGCAGGCCGCTTACCGCAACCAGCGTGACCGCATCGAGCAGCTCGAAGTATTCATCAACCGCTTTCGCTACCAGGCCACCAAGGCCAAGCAAGTGCAAAGTCGCATCAAGGAGCTGGAAAAGATCGAGCGCATCGAGGTCCCGCCGGAAGAAAAGACGATTCACTTCTCTTTCCCTCAGCCCAAGCCCAGCGGCCGGATCGTAGCCGAGTTCGAGGAAGTGGCCAAGAGCTATCCCAAAGCCGGCGGCGGCGAAAAAGAGGTCTTCCGCAATGTCAACTTCCTGATCGAGCGCGGCGATCGAATCGCTCTCGTCGGCGTGAACGGCGCCGGCAAATCTACACTGATCAAGCTTTTGGCGGGCACCGAACGGACAACGCATGGCGAATTCCGCCTCGGCCACAACGTTCAGGCTGACTACTTCGCCCAGGATCAATACAAAGAACTCGATGCTGACGCGCGGATGATCGACGATTTGGGCAACGCGTCCCCGCGCTCCACGCAGACTGAACTCCGCAGCTTGCTCGGCTGTTTTCTGTTTTCCGAAGATGACGTGTTCAAGAAGATTGGAGTGCTCTCCGGCGGCGAACGCGGCCGCTACGCCCTGCTTCGCCTGCTGCTGCATCCAGCAAATTTCCTGCTGCTCGACGAGCCCACCAACCACCTCGACCTCCGCGCCAAAGACGTTTTACTCGACGCGCTCATGGAATACACCGGAACCGTCGTCTTCGTGTCGCACGACCGTTACTTCATCGACAAGCTGGCGACGCGGGTCTTCGAGATCGGTGACGGGAAGGTCGAAGTCTATCCCGGCAATTATGAGGATTATCTCTGGCGTAAACAGGGCGGCAGCGCGAAGCAGAATGAGGCCATTCGCCAGCAACTGAGCGGAGTTGAGCCTGCTCCGCCGGCGCCTTCCAACGGCAACCAAGCGTCTGTTGAAGCTGTGCCCGCCGCCAAGCCGAAGCGCCTGAATCCCATCAAGCGCAAGAAGATGGAAGACCGCATCCGCGAACTGGAAGGGGAAATCAGCCGCGCCGAGACCGTGATCGCGCGGTGTGAAACGGCGTTGCAGGATTTTGTCAGCGCCGAGGAGACCCAGCGGCAGTCGCAGGAACTCGACCAGTGCAGGGCTGCACATGCAGCCTTCGTCAAGGAGTGGGAAGAGTTATCGGAGCAGCTGCAGGAATCGTAATAAGGATTGGTGCTCGGCCAACCAGAGTAGGGAGTATGCATCCAACCGTCGTGAGCGCCAAGTTACGCTATAGAATGCACTGACGCGCGGTGGTCCGATGGCTAGCCTCAGATTCAAGGCAGTATCGCTCGTGGTGGCAGTGACGATTGTCTGTGGCTGTTCATTCGCCCAAGACCAAGAGTCGAACGTCGCGCCTGCGGAATTTGAACATCTCTGTGTTCTTAGCTGGCTGTCTACACCATACGACGTCGGTACTGATTTCTCCGTAACGCTCTCTTTCCGTCAGGCACCACTTCCAGGGATTCGAGTTGTGCTGACTCCTACCGGAGAATCAGCAGACGGAAGCGGGCATAGCAGGGTTCCAGTGACTGCCGTGACCGATCCCTCCGGGACGGCACACTTCTTAGCAGTGCCGGCTGGAAAGTATTACGCCACAGCGAAGAATGGGATCTTTTTCCCTTCCAACGAAGTTACAGTCCACGCAGACGGTAATTTTGACGGGGAAATAGAGATCGAGTGGCCCCTGGTACCACTGCCGGTTCGCGCTCTGCGCGGCAAGCTAGCCGTACCGCAGGAGGGAGCCGGGGCAGATCGCCCACTTCGGTTCGCCACGGCTCAACTTGTGGACTTGCGTTCCTCGCGCGTCATTGAAACGCAGCGCACAAGCGCCGACGGCTCTTACGGGTTTTCTACAGTTAAGCCCGGCCTCTACGTTGTTCGAATTATTCCGCCCCACAAGGACAAAAAGACGGAAGCTGCGAGCGGCGACCTTGCGGTCGAATTGGATCCTGTTGCCCAGGAACCCACAATCCCGGAGATGAGGGTCCCGCAGTCAGATTGCGCGGGCGTTCAGCTAGAGAAGGTCGCGGAATATCGATGAGAGGCTCCGTGCTGTCTCGCTCTTCCGCCCGCGCCCAGCAGCGTGACACCACTGCATTCCCCCAACCGTACAGCCTCTTCCGTAATCTCGGAGGATTACTTACCTCTGTGCGATAGTGAGCATGGCCGAAGGGACAGCAACCAACCCGAAGCCCAAAATTCAGACCAACCGCAGGAGCGGCTCCGACAGTACGTGCCGCGCGGGATGAAGGAAGGTCGCATGCTCCAGTCCTCAGAGTACACGTACGGCGGGAAGTCCAACTCTCCAGCCTCCAACCCCAACACCTTTAATCCAACCAAGACCGTCAGCGCCCCCATCGAGCAGGCCACCATTGGCCGGACGCTCATCATCAAGGGCGAAATCAGCGGTGCAGAAGCGCTTTACATCGATGGCCGCATCGAAGGCAAGATTAGCATGCCCGACAACCGCGTCACCATCGGACGCAACGGCAGCGTGCAGGCCAACATCACCGCCCGCGAGGTTGTGGTCATGGGTAAGGTGAGCGGAAACATTGATTGCACCGACCGCGTGGATATCCGCAGCGAAGGCTCGGTCACGGGAGACGTTTCCACCGTACGGATCAGCGTGGAAGACGGCGCCGTGCTCAAGGGCGGCATCCAGGTGCGGAGCGCCGACCACAAGCAGGCGCAGTCTCAGCCGAAATCGGCCGAAACGCCGAAGCACGGCGCAGCAGAAGCAGCGAAGGCTCTGGCCGCAACCGCCAGCGCGTAAGCACAGTTAAAGACCTCGCAAGAACAAGGGGCACGCAGCAGCGTGCCCCTGATCTTTTCCGCAGGCTTTTTCGGGCCCAACACCCTTACTTCGTCTGCTTGGGCTTCAAGTCCAGCGCCGCGGAATTCATGCAGTACCGCAACCCGGTGGGCTGTGGACCATCCTCAAACACGTGCCCAAGATGAGCCCCGCATTTCGCACAACGCGCCTCCGTGCGGACCATGCCGTAGGTGGAATCCTTGTGCTCCTCGACTTTGCTCTCCTCCGCGGGCTTGTAAAAACTCGGCCAGCCCGTGCCGGAATCGAATTTCGTCGAGGACTCAAACAACGGCTCTCCGCAGCAAACGCAGTGATACGTCCCGGCGTCCTTAGTCTTCCAGTACTTGCCGGTGAAGGCAGGCTCCGTCCCCGCTTCACGAGTCACGTGATACTGCTCAGGCGTAAGCTGCTGCTTCCACTCGGACTCGCTCTTTGCCGTTTTCTCTGTCATGAATGTAAGCCTCCAAAGTCAGTGAACCAGTGGTCGGTGATCAGTGGTCACTGGTCAGTAAAACGACGGGTCCACGAGGTTATGCTCTAGGTTTTACTGGCCACCGATCACTGGCCACTGTTCTTAGATGTTCTAGGACTGGAAAAGTGGCGAAAGCCAATTCACACTTTGCCCCACGTTGTCTATGACGTCCGTCACAAGGTCATTGTGACATCTAACCTTGTCCTCCACGGCACCGCGACCCCAAACTGAAGGGAACGTCTGCGAACTCCCCCCGCCCGGCGACCCCTCCAACAAGGCGCCGGGCGTTCTACCATCTACTCGGCCACTTGCTCCCCGATCTTGCGGTACTTGCCCCGGAAAAACAACAGCGGTTCGCCCTGGCGCACGACTACATCCTCGACTTCTGCGATAAAGATGGTGTGGTCGCCAGCCTCTTGCGCCGATTGCAGCCGGCATTCCAGGTAGGCCAGCGCCCCGTGCAGGATCGGAGTTCCCTGCGCCGTGCGTTCAAAACGTGCCACAGCTTCTTCGCCGTCTTCGTGAACGTGTACCGGCCGCGCGTAGTATTCGGAAATCACACGCTGGTTCTCGGCCAGAACGTTCACTCCAAAGCGCTTCTTGGCATGGAGATGGGCGTGCGTCCGTGCGCTCTGTTCCACGCACACCAGCACCAGAGGCGGATCGAGCGACACCGAGGCGAAGGCATTGGCGGTCATGCCATGGACCTCGCCCTCCAGATCAAGAGTGATGATGGTCACTCCCGTGGCAAAGCATCCCATCGCCTTTCGGAATTCCGTTGCACCGAGGCTCATAACGTACGCGGAGTTTTCCTGCCGCGACTGCCTACATTAGCATGCCAGTGACCCGCCTGGGTCAATGAGTAAACTTGCCTGTTCTCAAAGGTTATCAGCGGTTTACGCAGCGGCGAAGGCGCGAAACAAGTGAGAGGGAGCTTGAAGGGACCTAACACTTCCGAACTAGGCCGCGTGGGGGATTGTAAAGATCGCGCCACCAACTAGAGTCCCCGGAAGTGCGCTCGTAGTTGATTTCTCGTCCCCGGCCACTGGGCGCGACTTCAGGAGAAACCCGGATGAATAAACCTGGGTGTACACTGGCGGCCCTGCTGGCCGTTGCTTTCGTGCTCGGAATTGGCACCGCTACGGCTCAGGGTATCATCGGCGTGATTTCAAGTAACGTTCCCGATACCGGAAGCGCGACCTGTACACCTACCGGTACGGTTTTCGGGGAGTCCGCTCCCTGGGACCTGCATACTGGAATTCGAGGCCTGGCTCACTCACATTCAGGCGACCGGCGGGACACCAGCTTTCAGCATCACCGAGACTAGTTTGACGGATTCGTCCCTCAATACTTCAGCCGAGATCGAGGACCTTTTTCAGTCTTGCTTCTTCGTGTTGCAGTTTAATGGGGCGTGCTCTTGCAAGGACGCCTCGCAGTAAGCTGGGATCTATGCTGGCGGGTTTGCGTTGACTGGCCACCGACCACTGGCCGCTGACCACTGTTGTATGATTCGATGCATCCGCGCGTCGCGGAACCGAGCATCGTGACCCTAACCGCCATCGGAAAGACCGCCGCCAAGCACAGCGCATCATGCGCGGCAGATTTGGCCGATCTGCGGCCGGGGTCGCCCATCTCACGAGATCTGGCCCTGCGCCTGATCTGCTGCCCTGACGACGATCTCCCCGCCCTGCTGGCCGCCGCCCGCGCCGCCAGAGACAACTTCAAGCCCGGTGTTGTCACCTACTCACGCAAGGTCTTTATCCCGCTAACAAACCTCTGCCGCGACTACTGCGGCTATTGCACCTTCCGCCGCGATCCCGGAGATCCCGGCGCACACACGATGACTCCAGAAGAAGTTCTTGCCGTCGCCCGTGCCGGCGAAAATCTCGGCTGCACCGAAGCCCTCTTCAGTCTAGGCGACAAGCCAGAGCTTCTCTTCCCCGAGATGCGCGATACGCTGCATCAGTTAGGCTACAAATCCACCTTGCACTATCTCGAAGCCATGTGCGAACTCGTACTGCGCGAGACCAGTCTTCTGCCCCACCCGAACCCCGGCCTGCTCAGCGCCGAATGGATCGCCCGTCTGGCCGCGGTCTCCCCTAGCATGGGCTTGATGCTCGAAACCACCAACCACGCCCTGCTTGCCCCCGGTGCGGCCCACGACAACGCGCCAGACAAAGTCCCGGCCAAGCGCCTGCGCACCATCGAAGAGGCCGGAAAGCAGCAAGTTCCCTTCACCACCGGCCTGCTAATCGGCATCGGCGAAGGGCCGGAGGACCGCGTCGACACGCTGCTCGCCATCCGCGACTTGCACGACCGCTACGGCCACATCCAGGAAGTGATCGTCCAGAACTTCCGTGCCAAGCCGACGATTCCCATGGCTCACGTGCCCGAACCCAGCCAGGGGGAAATGCTGCGCGCCGTGGCAGTAACTCGCTTGTTAATGCCCAATGTCAATATTCAGGCGCCTCCCAACCTGAATGCACCGTATTATGAGGAGTTGCTGGACGCTGGCATCAACGATTGGGGAGGAATTTCTCCGCTGACACCTGACTACATCAATCCCGAGAAACCTTGGCCTCATCTAGAGCAACTCCGCCTGCGCGCCGCGAGCAAGGGATTCGAGTTGCGCCAGCGCTTGCCCGTCTATCCCGAGTTCCTGCCTGCACTCATCTCAAGACCTAGTTTGAGAAGTGACTTGAGAAATGGGTTGCTTTCGGAAAAACTTCAAGCCGCTCGCGACGGCGAAGGCCTCGCCAGAAAGAGGGCTGCATGATTTGCGTCCTTACCGGCGGCACGGGCGGCGCCAAGTTCGTGGATGGTCTGCGGCAAGTCATCCCGCCGGAAGAAATCACCCTGGTCGTCAATACCGGCGACGATCTGCTGTGGTGGGGGCTTTACGTTTCTCCTGACATAGATTCCATCACCTACGTTCTCTCCGGCCTCCTCAGCCGTGAGCGCGGTTGGGGCGTGAAGGGCGATACTTTCCTCTGTCTGCAAGCCATGGGACAACTGGGCGAGCCCACTTGGTTCCACACTGGCGACCGCGACTTGGCGGTACATCTGCTGCGCTCTCGTCTGCTGGCAGAGGGCAAAACGCTTTCCGAAGCCACTTCAACGATTTGCGACAAGCTCGGCGTGAAAGCGCGCATCCTTCCCATGAGCGACTCGCGCGTCGAGACCCGTGTGGATACGCCTTCGGGCGAGTTGAGTTTCGAAGAGTATTTCGTGCAGCGCTGGTATCAGGATCCCGTGAAGTCAGTGCGCTTCGCCGGGGCCTCCGACGCGGAACCTGCTCCGGGAGTGCTCGAAGCCATCGCCTCTGCCGACGCTGTGCTCGTCGCTCCCAGCAATCCCATCACCAGCATCGGCCCCATCCTTTCTGTGCCGGGAATTCGCGAGGCTCTGCGTAATACCCGGGGCAAAGTCGCCGCCGTGAGCCCGATCGTAGGGAACGCTCCCGTCGCTGGGCCTGCAGGCATTCTCATGACGGCGCAGGGACTGCCTTGCTCCATCGTGGGCGTGGCCAAGGCCTACGAAGATTTCCTCGATCTCCTCGTTTGCGACACCCGCGATGTCCGCGCGGCCGAAGCGCTTCGCAAAACTGGTTTGCGCGTACAGTGCACGCAGACCATCATGGGCTCCTCTGAAGACCGCGCCGACCTGGCTCGAGCTGTTCTCTCTTCGACCATAAGCGGACTGCTTTCTGACCAACCCGTTTCTGGCAAACCCGCGGCCCGCACCGCTTCCGACCTACCGTGATCCTCGTTCCAGTCAAGAATCTGTCGGCTGCCAAGCAGCGGCTCGCCGCCGTGCTCGATCAGCCCGCGCGCACGGAACTCGCGCGTACCATGCTGCATGACGTTGTGGCGACACTTGCCCGCTGGCCGCACCGCCCGGCCTGCGCCCTCGTCACCAGCGATCCGTTCGCGATCGACCTCGCGCAGCAGTACGATTTCGAGATCATTCCCGACCCCGCAAATCCCGGTGAAACCGGCGCCATTGAAATGGCCACGCGCCTATGCGTGTCGCGCGGCATCGACAGCACGCTCGTCATTCCCGCGGATATTCCTCTGATAGAGGCTAGCGAGCTCGAACAGATTCTGGAGCGCGCTCCCGCGGAAGGCACGGTGCTCGCGCCCGCCGCCGACGGACGCGGAACCAACGCCGCTTTCCGCCGCCCTGCGAATCTTTTCCCTCTGCGCTTCGGGAACGACAGCTTCAAGCCGCATCTGGCGGCGGCCCAGGCCACGGGCAAGCCCTGTATTGTGTTAAAGCTGCCGGGAATCGCTATCGATGTCGACAATCCCGAAGACCTGCGGAAACTGCTCGCGCATCCCGGCGAAACCCGCACCCAGAGCCTGCTCCGGCGCTGGTCATTGGATAGCCGCCTTCCTGCGACGGGAACGGAGGGATCGTGAGCCCGTCCCGACGCCCCGTTGCGGAGTCAGCCACGAAGCGGCGAAGGAGTGCAGCCCATGGCGCAAGCCGTGGGTTAGAACTGGAACGACGGACAGCCCCGAAGGGAAGGAAGAAGTTGACATCCTTCCCTCTGCATATCGTGCCAATCCCTCTCGCGGATGAGATCACATCCGGTAATTCTCTGATTGAAAAACTACTGCTTGCCCTCCGCCACAACCGTTTCGCATTCACCGCCGGCGATATTCTCGTCGTCAAACACAAAATCGTTTCCAAATCAGAAGGCCGCATCGTAGACCTCACAAACATCAAACCTTCTGCCGGCTCCATCGCCTGGGCCAAAAAATGCAATCTAGATCCGCGCCTCATCGAGCTGGCCATCCGCGAGAGCCGCGCCGTCATCCGCCAGAAGAACGGCGTGCTCATCACCGAGACCCGTCACGGTTTCATCTGCGCCAACAGCGGCGTGGACGTTTCCAACGTCGACGGCGGCCGCCACGCCCTGCTGCTGCCCGCCGATCCCGACCGCTCGGCGCGCAAACTCTATCGCGAAATCAAGCAGCGCACCGGGCTCGCTATCCCCGTTCTGATCACCGACACGTTTGGCCGACCTTGGCGCGAAGGCCTCGTGGACTTTTGCATCGGCATCGCGGGGATGAAAGCGCTGCGCGACGACCGCGGCCGCCGCGATCCCCACGGCTACACGTTGCAAGCCAGCCTGGAAGCCGTCGCCGACGAACTGGCTTGCGCCGCCGGGCTGATCTGCGGCAAGCTCAACCGCACACCGGCCTGCATCATTCGCGGGTTTCCTTACCAGCCAGCTCGCGGCCGCGCGCTCGATCTGCTTCGCCCCAAAGCCAACAATCTTTTCCGCTAGACTTCCGCTACACTGTAGACACGTTGCTTGCAACGTCTTGCCGGCTCCCGCCGGAGACGTAGCAAGCTATCTCTACGGAGGCTCCTGTGGCCCGCAAACTTTCGATCTCGGAACTGGAAAGCTTCCCTTCCCTCGACTGGTTTGAGATCGCGCCACGAGTTACGCCTGCAGTTCGCTCCGCGCTCGAAAGAATCCTGGAAACGCAGGACGGTGCCTCCATTTCGCAGGAAGTCGCGTTCACACTGGCTCACGCAGAAGGCGACAACCTGCTCAGCATGCTCGCTGCCGCTAACCTGCTACGCGCCGAACTCGCCGGCAACCTCGTCACCTATGTTGTGAATCGCAATATCAACTTCACCAACATTTGCTTTGTGGGATGCAAGTTCTGCGCCTTCAGCCGTGGCCCCCGCGAATCCGACACATATTTCCTCGAGCCCGAAGAGGTCGCGCAAAAGGCCCTCGAGGCCTGGCAATTAGGAGCGACCGAAGTCTGCATCCAGGGCGGACTGCCGCACGGCCTGCCTCCGTTCTACTATCGCGACATTCTGCGCGCGGTGAAGAACGCTGTCCCCGCGATGCACATTCATGCCTTCTCGCCCATGGAGATTGTCTATGGCGTCGAACTCACCGGCATGCCGCTCGCCGACTATCTCTCGATGCTGCGCGACAACGGCCTCGGCACATTGCCCGGCACCGCCGCCGAGATTCTCGACGACGAGATCCGGCACATTCTTTCGGCCAACAAACTCTCCACCGCGCAGTGGATCGAAGTTATCCGCACTGCCCACCGCCGCGGCATTCGTTCCACTTCGACCATGATGTACGGTCACACGGAAACGCCGGAACACTGGGTCCGCCAAATGCTCTTACTGCGCGAAATCCAGGCGGAAACTGGAGGCTTCACCGAATTCGTCCCGCTCGGCTTTGTGCATCAGAACACGCTGTTGTTTCACCAACACCTGGCGCGCAGCGGGCCAACGCTGGCCGAGCACTTGAAGGTGCACGCACTGTCCCGCCTTCTGCTTGCCGGTTCGATCAACAACATTCAGGTCTCGTGGGTAAAGTTGAATCGCCGGCTCTCGCAACTCTGCCTGCACGCCGGTGCCAACGACTACGGCGGCACGCTGATGGAGGAAAACATTTCGCGCGAAGCCGGAGCCACCGCCGGCCAGTACACCAGCCCGGAGGATTTTCAGTCGTTGATTCTGGAAATGGGCCGCGTCCCCGCCGAACGCAATACCACCTACACGCGCATAAAGCTCAAGCTGCCCCCGGAAGACTTCACTACGGAAGAAATGTTGGAGTCGGAATTTGCATGAGCGACGCCTCGCGCCCCATCGCCATTCTGGGTGGAACAGGTGCAGCAGGCGTGGGTCTCGCTTTGCGCTGGGCACGCGCCGGAGAAACCATCCTCATCGGCTCGCGCGACGCGCAGCGCGCGCAGGACTCCGCCGACAAGATCAAGAAACGTACGGGAGACCAGGCCCGCGTTTCCGGCCTGGAAAACTCCGCCGCCTGCGCCGCCACTGATCTTCTCGTCCTCACTGTTCCTTTCGAAGGTCAGGCCGCGCTGCTCAAGCAACTCAAGCCTGCAATCCGCCCTAACAGCATTCTGATCGATGCCACGGTCGCGCTCGCCGCAGCAGTCGGAGGACGCGCCTCACGCACTCTCGGCGTCTGGCAAGGTTCGTCCGCGCAGCAAGCCGCCGAACTCGTCCCCAAGGGCGTGAGCGTCGCCGCGGCGTTTCACAATCTTTCTGCTGATCTTTTGAATGGAGACGAGCCTCTCGACTGCGACGTCATTGTCTGCAGCGACGATGCCAACGCCGCTCAATTCGCGCGCGCCCTCGCCGCGAAGATTCCCGGAGTTCGCGCTATCGACGGCGGCAAACTGGAAAACGCCCGCATCCTCGAACAGCTCACCGCCCTGCTCGTCGGCCTCAACATCCGCCACAAAGGCCACGGCGGCATCCGCATCACCGGATTGCCGCCGGAAGCTTACCGCTAGAATCTTCTGCGCTCAAACCCTAGAACCCGTACTTCAACGAAAACTGAATCAGCCGCGGGGTGCCGACCACCGTAGTGATGGGTGCGCCGCCATCCCCAACGACTCCGCCATCGCCGTTAAACGTCTCAGGATTGGCAAACGACGGATGGTTGAACAGGTTGAAGAAATCCGCCCGGAACCGCAGACTTTGCCGTTCGCCCAGTTTGAAGCTCTTATCCAGCGTAAAATCCACGTTCTTTTGCGGTGGACCAATAATGCAATTACGCGGCGTGTTGCCGTAGAGCGTAGCGTCGCTCGGCTCGCCATTGGAGAGCGTCGGCGCTAGCGGATCCGATGTATAGGCGTTAGGGTTCACCCAATTGCCGAGCCGCGACGTCACGCTCCCTGAGCTAGCTGCATTGGCGCAACTGAAGTTTGGGTTGAAAGTGGCTGTAGAGGCCGGGCTGGCCAGCGCAAAAGCGCTGCCACCGGCTGGATCGTAAATCGAGAAGGGCGCGCCCGATTGCAGGATCATCACTCCGCTGGCTTCCCACCCTCCCAGCGCTCCCTTGGTGAATCCGCTGGCGTTAGCAAAGAAGGGAAGTTGGTAGACGGCACTGGTTACGAAGCGCTGTCTCCGGTCGAAATCGGAGAGGCCGCGGGATGCCGCCGCATCCGTCTGGTTGTTGACCCGGGTCACGAATGCCACCGAAGCCGTAGAAACGTCGTCAATCGACTTGGACCAGGTATAGGCGCTTTGGAAATAGAGCCCCTTGCTGAAGCGATGCGCCAGCGTAGCCTGCAGCGCATTGTAATGGGAATCAGAGTTAGGCGCGAAGTCCTCGAAATCAGCAGGTGCCATCCCTTGAAACGGCGCACGCGCCGAGGCGTTCTCCGCCGTGGTATCTATGATGCGGCAGGAGGTCCCCACCGTATCGGCTGCGGGACAAGTGAACCCCGGAATGGAAGCGTTAATCGGAATAATAATCGGATTCTGCGCCGTAGCAATCCCTGCTTGATCGGGATCGTAGGTCGAGCGCAGACGGCTGCCCTTTGTGCCAACGTAGCCAAGTTCCAGGAACCAATCACGCCCAAGTTCGTGCTGAATCGTGAAGTTCCATTGCTGGGTGGTCCCTACTACCCAGTGCAGTGGGACAGCAAGCTGGATCAGACTGTTCACGTTTCCCGAGTAAATTGCAGTGCACTGATCCGCGTTGTCGGTGAGCGCGTTGAAGGTGGATGGACAAAAGGGTGGACCTCCTACGAGAAACCCGCTGAACAAAGCGGCCGTAGGCACGAAGGCCTGGCTAGGGGCTGCACCTAAAGGTGGAACACCCTGGAATGTCGCACTAGGCTGGAAGAGGTTTGCCAGACTGCCGGCTCCAGGCAAGAAATTCACGCCGAAGGGATAGCTCGGCGGTCCAATGGCCAGATTATCAACCGCGCCCAAATCCTCGCGCACGCTGTAGATGCCATACCCCCCGCGAATCGATGTGGTATGCCGTCCCGCGACGTCGTACGCGAAGCCGATGCGCGGCTCCCAGACCGTGGCGTATTCGTTGTCGAGCCCGGCCTGATTGAGTGTTCCGGTGATTCCCGTAAGACCGAATTTATTTACACACTTGGGATAGACGTAAGGCTGGCCCGTAATATTTGCCAGATCAGGATTGGTGTTGCCGGTGTGGCAAAGCGTGTCGTAAGGTGCACCCAGAAATTCGTTGCGGAAGCCGAGATTCAGAGTCAGCGTCTTGCTGGCCCGGTAGTCGTCCTGTGCAAACCAGGAGTAGCCAGGAACGCGATAGTCGTGGTTGCCCAAGCCTCCACCGCCCTCAGCGAAGAATGGGGAACCCGCAAGAAAGCTTTGAAAATCTGTGGCCAGCGTAGGCGGCGAAAAAAAGACCAGTCCATTGTCTGCAATCGGCAAGTTGCGCCGCATCGCAACGCGGTCGACTTCGCCGCCAAAACGCAGCTGGTGCGCCCCATGCGTCCAGCTCACGGTATCAAGAAACGTGTAGTTGTCAGAGAGCGCAGTTTGCTCCTGCGTGGGATACGCTCCAAACCCAAAAGTCCCGAACTGCAGGCGGTACATATTAGGATCGGCGTTTGCGGTCGGGAGGTTGATCCCCACCTCAGCACCGGTCACGGGCGCTTCGTTATTCAGTTTGTCGCTGATGATGTTGACCCCGGCGCGAAACTCGTTGATCAGCGCATTGCTGAAGACGTGAGTCTCAGTGATACTCCCAAAGCGGCTGTGCAGGGGGATTTCGAGGGGAAAGTTCAGATTGGTGGTACCCGGGAGCCCTCCGGTCTGAATTCCAAACGAATCGGCGCCGAAAGGCTCGAACGTATCGGAGTTCGACCAGAAGAAGCGCTCCGACAAACGGTCCTTGCCGCCGCGAAAGTCTCGGTCCCACGTTTCCGTGAACTGGTTGTCGGTGAATTTGCCGGGATTTGTGACCACGAAAGGCACCGTCGTGAGGCATGGCGTCGAGGCTGGCACGTTGGTCGGTAGCGGATAAAGGTATCCGCCCGCTCCCGCGCCAAACTGATTGCTTTTAAAGTTCAGAATATTGAACGCCACGGGATCGACGCTCGGGACTCCGCAGTCCGTCGCCATCAGGCTGGCCGACTCGCGGTCTTGTATCGGAACGTAGTAAATGCTGGGACTGTTGATGAAGGTTCCCGCCGAGTCTCCGCTGCGCTGGCGCGTGCCCTGAAGATTGAAGTAGAAATAACCAAGCTTGGCTCCGCGACCGATTGGTCCGCCTACGTCACCGCCGAAAATATTCTGCTTGACCACTACCTTACCCAAAAAGTAGTCATCCGCGTCCAGCGCTGTGTTTCGGAAGTACTCCCACAGATCGCCGTGAAAGCTGGACGTGCCAGTCTTCAGCGTAGCGTTGATGTTGCCGCCACCGTTGCGCCCCTGCGTGGCGTCGTAGAGGCTGGTGCTGACCTTGAATTCCTCAATCGAATCCGGACTGGGCAGAGGGGTGAAAGTCAGTTCGCCAAAGGCGTAGTCGGCCACCGTGATGCCGTCAATCAGATAGTTGTTGTTGTCCTCTCTCCCACCATTTACGTGGATAAAGACGTTGCCGCGGCCCAACTGCGCCGCATTGTTCAAGTCAGAAGACGCGCCGGTGGAAAGCGTCAGCAACTGCTGAAAGTTCCGCGTCGCCAGAGGAAGGTCCGTAATCGTCTGCGCTCCCAACGATTGCCCCGTTGTCGCATCCGTGGTGTTCACCTGCTCCACCTGGGATTGCACTTCCACCACTTCTTTCACCGTGCTCACTTTCATCACCGCGGTCATGCGCGTGGTTTCCGTGATACGCACCACGACACCGGGGAACTTGGTGTCGGGAAAACCCGCCGCGTTCACTTCCACCGTGTACGTCCCGACCGGCAGCAATGTCGCCGTGAACAACCCGGATGCGTCGCTTGTCACCTGCCGCAAAACCTCACCTGTGGCTTCGCTCTTGACGCTCACCCTGGCGTTAGCGATTACGGCTCCTGTTGGGTCTTGAACCACGCCACCGACGGCGCCGGTGGCGCCGCCTTGCGCGAACACCATCCCACTGAAGACCGCCAGGAAAAGACTCGATGCCATCATCTTCCAAAGTGAATTCATCTTGTCCTCCAATTGGACGACTTCGGTTGCTCGCCCACCCACTCAAACGGTGCGGATTTGCGGGCGCGACCAGTAGCACGATGCGGTAACTGCCGATATATCACGATCCTTCACCCGTGTTCAAGAACTATGCGTGCGCGCCAGTCGTGCAGTTTGATTGTCATCCTGAACAAACGTTCTTTGCACAGTGAAGGATCCGGGCGAGCCGCGCGAAGCGTCGCGTTCTTTGCGACGCAATAATCGCGCGTTTGGCTCGCTTCCTCATCACACGGCACTACTACGGCGCATCGGACGCACGCCGTGGATCTAATAGAAAGGAATTATTAATTAATCAGGATC
>Ga0210385_10001459_pt1 | contig 14701 bp, 15 predicted proteins | sample IncBWH26OmetaG_FD_160107 | JGI IMG/M metagenome (GOLD analysis project Ga0210385, IMG submission 160107) | Forest soil microbial communities from Barre Woods Harvard Forest LTER site, Petersham, Massachusetts, United States - Inc-BW-H-26-O ...
GCAAAGATCGTGCGCCCGTCGTGCTCGATCGTGGTGGCCTTGCCATGCACGGGCTCGTGCAGCTTGACGACGCCGCCGAACGCCTGAGCCATCGACTGGTGGCCAAGGCAGACACCCAGCGTCGGGATGGCAGCTTCTGGCATCCGTCGGGCCGCCTCCAGCGAGATGCCGGCCTCGTTGGGAGTGCAAGGGCCGGGCGAGATCACACAGCGCTCGTATGAGTCGTCGAGCAACTGCTCGACGGTGGCAGCGTCGTTGCGTACGGCGCAGACTTCAGCCCCCAACTCGCCCAGATACTGGACGAGGTTGTAGGTGAACGAGTCGTAGTTGTCGATGACGAGCACTCGCATCGCTAGGCCCGCCTTGCGCTACACGCAAGCTTGAGCGCACCGTATCTGCCCTCGACAGCGCGCATCCTCAAGCCCAATCCGGTTGTTCGCAGGCAAGCTCGACGGCTCGCAGCACGGCCTTGCTCTTGTTCACCCACTCTTCGTACTCGTACTCGGGCTTGGCGTCGGCCACCGTGCCGCCGCCAGCCTGCACATGCGCGACCCCGTCCTTGACGACGACGGTGCGAATGTGGATCGCAGTGTCGAGGTCGCCCGTATAGCTGAGGTAGCCGATCGCACCGCCGTAGCCACCGCGCTTAGTGGACTCGAGCTCGTCGATTATCTGCATCGCGCGCACCTTCGGTGCGCCCGAGAGCGTGCCCGGGGGCAGCACCGAGCGCAGGGCGTCCATCGCGCCGACGTCCTCGCGCAAAGTGCCAGACACCGAAGAGACGATGTGCATCACATGGCTGTAGGTCTCGATCTCCATCAGCTCATCGACCGCGACGCTGCCGTACTCGCACACGCGTCCCAGGTCGTTGCGCCCCAGGTCGACGAGCATCACGTGCTCGGCGCGCTCCTTCTCGTCTTCCAGCAGCTCATCGGCGATGCGTCGATCCTGCTCGGGACTCGCGCCACGCGGGCGTGTGCCGGCGATCGGGCGCGTGGACACGTGGCGTGCGGAGACGGTGAGCAACGGCTCGGGGCTCGCGCCGGCGATCTGGAAATCGCCGAAGTCCAAGAAGTACATATAAGGACTTGGATTGACGGTGCGCAGGCCTCTGTATATGGAGAACCCCTCGACGGGCACCTCCGCCGACCAGCGCTGCGAAGGCACGACCTGAAAGGCATCGCCCGCATAGATGTACTCGACGATCCGCGCCACCATCGCTTCAAAGCGCTCGCGCGTCATGTTCGACTCGAAGCGCGGCGCCGCGCGCGCCCCAGCTTTCGCGCCAGACGGCACAGGACCGGCCAGGCACGCGCGCACTTCGGCGATCGTGCCCTCCGCGACCTCGCGAGCCCGCTCAGGGTCAGGCTCGGCGTCGAGGTCCGCGTTGGCCACGATCGTGATCGTGTGCTTGAGATGATCGAACGCGACAAGCGCGTCGGTCAGCATCAGCGCCATGTCCGGCAGACCGAGTGCATCCGAGTTCGGCTCGCCGAGCGGCTCCACGGTACGCACCAAATCATAACCAAAGAAGCCAACAGCACCCCCCATGAACGGGAACTCACCTACCCCGTCGGGGAGCGGCGCCTGACGACAGTCGGCGACTGCAGCGGCCGCCGACGCATAAGGATCGCCCGGATCGCCAAGCGACCAGCGCAACACCGAGCGCGGACGGAAGCCGATGAACGAGTAGCGGCCCATGCGCTGACCCCGCTCAGCCGACTCAAGCAGAAAGGCGGGCTCGCTCGGCGCCAACTCGCGCAGCTTCAGAAACGCGGAGACCGGTGTCTCGCAGTCGGCGATGAACGTTTCGTGCAGCGGGATCAGGTTGTAAGCGCTTGCCGCCTGCGACGGCGCTGCGCTACCGGCGGCGCTCATCGCGCGCACCCCGGCAGGCGCGTACGCCCGCAAATGCCGGCTGCTCCCCGGAGAAAGCTACCCGCGGCGCTCATTGAGCACCCCCTCCGCGTCCGACAGCGCAAGGCCGCGGCTGTGAAGCAACACGAGCAGGTGGTAGGCAAGGTCGGCGGCCTCTTCGGCGACCCGCTCGTCGGTCTCTTCGCGTGCGGCACGGGAGACCTCCTCGGCCTCCTCCATCACCTTCTCGCCGATGCGCTTGGGATCGTCGAGCAGCTCCACGGTGTAGGAGCCTGCGGGGCGCTCGCTTGCGCGCTCGCGCAGCGTACGCTCGAGCGCCGGCAGGGTCTCGTGGGGGGCAGGCGGCTCCAGCTCGCCGCGATGGAAACAGCTGCGCTCGCCGGTATGGCAGGCAGGTCCGGCGGGCTCGACGAGCGCGAGCAGAGCATCGCCGTCGCAGTCGACACGCAGCGCTCTGACCGCCTGGGTGTTGCCACTGGTGGCGCCCTTGTGCCACAGCTCCTGGCGCGAGCGACTCCAAAGGTGCAGCTCCCCGGTAGCGCGCGTGCGCTCCAGCGCAAGTTCGTTCATGTAGGCAAGCGTCAGCACCTCGCCGCTACTCCAATCCTGCACCACACATGGCACAAGACCGCGCTCGTCATAGACGAGGAGTCGCTCCACTTCGTCGGCTGCCGCTGCACTCATCCGCCGAATTGTAGGTTGCAAGAGACATGGTCTCGTTGCTGGAGAGAAAGCTGATCGTCGTAACCGGCAAGGGCGGGGTCGGCAAGAGCACAGTCGCAAGTGCCCTAGGGCTCGCCGCAGCACAGCGAGGGCTGCGCACGATCGTGGTCCAACTGGGCGCTCAACATCAGCTGCTCGATCTCTTCGCTGCCGATGAGATGGGCCTGAATAAGCCTGGCCGAGCGATGCACGCCGACGACAACGAGCACAGCCGTCGCGAACACCGGCCCGACCGCCACGACGGCGAGGAGATCGAACTGCAGGAGGGCCTCCTCTGGACCGTCTCGATCGACCCCGATCGCGCACTTGGCGAGTGGCTGCAAACACTCACCGGTCGCATCTCGGCTCGCCTACTTGCATCGAGCAGCACCTTCCAATACTTCGCGGCCGCGGCACCCGGTGCAAAGGAGCTTGTGAGCATGGTAAAGCTGCGCGAGCTGTGCGAAGGGCGGGGAGAGACCAAGAGCGGATCGGGCGATTCAAGTCGCGATAGGCGAGGCCGACCGGCCTATGACCTCGTCGTGCTAGACGCACCCGCCAGCGGCCATGCGCTTGCGATGCTGCGCTCGCCGCAGACCTTCTCGGCAATCTTGCGCGTCGGGCCGCTGGCCGAGCAGGCACAGGCGCTGCGTGAGCTGCTCGAAGATGCGCAGCGATCGGCATACGTCGCGGTAACCCACGCAAGCGAGATGGCCGTCACCGAGACGCTCGAGCTGGAGGAAGGCTTGCGCCGCGACCTCGACCGCGACCTCGACGCGGTAATCGTCAACGGCACGATGCCGAGGCGGTTCACACGCGAGGAGCTTGGCCGAATTTCGGCTGCTGCGGCTAACCAAAGCCAAGGTGCAGGCGCAGCGGTCACGAGTTCGGCCGTACAAATGGCGCGAACCGTCAACGATCGTGCCCGCGTCCAGTTGGCGCAGATAGCCCGCCTGCGCCGTCAGCGGTTTGCCGAGGGTTCGCCGCCTGTTGTGCTGACGGTGCCTTTCGCGTTCGTCCAGGTCTTCGATCTCGGCGCGGTCCGCCGAATAGGCGACCGGCTTGGGGGCAAGATCTGAGAGCTGCCGCTCACCCTCATCGTTATGCCGGGGACGTCGTCCCGATGACTCAACGTTTCGGCCGATCCCCATTGACCAGTCTCTAGGTAATCCCCAGCCGATCCAGCAAGCCCTCGTCCCCACGCCAGTCGCGTCGCACGCGCACGGACAGGTCCAGGTGCACATGACAGTCCAACTCGCGCTCGATCTCCTTGCGTGCGGCGGAGCCGATCGCCTTGATCATACGTCCGCCCGCGCCGACGACGATCCCCTTCTGCGACTCGGTCTCGACCCACAGCAGTGCGCGCACCCGCACCAAACCATCGCGCGGATGTTCGATCTCTTCGACGATCGCCTCCACAGCGTGGGGCAACTCTTGGAAGGTGCGTCTGATCGCCGCCTCGCGCACCAACTCCGCAAGCAGCACCGGCAGCGGCTGATCTGAGATCGCCTGCGGGGAGAACATGAACGGACCTTGCGGCATCAGCTCGGCGAGGTGTTCCACAAGCTCACCCACGCCCTTGCCGGTGCGTGCGGAGATCGGGAATAGCTCGCCTCCGAGGTCAAGCTCAGCTGCAGCCGCCAGCACCGCAACGGTCGCGGCACGGTCGAGCCGGTCAACCTTGTTGATCGCGATCGTCACCGGTACATCTACCTCGGCGAGCGCCTGCGCGATGTAGCGGTCGCCGGCGCCGACCCCCTGCTCCCCGTTGAGCACGAGCAGCGCCGCATCGGAGCCCTCGAGTTCCAGTCGCACCCGTCCAGCCATGCGCTCGGTCAGCATGTCACGGGGACGCTGAACGCCGGGCAGGTCGACGAGCACGATCTGCCACTGCGCTTCGGTACGCACGCCGCGAATCGCTCGGCGCGTGGTCTGCGGGCGATCGGAGACGATCGCGACCTTGCCACCGACGATCGCGTTGACTAGTGTCGACTTGCCCACATTGGGGCGGCCGGCCAGCGCCACAAAGCCGCTGCGCGTCACTGCTGCCTCCGGCTCCCTGTGTGTGTCGCTCAAGAATTGCCCCAGCGCATGATCTCGGCTTGCAGCGCCAGCATCTCGCCTTCGTCTGTCTCGTGGTCCATGCCGACGAGGTGAAGCGTCCCGTGCACGATCGCCTCGCCAACATCGCTTGTGAACGCGGGACAGATCACAACGTCGCCAAGCTCACGTGGGACGCCTGCTCCGGGAGCGTCCGGATCGGCTCCATCGACGGGAAACGAAAGCACATCCGTGGGGCCGTCTTTGCGGCGGTGCTCTCCGTTTAGTTCAGTCATGCGCTCGGCGCCAACGAACTCGACGGCCAGATGTCCATCCTCTACACCAGCCGATGCCAGCGCCAGCGCGCACAGTCGCTGCACCCGCCACTGAGGAAGCGGCCCCGCAAGCAGTTGTGCGCCGAAGACCTCGACCTCGAGCATCGATGCGAGCGACTCAGGCTCGACGCTCGGCCAAACGCTGAACCACGACCTGCTCCTCGGCATCGTCGACCTCACCCAGGGTGCCCGGTCGGGATCTTCCAGAGGCGGGCCGCGCAGCGGGAGCCTCACGTCGCCCCCGTCCGTCGTCGGTCGTGCGCCTGCCGTGCTCGTCATATGCCTCCACGATCCGCTGCACGAGCTTGTGACGCACCACGTCCTCGCCGCCGAAGCGCACGAACTCGATGCCCTCGATCGCATCGAGCACCTCTCCCACCACAACGAGACCCGAGCGTTGCTCGCGTGGCAGATCGACCTGGGTGATGTCGCCTGTGACGACCATCTTGGAGCCAAAGCCGAGCCGTGTGAGGAACATCTTCATCTGCTCGGGCGTGGTGTTCTGAGCCTCATCGAGGATCACGAACGAATCGTTGAGCGTGCGCCCACGCATGAACGCAAGTGGCGCGATCTCGATCACGCCACGCTCCAGATGCTGGGAAACCTTCTCCGGGTCGAGCATGTCGTGCAGCGCGTCGAACAGCGGTCGCAGGTAAGGGTCCACCTTCGCCATCAAATCGCCAGGCAGGAAGCCGAGTCGCTCGCCAGCCTCGACGGCGGGACGGGTGAGGATGATCCGATTGACTTCGTGGCGTGAGAGCGCGGCGGCGGCCATCGCCACGGCCAGGAACGTCTTGCCGGTGCCAGCGGGTCCGACCCCGAAGGTCACGGTGCTGGAACGGATCGAGTCGACATAGCGCTTCTGATTGACGGTCTTGGGGGCGACGCTCAGGCTGCGGTGCCTCCACACGATGTCCTCCAAGACACGCGCCGGCGATTCGTGCGCATCCAGCGCGCCCGTCACCGCTGCGATCGTGCCGGGCGCGACCTGATGGCCACGGCCGATCAGCTCGGAGAGCTCGTGTATGACCCGCTCGCCCATACGCGCGTCCTCCTCGGAGCCCTCGAGCGTGAGCAGGTTGCCGCGCAGGAACACCTTGCAACGCAGATGCCCCTCCAGCGCGCGCAGCACCGAGTCCTGAGTGCCGGCCAGCTCGGCGGCAACCTCGTTTGGCAGCTCGATCTGTGTCCTCATCCTCCGAGCGCCGCCCTCACCAGGCCCGAGACCCGCTTGCCGTCGGCGCGCCCATCGACTGCGGCCATCACACCCTTCATCGCCTGACCCATGTCCTTGGGCGATTGTGCGCCGCTTTCGGCCAGAGCCCGCTCGACGATCACCTGGAGCTCCTCGTCTGAGAGCTCGGCCGGCAGGTAGGCCCCGATCAGCTCCCCCTCGGCCTCCTCCGCATCGGCAAGATCCTCGCGTCCGCCGTCGCGAAAGGCCTTGGCGGCCTCCAGGCGCCGCTTGCGCTCTCGCCTCAGGACGGCGAGCTCGTCGGTCGAGCCATCCTTCTGAGCCTTCTGCAGCTCGGAAAGGATCATGCGCAGCGCACCGACACGCTGCTTCTCACCGGCACGCATCGCGCCCGTCAGGTCTTGCTTGACGTCATCGACAATCGTCATCCTCGACTCAGGATACGCCGAGCAGGCGAGACTTTTGTGTCGATTCATCGCTTTCGTCCGCTTGGACTGCCCATTGGATCGGCATACCGCGCGTCGCTGTAGTCGCGCGATCGGCAGAATGAGTGGCGATGAGCGCATCCGTCTACCGCGACGCACTCGCTCCGTTCCTGGCGGACGGCGAGCGTTTGCGACCTTCCGGAGCGGAAGTCTTCGACGCCCATACCCATCTCGGCCTGGACGAGGACGGCCGCTCGCTCGACCTGGAGACCCTGCTCTCCCAACTCGATGCCGCCGATGCACACAGGGCTTGCGTATTCGCTCTACACGACCCCGAGCGCAAGCCTTCCTACAGCCTGCCCAACGACCGCGTATTGCGGTGGGCAAGCGAAAGCGAGGGACGCCTTATCCCTTTCTGTCGGCTCGATCCGGCCGAAGCGCCAGTCGCCGAGGGTGAGCGATGCATCGCCAAGGGCGCCCGCGGTATCAAGTTGCACCCTCGTGCGCAGGCCTTTGCTTTCGACAGCCCCGAGATGGAGGCGATCTTCGAGCTCGCCGGCGAAGCGAGCGTGCCGATCCTGATCCACGCCGGCCGTGGCATGCCCCCGATCGCCGACGGGCTGGCCGACCTTGCCCTGCGCCACCCCGATGCCGTGCTGATTCTCGCCCACGGGGCAATCTGCGACCAGGGCACCCTCACCTCGCGTCTGGCCGACCACCCTGGCGTCCTCTATGACACGTCGTGCTTCTTTCCGATGGACCTGATCGAGCTTTTCGCGCGCGTGCCATCCGAGCGGATCGTGTTCGCCTCCGACCCGCCTTACGGGCTCACCTCGAGCGGTCTGTATCTCGCGTTGCGCGTCGCCGCCCACGCGGGACTCGATGAGCAGGCGCTCAGCGCCGTGATCGGTGGGACGATGGCCGGGCTCGTCGACGGTCGCGGCCTGCCGCCCGTCTCTGCACCGCGCGGCAAGCACCAGATCACGATTCAAGGTCGACTCGCGCGCGCCTACGGGTACGCGAGTCTCGCCGGCCCGGCGATGTTCGCGGGAGCCGTCGAGCAGGCACAGGGCATGCTCGATCTGGCAATCGCGGTGTGCCGCGACCCCAACCCAGGTGGAGCCGGTGAGGCGCTCGAGCAGATCGGCGTCGGCCTGATCGCAGCGCGAGCTCTGCTCGAGAGCGAGGAAAACCTGCGGCCGGCGCTCGACCTGCTGTTCAGGGCGGTGGCCCGCGCGGCTACGGACTTGCCCGCCGGCGAGTCAGCCAGAGCGCCGACCACTCTCCCTGCTCGAGACGGGCTCGCTCGCTCAGGCCAAGGCGTCTAGCGAACACTTCGGCCACCTCGTCGGCCTGCTCGCGCAGCAGCCCGCTTACGATCAGGTCAAGGCGTACGGGCGGTGGAGGAACGTCCGGCTGGGCCATCTTCTCTGCCAAGTCGATCAGCAACGGTCTCAGCAGATTGGCGAGCACCACCTGGCCAGTTGCAGGTCCGCTGCGATCGGCTTTGGGCGCAGCGCTGAGCACTACCGGCACGCCCTTCAAATCCCCATCCCCAACAAACCAAGGCAACGACTCGCGGCGCAGGTCAAAACAGCGAGCCTCCAACTCGACGCCATTGACGGCCGCGTTGGCGAGAATCGCGCGCACGCTCTCACGGTCGTTGTCGAGCGCCAGCACTTTTGTGTACCCAAGCTTCAGCGCCGCGATCGCCAGCACGCCCGAGCCGGAGCCGACGTCGAGCACGGGATCGCGGGCGCCCTCAGTGGCGGCGAGCTCCAGCAACAGCTCCAGGCACATGCGAGTGGTCGCGTGCGCGCCGGTGCCAAAGGCCTGCGCAGGATCGATCACGATCTCGAGCGCATCGGCGCGATCACTCGGTGCCTCCCACGGAGGTCTTACGAAAAGGCAATGCCCCCCGCGCGCGCGGGGGGCATCCTTCGCAGAGACATCCTCTCCACCCCCTCCGCCATGCACATAGGGATCTGCCGTCGCGGGAACATCCCCGTCCGCTCTCCCCCCACGTGCGCGAGGGACACCCGGCGCACGAGCTTGGATGAGCACAGGCTGATGAAACTGCTTCCAGCGCTCAGACCAATCATCAGCGACCTCACTGGTCGAGATCTCAACCAGGGAACCCCCCGCAGCGGCCTGCACATCCGGCAACAGCGGCAACTCGCCCGGAGCACCATAGACGGCGTATTCGACCGTCCCTTCTCCCCCATCCTCTGCCTGCAACTCGATCTCCTCGACGCCGCCGGGGGCAAGCTCGAGCAGATCGGCGAGCACGAGCTCGGCGTCGCTGCGTCGAACGCGCAGCGCCAATCGGATCACGCGCCCAGCTCGCGATACCCCAAGCCGCTCACGCCGCCTGGTGGCGCAAAACGCGGCGTAGCTTCCCGAGCATCGACTCCTCGGAGCGCAGGTTCTCCTCAGTGAGCGTCTTGCTCAACTGCCCGAGAAGCTCGCGCTGGGTCTCGCTGAGACGGCGCGGAATGACGACGTTGACGACGACGCGCAGGTTGCCGCGACGTCCGCCGCGCAAGGATGGCATCCCCTGTGCGCGCACCGTGAGGATCTCGCCGGGTTGGGTGCCGGCAACCACCTCGATCGGCACCGTGCCCTCGAGTGTTGGCACCTCCAACGTCGCCCCGAGCGCCGCCAGCGGAGCGGCTACGTCGAGCGCCGTGATCAGATCGTCGCCTTCGCGGACGAAGCGCTCGTCGGCGCGCACACGCACGAGCACGTAGAGGTCGCCGGCGGGAGCCCCCCGCTCGCCGGCGTGCCCGCGTCCGCTCACGCGGATCCGCTGGCCATCATCGATGCCAGCCGGCACCGTGACCTGCTCGCTGCGCTTGACCGCCAGCTGTCCGCGACCGCGGCAGGTGCCACAAGGCCTGGTCGGCACGCGTCCATCGCCATGGCAGACATCGCACAGACTGGTGCGCATCATCTGACCGAAGGGAGTGCGCATCACGCTCTGCACCTGGCCGACTCCCTCACAGCGAGAGCAGCGCTCGATCGGGGTACCGGGCTCGGCGCCATTGCCGTGACAGTGATCGCAGCGGTCGATTGCCTCGTAGGACACGTCGAGCTTGGCGCCGACCGACGCTTCGAGCAGCGTCATCTCCACGGCCACGGCGATATCGCCGCCCAGGGCAGGCCCAGCGCTCGAGCCACCACCTCCGAAGAAGGCGTTGAACAGGTCGTTGATAGAGCCAAAGGACTCGAAGTTCGGGGCGTACCCACGAGAGCGCAGGCCCTCGTGTCCATAGCGGTCGTATGTGGCACGGCGCTCGGGGTCGGAAAGGATCTCGTTTGCCTCCGCTGCCTCGCGGAACTTCTCTTCGGCTTGGGGATCGTGGGCATTGACGTCCGGGTGCAGTTCCCGGGCGAGCTTGCGAAATGCCTTCTTGACCTCCTGCTCACCGGCGTCGCGAGCTACGCCGAGCACCTCGTAGGGATCGCGGGGAGTGGTCGCGCTCATCGACTGGCCATCGCTTTCCTCAGTGCTCCGCGTAGGCGTCTTCGACGAAGCGCGAGAGTTCGTGGGCAGCCTCGCGCACAGTGGCGATCGCACCGGCGTAGTCCATGTGCACCGGACCTATCACCGACACGGCCCCCAGCTTGCGGCGCGCGACACCGTAGCCGGCCGCGACGAGCGCCAACGAGCGCATCGCAGGAATCTCGTTCTCGCGGCCGATGCGGACGTATACATCGGACTCCCCGAGCGCAGCACGCAGTACGCGCAGCAGAGCCGCGCGACGCTCGAGCATGCTCATCAGCTCGTTCATCTCGGTGAGATCGCCGATCGCCTGGCTGGAGAGCAGGTGCGCGGTTCCGTCTACGTAGAGGGTGTCTTCGGTCTCGGATTTGATGCTGCCGAAGGCGGGTGCGAGCCGATCGACGAAGGCACGCTCGCTGACGCCGAGGCTTGGATCGTCCAGGTGCTTGGAAAGCATCCGTGCGCCGAGCCCGAAGCCGACGAGTCGCTCGTTGAGATATTCGCCAGCCCAGCTCACAAGCCCCTGATCCACGGGCCCGTCGAAGCTGGTGAGCAACTTGGAGACGCCGCCGGTCGAGGTGATGACGACGACCATCACGACCTGGGGTTGCAAAGCGAGCACCTCTATGTGGCGGATCGTGGCGGTGTCGAGCGACGGCGCCGAGACGACGGCCAGCAGGCTCGTCACCCGTGAGATCGCGACGCTTGTCAGACGCATCGCTTCCTCGACCTCGCTGCGGGTCAACGACAGCGCCAGCGGGCGCACTGGCGCAAAGTTTTGACCAGCGCCCAGCATCTTGTCCACCACATAGCGATGCCCTGCGTCGGTGGGTACGCGCCCGGCAGAGGTATGCGGATGTGCAAGCAGATCGTGCTCCTCCAGCAGGGCAAGCTCGTTGCGCACGGTGGAGGGCCCGCAATCGAGGCTGGGGTCGGCGGCGATGGCCTTGGAGGCCACCGGTTGACCGCTGTGCAGGTAGTCCTCGACCACCTTGCACAGGATCAACTCCTGTCGGGGAGTAAGCATGACGGGGATTCTAGTCTGCGCCTCAGCCCACTCCTCGTGCGGCTCGCGAGCCCGCGAACACCCTACGATTGGCTGGGTGGCCTGTGCCGCTCAGTCTCATAGCGACGCACGCTCAGCAGGACCTTCAACGCCGCCCCGGTGACCCAGAGCGGCGCCAACGATCTCAGACCTGTAGCTCGGCCTCGGCGTTACGGATGATCTGATTGCCGGCCTGCTCGGCGACCGTGTCCACGATCACATGGCCATCTGATGCCTCGCGCACGGTTCCGGTGACCACAACCTCCTGCTCCGGCACGCCCATGCCACGAAACTGGACCGACAGCCGCTTGAGCGTTGCCGGACCGCCTGCGGCCTCGGTCTGGGCGCGAGCGACCTGTGCCATCGACCACAGACCATGCAGGATGCGCCCGGGTAGCCCGACGGCTTTGGCGAACTCCTCGTCGATGTGGATCGGGTTGAAATCACCCGAAGCCCCGGCATAGCGATTGGTGAGGTACTTGTCGGGGGTGACGCGCACCTCGGGGATCTGCGCTCCAGCTGAAAGATCGGCCATGACTCAAACTCCTCGGACGATGTTCGTCCAGGTTCCGCGGCAGACCTGCTCGCCGCGCTGGTTGACGGAAACGGACTCGAACACGTAGTAGCCGCGGCCGTCACGTTCTGAGATGTCCTTGACGGAGGCGGTGGTGGTGATCTCGTCGCCCGCGACGACCACTGGCCCCCACTCGAACTCCTGCCCGCCGTGAACCATCATCGCGAAGTTCATTTCCACCTCGGGATCGAACAGCGATGGCGCAACCGATGGGGAGCTATAGACCACCGCGAACATCGGCGGGGCTACGACATCGGCGTAGCCGGCGTCGCGAGCGGCTTTCTCGTCGAGATGCAGCGCATTGGTCTCACCGACCGCGCGGGCGTACTCCTTGATCTTCTCGCGACCCACTGCATACGTAGTGGGCTCGTATTTCTTTCCGATCGCTTTGGTGTTGACTGGCACCGGGGAGGGCTCCTTGTCGGATTGGAAGGATTGGCAGGGCTCACTGATGAGCCGCGCGGCAGTTTAGACCCTTCGTTTATTGCTCGACGAAAACCGTCGAGCGAGTCTTTAGGTCCTTAAACACATAAAGCCGCCCAGGGCGTCTTTGGCGGGATCTTGCTGTCGTGTGGAACGTCGACGGCGGGATGTCCGTAGTGACATCCCGCCGTGCTGAACGCTCGATCGGACCAATCGGTCCGTAGCTAGAAGACGAGGTCGTCTTCGATGCCAGCGCCGACACCGACGAGCTCACGCTCATCTGCACTCTCGCCGTCGCTCGAAGTCTCGAGCGAGCCCTCGTCGTCCGAGGACCCACCAGAGCCGGCTTGACCGCCACGACCGTCGAGGAACTGGACGCTCTCGGCGACGATCTTGACCGCCTGGCGTTTGCTGCCCTCGGTGGTTTCCCACTCGTGCCAGTCCAGGCGCCCGTCGATCGCGACGCGACGCCCACGACTCATATAGCGGTGGACCGATTCGCCGGTGAGCCCGAAGACGCTTACGTCGAAGAAGTTGGGCTTCTCCGCGTAGTCGCCGTCGGAGGTCTTGCGGGTGGTGTTGCAGGCGACGCGCAGCTCGCAGACATTGCTCCCCGACGGAAGCCCTCGTAGCTCGGGATCGCTGGTGAGACGGCCGACAAGCACGACGCGGTTGATGTTCGAGTAGGACATGGTGTTCTCTCCTTTGCTGTTGGCTCGCCCTGTCGACGAAGGTAGGCCGCGCTTGGGACGGTTCTTTGCGCACGAGTGCCAAAACCTCGTTTCAGCCCTATTCGACGGGCTAAATTCGTCGGTCAAGACGCCCCTCTACCGCGGCTGATCGGCCGACGAGGCGCGTGTCCGGGACTTTCAACGAGTCGAGCGGCACGATCACCACCTGCTCGAAGGCATGCACCTTCGTCACGGCTCGCCGGAGCGCTCGCTGTACGTCCTCAGGCGCGAAATAGATCACTCCGGCAATCGTGCGACAACGCGCCCAAGCTCGACATATCTCAACGAGTCGCTCTGGAGACTTGATCGTCAGCTCGACCTCGACGGCAAGCGGCAGACCACCGTCGGGGTCGTGCGGGTATAGAACGAGGTCTGGGCGATGGAGACGAGCCTGCACCCCATGCGATATGGCGAGCTTCGCGCTGGCGAGCGGGTGTCCCCGCTCGCGCTCGTCCCGACGCAGCTCACGCTCGCCGATGAGGCGATAGTGTGGATAGCGGCGCTCCAGCACGGCTGCCGCTGTGGCGCACATCATCAGGTGGTTTGCGTTGGAAGGGCTCACCGCGCAGATCTGAATGCCGCGTGTCTCGCAGGCCCGCAATCCGGCACGGGTGATCGTGAACAAAGTGGGCCGTCCTGAGAGCGGACGTACGCTTGCAAGCAGCTTGCGCCGTCGCGCTGCCAGGAGCTTCGAGCGCGCCGAGGCAATACTCGCGCCTGTGCGCTGGGCGAGAGCCTCGGCGGTGACTGCTCCAAGCGAGGCCGTCCAACGCGCGATCTCGATTTGCTCGGGAGTTGGTGGTCGATCTTGTTGTCTCATGGGGTCCTCCTGTGTTGTGTCTGGGGATGGACGAACCGTCCCGGGAGTGTTGAGGCGTCCAACGCTCCCGGCGGTTCACTTGGCGATGGACGGGTGGTCTTGGGGATGGGACGCGCTATCGCTATCGGACAAGCAGACGTCGGTTGGGTCGCTCGACCGAAGAGAAGACCTCGACAAAGCGTGCCGAGGTATGGCCGCCGAGCTCGATCACCGCGGCCCAACCCGGCGACAGGCCCCGTATGTCCTCGGACGCCAGTAGCGGCTTGGTCGTGCGCGTACGTGTCCAGCGCCCGTCGCTTGTGTGCGTGGCACGCCACACGCCGCGACTACCGCCGAGTTGACCGATCAACTCGGCCGACTCGGGCACGACCTGACGGTGGGCAACGATTGCCGAGAGATTGCCCAGAACCTGCTCCAAGAACTGCTTGCGCCCGTCCAGACGTAGGTCCGAGAGCTCCTGGGTTCCCAACAATAGGTTCAGACCGGCCGATCTTGCCCTGCCGAACAGATGCACAACCTGCTCGGCCGCAATGGAGGCGAACTCGTCGATCACCACCACCGTGGGGATCGGGGATGCCTGCAGCGCAGCCATCGTGGTTTGCAGGTCTTGCACGATCGCCACGCCAAGCATGCGTGCCAACAGTGGCAGCGCGTCTGCTTCCAGGTTGAAGTACACGACCGCTCGCTCTTTGACGGCACCGAGTAGATCGAATGTCTGCGCGTCGATCGTTTCTGGGTCGAGCCAGGGCGCGATGTCTGACTCGGCCATGATGGCCAGCCTGTCGCGCACGCCACCTAGATCGGTGCGTTGGCGCACGCCCAGCGACTCGAGGTAATCGAGGGTGGCATCCGCCTGTGCCTCTGGAAGCGTCCTTGCCAGCACTTCCAACTGTGCCGGGTCGAGCTGTTTGACGAGCGCCGGCAGGCTCACAGTGACGTCGGCGCTACGCAGGGCGCGGACGGCGTAGCCGAGATAGCGCTGCGCTTGACGTTGGTAATGAGGCTCGGTGAAACGCTCACCCGCCAGC
>Ga0210385_10001461_pt1 | contig 14696 bp, 12 predicted proteins | sample IncBWH26OmetaG_FD_160107 | JGI IMG/M metagenome (GOLD analysis project Ga0210385, IMG submission 160107) | Forest soil microbial communities from Barre Woods Harvard Forest LTER site, Petersham, Massachusetts, United States - Inc-BW-H-26-O ...
GGCCGCGCTCCGCGACTTGCCGGCCATGGGTGGCTCCTGTTCACTCTCGGCTGCCTTACCCACCAGACGCCGGGCGTCGCCATTGTGTGACGCCGAGACGGCGGCCATCTGCTGTGACGCACGTCACGTAACCGGCACTGTCACAGGGGCCGGGCCGCCGGCATCTCGTGTTTGTCCAGTCCAGTACGCGACACCACGAGTGAGGACAAAGCCATGGAACCCCGGTTCAACATGTTCGGCAACGAACTCGCCACCAAGTTCACCCAGCGGTTCGCCAACACCAGCATGGTGATCGCCCGGTCGTCGCTGCCGAAGTCCACGCAGGAGCTGGTGGCGTTGCGCGCCAGCCAGATCAACGGCTGTGGTTGGTGCGTCGACATGCACACCAAGGAGGCCGCGGCCGCCGGCGAGACCGCGGTCCGGCTCAACCTGGTCGCCACCTGGCGCGAGGCCACGGTGTTTACCGAGGCCGAGCAGGCGGCACTGGCGCTCGCCGAGGAGGGTACCCGGCTCGCCGACGCCTACCAGGGCGTGTCCGACGAGACCTGGGCCCAGGTGCGCAAGCACTACGACGACGACCAGATCGTGGCGCTGGTCGCGGGGGTCGCCATGATCAACGCGGCCAACCGGCTCGCCGTGATCGTGCACCAGAAGGGCGGTTCTTACGAGCCCGGCATGTTCGCCAGCATGATGAGCTCATCGGCGGCGGGGTGATCACGCCGGCCGGTGGCGGTAGCTGAGATAGACGGTGCCGTCCGCGAACCGCCGCGTGTCCAGCAGTTCCAGCCCCGAGCGGACTCCGGTGGGAAGCGCTCGCTTGCCGCCTCCGATGAGGACAGGGACCAGGAACAGCCGCAGCTCGTCGACGAGCCCGGCCTTGATGGCCTGCCCGGCCAGGTCCGCGCCCGCGACGGTCATGTCGTGCCCGGTGGCCGACTTCAGCTCCCGGACCATGGATGGGTCGAAGGCCCGTTCGATCCGGGTCCTGGCGGTCGCCACCGATGTCAGCGTCCTGGAGAACACGATCTTCTCGGCCGCCTGCCAGATCCTGGTGAACTCGCGGGCGGCTGGCGACTGGCCGGGCAGCGTGTGGGCGGTCTCCCAGTAGCTCATCGTTTCGTACATGCGGCGCCCGTACAGGTAGGTGCCGGCCGGGCGTTCGAGGTCGTTGATGAAGCCGAACACCTCCTCGCCGGGCGCCCCCCAGTCGATGGCGCCGGCGGCGTCTTCGACGTACCCATCTGCCGAGGCGATCGTCGAGTAGATCAGCTTGGCCATCATGACCTCCGGGTGGTGTCCAAGATCGTGAGGGACGTCGCGGCCCGGGGCTGATCAGCCTGGATGATGCGGGACCCGCGGGGTGACGAGGCCGGCCTGGTAGGCGAAGACCACGAGTTGCGCGCGGTCGCGCGCGCCGAGCTTGATCATCGCGCGGCTGACGTGGGTCTTGGCGGTGGTGGGGCTGAGCACCATGGCCTCGGCGATCTCGTCGTTGGACAGGCCGTGCGCCACCAGGGCCACCACCTCGCGCTCCCTGTTGGTGAGGCTCCCCATGCCCGCCGCCGCGATCGCATCGGGCGGCCGGGCGACGAACTCGCTGATCAGGCGGCGGGTGACGGCGGGGGACAGCAGCGAGTCCCCGCTCATCACGACCCGCAGCGCCTGCAGCAGCCCGGCTGGTTCGGTGTCCTTCAGCAGGAACCCGCTCGCGCCCGCCCGCAGTGCGCGGAAGATGTACTCGTCGAGCCCGAAGTTGGTCAGCACCACGACCCGCACCATGGCCAGCCGCTCGTCCGCGACGATCTGCCTGGTGGCCTCGATGCCGTCGAGTACCGGCATCTGAATGTCAACCAGGGCGATGTCCGGCCGGTGCTCGGCGGCCAGCGCCACCGCCTGCCGCCCGTCGGCGGCCTCGGCCACCACCTCGATATCGTCTTCCGCTTCGAGCAGCGACCGGATGCCGCTGCGGATCAGCGCCTGGTCGTCGGCCAGCAGGATCCTGATCAAGGCCGGCCCCGCGCGGGGAGCTCGGCGCGCACCCGGAAGCCGCCGCCGTCCCGCGGCCCGGCGTGCAGCCGGCCGCCGAGTGCGGTCACGCGTTCGCGCATGCCGATGAGGCCAAGGCCGTGGCCGCCCGGCCGGGCGCCGTCGCCGTCGGCGTTGCCGTCGTCTTCGACCACGACCGAGAGGGCGTCTTGGGTGTAGTACAGGTGCACCGACGTGCAGGCCTGGCCGGCGTGCCGGGTCACGTTGGTCAGCGCTTCCTGCACGATCCGGTAGGCGGCCTGGTCCACGTCGGGCGGAAGCACCCGTTCGGCCCCGGTCACGGTTACCGTCACGGGGAGGCCGGCCGCCTGCGCGCGTGCCACCAGGCCCCCGAGCTGGCCAAGGCCGGTGCAGTCGCCGTCTTCCTCGCTGCGCAGCACGCTGAGGGTCGTGCGCAGTTCCCGGGCGGCGTCCGTGCTCGCCTCCTGGATCGCCAGCAGGGCGGGGGGCGCTTCCTCGCCCCGTTTGCGGGCCAGGTGCACCGCCACCCCCGCCTGAATGGAGATCACGGAGATGCTGTGCGTCAGGGAATCGTGCAGCTCACGGGCGATCCGCAGCCGCTCCTGCATCGCCCTGCGCTGGGCGGCCTCGTCCTTGGTCCGCTCCGCCTCTTCCGCGCGCTGCTCGACCTCCCGGACGTGCAGCTGCCACATGCGGAAGGTCACGGACATCACGCCGGCCGAGATGATCCACCCGGCCGCGTAGAACCTTTGCCGACCCCGATCCGTGCCCATCCTCCGAGCGTACGCGCACCGATCCCGGGTCGCGTCCGCCCCCGGGACCCACTTCGGCCTACTCCCCGCGGAGTACTCGGGCCGACCGCCGCATCCGCGCTGAGCAGGCAGAAGACGGTCCCCGGGCACGACGACGGCGGGCCCCGACGCGGACAGCATCGGTTGCATGGCAACGACATTTTCGGCGGCCGGCCAGACCGGCGCCAGGCCCAGCGGCCGCCACCTCGGCGTGGCGCTGCTGGTCATCGCGACCGCGCAGCTGATGGTCGTGCTGGACGCGACCATCGTCATCATCGCCCAGCCGCACATCCAGCAGGCACTCGGGTTCTCCGGCAGCAGCCTCGAGTGGGTCGTCAACGCGTACGCCCTGGCCTTCGGCGGGCTGCTGCTGCTCGGCGGCCGGGCCGGCGACATGTTCGGCCGGCGCCGCATGTTCGTCACCGGCCTGCTGCTGTTCTCGGCGGCGTCCCTGGCGGGAGGGCTTGCCACCTCGCAGGCGTGGCTGCTGACGGCCCGGGCCGTTCAGGGCGTCGGCGGCGCGATCGTCGCGCCCACCGCGCTGGCGCTGATCGCGACGACGTTCCCCGAGGGCCCGCCCCGCAGCCGCGCGATGGGCGTGTACGCGGCGATGAGCGCGGTCGGCACGACCGTCGGGCTGATCGCAGGCGGCTTGCTCGTCACCTACGCCGACTGGCGCTGGGTGCTGTTCGTCAACGTGCCCATCGGCATCGCCGCCGCGCTCGGTGCCCTGGCCGTGCTGCCCGGCGCCGCGCGCCGGCCCGGCCGGCTCGACCTGCCCGGCGCGGTCACCGGGACCGGCGGCCTGACCGCGCTCGTCTACGGCCTGTGCGCCGTCTCCAGCCCGGACGGCACCCCGGACTGGGGCGCCGCCAAGGTGGTGACCGCGCTGGCGGCGGGCGTCGCCCTGCTCGCGGCGTTCGCCGTCATTGAGGCGCGCAGCCCCCATGCGCTGCTGCCGGTGCGGCTGCTGCGCAACCGCGACCGCCTCGGCGCGAACCTGGTCATGCTGGGCGCGGGAACCGCCATCTTCGGCGTGTTCTACTTCGTCAACCTGTTCGTGCAGGACGTCTGGGGATACTCGGCGCTGCGGACCGGGGTGTCGTTCCTGCCGCTGACCGTGGCGCTGCTCATCGCCTCCTTCGCCGCCGCCGCGCTCGCGCCGCGGATCGGCCCGCGCCCGCTGCTCATCGCCGGCGCCGCCGCCAGCGCCGGGGGCATGTACTGGATGTCCCGGGTGACCGAGCACGGCACGTTCGCCGGCGGACTGCTCGGCCCGGGGCTGGTCATCGGGCTCGGGCTCGGCCTGCTGCTCGTCCCGCTGCAACTGGTCGCCATGGCCGGCGTCGGCGAGGCGGACTCCGGGGTGGCCGCCAGCCTGCTCAACGCCGGGCGCCAGGTCGGCGGTTCGCTCGGCCTCGCGGTGCTCGGCACCGTGGCCTGGACCGTGGTCGCCGACAACACCCGCGCCCACGCCGCCGGGCTGCGGACGGCCGCTTACCAGCACGCGCTGGCGGTCGGCTTCGACCGGGCCTTCCTGGTCGCCGCCGCGATCGCCGTGCTCATCGTCCCGGTCGCGGTCCTCATGATCCGCCCGCGCCGTGACGTGCTGGCCGGCGGCACCGCACCCGCCGAATACGACGGGACGGCATCCCGCGAGGCGGCCAGGGAAGCACCCGGGGAAGCGGCTCGCCGCCCCGGTGTCGAGGCGCCGCTCTAACCGGAGGGTCACCCGCTCACCAGGGGCGCGGCCGGCTGGCCGCGCCCCGCGGCCCGCGGTCGGCCCGGGCGTTCGGTCGGCGGAGGCGTTCGGTCGGCGGAGGCGTTACTCGGTCAGGACGAGCCACTGCCGGCCGTCGATCAGCTCGCGGGCCGCGTCGAGGTGCCCGGCGTGGGTCGCGGTCTCCGCGATCACGTGCAGCATGGACTCCCGCAGCGGGCGGGGCGGGAAGTCGGCGAAGAAGTCGGGCCACCACTTCGGCATCGCGTCGGCCGGCGTCACGGCGATGATCGCGTTGGCCTTGGCTATCTCGTCCCGGTACTGGTCGAGGATCACGGCACCGGGCACGTCCGCCGGAAGCCGCCAGGCCTCGTCCTTGGAGGTCAGCGTGAGCCGTTCGCCCGCGACGGCACAGCGGAACCAGAACCGCTCGACCTCGAGGGTCAGGTGCCGCACCAGGCCAAGGGGGGTCCAGCCGGACGGCAGCACCGGCCGCCGCAGGTCGGATTCTGCGAGTCCTTCCAGGGCGCCGAGCACGTGCTCGCGCTGCGCGTTCAGCGCGGCCAGAAGCGCGCCGGTTTCGTCGTTCACCAGGCAAGAATGACGTACCGGCCCGCCGGAAAGAAGCGGTGCCACGCATCGAAGATATGTTTGACATTACTTATCGGCACGCATAGCGTATCGTCATCAATGACTAGAGCGCTGGAGGCCGGGCGATGCGACAAGCCGAGCTGCCTGATCCCAACAACCCGGGCCTGAGCCCGCGCCAGTACAAGATCGTGCAGGTCATCGAGGATTGCGTCCGGTCCAACGGATACGTGCCCAGCCTCCGGGAGATCGCCCAGGCGGTCGGCCTGGCGAGCACGTCGAGCGTCTCCTACCAGCTGTCGGTGCTAGCGGAGAAGGGTTACCTGACCCGGGAGGCCAGGCGACCGCGCACGGCCGTGCTGCGGAACCCCGCCCAGCGGCCGGCCGGCCCGCCGCCGGAGGTCAGGGGAATGGCGTCGGTTCCGCTGGTCGGCCGGATCGCGGCAGGAGGGCCGATTCTCGTGGACGAGTCCATTGAGGACGTCATCCCGCTGCCCAAGCAGCTGGTCGGCGACGGGGACCTGATCATGCTCAAGGTCGTCGGCGAGTCGATGATCGACGCCGCGATCGCCGACGGCGACTGGGTGGTCGTCCGCCGCGAGTCTGACATCGAGAACGGCGACATCGTCGCCGCCATGATCGAAAGCGAAACGTCGTCCGACCGCGAGGCGACCGTCAAGACGTTCAAGCGGATCGACGGGCACGTCTGGCTGATCCCGCACAACCCGGCGTACTCGCCGATCCTGGGCGACAAGGCCGAGATCGTCGGCCGGGTCGTGAGCGTGCTGCGGCGCCTCTGACGCCGCGGCCCGGTTACGGAGCCGGACCTGGTCACGGAGCCAAAGCCGTGGACACGTTCTAACAGCTGTCTGTTACCAGAGGGACACGCGTCTGCAGGTGTTCACTACACGGTAACTGGGCGCGCACACTGGTGTTATCTGAGCTGCTCATATTGACTGATGTCATGACCGGGATCATCGTGACAATCCTGGTCACTGACGACGGCCAGCAAGGAGAAGTGCCCGTGTCCTCAGCCGCCCTGCGCGACGGCATCCTCGCCGTTCCCGCGATCGACATCACCAGCTTCCGCATGCCCTACGCCGACGACGCCGCCCGTTCCGCGGTGGTCCGCCAGGTCGACGAGGCCGCGCGGACGGTCGGCTTCATGCAGATCACCGGGCACGGCATCCCCGCGACCACCCTGAGCGAATTCACCGGCGCGACCGACGCGTTCTTCGCGCTCGACCCGCAGGTCAAGGCCAGGTACCGCTGCCCGCCGGGCATTAACCGCGGCTACACCCCGCCGAAGGCGGAATCCCTGGCCAACAGCCTCGGCCTGGCCAGCGCCGCGGATTTGTTTGAGGCGATCAACGTGGGCACGTCGACCGACGACTTCCCCGCGCTTGACCTGCCGCGAGACGTCTACGCGAAGAACGTCTACCCCGCCGAAGAGGTCCCCGGCTTCGAGGCCGCGGTCAGCGAGTGGTTCGCCGCCGCCGGCCGGGTGGCCAGGACGATGGTCAGGATCTTCGGCGTGGCGCTGGGCGGCAGCGAAGACTACTTCAGCCAGTTCACCGATCACTCGATCGACGTGCTGCGGATGAACAACTACCGCCTGCCAGGCCCGGACGCGCGGCTGGAAGAGGACCAGCTGGGCATGGGGGCGCATACCGACTACGGCATCGTGACCGTGCTCTGGGCCGACCAGGTACCCGGGCTTGAGATCCACGGGGCCGACGGGAACTGGCACCCGGTTACCCCGGCCGAGGGCGCCCTGCTGGTCAACCTGGGCGACGCCATCGCCCGCTGGACCAACGAGGAGTGGATCTCCACCCTGCACCGCGTCGCCCCGCCCAAGGTCAACGGCGCCCTCGTCCCGCGCCGGTCGGCCGCCTACTTCCACGACGGCAACGTGGACGCGGTGATCGAGTGCCTGCCCAGCTGCGTCAGCCAGGACAACCCGGCCAGGTACGCGCCGGTCACGGTGGGGGAGCACCTGGCCGCGAAGCTGGCGGGCTCGCGCGGGGGACGGCTCAACGCCTGCGCGACCCGCGAGGCGGCACGGCTGCGCCCCGTCTAGGTATTTATCGGCCCACGCGGGAGATCTGGTCAAACGAAGCCATGAGCCCGGCAAAAAGTACAGGGAGGCCGTAGCCTGTGCCGAGCGGGCTATGTCATCGGGCGAGAGGGCTATAAGCGGTGCAAACCGACACGGCTGGCCTCGCCGATCCGTCACGGCCTGAGACTGAGGTAGACGAGAGCGAGGCGGCCAGGGACAAGCTGGCGAGGGGGATCGCGCGCGGCGCCTTCATCGTCGCGGCGCTCACGGCGCTCTCCCGCGTGCTTGGCCTGCTGCGCACCGTCGTGTTCGCGCAGACCGTGGGGGCCGGCTGCCTCGGTACCACCTACGTCACCGCCAACCAGGTGCCGAACCTCATCGTCGAGCTCGCCATCGGCGGTGCGCTGTCGAGCGCGATGGTGCCGGTGCTCGCCCGTTCCGCCGCCCGGGCGGGGACCGACCCGAGCGCCAAGCGGAACGTCGAGCAGACCTCGTCGGCCCTGCTCACCTGGTCGATCGTGATCCTGCTGCCGGTCACGGTGATCATCGCGGCGGCCGCGGGCCCGATCTCGGCGCTGCTGAACCCGGTCAACCCGAACGCCGACTGCTCGCACGCCGACATGATCAACACGACCAGCTTCATGCTGATCTCGTTCGCGCCGCAGATCCTGCTCTACGGCTTCTCGGTCGTGCTGTACGGGCTGCTGCAGGCCTACCGGAGGTTCACCGCCACCAGCCTGGCCCCGGTCGTCGGCAACGTCGTGGTGATCGCGGCCTACCTGATCTTCGCGTCGCTCGATCACAACGCCCCGCTGGCGCGCACCCCCCTTGACGCCATGCTGGTGCTGTCGATCGGCACCACGCTGAACATCGGCATGCTGGTCATCGTGTCGCTGCCGGCCGCCTGGCGGCTGCACCTGCGCTGGCGGCTCACGCTCAGGTTCCCGCCCGGCGTGCTGAGCCGGGCCGGCGGCCTGGCCCTGGTCGGGCTGCTCGAGTTCCTGGCGGCCGACGTGTACAGCGTGATCACGATCGACCTGGCCAACGGGCACGGCACCACCGGCACCCTGGTCCTGTTCAACTACGGGAACCTCGTGTTCACCGCGATCTGCTCCGTGCTGCCGCTCTCGATCGTGGTCGCCACCTTCCCGGTGCTCTCCTCGACCGAGGGGGCCGAGTTCGACCGGACCAGCGCCGGGTCGAGCCGGGCGGTCGCGCTGATGTCCTGGCTGAGCACCGGGGTGATGATGGCGGTCACGCTGCCGGCCGCGCACGTCCTCACCCAGCAGCAAGATCAGGTCACGCCGCTGGCCGTGTCGTTCCTGCTGTACGCGCCCGGCGTGGCGGGGTTCTCGGTGGTCACCAACCTGTCGCGGGTGCTGTTCGCCCTGGGCAGGCTCAAGGCGGCGGGGGTCGCGCTGGTGGCGCAGCAACTGCTGCCCGCGGCCCTCTCCTTCCCGCTGGTGCTGCTGCTGCCGCCGCGGATGGCGGTGGAGGGGCTCGCGCTGGCCAGCAGCGTCGGATATATCTTGGTCGCGATCCCGTCGGTGATCATGGTCAGGCGGCTGCGGGGCCCGGCCGCCGTCGCCGGGCTCGGCCACGCGGAACTCGCCGGGATAGCCGCGGCCGCCGCCGGGGCCGCGGTGGGCCTTGCGGTCACGCTGCTGCTGCCGACCGGGGGGAACGTCCTCGAGGTCGGCTCCGCTATCGTCGCCGCGCTGCTCGCGGTGGTCGTCTTCGGCCTGGTGGCCTACGTCCTGGATCGGGAGGATATGCGGGGCGCGATGCAGCGAGTGCGCCGGTTCACCCGAAACCGAACGTAAGCATTCGGTGGGCAAACGCTGGATAATGGTGGTTGTGTACCCGCGGGACTTGGCGATACGGCCAGTGGAAGAGAACGACCGGCCCACGGTCGAGTGGCTGACGACCCAGTTGTGGGGTGCCGCTGAGGTGGTCGTGCACGACGGGACCTTCTGCCCGGCGGCGCTTCCCGGCTTCATCGCCGAGCGCGGTGGCCGCATCGCGGGCCTGGTCACCTTCGAAGTGCGCGCGGCCGTCCTCGAGATCGCCACGATCAACGCCCTTGACCTGTACCAGGGCATCGGCACGATGCTCATCGAGGCGGTCTGCGCCGAGGCCAAGCGCCTCGGCTGCCACCAGGTCATGCTCACCACGACCAACGACAACATCGGGGCGCTGCGCTTCTACCAGCGCCGCGGCTTCCGGCTCGCCGCCATCCGCCCGGGCGCCGTGGATCGTTCCCGTCAGCGCAAGCCGGAGATTCCGCGGACCGGCGATTTCGGCATTCCGCTGCGGGATGAAATCGACCTTACTTGCCCGGTTTGATAACGAGAAGAAATCAAAATCACTTTCCCGAACGTAAGCGTGTTCCACTCCCGCCTCACCTGCGCTCTTGCGGGCTCGGTGAGCCCAGGAGCGGGCGCGACTCACAGAACGTGTTCACTCGCGTGCTGTCGCGGGCACCGTCGAATGCGCTATACAGGGATTTACCACTGTCAGAGGGAGCACGATGTCGCCACCCGTGAGGGGCCGCACCGCGGGGGATGAACCCGTGCCGGTGGTCGACCGCGTCCACGCGGCGATCTGGCGTGCCCCGCTGCTGGCGCGGCCGGTGCTCGCGGTGCTCGCCGTGGCGCTGCTGCCGTGGCTGCTCGCGCCCATCTGCGTGATCCGCGGCGTCCGCACCGCCATGGCCTCGCTGTACGTGGCCGCGTTCTACGCGTGGGTGTACCTACTCATCAGCGCCAACCGGCTGAGCACGACCGCGACCCCCACGGTGCCGGGCGCTCATCAGGTGCCCACGATGCCGGCCGCGTGGCTGCTCGCCATGCTGGCGACCCCGTTCCTCGCCGCGGCGCTGGCCAACGTCCGCCCGCTGTCCCGGTGGTTCATTCCCTGCCGCACCGTGGCCTGGTCGCTGCTGTGGTCCTCGCCCGTCGTCTTCTTCATCGTGCAGGCCTCGCCGCAGAACACGATGTTCGCGGTCATCGCGATCTGGGTGATCGCCGCGGCGCTCATCGGCTGGCGGGCCGCCAAGGCATCGCAGGAAGCCCACATGTTCGGGCCGGACGGCCCCCTCGCGGGGCACTCCGACCAGGGCGCCGCCGCGCCCCCGCCGCCGGCCCCGCCGGGCCCGCCGCCCGCCGCCCCGGGCAGGCGTGGCGGCCCGGGCCAGCGCAACGGCACCGGCGGGCACTCCCCGGCCCAGTACAGCACCCGCGCGCAGGGCGTGGCCCAGGTCTACGCGGATCACGCGACCCGCGAGCAGCAGCCCGCGGCCCCGGCGGCGCCCAAGCCGCAGATCACGCCCGAGGATGCCCTGGCCGAGCTCGACGCCATGATCGGCCTCGCGCCGGTCAAGGAGCAGGTCCACTCGATCTACGTGTCGATCGAGGCGGCCCGCCGCCGGGCGGTCGCGGGCTTCGGCACCGACAAGCCGATGCGGCACTTCGTCTTCCTCGGCCCGCCGGGTACCGGCAAGACGACGGTGGCCCGCGTCATCGGCAAGATCTTCTACGCCTTCGGGCTGCTCGACAGCCCCGACGTGGTCGAGGCGCAGCGCTCCGACCTGGTGGGGGAGTACCTGGGCGCGACCGCGATCAAGACCAACGAGCTGATCGACTCGGCGCTCGGCCGGGTGCTGTTCATCGACGAGGCCTACAGCCTGGTGAACGAGGGCGACGGGCAGAGCGACCGGTTCGGCGCCGAGGCGGTGCAGACGCTGCTCAAGCGGGCGGAGGATGACCGGGAGAACCTGATCATCATCCTGGCCGGGTACGAGAAGCAGACCGAGGCGTTCCTGGCGACGAACCCCGGCATGGCCTCGCGCTTCGCGACCCGCATCAGGTTCCCCACGTACTCGGCCGAGGAGCTGTTCGCCCTGGCCGAGACGCAGCTGGGGGCCAGGCAGGAGGGGCTCACCTTCGAGGCGCGCCAGGTCCTGTGGCGGGTGCTGGACGAGGTGGGCCGCCGCCGGATCACCGACGAGCTCGGCAACGGCCGGTTCGTCCGGACGCTGCTGGAGAAGGCGGGCCAGGCGCGGGACGTCCGGGTGATGGGCGGCGGCGGCGACCCGCGCGCCGAGGACCTGATCACGATCGGCGCCGCCGACCTGGACAAGGCATTCTCCGAGCTGACCTCGCGGCTGCGCGGCTATGAGGACGCGCCGACCCTCGAGTCGGCCATCGCCGAGCTGGACGAGCTGGTCGGCCTCGAGCCGGTCAAGCAGCAGGTGCGCGCGATCGCCGCCCAGCTGCGGGTGGCGAAGCTGCGCGACCGCCAGGGCCTGGCCAGCCAGCCGCCGGCCAGGCACTTCGTCTTCACCGGGCCGCCGGGCACGGGCAAGACGACGGTGGCGCGCATCCTCGGCCGGATCTTCGCCGCGCTCGGCCTGCTCGTCCGCCCCGAGGTGGTCGAGGCGCACCGCGGGGACCTGGTCGGCGAGCACCTCGGCTCGACCGCGATCAAGACCAACCGGCTGGTCGACTCCGCGCTCGGCGGCGTGCTCTTCGTCGACGAGGCGTACGCGCTGCACAACGAGGGCTACTCGGGCGGCGACGCCTACGGCGCCGAGGCGGTGCAGACGCTGCTCAAGCGGGCCGAGGACGACCGCGACCGGCTGGTGATCGTGCTCGCGGGCTACCCGGCCGACATGGACCGGTTCCTGCGGTCCAATCCCGGCCTGGCGTCGCGCTTCAGCACCCGGGTCGCCTTCCCCAGCTACACCGCGCGGGACCTGTCGCGCATCGCCGTCATTCACGCCGAGGCGGCCGGCGACGCGTTCGAGCCCGAGGCCATCCGCGTCCTTGAGCAGATCTTCGCCCAGGCCGAGCGCGCGGGCCGGATCGACGACCTGGGCAACGGCCGCTTCGCCCGCTCCATGTTCGAGCGAGCGTGCGCCTGCCGCGACGTCCGCGTCGTCCGCCTGGGCGAGTCGGCCACGGCCGCCGACCTCACCACCCTCACCGCCGCTGACGTAAGAGGCGCCTACGCCGACCTGACGGTCTTACCGGGCTAGGCCGCGCCCTTACCAGTTACCCAGGCGAACATGACTCACTTTGCGATTAGGTTTTCCCCGGGGTTGCTTCCCGGGCCTAGGGCAACGGGAGGCGGGAACGTGGAACACGAGCCCGTTCGGACCGAGCAAAAAGTCTTTGACTTTGATTGTGCCTTTGGCTTTGATTTTTCAATTAGTTATGAGTCGGGGTTGGCCAGGCCGTTGAGGTCGTCGTCGCTCAGGCCGGTGGCCAGTTCGCGCAGGGCTATCTCCAGGGCCGCCTCGTCCGTGCCCGCGGCGTCCTGCACGTCCATCAGGGCGTGCAGCACCATGTGACGGTCCTCGCCGGTGTCTAGCAGCCGCTGGGCGGCGTCCCAGAGGGCCGGCGGCGAGCCGCGCCACAGGCGGTCGGCCAGGGCCAGGTGACGGTCGATGTGACGGCCCACGCCCGCCGCGCTGGGCGACCCGGTCCGGGTGTCGTGGTCGGCCGCGAGCAGCAGCCGCCGGTCGGAGGGGTCGGCCGGGTCGAGCTTCGACAGGTCGACCCCGCCGTGCTTGCCCTCGAGGATGGGGAAGGCGAACGCGCGCCGGGGCAGCGCCTCCAGGTCGGAGTCGGGCAGCAGCCGGGCGACGAGCTTCTCGTCCAGCCCGAACTCCGCCGGATCCCGGTAAATCCGGGAGAAGGTAGCCATGGAATCGAACAGCACGTCGAGCATCTGCCCGATGGCCGCCTCTGACAGCCCGCGCTTTCGCCCCGTCCAGCGGATCCAGGCCTTCACCGCGTGCGGCATCGCGTTCTGGTCGGCGACCGACAGCAGCACCTTGCGCGGCAGCCACGTGAGCATGAAGTTCTGCACCTTGGCCGGGGACATCCGCTGCGGCCGCCCGCTGTCCTGGTCGCAGCCGAAGTCGATGAGCAGGTCGGCGATGCGGCTCGCGGCCTGCCGGTCGGACAGCTCCTCGGCCTCGTCGGAGGCGAGGAACTCGGCCGCGACCAGCGCGCGGCGCTCGGTCGACCAGGTGGGCCGCCGGGCCCGCTGGCCGCGGCTCGGGGACGGCGGCAGCGCCCGGATGCGGGCCCTGATGAAGGCGTGCCTGGCGGCGAAGGTGTCGCTGACGGGCGGGTCCTCGGCCCCGTCGGTGGCGGCGAGCGCGGCCTCGAGCATCTTCCGCGCCTGGGACGGCTCGATCTGCCGGAAGCCGTCCTCCGGGCGGCTGCTCACGCGGAAGGCCGCCGGCCGTCGGCAGTGGTCGAGGAGCTTGCTCACCTGGGAGCTGACCCACCCGTCCCTGATCATGCCGGCCGAGTTGTAGTCGATGACCGAGACCAGCGCGTGCGGCTCCTCGCCGGCGTAGCTGAACACGCAGATGACCTCGTCCTGGTCGCCCCACGCGTCGGGGTTGACGTAGCACTCGGCCGAGGAGACCGCGCCGAGGTGCTCGGCCCACTTCGGGGTACGCACCCCCGCGTCGATGAGCGTGATGGCCGCCTGCTCGGCCGCGGCCGCCTGGCGGGACGTGCCAAGACAGGCGATACCGGACAGCAGCGCCAGCGCGGCGGGCGAGCGCTGCTGGGCGGCGTACTCGACCAGTCCCTCGCCGATCAGCTGCTCGATGCCCGCCCCGCCGATGGTGTGGTGGCGCTGCGGCCACCACGTGCCCAGCAGGTCACTGACCAAAAGTTCCGCGTCAAGCGGGCTGCGTACCGCCAGCAGCTCACGCGCCGCGCGCAGGAGTTCATCAAACAGCGCGTTGGGGGGCGCGCTACCACCTGCCTGGCTACGACGTCGGCTCTGCGGGCTCACCCTGATAGCCTCTCAGATCTACATATGTGAAATCGACGCTTCGCCCTGTTATCTCGCATCTGGTTGCGGGTAACAGGGGAGAGCACATCATCCGCTGTAGGAGAATTTACCCATGCTGCCATCATTGTGCCCTGCGATGGCGGCTAACCCGTCCGTGTCGCGTTTCTGGGAGCCTCCGGGGGCCGGCCGGCCGCGGCGGGAGCGATTGATACTTGGCTTCCATGCCGCTAGCTGGCAGCATCGGTACCCTGATTGTGGCACGCTTATTTCTGAGCGGTCGCTGCGGTCGCGGCACCCGATGCCGCACCATGGGCGGGCCGCCGCCAGGAAGGAGCCGCCAGTGGCAGGCGCCTGCATGGTAGGTGAGGTGCTCGGTTGAGCGCGGACACCTCCGTGCCGAAGCAGCGGGAGGCCGGATTGGGTGAGTTTGAATCCTGGCTTCCTGATGCCGTGCTGCGCGACGCCCCCGCCGGGATGGCGTTCATCGGTACCGACCTGCGCTTCGTCTGGGTTAACCCCGCGCTGGCGGCGATGTACGGCCGTCCGGTGGAGGACTTCGCCGGGCAGCCCGTCGCGGCGGTCTTGCCCGCCGTGGACGCGGCCAGGGCCGAGGCCGCCCTGCAGAAGGTCTTCGCGCAGGGCAGCCCGGCCACCGAGACGTTCGAGGCGGGAGCGGCGGGAGGCGGCGGCGCGCCCGTCCCGCGGACCT
>Ga0210385_10001463_pt1 | contig 14688 bp, 11 predicted proteins | sample IncBWH26OmetaG_FD_160107 | JGI IMG/M metagenome (GOLD analysis project Ga0210385, IMG submission 160107) | Forest soil microbial communities from Barre Woods Harvard Forest LTER site, Petersham, Massachusetts, United States - Inc-BW-H-26-O ...
GCCGAACAAAGGGCAATGGCAATTCGGAAGGCTTGACCGCTATGTGGCCCTGGCGCAACAGAACCACACCGCTCTCCTTCTGGCCCTGGGAGGTTGCCCGTCTTGGGCCTCTTCACGTCCCCAGCTCCCTTCCGACTATTCACCAGGATTTACTACGCCGCCGGCAAATATCGAGGACTGGCGTGACTTCGTTCGCACTGTTGCGACGCGCTACAAAGGCCGCATTGAGGCCTATGAAATATGGAACGAGCCCAACCTGACCGGCTTTTGGAGTGGCACGACGGATCAGATGCTGATTTTGGACAAGGAAGCATTCCAAATCATCCACACTGTGGATCCAAACGCTGTCGTGGTTTCTCCTTCCGCTACCGCCGCCTACGGAATCCCTTGGCTTGCGGAATTTCTAAGAAAAGGTGGCGGCCAATACGTGGACGTCATTGGCTTTCACTTCTACGTAGATCCACACACGCTATCGCCCGAAGACATGTTGCCGGTCATTCAACGCGTTCGGCAGCTGCTGGCCGACAACGGTTTGGCTGACAAGCCTCTGTGGAACACTGAAACCGGCTGGCTTCCGCCGGCGAAATTTGACTCCGATGAAATTGCCGCTGCTTTTCTTGCCAGGGCTTACATCCTTTCCTGGGCGGCTGGTGTCCAGCGGTTTTACTGGTACGCGTGGGATAACCGTTTGATGGCCATTGTCACCTACAAGGAAGATGAACGTACGGTTACGCCGGCAGGGTCCGCGTACAAAATCATGGAACAGTGGCTTGTTGGAGCAAGAATGGACAGTTGCGTGGAAAGTGCGGACCACACTTGGGCGTGCCAGTTAACCCGCTCCGGGAAGAGAGAGTGGATTGTCTGGAATCCACTGGGAAGCCACAAGTTTGATGTGCCTGAAGCTTGGCATGTCAAGACCGTTACGCCGCTTCTCGAAAATCAGAGTTCCTTGAAGGGGTCGAGCATCGAGATAGGTCCCATTCCGAAGCGCTTAACGGGACGTTCGTAGATTCAAGCTAAGCTTAGGACGCCGAAAGAAAGGATTGCCGGGAACGTTCCCATGAGCATAGAGAGCCGGAAAGTTAAACTCGCGCTGCTGACGAACATGATTGCGCCATATCGGATTCCCATTTACTCCATTTTGGCGGATCAGTTCGACCTGCTGGTGTTGCACGGGGGCGAAGAGGCAAATCGTGGTTCGTGGAGCGGGCTGGAGAACACCTTGCCCAACGCGAAGGTGGTGCGCGCGTGGGGCTGGCAGATTCGGTATACGAAGAAAGTCAACGGCCAAGTCTTCGACGACAAATTCCTTCACATCACTCCGGGATTTCTCTGGCATCTTCTCCGTTTTCGGCCCGCTGCCATCATTAGCGGTGAAATGGGTTTTCGCTCCTTGATCGCTTTGGTCTATGGAACTGTTTTCCGCAAGCCGGTCTGGATCTGGTGGGGAGGCACGCTGCACAGCGAGCGCAGCATCAGCGGCTTCGGAAAGGTGCTGCGAACAGCATTTGCTTGGTGGGCCGATCACTGGATTACCTATGGCCAGACCTCCACGGAGTATTTGCTTTCTTTGGGCGTGAAGCGGGAACGGATTCTGCAATCGCAAAACGCCGTTGACGAAGAGCGTTTCAAAGCAAGCGCCAAACCTGCTTGGATGATTGAGCCCCGACCAGTGGTGCTCCACGTTGGCCAGTTCATCGGACGAAAAGGCATCGGCTCGCTTCTGAATGCGGCTGCAAGCTTGCAGCAACAAGGCTTTGAGTTCTCCCTGCTGCTGGTGGGTGGCGGACCGGACAAACAGGCCCTCGAACGCCGCGCGCAAGCGATCGATTTAAGAAACGTTCATTTTCAGCCTGCGCAGCCCCCAGACAAAATGCCGTCCGTCTACCGCAGCGCCGACCTTGTCGTTTTCCCCACGATGGAAGACGTTTGGGGCCTGGTCGCCAACGAAGCCATCCTTTCTGGCATTCCGGTGCTTTGCTCGAAATATGCAGGATGCGCACCCGAACTGTTCGCGCCAGAAAACATTTTTTCGCCGGAGGATTCGGCCGAGTTTTCCCAGAAGTTAGGCGCGGCCATTTCTGGCCGGATGCCGAAAGCGAATCTTTGTCGCCTCAAGAGCACCCGGCAACTCGGTTCCGAACTCATCCAGGAGTTGAACAGATTTGTACCGCGAGACGCGGACAAAGGCGAAGCTCAAACCGAGTCGATTACGGGCTGATTCGATTCTCCTAAGCAAATCCATGCATTCCGCTACCAGGGAAGCTTGGCAGACAGCGGAACACCTGCAATGAAAATCATAATGGTTCACAACAGCTACCGGGAGGCAGGCGGCGAAGACGTCGTTTTCGAAAGCGAACAGCGCCTGCTCGAACGGGCCGGTCATCGAGTGATCCCCTACGTGCGCAGCAATCGGGAGCTGGATAGCGCTAGCTTCTTGGACCGGATCGCCATTGTTCCCCGAATGCTTTGGTCTTCGAAAACACGCAGCGAATTTGCTGCGGTTCTTGACGCAGAGAACCCCGACCTCGTTCATGTCCACAACACATTTATGGTGATCTCTCCTTCTATTTATTCGGCATGCTCGGAACGGAGCATTCCCGTTGTGCAGACGCTCCACAACCTGCGGCTGCTCTGTCCGGCGGGGAACTTTTTTCGCGACGGCATCATCTGCAAGGAGTGCGTGGACCAGAGCTTGCTGCGCAGCGTGCGCCACGGCTGTTACCGGAATTCACGCGCAGCCACGGCGAGTGTCGCGTTGATGGTGGCCTTTCACCGTACCTTGGATACTTGGCGGAAATCGATTACCCGCTTCATTACCTTGACGGAGTTTGCGAAAAAGGAATTTGTGGCTGCTGGATTTCCGTCCGACAAATTCGTGGTCAAACCAAACTTTGCAGATCCTGATCCGAGCCAACGAATCGCCGCGGGCAAATACGCCCTATTCGTCGGACGGCTCATGGAAAACAAAGGCGTGCGGATCTTGCTGGATGCCTGGAAAAGGATCCCCACGCAATATCCCCTCGAAATCGTAGGCGATGGCCCGGAACGCTACGCCCTCGAAACCGAAGCTCGTGAATCGCAACTCTCTGGAATCACATTTCGGGGGCAATTATCCCGTGAGGCGGTGATCGAAACGATCAAAGGAGCGCGCTACATCATCGTTCCCAGCACGTTGTTGGAAGGCTTTCCGATGTGCATTGTAGAATCCTTCGCCTGCGGGACTCCGGTTCTGTGCTCGAGGCTGGGAAGTTTGGCGGAAATTGTCGAGGATCACATAACGGGGCTCCACTTCAATCCCGGTGATGCGAAAGATCTGGCCAGCAAGGTGGAATGGGCTTGGAATCATCCCCGGGAACTCGCCCAAATGGGCCGCGCGGCCCGCGTCAAATATGAAACGGATTACACGGCCGAGAAGAACTATTCTCTGCTGATGGGCATTTACCAACAAGCGCTGGCTGCATGCGCTTCGCCAGATCTAGCCACAACGAAAAGGCCAAGCGATGTCCAGCTCGAATCGAACTAACGGTTTTGCCTGAGGAACGCGACACACTGTCGAATTCCATTCGTTTCATGATGATGCACGGAACAAACTGCGGCCCAGGAGAGAAGTGAATGTGCGGAATTTGCGGCAAACTTGAGTTTGACCCAGAGGCCAAGGTTAAGACGCATCTGCTGAAACGCATGGCAGACGCGATCGCCCACCGGGGTCCGGACGATGAAGGCTATTACCAGGAAGGCCAGGTCGGTCTGGGTTTCCGGCGCCTTTCGATCATCGACTTAAGCGGCGGACATCAGCCCCTAGCGAATGAAAACGGTTCAATCTGGATCGTATTCAATGGCGAGATCTATAACTACCGGGAACTCGGCGACTTGCTTGTCTCCAAGGGGCACATCTTCAAGACCAAGTCGGACACCGAGGTAATCGTTCATCTGTACGAGGAATATGGCCGCGATTGCGTCCAGTATTTGCGCGGCATGTTCGCCTTTGCTATCTGGGATTCCGTTAAGAAGACACTGTTCCTTGCAAGGGACAGGGTGGGGATTAAGCCGCTCTACTATTATCTCGACGAGAACTTCATCTCCTTTGGTTCGGAGATGAAGGCGATTCTGGCCGATCCGGCCGTACGCCGCGAAATCGATCCTGCCATGATCGACCGGTTCCTAACGTATTATTATCTCCCTGGCCCCACAACACTCCTCCGCAATTTCAACAAACTTGAACCGGGGCACTGGCTCGCCGTTCAAGGCGGAAAGATCCAGGTCGAGAGCTACTGGGATCTCGATTTTCAGCAGGCCGATGATCGCGAATACACGGAGGACCTTGAGCGGCAAGTAGTAACCCTATTGGACCACACAGTCCAGCTCCACATGATCAGCGACGTTCCGGTGGGTTTCCTTTTGAGCGGCGGCGTGGATTCCACCGCGATGCTGAGCCTTGCATCCAAGAAAACAGACAAGCCCATCAGCTCGTATACCATCGGATTTTCGCACCCAGGTGTTGTGGATGAGCGCCCGTTTGCACGACTGGCTGCGGAACGGTTTGGCTCTGAACACCACGAAATTTCCATAACGGCCAGGGAGTTCGCGTCGTTCCTTCCAGAGTACGTGTGGTACATGGAGGAGCCTGTCTGTGAACCCGCCAGTGTCGCGCTCTACTATATATCGAAGCTGGCTAGACAATACGTGAAGGTTCTCATCTCCGGCGAAGGGGGAGATGAAGCGTTTGGCGGGTACCACAACTACATGTATCTGTCTTGGCTTGAAAGAATAAAGAAGGCGCTTGGGCCACTTCGAAGCGTGGCCAGCTATGGAATGCAGCTGGTAGGAGACATTTCGGATTCGCGCGTGCTCAAGAAATACGCGCCATTAATGAATGCCAGCCTCGATGAGCACTACCTCAGTCGCATCTCTTCCCCGTTTCTATATTTCAACACCATTCCTTCTGCTATTTACACGGCGGAAATGTCCCGGCGTGTCGATAAATTCCAATCGGCTGAGGTCACGCGTCGTCTGTTCTCCATGAGATCGGGCGACGGGCCGCTGGAAAAAATGCTCTACGTGGACACCAAAACGTGGTTGCCAGACGATTTGTTGATCAAGGCAGACCGGATGACCATGGCCAACTCGATCGAGCTGCGCGTGCCGTTCCTCGATCATCATGTCTTGGAATTTGCCGCTCGCTTACCCGGGAATCAAAAGGTGCGCGGATGGCAGATGAAATATTTGCTGAAAAAGGCTCTGGCAAAGCACGTCCCGAAAGAAATCATACACCGGCGCAAGGTCGGCTTTCCGACTCCGTCCGTCAGTTGGCTCGCGCACGACCTCAAGGACGTCGTCAGCGATATTTTGCTGGATTCGAAGTCCATCTCGCGCGGCTACTTCAAGAGAAAAGCTGTGGAGGAACTCATAGAACGTAACTCCCAGTCAAGTCGCTACACCGCCGAGATATTTTCGCTGGTCGTCCTTGAGCTCTGGCATCGCACTTTCAGCGATCAACAGGAACCGCAACTGAGCCCGATGCCGGGTAATAGTCGAAGTCTGGTCCCAGTGGCTGTTTGATCATTCTGATAATCGCCGCACCCTGGGCACGTATGCATTTCTAATCCCGAGCGCCAGCTGGGGAAAGAACCAATGAAGGACCTGATTCGCCCGAGTTTCGAGCAATATTCTGATGGGAAAAGTCTGTACGGAGATGATTTCTCGTCCGATCAAATCCAGGCATGGTTCCGTGATGAGGCGGTGGCATATTACAGGCTGCCCGAGGACCGCGAACCGGGATTGTATGCCTACCACGCTCGAAACTGGAGACACGGTTTCCGTCATCTTCCATCACAGCCGTTCGAGCACGTCCTCTGTCTCGGCGGCGCCTATGGAGATGAGCTACAACCCATCCTTGGTCGCGCAAAGAGGGTGACGATTCTCGAGCCAGCGGGCGAATTCCGAAACCCGAAGTTTGAATACGTTAAACCCGATGCCAGTGGGCGAATGCCCTTTGCCGACAACACGTTTGATCTCACCACCTGTTTCGGAGTTTTGCATCACATTCCGAACGTCTCCGCGGTGGTTCGTGAGATGACCAGGTGCGCCAAGCCGGGAGGGTGGCAATTGATTTGCGAGCCGAGTCATTCCATGGGAAATTGGGACAGGCCTCGCCGCTTGCTTACTCGTCACGAGCGTGGGATTCCCCCCGCAATCTTTCGCCACATCGTTGCCGACGCTGGATTGCAGATCGTGCGCCAACGGCGCTGCATGTTTTCACTTACTTCTCGCCTTGAACTCTTACTGCCAAAGAGGCAGTTTGCCTTCAACAAAAAGTGGATCACGGCTTTTGATGACTATCTCAGCAATCTCCCGATCTGGGCCCAAAACTATCACGCGACCAATCTTGTTCAGAAGCTCCGGCCTTTGGCCCTGTTCCTGGTGCTCCAGAAACGCGCCTGAGTTAGGCGCTTGCCCTTTGGGCCAGTTGGGACCTGACCGAGCGAATAGTCAATAATCGGGAGCAGGGACGTGGGGAGCGATTCAGAGTGGATCGCCTATTCTCAAGTGGTATGGACCAAGGCGGAAACTCACCGTTGATTTCGTTGCCCACTGGAGCGAACTACGGTTGTTCTGGAAGCGCCTCTACGGCGGTTAACGGCTTCAACGGCAACCATTGGTACGCAGTTTGGCAACGCATGCTCGTTCACCCTGACCGTTGGTTCTGGCACAGCAGGCCTCCTGGAGCATAACTTTTCCAATTGGTAGCCCAAATACTTGGAGTTGTACAACGGTATCCAACAACACCCGTGGTGCATTTCTCGGACAAAACGGTGCTTCGGCAACGCAGATACAGATTACAAATGACGGTTATCTTCGCCTTCCTTCAACCGCCAAATGAGATAAGGATTGACGGTGGGTAACGCATCAGCCGGTTGGATCCCGCAACTCGACGGTCTGCGCGGCCTCAGCATTTTAATGGTATTGACGGCGCACGTGTACGCACCGGGTTGGCATGAATTGCAAGGCGGCTACGGTGTGACCGTTTTTTTCGTTCTTAGCGGTTTTCTGATCACACGGCTGCTGGTTCGAGAAGAACACGACAGCGGCGGAATTAGTCTGGCGGCATTCTATGTTCGTCGAGTGTTCAGGCTGTTTCCGCTCTACTATTTGATTTTAGCCGTTTATTGCGTGCTGATCCTAGTCTTGGGCCTCCGGCCAGACGGACGTTCTGGTTTTGTCGCCGCTTTGCCGTGGTATCTGACCTACATGCAAGAGATGCCGTATGTTTGGGCTGGCTCGCACGAGGGGGCTTCGATTGCCATGCCCTTCTACCAAAGCTGGTCACTGGGAATTGAGGAAAAATTCTATTTGGTCTGGCCGTTTCTCGCGTTTCGACTCGTAGCGAAGCAGAATGCACGAATCGCCTTGGCTGTCGGAGCAGTTCTGTTCTTTTCTGCTGCTCGGTTTTATTCTCTGGGTCGATACATCTATCCGTACGCAGCCATTTCCTGGGGTTGCCTCTTTGCATTGCTGTATGAAGCGCCTGGCATTCGAAAGACCCTCGATAAGTTGGTCTCGGGCTGGCGTGCTCCCTTCGTGCTCCTCAGTTGGCCGGTTCTGCATGTTCTGGTTGCCGGGACCACCTTCCCCAACGGCCTCCGCTTGTTTGCGGAGCTTGCCTATCCCCTATCCATCGCCTTCGTGATCCTTGCCAGCCTAAACGTAACCTGGTTGGCGACTGGCCTCTCGATCACCCCGCTGGTCGTTCTTGGAAGGTATTCTTACTGCATTTATTTGATCCATTTGCTGATCCGGCAGGCTGTGGAGCGAGTTCTGCACAAACTCGGGATTGAAGCCGGGAACGGCCTTCTGGTGTTTTTGCTGATGCTCCTGCTTTCGACAGCCGCTGCTAGCATTCTGTATTACGCAATTGAGTCGAGGTTTAGGGAAATCGGGCGGAGGTTATCTCGCTCGTGGAGCCACAGTGCGGCCAGGGCTTGTTCCACCCATACCGACAGCGTCTCCTCAGCCGTCCGCAGCGGAACAACTGGCTGACCTGTGTAGAATTCCACTCTCCGCGATAGGAAAGTTGCGCAACTGTGGCACACGGACTTCAATCCCTCGTCCACAATTCGTCAGCGAACCATGCCGAAGAGGCCTTCCGGGAATTGGAGGGCAAGAAGTTCCGATTCCGCGTTGCCAGGACGGTGCGCACCGTCTGGGGCGCGCGGTCGTTTCTGTTTCGCCTTTTGGGCATTTGGGCTTGGCCTCGGTATTTTGATTGCTTTTCTCATTTGTGCTCGCTACACCTCCACCACTCGTCTCCTCCGGACAATTAAAACGGTTCTTCTCGCGCGGCCGTTGCCGTGTTTGGGGAATGTTCAATACCTAGCGGTGTTTGTTTTCGACTTTGCGTGGCGATCCCCAAAAACTCTCCCCAGGAAAGATGAATGGGTGTTGAGGTTCGAGAGAAACGGTTCGGAGACTTGATTCGAGCCGGTGCGAAAGTTATGCCGTCCACGTATGGGGAGATCGTCGTCGGCCACGAAAGCAAACATGGAAGAAAGCCCGCACATTATTGAGCTTTACGACCATCTGCGTCCGTCCCTCCAGGCCTATTTGAGCTCGCGGGGGCTGAGTAAGGAGCATTCTGAAGACGTAATTCAAGAGGCGTTTCTTCGTTTGGTGCGCCATAACGTGGAGCAGGGGTCGGGCGAAAACCCGCGGGCCTGGGTGTTTCGTGTGGCCCACAATCTATCCGTGGACTACCACCGGTTCGAGAGACGGCGGTCGCGTGGGAACGAGACAGAAGCCCGCCCGCTGCTGCGCGAGCAAGTGGACCCAGCGCCAGATCCTGAAGAAAAGATCATCCTCGGCGAACGCACGCGGCAGTTTCGGAAAGCTGTTGCACAACTCACCCCCAAGCAGCGGCATTGTCTTTTGCTCAGAGCGAAAGGAATGTGCTATCGGGAGATTGCCCACGAACTGGGAGTGAGTGTGCAAAGGGTTGGCGAACTGATGCAACGTGCGATTTCGCTGATTGAGACCGGGGTCGTGCGGCGATGACCGCTGGCCGGTTGGCGTGTCAGGGCAACGGTGCCCCAAGACTTTCATAAGCACTTGCTCGAATCTGAGATGAACTGACCCACGATCGCCCGTTCCTCGACGGTCGGACGCGACTGGGTGCTGAGACATTTCTGCATTTCGCGCGCTTCTCCGGCGCTAGACGGTCCAGAACTCGGTGCTATGGTCATCTGTTCACGGAACAATAGACACGGCGGCAGGGTGAAGGTAGGGATTTCAGATTTACGTCTGGTTTACGGTTCGATGAAGGCATAAACGCTGGATAGCGTATACTCTCTCGCGATTTAGTGTGTCTTGGCTTCTCCCGCGTCCTACGAATTCATTCACATTGAGGCTTGCGAGTATGGCTTCTGAGGGTCTTTCAAACCTGATTGCTGTGTCCTTGCGAGAGCGACTGTTCGCGCTTGTTCGTCCGGTTGAATCCGCCGATCCCCGGCACCCGCGGAAAAAACCGGCATCGCTGGTTTATGGCGTTGACGACGATCCTCCGCTGTTCGTACGGTTGGGCGTTTCAATGCAGCATGTTTTCCTGATGTTCACCAGCTGGCTCTACGTCCTGGTGATCGTCAGTTCCGTCGGAGGCACCGAGAACCAGGCGGCGAATATGATCCGCATGTCGATGATCGCGGCCGGCGTTGCGACCATACTTCAGGCGACACGCGGGGTCCTAGGTAGCGGCTACTTATGCCCTCTCTCGACGAGCCTCACCTACTTGCCATGCTCGATTCTGGCGGTGAGGACCGGCGGATTCTCATTGCTATTCGGGATGGTAGCCTTCTCGGGAGCAGTGACCGGCGTGTTATCGCGAATGACTCGACGCTTGCGCGCTTTGTTTCCTCCAGAAGTGACCGGACTGATGGTGTCGATGACTGGGCTGCAACTCGTCGCGCTCGGATGTCCCCGCTTCGTGGGGTATGTTGGTCCGGGCTCGATCCCGCATCTCAGCGCGGTCGCCATTGGTGGGGCCACACTCGTCACGATGGCCTGCGCGACAGTTTGGGCCAAAGGGAAACTGCACCTGCTATCCCTGCTGGCCGGGTTGGCTGTGGGTTACGGTCTTTCGTTGGCTTTGGGCGATCTCCCCTGGAATCAATTCGTTCACGAGCTGAGTGAACCGTGGGTTAGCTTTCCCCATCGCGTGGCTGGCATTTCCTTTCGCGTTTCGATGATGGCACCCTTTTTAATCGCGTGCTTAACCGCGAATCTGAAAACGGTAGGTGATTTGACCCTCTGTCAGAAAATCAACGATGCGGAGTGGAAGCGCACGGACATGAAATCCATCAGCGGAGGAATTTTGGCGAATGGACTTGGCTCTTTGTTTTCCGGATTGTCGGGCGGCGTGGCTCAGAATACGGTTTCCAGCAGCGTCGGCTTGTCGCTAGCAACGGGCGTCACGAGTAGATCCATCGCGTTGCCTACCGGATTGATGGTCATCGCGCTTGCGTTCATTCCGAAGTTGGCGGCTGTGATGGTGGCGATGCCGGCGCCGGTTGTGGGAGCCATGCTGATTTATTCCGCTTGCTTCATCGTGATCGGAGGTTTGCAACTGTTGACGTCCCGCATGCTGGATGCGCGACGTATTTTCGCGGTCGGAATTGCGTTCATTTTCGGGCTCAGCGTTGATATGACTCCCGATTTATACAGCCACGTTCCTGACGTTCTGCGGCCGGTATTCAGCTCGTCCTCGGCGTTTGCGACTGTTCTCGTGATTTCTCTGGGATTTCTTTTCCGGTTGGGAATCGCTAAGCGGGTCAGCTTCCAGCTTCAACCCGGTCCCGGGGCGTTTGATGCGATTCATCACATTCTCGAGGAACAGGGCGCGACATGGGGTATGCGTCACGAGGTGGCGATTCGTGCCGAGCATGCCATCAACGAAGCTGTGATGAGCGCGTCCGCGCTAAACACGGAATTGAAATGCCTCGAGGTTTCCCTAGCTTTCGACGAGTTGAAGTTGGATGCCGAGATCGAGTACGAAGGCGCGCCACTTGAAATTGCCAAGTCTGCTCCGTCGTTCGAAGAACTGGGAACCGAGCAGGGAGTTGCGGCTCTCTCGACCTTTATGATTCGCCAATACGCCGATCGAGTCACAGTGAAACATCGGAAAGGCGTCTGTTCTGTACTGATCCACCTGGAACATTAACTTGTTCATGCTGCGGGCGGCGGATTTTATGCCGCAAGGAGCTTGCACTACATTTTGAATGGACGAAGAATCTGCGAAGATTGATTCCTCGTCTCAATAAGTTATTGAGGATTAGAATTGCACAGTGCCGCGGCGATAAAACCATGGGAGTCGGTTTGGCGTTTCTTGCGTCTAGACGGTGTACACCGCCAGGCAGTAACAACAAATTCGGAGCACTGCTCCTAGGAGAGACAATGAAGAAGAATCAGAAGGGCTTTTCACTCATCGAGTTACTGATCGTGGTGGCGATCATTTTGATCATCGCGGCCATTGCAATTCCCAACTTGCTTCGCGCCAAGATCGCGGCCAACGAAGCGTCGGCCGTCGGCTCGACTCGGACCATCATTACCGCGGAAATCAGCTACGCGAACAGCTTCCAGACCGGCCCGGCTCCTGCGCTTGCGAACCTCGAGACCCCGGCGGCCGGCTGCCCGGCGGCTGGTGCGACGGCTGCTGCGGCTTGCTTGATTGACGCCAGTCTCGGCGGTGGTTCCAAGAGCGGCTACACGTTTGTTTCAACTCCGAACGGCGGTGCGGGCACGACGGTTTCTCCGTTCACGGGCTTCGAAGAGAATGCGACCCCGATTACGGTTGGTACGACCGGTCAGCGTGCGTTCTGCGCGGACATGAGCGGTGTACTCAAATACAACACAACGGGTGCTGTGATCGGTACGGCTGCTGGAACCTGCCAAGGCCTTGGCGCAGCGGCGGTTCTCCAGTAGCACATGTGAACGGTTGTTGAATAAGGGGAAGAGGCGCCGCTTCTTCCCCTTTTTTTGTGTTCAGCAGCTCGTGCAGCTTTTTAATCTCTTCGTCACACAGCAATCATATAGCTCAGGTATGGTTGGAAGAGATATATCTTCGCAATCCTCTCGCCTAGCAACGCCCCCTGGCCCGTTCGAACCCCTTGGACGGGCCATTGTTTCTTGGCACGTTAGGGTCACGCGCTCAGTGCCTCGGCGAACCAGCCAAGGCTGAAAAGCTTTGGCGATTTGCATAGTCAGCGGCGAACCTACACGTCTCTTGATGAATGTACTTCTAAGGTTTGATGGCCCCTAGGTCGGTTTCGGGGACGAGGTCTAGGGCACTTTCTTTAACCAGATTGGCGTTGGCCTTGATCGACCCCGCGGGTCCATTAAACATGAAAGTGGCCGAACCAATGTCCTCAACAGGTATGCTCACATCCTTGCCCAAGCCGACCAGCTTGCAAATGCTCTGCCCGGGCGGAATGATGAAGCGGGACGACGCGGCCTTGATGCGAATTCCAGAGGGCGGCGAGACGATCAGGATCCCCTCGATGTCATGATCGCTGGTGTTCACAAAGCAATAGGATGCCTCGGGAGCCTGAATCTGCTGGGTAGACTCAACCGCGAAAATCTTGAAATCACTGTAGGTGTGGCGGCGATACAAGCGGCGCGCGCCGCGCTCCCAGTAAAGCTCCGCAAACAGGGGTAGCCAGAGCTCCTGCCTGTGCGTTCGGAACTTCACCGGCCCGTAATCGATGGCAATGCGCTCCTCGGTGAGGGCAATCTCGGTAACCGGATCCATCAACTCCGATTCAAAGTGCCGCATTTGATAGGTAGCGGCGTCGATCCACACGCGTCCCTTTAGCGCGATGGGGTAATGTTTGTCGTCAATCAGGTAGGATCGCAGCCGGTTGGGCCGGTCGGGCCGTTGGGCGAAGTGAACCTGCCAGGCCGGGTGGCCATCCCATCGGCCGAGTCCTTCGCAAACCAGGCTGAATTCGGAAACCATCGCCGGGTGGAAGGCGAGCGCCATGGTCGGCAAGCCTGTCGTGGCGAACTTGCCCGGAAACTGCTTTGGGTCAAGGCTACCGTTCCGATATTCCTCCAAATCGGCTACTTGGCCTTCGGAAACTGTGACCGTTACCATGTAATCGAAAGTGCGAACTTCGGGCTTCTCGCGCAAGCCTTTGGCATCCACGGGGAAGTTCTCCATAAGTTCGGTGGCGTCGAACTTCTGCAGGTTATCGACAAGCTCTTCCATCCGCCGGCCCACACCGCTGACCACCTGCGGGAGAGGGCACTCCACACCCTTCTCAACGTTCGGCACAACGTCATCGATGCCCGGTGGAACCCAAGACATGGGATTTGCCGCTGCGTCCGGTGCAACGGCAGGCACGGAAGATTCAACTGCGGTTGGCGGCCAGGCCTTTGGCTTCATGATCAGATAGAGCGTTTGGGCGCGATGGCCGGTTTCGATCTGGGTTTCTTGTCGGACTGCCAGGAAGCCGGGCGCACTTGCCTCGACCGTATAGGTTCCCGGCGGGAAATCGGTGAAAATCGTCTCGCCGTCCGATCCCGAGGGTACGCCGGCGGCCTCCTCGCCCTCGCGTGATATCACGCGAACATTCGCCACGCCGACAAAGGCGGATTCATCTTGCGTCCGCAGGGACACGGTTAAGGCAGCAGATCCCGCCTGCGCGGTGGAGCCTGTCCGCGCGTTGTCTTTGGGGTTCTGAGGAGCAGCCGCAACACCCACCGAAGACAGCAAGAGCAGCAACACGGAAAAACGGAGAAGGGCCGGGGCCCCGCGCATGGTAATCTCCCACGGCGACGTCCAAAATTCTGTCGGGTAGCGCGAGCAAACTGCGCTTCGCCACAACCATAGCGCTGATCCCACAAGGACGCAAGGTGACGGCCGCCTGCCCGAAGCGAAGCCGATCTTTTCTCAGGGACCTTTCTTGCCACCCGATTCCGCACTCAACAGTCAAAGGGTATCGGGCGAGACAGCGATGAATCCCCGTCCGAAGCGATGGTTATCGCTTGCCGACGTGATGCTCCTGCCCGCGTTCATACTGTGGTTTATCTGGCGGCTGCAATTCACCGCGCGAGGAACCTGGGTGATATTCGTCGTGTGGCTGGTTGCGAGTTTTCTGCTGCATCGCGACACGGCCAAGACTCTTGGGTGGCACCCAGACAACATTTGGCCGGCGACGAAGCAGGCTCTGGCCGTGTTCGCTCTAATGGCGGCGGGTCTTGTAATCATGGGCTTTTTGCTGGGCGCTTCGCGGCATCTCGGGCCGATTTCGATTTCGTCGCTGGGGGGATACTTCGCATTTTGTGTGCTTCAGCAGGTGGCGCTCAATTCGCTGCTGCACAACCGGATGCTGTCGCTCCTGCAGAATGAATGGGTGGCTGCGACATTGACCGGGGCGATCTTTGCAGCCTGTCATTGGCCGAATCCGGTGCTAGTCCCACTGACCTTTGTCGGTGGGGTAGCAATGGCTTGGATGTTTGGGCGCGTGCGAAACATTATTCCACTTGCGATTGGGCAAGCCCTGTTGGGGGTACTCGTGGGATGGGCGTTCCCAATCGCCTGGCACCACCACATGCGTGTCGGGCCGGGGTATTACACCTGGCGGCCAGCTGCGAAACGCTAGCGTGTAGCCTTCGGTTTGTGCCTTTTAGGGGGCCTGC
>Ga0210385_10001465_pt1 | contig 14679 bp, 13 predicted proteins | sample IncBWH26OmetaG_FD_160107 | JGI IMG/M metagenome (GOLD analysis project Ga0210385, IMG submission 160107) | Forest soil microbial communities from Barre Woods Harvard Forest LTER site, Petersham, Massachusetts, United States - Inc-BW-H-26-O ...
ACAGCAGGCGCGGTGGCGACGCAGAGAATCGCTGTGACAAGCCTCAGATTGGCCATTGTTAAAGAATAGCGCGGACTGTGCAGAACTTGCCCTCCCTCACCGCACCCTATAATCATGACAATGCCCGTGAGTCCAGCGGCCATAAAGCGCCTCGGAGCGATCCCGAATCTCAACGTTCGCCCGAGCGAGCCGCTCGCTCCGCATACGCGTTTTCAGATTGGCGGCCCGGCTGCACTGTTTTGCGATACGGCGGATCCCAACGCGCTCATACAAGCGCTCGCCGCTACGGACGTGCGGCTTGGCATTCCGCGCATGATCATCGGCGGCGGCACCAACCTGGTCGTCTCCGACACCGGTTTTGATGGAATCGTATTGCGCTATGTCGGCTCGCGCATCCGCCAAAACGGCCTCACGCTGCACGTCGATTCGGGCGCCGTCTTGCAGGACGTCGTCGACACTGCGAATGCTCTAGGGCTCATGGGTCTGCAGACCATGACCGGCATACCGGGCTACCTTGGCGGCGCGATTTATGGCAATGCCGGAGCCTACGGGCATTCCATTCAAGAAATCGTTGAATCGGTAGAAGCCTACGACGATGGCTGCGTTGTCACGATCATGAATCGCGAATGCAACTTCCGGTATCGCGAGAGCACTTTCAAGGATTTCAAGGACCTGATCATCATTTCGGCAACCCTTCGTTTCGAAGCGGGTGACCCGGTCGAGCTGAAGAAAATATCCGCCGGGATTCGCGCCATCCGCGACGCTAAATATCCGCCCACGATGAGGTGTGCAGGCAGCATCTTCAAAAACCTTTTCTTCGCGGACCTGCCTGCACGTGTGCAGAGCGAGATTCCGGCGAGTGTCGTTCGCGAGGGCAAGGTGCCTTCGGCATGGTTTCTGGAGCAAACCGGAGTGAAAGGCCTGCGGCGCGGCGATATTCAAGTCGCCTCGTACCACGCCAACCTGATCTACAATGACGGCGCCGGAACGGCCTTAGATCTGGTCGCCGTGATCCAAGACTTGAAGAACCGTGTGCGCGCCCGCTTCCATATCGAGCTCGAAGAAGAAGTGCAATACCTGGGTTTCGAATGCGTGGATGCTTTGGCGGCGGAGCGCACAGGGCGTTTGGTGCCCGTCGTGCGCGACTATTAAATACACAGGGCGTTTGGTGCCCGTCGTGCGCGACTATTAAATACACAGGGCGTTTGGTGGCCGTCGTGCGCGACTATTAAATACATAGGGCGCACGGTGGCCGTCGTGCGCGACTATTAAAATACAAAGTTCGTGTGATCAATCCCGCTTCGCTCCTCCTCGCGTTCCTGGTCTCTGTCACTTCTGCGTTTGCCCAACACTCAATCACGCTGATCCTGATTCATGGAAAAATCTGGACCGTCAACCCGCGGCAGAAGGAAGCCGAAGCTGTTGCGATCAGCGGCAACCATATCGAAGCCGTCGGCACCACATCGGAAATTCTGGATCTCAAACAAGCCGGCACGCCCGTCGTCGATTTGAATGGCAAGCGGGTGCTGCCCGGCTTCGACGATGCTCATGTTCACTTCTATTCGGGCGGAGCGGATCTCGCCGGCCCGCAATTGCGCTACTCGAAAAGCGAGCAGGAATTTCGCGACACTCTAGGCGCCTTCGCTCACCAACTTCCACGAGGCGAATGGATCACTGGAGGCGAGTGGGACCACGAGAACTGGTCTCCGGCGCGGGTGCCGACGCGCCAATTGATCGACCCGGTCACCAAGGAATGGCCCGTATTCGTAAGCCGCCTCGACGGGCACATGTCGCTGGCGAATTCGCTCGCGCTGAAGCTTGCGGGCGTGGACAGGAACACCCCCGACGTGCCGGGCGGCGTGATCGTGCGTGACCAGAACGGCGAGCCCACTGGCATCTTGAAGGACGCGGCACAGGGCTTGGTCGAAAGAGTGATTCCAGCTCCGAACCAGAAACAGATCAGAGTCGCTATCAAAGCAGCGCAAGACTACGCTAATCGCGTGGGCGTGACCAGCGTGCAGGACATGTCGGCCTCCCCGGATGTGTTGCGCGCGTACCAAACGATGCTGCACGATGGCGAGTTGCACGTGCGCATCTCGGGGCACCAGCCGCTGACTTCTTGGCAGCACCTTGCGGATGTCGGCATTCTCTCAGATTTCGGAAGCGAGTATCTGCACATCGGAGGTGTGAAGGGCTTCGCGGATGGCTCGCTTGGCTCTACGACAGCTCTACTTTTCCAGCCCTACCTGGATTCCCCCAACACCAGCGGCATCCCGAGCGCCGAGCTGGTCAATCCGCAGAAGATGGCGAGTAATATTGAAGGTGCGGACGCAGCCGGCCTGCAGATAGCCATTCACGCCATTGGCGACAAAGCCAATAACACTATTCTTGGAATGTACGAAGCAGTCGCGCGCAAACACGGCCCGCGCGACCGCCGCTGGCGCATAGAACACGCGCAGCATCTTCTGCCCGACGATATCCAGCGCTTTGCACGCTTGCATGTAATCGCGTCCATGCAACCGTACCATTGCATTGACGACGGGCGCTGGGCCGAAAAACGAATCGGACCCGAGCGTGCCAAAACTACCTACGCTTTCCGTTCGCTCCTCGATTCGGGCGCCATGCTGGCGTTCGGATCGGACTGGGATGTCGCGCCCATGAGCCCTCTTAAAGGAATTTACGCCGCGGTCACCAGGCGTACGCTGGACGGAAAGCACCCCGGCGGATGGGTGCCAGAGCAAAAAATCACTGTCGAAGAGGCCGTACAGGCCTACACGATGGGCTCTGCTTACGCGAGCTTTGAAGACAAGATCAAGGGCTCTATTGAGCCGGGTAAATTGGCGGATTTGATTGTACTCTCAGAAGACATATTTTCGATCGATCCAGTACAGATTGCAGATGCGAAGGTAGAAATGATGGTCTTTGATGGCCACATCTTATTCGACGGCCCGCCGCCGTTGCATAAAGACCCCAGCGGATTACTACTGCGGTAGTTAGTAACTCCCCGCGTCTTCGAACGGACTGAGCCGAATCCCTTGTGCTGCGATCAGCTCGCGAATGCGCGGCGAGGTAAGTGCTTCCAGCTCCCGCACGCGCGATTCCTTCAACCGCGTTTGAGCCTGCGCCAGCTCGGTGCCGAGATAGCCGGGATGGCACATAAATTCAGTCGTGCCTTCGGAGACCGAGGTGAGTGCGGCCGCGAGCGTCCGCTCGTCGAGTGAACCAGTGAGCCGGAATCCCAGAAAGTGATCGGGCATCCGTACTTGGTCGGCCGTAGCAATGCGCCGGTAATAGCGGCTGGCAAGAGCGCAGGGCATACGCGCGAGCGGCACCGTTTCGTCAAGCGGCAGGCGCACGTATGGAACCGAGAACTCGCGCGCTAGCCGGACCACTTGCCGAAAGATGCTCGGCACGATATGCGTGTGTTTGTGCGAATCAAGATGGGTCGGACGAATGCCGGCATTGACTATGTTTCCGATTTGCGCGCGAAGCTCGGCGTAGACGTCGATCTGCCCCCGCAACAGCAGCCAAAGCAGGTCGCGCGGCTTACCCGGTAATGGACGGCCGGTCAGAAGCGACCGTCCTTGCACCAGCGCCAGATGGCATCCAATGTCGAGCGTCGGTGTCTCGCGTGAAAGCCGCACTGCGTCTTCAAACGCGTCGCCGTTCGCCATCAGAGTAGTCGAAGTAAGCACGCCTCGGCGGTGCGCATGAACAATTCCGGCGTTTACATCCCTGGTAAAACCAAAATCGTCGGCGTTGATGATTAGCCGCTTCAAGCCTAGAAGATGTGCAGCTTGATGCTGAGAAATTTCTTCGGGTTCGCGCGGAAGTCCTTCAGCATTTCATGCAGCTCACGCGTGGTGCCTGTGGCGGCGTCGTAGAGCTGTGGATTTACCAGCAGTTGTCCAATCGTGCCTTGGCCCGAATTGACCTTGTCCAGGGTAACGTTGACCTTGTCCAAGGTACCGGAAAGCTGACGCGCAAGTTTATCGTCGTGCAGCAGCTCACCGGCTGTCCCCTTGCCTGCATTCAAATTAGCCAAAATTGTATTGAGCTGATCCACCGACTTGTCCAAATCGTTGTACAGCTTCGGGTCCTTGAGAAGCATGCCCGCCGTGCCCTGGCCCTGTTGCAACTGTTGCGTGATCGAGTCCAGCCGTGTAATCACGCTCTCAGCCTGATTGTAAAGCGCATTGTCATTGATTAGCTGGCCAAGCGTCCCGTTTTTCGAATTCAGGGTGGTTGCCAGAAGCTGCACTTGGCTGACAGTCGCCTGCAGGCTGTTATATAGTGTCTCGTCCACAAGGAGTTTGCCAATTGTTCCCTTGCCGACTTCGATTTGATTTACTATATCCGTCACTTTACCCAGGATTGCCTGCAGTGAATCCAGCACTCCAAAGCCTTGCTGGACCAGCGCGTCGAACTGCTGAGTGCCGGCTGATTTCAATGTTGCCCCCGCCTGAACGGTTTCAGGTTTCGTTCCCTTGCTGATTTGCAGGAATTTCGAGCTTCCGAGCAGGTTATCGGAAGCAATGGAAGCGATGGAATCCACCGGAATCTGCCGCAGCATATCTTGGTCGACAGCCAAATCGACTCTTATGATGCGCGCCGGGTTAGTCTCGCCCGAGAGCTCCACGGTTTTCACCGTGCCGGCCTGAATACCATTAATGCGCACGGGCCCGCCCGACGTAAGTCCGGCGGCATCGGACGTGTACACGTGCAGATATACCTGGTTCTTAAAGAATTGCGTATTGCCGGTTAGCAGAAAGATGAGCAGTGTGATACAGGCGAGCGCCACAATGCCTAAGACCCCAACTTTCAATTGAGACAGGCCAACTTTTTCTTTACTGGGCATAACTTACTCCTCGTGTTTGAAAAAGCGTTTGACATATTCATCGGTGGAACTCGCCAGTTCCTCCCGTGTGCCAAAAAATACTATTTCGCCCTCTTTCATGACGATGAATCGGGTGCGATGCCGCGCTCCGTCTTCCTTCGGTAGATGAAGCAGTTCCTGTTGCTGCGGATCGTAACGAAAATCCGCCATTAGCTCGCCGTCCTGATAGCGATGAGTGACGATCAGCGAGGCCGTATTACGCACATCGCGCTCCTTCAGGATCAGCGCCATGATCGTGTTGGCCGTGATAGGGTCCAGGCCTGCGGTCGGAGAATCGTAAAGTACGAGCTGCGGTTCCGTCACGATAGCGCGCGCAATGCCAACACGCCGGCGCATTCCTCCGGAGACTTCGCTGGGGAACTTGTCGAAAGTCTGTTCCAACTCCACAAACCGCAGCGCTTCGCGCGCCTGCCTCTCGACCGAGGATGGTTCCGAGCCAGATTGCCCGTTGCGGTTCTGCCCATTGGGGTTCTGTCGGTTTAGCAGTGGGTACTCGACATTGTCGCCTACCGATAGTGAATCGAAAAGCCCCCCCTCCTGAAACAATACTCCGATCCTGCTGCGCAATGGATAAAGATCGTGCTCGGTAAGTGAGGTAATGTCTTGACCGAATAGCTTGATATCGCCGTCGTCAACGCCCACCAGTCCGATAGCAGCCTTCAGGAGCGTCGTCTTTCCGCTGCCCGCTGCGCCTAGGATGATATGCGTCTCTCCCGCATTCAGCTTGAATGAGACCTTTCGTAGCGCCCAAGTGTCGTCGAAGCGTACGCTGACCTGCTCGAAATCGACAATTGGGCCGGGTATATCAGGCATCGGTCAGCTTACAAGTTCACGAAAATCTTATCGATTAGAAAAGTTACGAAAAAAATCCAGATAGACGCGCTAACAACCGCTTGCGTCGTTGCTCGTCCAACGCCCTGTGTTCCTCCGGTGGTGCGCAAGCCGTAATAACATCCGACCAAGGCGATAATAATGCCGAACAAAAACGGCTTTATAAGCCCCTGAGCCAAATCGTTCGGCACCAGTGCGCGCCACGAACTGGACCAGTAGTAATTGCTGCTAACCAGATGCAATAGTGGAACCGCAATCAGATATGCTGCAATCCAGCCGATGGCGTCGGCCACCACGGTAAGGCAAGGCAGCATCGTCGCAGTTGCAAACAGGCGTGGGGTTACCAATTTCTGTATCGGGTCTGTACCAAGCGCGCGCATCGCGTCGATCTGCTCCGTCACCTTCATCGAACCGAGCTCGCTCGCAATACCGGAAGCGTTGCGCCCGGCGACCAGCAATGCGGTCAGTACAGGGCCTAACTCGCGAACAAGCGTCAGCGCGACAATAGGTCCAACCTCGCTGTTAGCGCCGTATGTGCTCAGTGCGCGGGACATTTGCAGCGCGATTATTGCGCCGCTAAGGGCGCCGGTCGGCACTACGATAGGCAGGCTACCCACTCCGATGAGGTCCATCTGCAGAAATACATCGTCGTTATAATGCGGGCTGCGGAAGAGGTTTGCGAAGGCCCGGCCGGCAAGAAAAAGAAACTCCTGGAACGACGCAAGGGACGTTTTCAGGAATCGGAGCAAGGAGCCCCCGGCAACGACCTCGCCTTCATGGCTCGATGCTAGCATATGGCGCGACGCCTGCAGCAGGCGGCTCCCCCCGGCCCGGTAACCTTACTAGCGCCCTAGAACGTAACCTCAGCGGCGGAAGATTTGCCGCTTTCGTTGTTCTTCTGATCCACAGCACTGACCTCGTAGCGATATGTCTTGCCATGTTCGACGCTGTGATCGCTATAAGTCGGTAAAGTAAGCAGATCCCCTTGCCGGGTAAACGGGCCGCCCTCCACGGAACGATAAACGTAGTAGCCCTTCAAGTCCGCTTCAGGGCTGCGCTGCCACGAAACTTCGATCGAATTAGGCGTGGCCAGCCCGGTGATACTGGCAGGGATCGAAGGAGGAAAGACATCCACCGGCGTGATGGACTCGCGGCCGGACGGCAGGCTTTCAGCCGAACCCTTTACTGCCACTATCGAGTATTCGTAGTGCGTGTCGTACTGCGCGGTTGTATCTAGATATTCGTTGTGTTCAGCGGTCCCGACATGTACCGGTTGCTCGTCACCGGCCCGCTGCCGGTAAACCTCATAGTGCAAGGCTTCGCCTTCCGTCGGCCACGTCACGTCTACGCCCTGTGCGGTAGCTTCCAGTTTGATAGCCGGCGGCTGTAGCGGTGGAATGACATCCAGGCGCACAATGTTCGACCACGGCGAATAATGCCCCTTCTTTTTAACCGCCGTACGGACTGCAACCGCAATGCGCTGTCCTGCCCATTCCGAAACCGGAATCGTCTTTTCCATCGTTTGAGGCCGCGGGTCATCCGGATCGTTCGGCTCTGGCGGCTCCAGAGGATATTGCTTTGCTCCGGCCGACCAGCGCTCGAGATCGAACGGCGCGGATAAAGGCCCTACACGCAGATCGATGTTCGAGAAATGTTTGATCGGGAGATTGTCTGTCGTGCGCGGCGGTGTGGAGAAGCTGATTTGGATGTTATTGCCTTGCTCCACCACGGAAAGATTGATCACTGCCGTCGGCAGCTCCGGCGAAGGCGGTACAACGGGTCCCACGTAGCCGCAGTTACACAGCACCACAAACGAAATCAGAACCGCGAACGCGCCGGCTCGCACTACAAGATATACCTGCTGAGGTCTTGATCCTTAACGATCTCGGCAAGCTGCTTCCGCACATAAACGGCGTCCACCTTGACGTTCTTCTTCTTTAGATCTGGTCCGTCAAAGGAAACGTCTTCGAGCAGCTTTTCCATGATGGTGTGCAGGCGCCGAGCCCCGATATTTTCAGCCGATTCATTCACCTGCGCCGCGATGCGCGCGATTTCGACCACGGCATCTTCTGTAAAACTTAGTTTGATCCCTTCCGTCTCGAGCAGCGCCGTGTATTGTTTGACGAGTGCCGATTTCGGCTCCTTCAAGATCCTAATGAAATCCGCTTCGCTCAGCGATTTGAGCTCCACACGAATCGGAAACCGCCCCTGCAGCTCAGGAATCAGGTCGGATGGCTTCGAGACGTGAAAAGCGCCAGCCGCAACAAACAAAATGTGATCGGTGCGCACAAATCCATGCCGCGTATTCACCGTCGTGCCTTCCACGATGGGAAGAATATCGCGCTGTACGCCTTCCCGGCTCACATCCGGCCCGTGTCCACCCTCGCGTCCCGCAATTTTATCAATCTCATCTAGAAAGACAATGCCGTTCCGCTCCACGCGCTCCAGTGCGATGCGCGTGACTTGGTCCATGTCCACCAGTTTCTGCTCTTCTTCCTGAATCAGATACTCCAACGCTTCCGAGACACGCATGCTGCGCTTCCTGGTGCGCGGCCCGAATAACCCGCCCATGACATCTTTCAAATTGATGTCCATTTCTTCCACGTTCCCGTTTGTCGAGACCTCGAACGTGGGTCCACGCTCCTTCACATCCACCTCAATGGTGCGGTCATCCAGCTTTCCGGCGCGCAACTTTTCCCGCAGCTTCTCGCGTGTCCGTTCCGTGCTGTCGGTCGACTCCGGCTGCGGCGGCATCAGCAAGTCGAGCAGCCGGTCTTCTGCTTGCTGCTCGGCACGGTCGGCCACCTGCTCCAGGCGTTCCTCCCGAACCATATCGATGCTGACATCCACCAGGTCACGTATGATCGACTCCACGTCGCGTCCTACATAACCCACCTCGGTGAATTTGCTGGCCTCTACTTTCAAAAAGGGCGAATTCGCCAGCTTTGCCAGCCGCCTCGCGATCTCCGTCTTGCCGACCCCCGTAGGCCCGATCATCAGAATATTCTTCGGCATGACCTCTTCGGCCATCTCCGGATCCAGCTTCTGGCGCCGCACCCGATTTCGCAATGCAATCGCGACCGACCGTTTGGCGTCCATTTGCCCGATGACGTGTTTGTCCAACTCGGCTACAATTTCGCGCGGTGTCAGCTCATCCAATAGCGGCGCTTCATCGGTGGATTGCTGCGGCAGGTAAATCACCATCAGGTGAGCTCCTCGTACGTAACGCTCTGGTTGGTATAGATGCACACATCGGCCGCGATTTTCATCGCTTTTTCCACGATCTCGCGCGCTCCCAGCGTAGTGTTCTCCAACAAAGCGATAGCCGCGGATTTCGCAAATGCGCCACCTGATCCGATCGCCGCCACAGAACTGTCCGGCTCAATGACGTCGCCGGTTCCGCTCACAATATACATGTCTTTCGTATCGGCGACCAGAAGCAGGGCTTCCAGATGCCGCAACATGCGGTCCGTCCGCCATTCCTTCGCCAGTTCCACCACGCTGCGCGCCAGGTTACCGCCGTGCTGCTCCAGCTTCGATTCAAATCGCGCAAAAAGAGCGAACGCATCGGCGGTCGAGCCCGCGAAACCGGATACGATCTTTCCGTTGTAAAGACGCCGGAGTTTGCGCGCACCGCTCTTCAACACCTCGCTCCCCATGGTGACCTGTCCATCGCCCGCCAAAACTACCTTGCCGTTGCGGCGCACGCATAAAATCGTCGTCGAACGGATTTTCCTGCTCATCTATTCCTTTACCTGTGGTTCTGTCTTTGCATCGGTCGCGCTGCGATCCGCGCAATCTGTTTTGAACCTTCATTTCAGCACAGCGAAGAAGGTGATGCCGTCGATCGAACTTTCAAGCAAGCCTCTCAACGCGGACACGCTCGCTCTTCTCTGCGGTAAACTCGCGACACTACGGAGGCTATCCCGGCCTGAATTGTGGTAATAAAGCCTCACCCCTGGCTGACAAATGCAATCGAATCAAATAATTAGAGACACATAGTATCGTTTGTTGCTATCCTATGCTGTTCCGCATGTACTCGGAAACCACCATCCGCCGCCCGGTCGAAGTAGACGGAGTTGGCCTGCATCACGGCGCGCCCGTGCATCTGCGTATTACACCCGCTCCCGCCGCCACCGGCATCGTTTTCTTACGAACCGATCTCGACAACACACCGATTCCGGCTAGCTGGGAATATGTCGAACGCGTGAGTTACGCCACCAGCTTGATGCACCCGAAGGGCATCTTCATCTCTACCACCGAGCATCTGCTCAGCGTGCTCTACAGCATGGGCATCGATAACGCGTTTATCGAACTGGACAGCCTGGAGCTTCCGATTCTAGACGGCAGCGGTTTGCCCTTCATTGAGCTTCTTCGCGAGGCCGGCACCTTCGAGTACCGGCGCGCGCGCCGATACATGCGCATCCGGAAGCCGGTCACCGTCGAAGCGCCCGGCAAAGCGGTTTCGATCCTGCCCGCAGACCGTTTTCAATTGCGCTGCCGCAACTTCTATGACCATCCTCTCGTCGGAGAACAATCCCTCGAGCTCGACTTGACGCCCGAGGTCTATGCCCGCGAAATCGCCCCGGCGCGAACCTTCGGTTTCGAATACGAGCTCGACCAGATGCGCGACATGGGCTTGATTCGCGGCGCTTCCCTCGAAAACGCAATTTGTTTTACCCGTGAGGGCGTGGCCAACTCGGGTGGACTCCGTTTCCCCGACGAGTGTTGCCGGCACAAGGCGCTCGATTTATTGGGTGACTTGGCCCTCATCGGGCGTCCGCTCCTGGGTTGCGTGGTCGCGGAGAAGGCCGGCCACGCCATGCACGTAGCGCTGGTCAATAAACTGATGTCCGATCCTTCTTTATATGAGATCGTGACCCTCGATGACGCTGCGTCGGCAGCCGCGCACGCACGCGTCTAGTCGGGGCAACCGCGATCTTTCTGTGAGCCGAGCCGAGTCGTCCGGATTTAAGTCCAGCGCGACACGCAGTGCGGTCAGTGATAGCGAAGGAGGTTTATCGTGATCGGCCAATGAGGATCACATTCCTCAACAAGTACCCGAACCACAGTCCGTTCAATCCACGCCCTTCTCACAAGCTCTTCCACCGTATGTTCCCGGCCACGAAAACTGTGATTGGATCCCTCTTCATTGCAGATCGTAAAACCAGAGAAATCGCCGAAACGGTCATAGTGAATCGCAACCACTTTCCCTATCACTTCGAACTCCTTGTCTGCCTTCACAGGCGGGCAAATCGGTTCCGGACCGGTGCCCGGCACGTTGCCGGTCTGCGAAGGCGGAATCTTGTTCGGGTCGCCGCCGAAATTGATTACGCGAATTTTGGTCAAGTTCAGATAGCGCCGCAGCACCGGCAGCCACCGGCTGGTCGGCGGAGTCACTCCAATTCGCCACTGAAGCCAAGCAAGCAGCCGCTGCTCCGGATAGAGTAATTGATCTCTTGGCTTAATAGTGAACGTGTATTGAAAAGCGCCGCGCGTCTCAAGCCAAGAGAATGTCGTGGGCTCAGGAGCTGCCTTCGCAGACTCTGAAAATGTCCTCGGTTGCGGCGGCGGCGGGGGTGGAGGTTGAATCGTCGCGCTCGCCTGCGTAAGTTGCCGAACCCCCACCGTATAGCTGCTCGCCGGCTTTACTAAATCCGGCAAGTTGACGGAGAGCAATCCGGCGTAACGGCCCTGTCCTCCTGGTATGGGAACGAACGTAACATTTCCCGCCGGACCATGAATCGTGTTGGCATCGGTCGCCGTCAACCGGTGCTTCACATAAAGCTTGTTCGCCAGGGAGATAATGTCGCTCGCAGCCACGGTTGGCAAATAAATGGAAGCCACACTGTCACTGGGAATGTTGCCCCAAGTGAGCATCATTTGGTCGGGTGTATCAGCCGAATCCGATGCTTGGATTTCGAAAGGGTGCGTCAGTGTTGTCATTTTGGTCCGTCAATCCATGCGATATTTCGCTGTGCAAGCTTGTCTGAGTTAGAACTATTGGCGCCGTCCGGAATAGGCGTATCGTCGAATCGGATCTCTGCCACCAGGCATTGATGCGGCGCAACCGTGATGGCTCCATTGATCGATTGAGTTCCTGCCCAGGGTCCGTCCCATTGAGTTTGAAGTAGCGGTGGAACCGGAATCAAGAAAGTTTGCTGCGGCTGGTTCACATCAAGCCAACACCCAAAATACGTGTCCACCTCCATACCTGGTGCGGTCGTTATAGACGCCACATTGCTTGGATCTGTCTGCGTGTTCATGTCAGCAGGCTGATTGAGGTTCACGCGCGCAGTCGCAAAGCATGGCGCCGTCACGTAATCAGCTCCGAAAAACCCAAGCGGCCCTTGCACGCCTAGCAGCGGAATCTTGTGTCCGGGAGTACCGTTCGTACCCCACCGATATGTCCCCTCGCCTGCTCCCACGTCGTGAAAGTCTGTGACCGTGCTCGCTGCATTGAAAAGGCGGAAGAACACCCGCACATTGTTAATCGTCGTGGTGATGCTGGATTTGATCCGCAGCCGCGCGACCGCAAAATTGAACACCAGATTTCCTGAATTATCGGTGGGCAAGAACTCCAGCGCCGACGAATTCTCGTCCTGCGTCAACGTGTTATCGAAGGTATCGCCATTCGTAATCAGGCTCGGGTTGTTCAAGTGGTCCAACACCTGCTGGATGTAGCGGATCGCATCCCCGGCGCTCGTCGCGTTCGCCACATTAAACAATTGATGCGACTGGTTGGGCGTCACCTGAAACACTCGCAAGTCAAAACTGAGCCACGATGGATAAGCTTGCGGATCAGCCGGATTGAGATTGTAAAAGTAGGGATCTTCTCCCTTTGCCAGCTCAATATTCGCGTTGCAGGACACCGTTACGGGCGTAAAGGTGATCGTGTTGTTATTAATGCCCGTAGGAACCTGCACCGTGAAACTGGCGCTCAAAGTCACAACGGCCACTTGCTGCTGATTAAGTGCATTGAATGCATTCTGGTTCAGGAAGAGAATCGTGAAGGGGTAGAAGAAATTCTGAAAATCGATACTGAGCGTGTCGTCAATGGCCAACACGGGCGGCGGACCGAACGTATTTACGTTTGGCAGATTGGCGCCGATGGTTGCAATCTGACCCGCGGTAAGGCCCGGATTCAAGGCGGGATTGATTGTTGCCGACACACTGGGCAGAGGGTTTGGCTGTTGATTTAGTGCACTGGGGGAGTTGAAGCCAAGCTGCGCATTCGGAAACCCGCTAATCGAAAGCCAAAATGCCGATGGCCACGATGCCGACTGAGCTACTTCATCCTGTCCGAACGTCGTCTTATCGAATGCGAAATTCATGCTCATCGCAGTAACCGAAAGCGTCTGGCCGACTGATGAACCCGATGCCGGCGTGATGTCGCCGTACACCGCATTTGAAGTTTCTCCAGTGATCGCACCCGAATACTGGCCGCATGATGATCCCACCGGGCCCGGTTGCACAGAAAGCGTTCCTGGCGAAACGTTGTAGGCGATGTTTCCAGCGCCCGACGTGAATGTGGAAGGAGAAAGGCCGCCCGGTCCGACCAGATTAAGTTGGAAGCCGGAAATGGGAAATTGGGTGCCGGTCGGAAAGCTGAACGAGTCAGAGGAGACGTTTCCGTGCGGATCGGTGACGCTGAAGGACGCCTTTGTCACGTTCCCGCTCGTATCGGTTGTGAGCGCGATTTGCATCACCGAGCCCGCCGGGATCTGGTTCGAAGGCGCAGAACCAAACGATGTTAGGTGATAGTCGCTCGGGAACGCCGGCAGCCACGGCGTAGTATTGGGATTCGGTGTATAGCCCGATGGCCACGTGCTTGCGCCTAGCGCCCAATACTGAATTTCCCACCACAGGTTGCCGCCCGAGACATAAATGATGTACTGAAACCAATTCAGCGTTTGAAACTGGCTCAGGGAACCGGGCTGCGGATAGCAATTCAACTGCAGCGAGAATCCGGTATCGCCGACGGTAACCAGGGCCTGCGTGACATTCAACGTCATCACAAGGTTCTGAAGGCTCTGGCAGCCATTAAAGAGTACAGCGTTATTGCTACTGCTCAGAAAAGGCACAATTGATCGCCCTCCTCATCTGTGGCGGGGCGGCGATTGGCTCGGGCCGCGCGGCCATCTTGACCGCCGCTGTCGATAAGTGATGGCAAGCTTACCGGCGTTTCAGCCCCAGCTCAAAATTTTGCCATGCCCTTTTGCGTTATCTGCATCCAGCTCTTCGAGTCGCACGCGGAGACCCAAGTTTTACTAGGCTTTCGCCACTGCTCAAAACCGCGATTGACGGCGCTAGGGGGTGGGAGTAGCCTGTAAACATGGAGCCCGCCATCCTGGAGACCTATCTGCCCTCGCGTATGTACCCGCGGATCGCTTGGGCTGCACTGGCCGGCTCGTTAATCTGCGCGCTCTGCGGACTGCGGGCGCCGCTCGCCTACATCCCTGCCGTTCTTTGCGCCGTCACAGCCGCCGGCTTGTATTGGCTTTGGAAACGGCCGCCCATCCGGCTTGCCGAAACGCAATTCAATATTGGCGAACGCGCCGTCGCCTGGCGTGAAGTGCGGCAAATCAATAATCCCCGCTTCGCTTCTCCCCTCATTTTGAACTTAAAGCTGACCAATTCCCGGCATAAATGGCTGATCTATCCCGGAGAGCCGGAGCGTATCGAGAGGTTGATGTGGCAGCTGCGGAAAAATTCTTTCATGGCGACTTTCGACGGCGTGTCCCACCGCGATTATTGGGCCTGGGCCGCACTCGCTCATTCGCGCGGCGACACTCCGGCGCCCGAACAGCCTGTCCGCATGGTAAGCACCGAAGAGGAAGACGAAATCGAGCGCATGTACCAGAAACTCAAGGCCGTGGGCCGGCTCGATTCGCGCAATTCGGATACCAAGACTTCCGGCGAGGATTAGCGGGCTGGCCTCGAACCACCCC
>Ga0210385_10001466_pt1 | contig 14670 bp, 14 predicted proteins | sample IncBWH26OmetaG_FD_160107 | JGI IMG/M metagenome (GOLD analysis project Ga0210385, IMG submission 160107) | Forest soil microbial communities from Barre Woods Harvard Forest LTER site, Petersham, Massachusetts, United States - Inc-BW-H-26-O ...
GCGCAAGCCCTCCATTTCCTATGTGCAGCGGCGGCTGAAGATCGGCTACAACCGTGCCGCACGATTGCTGGAGGCCATGGAAACCGCCGGCATCGTCGGTCCGTTGCAGTCAAACGGTGCGCGCGAAGTCCTGGCGCCACCGCCTCCCGGGGGTTGAGATGCGCAGCCGCAGCGCCGCTTTATTTTTCGCACTGTCGGTTCTGAGCCTGATGTGGTCGGTCGCTGAGGCGCAGTCGAGCGCGCCGGCCGAGGCTGAAGCCACCCACACGGTCCTGGATACCTGGCTTGTGGGCTTGAAGTCCTTGCGCGTCCAGTTCACGCAGACCATCAAGGATGCGCAGGGCCACACCACCGATCAGACCAGCGGCGAGCTTCTGGTGCTGCGTCCCGGGCGCTTTCGCTGGGACTCGCACGATGATGCGGGCGCGGCCGGCAGCAGCGCCGCCAGCACCGACTCGGGCCAGGTGCTCATCGCCGATGGCCGCAATGTCTGGTTCTACGACCGCGACCTGCAGCAGGTGACCGTCAAGCCGGCGGATGCGGCGCTGTCGGCGACGCCCATGATGCTGCTGAGCGGTGGCGGCGAAGTGCGCAAGGCCTTCGCCATCAGCGATGCGGGCATGAAGGACGGGCTGTCCTGGCTGCGCGTCAAGCCGCGCGCGGCCGAGGCGGATTTTCGCCAGGCTGTCCTGGGATTCGCCGGCGGTGAGCTCAAGCAGATGATCCTGGAGGACAAGCTCGGCCAGCAGGCCACGCTCATCTTCAGCCGCTCCCAGCGCAATGCGCCGGTCAGCGTGGCGGAGGTGTCGTTCACGCCCCCCAAGGGTGTCGATGTCATCGGGAAGCCGCAGCCGTGAACGCCACGGCGCTGCTGTGAGCGCCGAACTCACCGCCGGCAGCGCGGCGCTGCGGCCGCTGGCGGATCGGATGCGGCCGCGCAAGCTCGATGAATACCTCGGCCAGGCGCATCTCTTGGCGCCCGGCAAACCTCTGCGCCAGGCCCTGGAAGGCGGGCGGCTGCATTCCATGGTGCTGTGGGGTCCTCCGGGTACCGGCAAGACCACTCTGGCGCGGCTCATCGCAAGCCATGCCCAGGCCCAGTTCCTGGCGCTCTCGGCCGTCATGGCCGGCGTGAAGGACATACGCGCGGCGGTGGAGCAGGCACGGGCGGAGCGCCAGGCCCGGGGGCGGCCCACGGTGCTGTTCCTGGATGAAGTGCACCGCTTCAACAAGGCGCAGCAGGACACGTTTCTGCCCTACCTGGAGGATGGCACCCTCATCTTCATCGGCGCGACCACCGAGAACCCCAGCTTCGAGATCATCAGCGCGCTGCTGTCGCGCGCCCGGGTTTATGTGCTCAAAGCCCTGTCGGTGGAGGATCTGATGGCCGTGCTGCAGGCCGCCTTGAGCGACCCGGAACGCGGCCTGGGGCCAGACCAGATCCGGGCGCAGCCTGAAGCACTGGATCTTCTGGCCCGGGCGGCCGACGGGGATGCGCGCCGCGCGCTCAACATGCTGGAGCTGGCGGCGGGTCTGGTGGCGGCACGGGATGGCGAACTCACGCTCGCCATTGCCCAGGAGGTCGCCAGCGGCGGACGACGCCGCTTCGACAAGGGCGGGGACCAGTTCTACGATCAGATCTCCGCCCTTCACAAGGCGGTTCGCGGCACCGATCCGGATGCCGCGCTGTACTGGCTGGCGCGGATGCTGGATGGCGGCTGCGACCCGCTGTATATCGCCCGCAGGGTGGTGCGCATGGCCACCGAGGACATCGGCCTCGCCGATCCCAGGGCCTTGAGCCTGACGCTGGATGCCTGGCAGGCCTATGAGCGGCTGGGCAGCCCCGAAGGGGAGCTGGCGATCGCCGAAGCGGTGGTCTACCTGGCCTGCGCGCCCAAGAGCAATGCCGTCTATGTGGCGATGGGCGAGGTGACCGAGGATGTGGAGCGCTTCGGTACCCTGGAAGTGCCGGCGCGCCTGCGCAATGCCCCGACCCGTTTGATGAAGGAACTGGGCCATGGGCAGGGCTATCGCTACGCCCACGATGAGCCGGAGGCCTACGCGGCCGGCGAACGCTACCTGCCCGATGAGCTGCCGGATCGGCGATACTACCGGCCCGCGCCCCGGGGCCTGGAGCTGCGCATCGCCGAGGCGCTGGCGCGCCTGCGGGACAAGAAAACTTAACTTCAAAGGTTCGCTGTGATTGATCCGAAACTCCTGCGTAGCGATCTGCCCGGCGTCGTACGCAATCTGGCGCGCCGTGGCTACGTGCTCGATGAGGCGCGTTTCACCGCCCTGGAGGAACATCGCAAGCGCGCGCAGGTCGATGCCGACCGGGTGCGTGCCGAGCGCAACGCCAACGCCAAGGCCGTGGGCTTTGCCAAGGGCAAGGGTCAGGATGCGAGCGCCCTGCTGGCGCGCGGTGAGGAACTGACGAACGAGCTGGCACAGGTGGATGCGGCCCTGGCCGCGGTGCAGGGCGAACTGGAGGTGCTGCAGCTGAACCTGCCCAATCTGCTGCATGAGTCCGTGCCCGACGGCGGCGACGAATCCGCCAACCGCGAGGTGCGCCGCTGGGGCGAGCCGCGCAAGTTCGAGTTCAAGCCGCTGGATCATGTCGATCTGGGCGCGGGATTGAACGGCATGGATTTCGAGGCGGGTGCGCGCATTGCCGGCGCGCGCTTCGTGGTCATGCGCAATCAGGTGGCGCACCTGCACCGGGCGCTCGCCCAGTTCATGCTGGATCTGCACACCAGCGAGCATGGCTATACCGAGATCTACGCGCCCTACATGGTCAATGCCGCCGCCCTGGTGGGGACGGGCCAGCTGCCGAAGTTCGAGCAGGACCTGTTTGCCATTCGTGGCGAGCCGCCGTTCTATCTGATTCCAACGGCCGAAGTGCCGGTGACGAACCTGGTGCGTGATCAGATCGTCGCGGCCGAGGCATTGCCGTTGCGGTTCGTGTGCCACACGCCGTGCTTCCGCTCCGAAGCCGGCTCGGCGGGCAAGGATACCCGCGGCATGATCCGCAATCACCAGTTCGACAAGGTCGAGCTGGTGCAGATCGTGACGCCTGAACACTCCTACGCCGCCCTGGAAGAGCTGACGTCGCAGGCGCAGGCAGTGCTGGAGAGGCTGGAGATTCCCTATCGGACGGTGGCGCTGTGTGCCGGTGACATCGGCAACGGCAGCGCCAAGACCTATGACCTGGAAGTGTGGCTGCCGGCGCAGGAGCAGTACCGCGAGATCTCCTCCTGCAGCAACTTCGAGGCCTTCCAGGCGCGGCGCATGCAGGCGCGCTGGCGCAATCCGGCCACCGGCAAGCCCGAAGCGGTGCATACCTTGAATGGCTCGGGAGTGGCAGTGGGGCGGGCACTGGTTGCGGTGCTTGAGAATTATCAGAACGCAGACGGCAGCATTACCGTGCCCGCCGTTCTGCAGCCGTACATGCGCGGGCTTGCGCGCATCGTGAAACCTTGAGGGAAAGCCATCATGAGCACCGCAGATGTAGTGACCCATCACGTCGAGAATCGCATCGCGTGGCTGAAGTTCAATCGCCCGGAGAAGCGCAATGCCATGAGCCCGCCGCTCAACCGCGCCATGCTCAAGGCACTCGAGGAGCTGGAGTTCCGGGACGATGTCGGCGTGCTGGTGCTGACCGGAGAGGGCAGCGCCTGGTCGGCCGGCATGGATCTGAAGGAATACTTTCGCGAGACCGAGGCCCAGGGGCTCAAGGGCACCCGCAAGGCCCAGAGTGAAGCCTATGCCTGGTGGAAGAAGCTGCGCTGGTACCAGAAGCCGACCATTGCCATGGTCAACGGCTGGTGCTTCGGCGGGGGCTATGGACCGCTGTATGCCTGTGACCTGGCGATCGCCGCGGAGGAGGCCACCTTCGGACTGTCCGAGATCAACTGGGGAATCCTCCCCGGTGGCGGGGCCACCAAGGTGGCGACCAATTCCATGAGCTTCCGCGATGCCATGTATCACACCCTCACCGGTGAGAACATCAGCGGCAAGAAGGCCGCCGAATGGAAGCTGGTCAACGAGGCGGTGCCGTTGGCGAAGCTCAAGGAGCGCGTCATCGAGCTGTGCCAGGTGCTGCTGCAGAAAAACCCCGTGGCCCTCAAGGCGGCCAAGGATGGCGTGCGCCGGGTCATGGAAATGACCTACGAAAACGCCGAGGATTATCTGATCCGGGCCCAGGAGGCGGCGAATTCCTTCGACAATGAAGGCCGCAAGGAAGGCATCCGTCAGTTCATCGATGAGAAAAGCTACAAGCCCGGCCTGGGAACTTACGACGTCTCGCGCAAGGCCAAGTAAACACTGTCTGATATGGAGTAAAAACAGCCACTTACGTGATAGGCTAGGCTGGGTCGCCGAGGGCCTGCCAGGCATTTGCTCAAGCGGAAGGGTGTCCGAGCGGTTTAAGGAACTAGTCTTGAAAACTAGCGAGGGAGCAATCTCTCCGTGGGTTCGAATCCCACCCCTTCCGCCAATATTTGGCGTTGACGCATGCTGACCTCAGCACGGGCGCCTGCTTTTCTGCTCGCCCTCGCCGCAGCGCTGCTGGCGCCGGGCAGCGCCCAGGCCGGCGATGCGGTGAATGCAAACGCCGGCGACAGTGCGGTTGCGCTGACAGGGCTGATCAAGCAGCTGGCGTCCGCCGACACGGTTGAGCTGCGGCTGCTCTCGCCCGCCAAATCCTACGCGATCACCTTCGCCACCCTGCAACCTGCCGAGGATCGTGCGCTGTCGGATTCCTGTATCTACGCAGGCCGCCAGCCCTCCGACATTGCCGCGCTCATTGCTATTCTGAACGCCAGCCTGACCCGGGTGCAGGAGACGCCTGCCAATTTCGGCGGCGAGTTTGCTTGGACCATGATATTCAAGCAGAACGGCCGCAGCCTCAACCGGCTTTTTGTGCGCGCCGGAGTGGTCAATGGACGGCTCACGGGTGTTCTGGAGGGTGGCCAGTTCGAGGCGGTACCGCAAATCTCCGCGCGCCTGGAAGCCTGGGCGGAACGTCCGAATCTGATACTGGCGAGGAACGTCGAAGCGGGTCAGTACCCGCAGTATGGTAATGCTCCCGCAGTGCCCGACAGCCATGGGCGCAGGCCTTGTACGAAGTGGAAGGGTTGAATCGCCGTCATGTTGAAATTCCTGCAGACCATTCCCATCCCGCTGCTGCTGCTGCTGGCCACGACGCTGGAAGTCAGCGGCGACGCAGTGGTACGTGTGGCCCTCTATAACAATGTGGGCATCAGCCGCCTGTCATTGCTGCTGGCCGGAGCGCTGCTGCTGCTCGGATACGGAACCTTCCTGAACACGGCACCGGTGGACTTTGGACGCGTGGTCGGGCTCTACATCGCAACGCTGTTCGTGGTGTGGCAGATCATCAATTTTCTGGTATTTCGCACCCTGCCGCCGTTGCCGGTGTGCGCCGGAGGTGTGCTCATCATCGCCGGTGGTCTCATCATTACGTTCTGGCCGGCGAAGTAATCTCAGGACGGCTCAAGGGCGCGCTCGATAGATTGCTCGCGCCAAAAGCCCCAGCACCCATTCCGCCAGCACCCACGCGGTGAGTACCGCTACGCCGGAGACCGTGTCGTGTGTCCAGGCCACGGTGATCAGGGACACGCACACCAGGACGTATGCAAAGACCTCGATACCCAGCCACTGACGCGTGAGCTGGCGCCGCTTTATTGTCCGGACTGCCTTGAATTGCTCCATGACGGCTCCTGTGGAAACCAACGCCCGGTGGCTTGATTAAGCGCGTACACTGAGAAGATGGCAATTGTACAAAGCAGGTACTTCGTTCGCCTGCGGCCCGATCTGCCGCCACTGGAAGCCAGTGAATTTCGCGCCTTTGCGAAAAAGCCCCCGTCCGGCAAACCGCCCAGTGACGTGCGGCTCATTCTGGCCTGCGCCCGAATGGACTTAACGCACCCCATCTTTGCCAAACTGACCATCACGCTGGATGACAATGCCCCCACCATAGACCTGTGGGTGCCCCACCATTTGATCCTGCTGATCGGGGATATCGCCGAGATGGAACGCGCACCCGTGGCCTTCACGCCGCTGGAATGAGCGCGCTTCGCTGACCGGCCCGCGCCGCACTTCATTTCTCGAGCGGCCAGTACACCTCGGTGCGCCAGTCGGCGGGGTTGGGAAATTGGCCCGGATCGGTCAGGTAGGATTCCCAGGGTGCGCCGGCGGTGCGCACGCCTTCGGTAGCCATCCACTTCTCGATGGCCGCATAAGTCTCCGGTAGCTGCTCATACAGGCCCGCGTGAATGCCGACCGCAACCGGTCCGGCCGGCAGCGTGCCGGCCTCCATTTCACCTTCAGCGGCGGCAGGCATCGCCAGCGGCATCGCGGCTTCGACCGTCCACAATCCGGATCCCACGGCCAGGTAGCGTGCAATCGGACCCCCGACAACGGGCAGGCGCGCCGTGTGACCGTGCGCGAACAGTTTGCCGAAACATTCCGCGAGCATGGGCTGAAGCGCGGAGCGCGGGATGCTGCGGCGGATCAACAAAATGGCCTGTCCGCCGAAGCTTTGCCGGGTGACCGATAGGGTGGGCATTGCGTGACTACCGTGGCGATTTTCTGTGCAGGATGTGACGCAGAGCAATGCCTGTCAAATCCGGCAGTTAGGGAGTGGAATTTTCCTAACGCGCTGCTCACCACGGCCCCGCTAGTCTTGGCGCGTTCGCCAAGGAGGTCGTCGTGGACGTCATATATGTTCTGGCCATTGTCGCGCTGTGCGCCGTGACGGTGTGGCTGGTCCGGGCCCTTGAGCGGCTCAGGAGCCCGGAATGATCACCATCTACATCGTCAGCGGGCTCCTGTCGCTTGCCCTGTGTGGGTACCTTCTGTACGCACTGATCAAGCCGGAGAAATTCTGATGACCACCGCAACCCTCATGCTGGTCATGGTCTATCTGGCCCTGGTGCTGCTGTGCGTCAAGCCTTTGGGCCTCTATATGGCGCAGGTGATGGCGGGCACGCCGATCTGGCCACTGCGCGTGGGCGCACCCATTGAACGCATGGCCTATCGCGCCGCCGGTGTGGATCCGGCGGTTGAGATGGATTGGAAGCGTTACGCGGTGGCACTGCTGGTGTTCAACACCCTGGGCGCACTGGTGGTGTACGCACTGCAGCGCCTGCAGCTGTGGTTGCCGCTGAATCCCCAGGGCTTCGCCAATGTCTCCCCGGACTCTTCCTTCAATACTGCGCTGAGCTTCATCACCAACACCAACTGGCAGGGGTACTCGGGCGAATCGACCATGAGCTATCTGACCCAGATGGCGGGCTTGGCGGTGCAGAATTTCATGTCGGCCGCCACCGGCATCGTGGTGGCGTTTGCTTTGATTCGCGGGTTGGCGCGCCACAGCTGCGCCACCATCGGCAATTTCTGGGTGGATCTCACCCGCACCACGCTGTACGTGCTGCTGCCGATTGCCGCGGTGCTGGCACTTGCGCTGGCTTCGCAGGGTGTGGTGCAGAACTTCAGTGCCTACCAGGATGTGACCACTGTCGAGGCGCTGACCTATCAACAGCCCAAGGTGGACGCCCAGGGCAATCCGGTGAAGGACAAGGCCGGCAATCCCGTGCAGGAGAGCGTCACCACCCACACGCAGACACTGCCGATGGGTCCCGTCGCCTCCCAGGAAGCCATCAAGGAGCTGGGCACCAATGGTGGCGGCTTCATGAATGCGAACTCCGCCCATCCCTTTGAGAATCCCAGCACGCTCACGAACTTTCTGGAGATGCTCGCGATCCTGCTGATTCCCGGTGCCCTGACCTACACCTTCGGGCGTAGCGTGGGGGACACCCGCCAGGGTTGGGCGGTGCTGGCGGCAATGGTCATCCTGCTGGTGCCGCTGGTGGGGCTGGCCGAATACTCTGAGCAGGCCGGCAATCCGCTCATCGCCCACCTGGGCGTCGACCAGGCCGCCAGCGCGGTGCAATCCGGCGGCAACATGGAGGGCAAGGAAACCCGCTTCGGCATCGGCGCGTCGGGCCTGTTCGCCTCCATTGCCACCGCGACCTCCACCGGTGCGGTCAATTCCATGCACGACTCCTTCACCCCCTTGGGCGGCTTCGTGCCGCTGTTCCTGATGCAGCTGGGTGAGGTGGTGTTCGGAGGCGTGGGAACGGGACTGTACTCCATTCTGGTATTCGCCATCGTGGGGGTATTCATCGCCGGGCTGATGATCGGTCGCACCCCCGAATACCTGGGCAAGAAAATCGAGGCCTTTGAGATGAAGATGACCTCCATCGCCATCCTGGTCATGCCGGCCCTGGTGCTGGTGGGCACCGCGGTCGCCGTCACGGTGAGCGCGGGCCAGGCCGGGGTTGCCAATCCCGGCGCCCATGGGTTTTCGGAAATTCTCTACGCCTTCACCTCGGCATCGAACAACAATGGCAGCGCGTTCGCGGGAATATCGGCCAATACGCCGTTCTACAACGTGTCGCTGGGTCTGGCGATCTGGTTCGGACGCTTCTGGCCGATCGTTGCAGTACTGGCCGTGGCCGGTTCACTGGCCGCCAAGAAACGGGTGCCGGTGACTTCCGGAACCATGCCCACGCATGGGGCGACATTCGTCGTGCTGCTGATCGGCACCATTCTGCTGGTCGGTGCCCTGACTTTCGTGCCGGCGCTGGCGCTGGGACCGGTGGTTGAGCATCTGATGCTCTGGCATTGACCCATTGAAGGCAACATCATGACGCATCCAAAACTGTCCATGTTCGATCGCTCATTGCTGGCGCCGGCGATCGCGGAGAGCTTCGCGAAGCTTGATCCGCGCGTGCAGTGGCGCAATCCGGTGATGTTCGTGGTCTACATCGGCGCCATCCTGACCACGGTGCTGGGCGTGCAGGCTTTGGCCGGCCCCGGAGAGGCGCCGGCCTGGTTCATCATCAATGTCGCCATCTGGCTGTGGTTCACGCTGCTGTTCGCGAACTTCGCCGAGGCGCTGGCCGAGGGACGCAGCAAGGCGCAGGCCGCGGCGCTGCGCGGGCTCAAGCAGTCTGCGTTGGCCAAGAAGCTCGCGGATGCCGCAGACCGGACCCGCCATTCTTCAGTTCCGGCCACCCAATTGCGCCGCGGCGATGTGGTGCTCATCGAGGCCGGTGATTACATCCCGGCGGACGGTGAGGTCATCGAGGGCGCGGCGTCGGTGGATGAAAGTGCCATCACCGGTGAGTCGGCGCCGGTGATACGCGAATCCGGCGGCGATTTCTCCGCGGTCACGGGTGGTACGCGCGTGCTGTCTGACTGGATCATTGTCAAAGTGACGGTCAACCCCGGTGAAACCTTCATCGATCGCATGATTGCGATGGTCGAGAGCGCCAAGCGCCAGAAGACCCCGAACGAGATTGCGCTGACCATCCTGCTGGTGGCCCTGACGCTGGTGTTTCTGTTTGCCACGGCCACTTTGCTGCCGTATTCGCTGTATAGCGTCGCGGTCGCAAAGCTCGGCACCCCGGTCACCATCACGGCACTGGTGGCCTTGCTGGTATGCCTGATCCCGACCACGATCGGGGCACTGCTGTCCGCCATTGGCGTGGCCGGCATGAGCCGCATGATGCAGGCGAATGTGATTGCCACCTCCGGGCGGGCGGTGGAAGCCGCCGGCGATGTGGATGTGCTGCTGCTGGATAAGACCGGCACCATCACCTTGGGCAACCGCCAGGCCGCGGCGTTCATGCCGGCGGCCGGGGTGACCGAGGAAGAGCTGGCCAGTGCCGCGCAGCTGGCCTCACTGGCCGATGAGACTCCCGAAGGTCGCAGTATCGTGGTGCTGGCCAAACAGCGCTTCCAGCTGCGCGAGCGCGATCTGGGCGCACTGGGGGCGACGTTCGTGGCCTTCTCGGCCCACACGCGCATGAGCGGGGTGGACATCGGCACACGCCAGATCCGCAAGGGCGCGGCGGATGCCATCATGAAACTGGTGGAGGCCAGCGGCAGCGTGTTCCCCAAGGGCATCTCCGGCGCGGTTCAGGAAGTGGCGCGCCGTGGCAGTACCCCGCTGTTGGTGGCCGATGGCGGGCGCGTGCTGGGCATCATCGAGCTCAAGGACATCGTCAAGGGCGGCATCAAGGAGCGCTTCGGTGAACTGCGCCGGATGGGCATCAAGACCATCATGATCACCGGCGACAACAAACTCACCGCGGCCGCCATTGCCGCCGAGGCCGGTGTGGACGACTTCCTGGCCGAGGCGACCCCGGAGGCCAAGCTGCGTCTGATCCGTGATCACCAGTCCGAAGGACGCCTGGTGGCCATGACCGGCGATGGCACCAACGATGCGCCGGCGCTGGCGCAGGCCGATGTCGCGGTGGCGATGAACACCGGAACCCAGGCCGCGAAGGAAGCGGGCAACATGGTGGACCTGGACTCCAATCCCACCAAGCTCATCGAAGTGGTGGAGACCGGCAAGCAGATGCTCATGACCCGCGGGTCGTTGACCACCTTCAGCATCGCCAATGACGTGGCCAAGTACTTCGCCATCATTCCGGCCGCCTTCGCCAGTACCTATCCGCAGTTGAATGCCTTGAACGTCATGCACCTGGCCAGCCCGTTCTCGGCCATTTTGTCGGCGGTGATCTTCAATGCGCTGATCATCATTTTCCTGATTCCCCTGGCGCTCAAGGGCGTCAAATATCGCGCCCTGGGTGCTGCGGTGCTGCTGCGTCGTAACCTCCTGGTCTACGGCCTGGGCGGCATCCTGGTGCCATTCGTCGGCATCAAGATCATCGATGTGGGCCTCACGCTGGTCCACCTGACTTAGAGGTCAATGTCATGAGTTCATCCTTGCGTCCCGCGCTGGTCCTGATGCTGTTCTTCACCGTACTGACCGGCATCCTGTATCCGCTGGTCATCACCGGCATCTCGCACACGGCATTCCCGCAGGCGGCCTCGGGCAGCCTGGTGATGCGTAACGGCAAACCCATCGGCTCAATCCTGATCGGTCAGAACTTCAGTGACCCGAAGTATTTCTGGGGCCGCCCCTCGGCCACTACGCCCCAGCCCTACGCCGGTACGGCCTCCACCGGCTCGAACCTAGGACCGCTCAACCCGGCTTTGACCGATGGCATCAAGGCGCATATCCAGGCGCTGCAGTCCGCGGATCCGGGCAACAAAGCATCGGTCCCGGTGGATCTGGTGACGGCCTCGGCCAGCGGCCTGGACCCGGAGGAGAGCGTTGCTGCGGCGCTCTACCAGGCGCCGCGGGTGGCGCGTGTGCGCGGGGTGGATCTGCAGATGCTGCGCGCCCTGATATCCGCTCAGGTGCACGGTCGTTGGCTGGGGGTGTTCGGCGAACCGCGGGTCAATGTGCTGGCGCTGAATCTCGCGCTGGATGATCTCGCGCCCGGCTCGGGCAGCAGGTAGCCTTGGGTACATGGTGGACCGACCCGATCCGGATCAGCTGCTGGAACATGTCCAGGCCGAGGAAGCGCGCGCCAGCCGCGGCCACCTGAGGATTTTCTTCGGCGCCTCCGCCGGGGTAGGCAAGACCTACGCCATGCTCGAGGCGGCGCGCGCGGTGCGGGCCACCGGCACCGATGTGGTCCTGGGATATATCGAGCCGCATGGACGCATCGAAACCGAGCGGCTGACCGAGGGCTTCCCGCGTCTGCCGACGCTGACGGTGCGCTACCGGGATCTGGTGCGGGCGGAATTTGATCTGGATGCGGCGCTGGCGCGCCATCCGGCCATTTTGCTGGTGGATGAGCTGGCGCATTCGAATCTGGTCGGTGGTGAACCGGCACTGCGGCATCCCAAGCGCTGGCAGGATGTGGAGGAGCTGCTCGAGGCCGGCATTGATGTGTGGACCACCGTCAATGTCCAGCACCTGGAGAGCCTCAATGACCTGATCGTGCAGACCACCGGAGTGCAGCAGCGCGAGACCCTGCCGGATCATGTGTTCGACAAGGCCGACGAGGTCGAACTCATCGACCTGCCCCCGGATGACCTGCTGGCGCGCTTGCGTGCCGGCAAGATCTATCTCCAGGCCGATGCCGCCAATGCCGTGGAGCGCTTCTTCCGCAAGCCCAATCTCATGGCGCTGCGCGAGATCGCCCTGCGCCGGGTCGCCGACCGGGTCGAGGCGGCGGCGCGGGACTCGGTCGCCAGCGATCGCGCGCCGCGTTCCAGGCTGGCGAGTGATCGGGTGCTGGTGGCGACCGGACCGGATGCCCAGTCAGAACAGCTGATCCGGGTCGGCAAACGACTGGCGGATGCGCTGGATGCGGACTGGACGGTGGTGTACGTGGAGACGCCGGCCCTGCTCAAACTCTCCGAGGCGCAGCGCAACCGACGCATTGAACTGCTGCGGCTCGGGGAGTCCCTGGGTGCCGAGACCGTCACGCTGGATGGACCCACCGCCCTCGAGGCGCTGCTGGAATACGCATCGACCCGCCACGTCACCCGCATCATCGTCGGCGCCCCGAAGCGTTTCGGATGGCGGGGGCTGCTACGGCCCTCCACGGCGACCGAACTGGCGCGCAGGGCCCGCGGCTTTGATGTCATTACGGTGGCGGCGCCGGAAACCGCCACCGTCGCCGCGGCGCGTGCCCCGGGCGGAGCGCAGCGTCTGGCCTCCCCGGTGCGCTGGAGCCGCTACGTCTGGGCGGTGGCGCTCACCGTCATCTGCACGCTGCTGGCCTTCGCGGGCTTTCCACACCTGGATATCGTCAATCTGGTGATGGTGTACCTGCTGGGGGTCACCATCGCCGGTCTGCGGCTCGGGCGCGGGCCCTCCGTGCTCACTTCAATTCTCAGTGTCGCCTCGTTCGACTATTTTTTCGTGCCACCGCGCTTCAATTTCGCGGTCTCCGATGCGCAATACCTGATCACCTTCGGCGTCATGCTGCTGATCTCGCTGGTCATCGCCACGCTCATGGCCAGCGTGCGCCAGCAGACCCGGGTCTCCGGCGCCCGTGAGCGACGCACGGCATTGCTGTACGCCATGAGCCGGGAACTGGCGACCACGCGCGGCACGGCGAACATGTGTCGCGTTGCGGTCCGTCATGTGGCCGAGGTCTTTCGCTGCCAGGCCGTGGTGCTGCTGCCGGATGCCGCCGGGCGGCTGCACTATCCCTCGGATCCGCCGGGGGAGACCTCGCTGCGGGGCGCGGATCTGGCGGTCGCGCAGTGGGTGGCGGACCATGGGCGCCAGGCCGGATTGGGCACTGACACGCTGCCGGCCGCTACCGCACTGTATGTGCCCTTGGGCGATGCAGAGCGTTCGCTCGGCGTGCTGGCGGTGCTGCCGGAGAACCGCCGCCGCGTCATGCTGCCCGAGCAGCGCCACCTGCTGGAGACCTTTGCGGGCCAGACGGGGCTGGCCCTGGAGCGCGCGCTGCTGGCCGAACAGGCCGAAACGGCGCGGATTTCCGCCGAAGGCGAAAGTCTGCGCAACACGCTGCTGGCCTCAATCTCGCACGACCTGCGCACGCCGCTGGCGGTGATGGCCGGGGCCGGCAGCACGCTCGCGGAACACGGCGACTCGCTGGATGCGGCCACCCGCGCCACCCTGGCCCGTTCCATCGAGACCAAGGCGCGGGAAATGTCCGAGTTGATATCCAATGTCCTGGACCTGATGCGCTTCGAATCGGGGCAGATCCAGCTGCGCAATGACTGGCAGGCCCTGGATGACCTGGTGGAGTCCTCACTGCGACGGCTGGAGGAGCCCCTGTCGCGCTACACCGTGGAGCTGCACCTGCCGGCGGATCTGCCGCCGGTGTACGTGGACGCCAGTCTCATCACCCAGGTGTTCACCAATCTGCTGGACAACATCGTCAAGTACACCCCGCCGGGAACTCATATCCGGATCGCCGCCGCCGTGGATGATGGCGGCCGAGGGCTGCCGGGCTCGAAGGTGCGGGTCACGGTGGAAGACAATGGACCGGGGCTACCGGCCGGGGATCCGGCGCGGCTGTTCGAGAAATTCCAGCGCGGCACGGGCGAGGGCACCATCGTCGGCGTGGGCCTTGGGCTGGCGATCTGCCGCGCCATCATCCGTGCCCATGGCGGGGAGATCGAGGCACAGTCGCGCATCAGCGGCGGTGCCAGGATCCAGCTGACGCTGCCCACCGTGGAGCCGCCGTGACCCAGGCGATGCACCAGATCCTGGTCATCGAGGACGACTCCTCGATCCGTGAAGTCCTGCAGGCGCTGCTGGGCTCAGTGGGCTTCAGGGTGGTGGAAGCGGCGACGGCCGCGCGTGCCGATGTGGAAGCACGCGCCCACCGACCCGACCTGCTGCTGGTGGATCTGGGCCTGCCCGATGGCGATGGCCTGACCGTGATCCGTGGCGTGCGCAGCTGGTCGCCGGTGCCCATCATCGTGCTGTCGGCGCGCACCATGGAGCAGCAGAAGATCGCGGCGCTGGATGCCGGCGCCGATGACTACGTCACCAAGCCCTTCAGCGCAGCCGAACTGCTGGCGCGGGTACGCGCCGCACTGCGGCGCAATGTGCGCGCCAATGATCAGGCACCGGTGCTGTCATTTGGGCCCATCAGGGTGGACTTGCACCGGCGCGAAGCGCTGGGGCCCGCCGGTCCCGTGCATCTGACGCCGCTGGAGTATCGGGTGCTCGAGTGCATGGCCCGGCACAGCGGCATGATCGTGATGCAATCCCAGCTGCTGCGCGAAGTGTGG
>Ga0210385_10001467_pt1 | contig 14667 bp, 14 predicted proteins | sample IncBWH26OmetaG_FD_160107 | JGI IMG/M metagenome (GOLD analysis project Ga0210385, IMG submission 160107) | Forest soil microbial communities from Barre Woods Harvard Forest LTER site, Petersham, Massachusetts, United States - Inc-BW-H-26-O ...
CAGTATCTGTCCGAGCTACGCGCGGCAGAGCGGTATCTCGCGGCTTGCTATGGCTTTCTCGACCCTACCTCGGCAGGCGCTTGGCGGCTGGCCATCCGATCAGTGCGATGGCAGGTGCTGCGGTCGCCCAGACGATCAAGAAGACCAGCCCTTGAGCGGGAGGATGGGCCGGGTCGCCACCGAGCCCAGTCGGCAGGGCCAGAGACCAAGCCGACGTAACCATCACGATCGCCAGTGCACCCTGGCCGACCACGCCCATGTACCACTTCGTTCGAGCAGCCAGCGGCTCCGGGGCGCGATCGCTCATGCCGCGGATCTTTGGCCCAAACTGCGCGGCCACGAATAGCAGGAACGCGTAGCCGAGCTCCCGACCTTGCCACGCAACGTGCAGATGCGCCAGCACCACGACCGCTGCCGCAGAAGCGCTCAGGCCACCAGCGATACCCATCCACCGCGACCTCGTCGCGTCATCACGCTTCCACACCACCACGATCACGGCCGCTATCGCCATGAATGCCGCCCAAAACGTCCCGAGTTCCATCAAGGCACCAGTTCGATGCGAGCGTGCAACGTCGGCGAGGATCGGCCACGAGAAGAACACCACCCCCGTCCACATCCACAACTTCGCAGCACGCGGGTAGGGATCGTGGCTCGGCTTGGGGGCCTGACGGTGCACGGACCTAATGAAAGCGCAACCGAACTCTCTTTCGCCCTAGCCTGCCACGGTTGGCACGAACAGCACGTCCTTCGGGTTCGCGCGGTCACGGAGTGCGGCGAGCTCAGCCTCGCGAAGCCCGCGGCGATGATCGAGGATGTCGCGGATCTCTTCGGTCGACTCGATCGCGTGGAACTCCGCGCTGATCACTGCGGCGGTCAGCTGCTCCAAGGTGGGCGAGTTCGAGCCCAGCGCAGTCTGCCCGCGTGCCCCGGCCGCATCCGGCTTAGCGCGATGCTGCTCGAGGGGTACCGTTGCTCGATCATGGCGATAGCCAGAGACAGCAAGGATGTCCGGTGGGCGAAGCTCGCAAACGTGCTTGCGGAGGCCGCGCGAGCCGGACGCGTTGACCCGCAGGATGCGCGGACCGTCCTGGTCCATGCGCTGAGGGTGCGCCAGAACAACGCCAAGCTCCAGATCCGGCCTCGCTCCAGGGGTGCCCAGGCGTCCATCGACAAGTACGCGCCGGATCCGCCACCTCCCAACGGGTCTCCCGATTCGCTTCACGCCGACCACGTTTATTGCTTTCCCCACACCGGGCCAAAATTGAGCGAGTTCTTCAGCTACGTGACCACCGTCGACGCGTGGCTCTACGAGCTGCGACGGCTAGACCAAGTTGTGTGCCTGACCGCCGCCGAGAACGAGACCGTAAGGCGCGTAGAGGCGGACTTCACCGGTCCCGAGAAGTACGACCACGCCGGTATCGCTTTCGCGGACCCGACGCCATGGGACAAACGGGGCACAATGCCGAGCCGGCGCCGAACCACTGCGGGAGTAGATCTCCCCGAGACCTGAACTTCGGCCCCTCCCCGAAGCCTCTTGGCGGCTGGTCGTGAACAAGGCGCGATGCCTCTACGCTGCACGCGATGGACCAAGATCTGCCGCCCGGTGTGCATTCCTTCCGGCCGATCGATGACCCTCTCGCGAACTGGCCCAAGGATGCCCCTCTCCCGATCCGGCTCGTAGAACCAGGCTTCGCGCCGCCAAGCGCCGCGCCCGAGAAGGTCGCGAACTGGGACTACTACGACGGCGCGGTTGTGATGATCGGCGTTAGCGACGGAGAGACCTATACGATCGAGGGCTCAGGGGTGATGGTTGCGCCCGGACTCGTTCTGAGTGCCACACACGTGCTCCGCCACCACGCAGACGCGATCACGGCGAGGACTCTCGGCGTGTACTGCATCGGGGTCCGTCCGGGGGGCCAGGCGGATCTATGGGCGGTACGCCGATCGCTGAGGTACGCCGAGGACCACAGCGACATCATGTTCCTCGGGGTCGAGCTCAACTCAGAGGTCTCCGACGATTGGCACGTCTCCTGTCTGCCGATCAGCACCCGAGCGCCGAGGAAGGGTGAGCCGCTCACAATCGTCGGATACCGGTTCGACAGGCAGGAGGCTGAGCTCTTGCCTCTCATCAACGGCGTCCGTGCGGTCGGACGTGGCGACCTCTACATCGCCGTCGGCGAGGTCGTGACGATCTACTACCCCCAACGGGATTCTCTGTTGGCTCCGTTCCCGGCGATTGAGATCAAGTGCGGATCTCTCGGAAGCATGAGCGGCGGTGCCGTTATCGATGAGGGCGGCGCATTGGTCGGCATCATCTCCCGGGGCTGGGGCGACGGTGGCCCTCCGAGCACCGCCGCATGGATCATTCACGCCCTGATGTTCGACGTCACCCTTCCATGGCCACCGGGCGCGTATCAACCGAATACCCCACTGCTGGATCTTCCGCACGAGCAGCTCAAGATCTATGGGCGCGACAAGGTGCGCCTCGTCGGACCGTTGGAAATCGAATACACCGCCTGGTAGTAGGGAGCGGTGCGGCCGTCCGGAGAAGCGGATGTCGTCTCGGTGCGGCTTACAGGTCCAAGAGTCGATCGAGAGCGGCGTCCCACACGTCGGTTTGATGCGCGCGCAACTGCTGCGGAAGCCAGCTCAGATCGAGCGCAGACGTGCCTGCCATCCAATCGTGAACGCAAGCACCGGCGACGCTCTTGGTCACCAGCCAGGTGCCGAACCAGGATCGGATCGGCTCGGAGAACCCGAACCCGTCACCGAGAGCCCATGCCGGAGAGTGGTACCAGCCTGCACCGCGCCCCTCGATCCGGAGATCGATGGCGCCGCGATCGCCGATGGTGATCCGAAAGGCAGGGTTGATCAGAAGCCGGATATCGCGCAGACGGAGCTGGCGAGCCTGCGTCCCGCACCACAGCAGAAAGTCGAAATACCCATAGTCACCCGGGAGCGCACAGGCCTGCGTCGCTGCCTCCTTCTCTGCGCTGGCAAGATCGAGCCAGTCGACCTGCTGATAGCCGTCCAACACGGCCGTCTCGTTGGCCACCGTCATCGCCGCTACCTCACAAACGGCGTCCCGGACACTGACGAAGTCGGTGTGATTACTCTCTGCGGTCAAGCGAGCGGACAGCAGCTTGACCGCCGCGCATGCCCGCGCGAAGCGGATCGGGGGATACAGCTCGTTCCAAGAAGTCGGCGTGTCCAAGATCGGCGTGACCGGGGGTAGCGGAGGATTCAAGGCGATGTCACACACCAGCCCGAAGGTGAATAGATCGGCGAACACGGCATCCACATCCCCGTGGACCAATCTGCCGAACAAGCGGAGCGCCAGACCGTATGAACCCGATCGCAGCCGCTCAACGAGAGCGACAGCGAGAGCGTCGCCCCATTGAGGGAACTTGTTCGCAACCGCGATGGCGCCGAGCAACTCATCAACGCTTGCTGCGCCCTCGAGAATGAGGGTGGTTGTCAATCGCTCGCCCTCTACCCCGACCCGCCCCGGAAGGTCGGTGAAATCAAGGTGCCGGAGAGACTCGGCATAGTCGTATCTGTCTGTGACGCCCATGAGGTCAAGTGTGCTCGCGACATCGCACAGCGTCTCGGCGAGACCCGTCGCGAGATCCCACGGGATCCCATCAACGACGTCGGAGTCGGCGAATAGCCGGTAGGTGAGCAGATGGTCATACCAGCCTTGGGCGAGGCTCCCCAGGCGTCTGTTGCCACGCTCCGACTTCCCGTCGAGTGCGCTCGCGCTGTCCAGGTAAACGATCGGACTGGATGGGCTTCCCATCCGCTCATCCTTCAATTTGCGGCGTAGCCCCGGTGGGAGCTCGCTCATCAGGCCGGCTGTTTGCTCTTGGGAGAACCGCACAGCCGTCAGGAACAGTCCCATGCTCGTACCGATCCACTGAATCCAGTGATGGTCCTCATGCAAAGAGGCTTGTTGCGCAGCGAAGTTCGCCTCTATGTCGAGCTCACGCTCGACGGTGAGATCCCTCGGGCCCCGGGTGATGATCGCGAACGGATCGAATGTGTAGCCGCTCCCCGTTTGCAGTGGCGCGCGGCGCAAGATCGGCACGTCGGGCAGCAAGGGGGCTACTCCTCGTCGCGCTGGTCCTCTGGCGCCCGACCCTCTTCTCGAATGCGATGCACTGGCAGCCCGTTGAGGGCCTTCTTGATGAGGTCATAGGCCGCCGCGGCGCCGACTCCGACGCCGAACTCCACGAACACCTGAACGAGCTCAACGTGCCCGAGCGGGACCCTCTCGTTGAGGCTAGGGCGATACGGCTGTGGCTCGGACACCTGCGCTGAGGCCACGGCCGTCTGGTCTGCAAGCAGGCTCGACAAAGCCTCGACCGAGTCCAGCGGCGCGACTACCTCGATGCGGAGCACAAGGAACTCTCGGGTGAGGACGGGTGCATGCGTGGAACGCTACTTCAAGGCGTTGTCGAGGCGGCGCGTGAGCATGCTGGCGAAGGCAGATCTCGAAGGGCTTCTGTGTCTCGGCGATGGCGCGCATCCGGGAGCAGCTGAGGTGCGCAAAGCCCGGTGCCGACACACCAAGCGGCCGGGCCGACGTCGCATCCGCGCGATACGCGAGGTCTGCCGGGGCGAGCATGTCCGAAGGCTGGTAGAAGGGACGGCTTGGCTACCCCCGATCACTACGCGCTAGTCGGAGTCGGCTTCCACGGCCAGTGGGGGTACAGCGCGATGTCGTAGCTAGAGGTGATGGGCCGGTCTGCGGTGCCCACGCGGCCTGGCGCGAGCTACGGTGCAGTTGTGTGGCCGAAGGATGCGCAGCGGATTGCCGAAGAGCGGGACGGAGTCGGTCGTCCTGCACCTGCGACGCTTGCCTCGTCCCACCTGGCGCAGGCTCTGGACGCGTTTGATGATGCGTGCAGTCCCGAGGCGGTCTTCGCGCCGCGGAAGATCTGGCCACTCCTCCCGTCGGACTCGATCCGTAGCCGCCGCACCCTGTCGGAGATAACGCAGCGCAACCTTTGCTTGACCGCGACTCTCTTCACGGCCTTCGCGGCTGAGGCGTTCGTCAATAATTTCCTCGAGGTGCATGACGTGAAGTCGCAACTCAGCGCGACGAAGTTCAAGAAGCTAGATCGCGGAAGCACGGTTCAGAAGTACGTCGAGGGAGTTGCGCTTGCGTACGAGCCTCTATTCGACCGGGAGGACGAGGTTATGCCCGCGATCTCCGAGCTGTTTGGCGTTCGCAACAAGCTCGTCCACGCGCGACCGGGGCTGGGTCCGCCGATCGCGTACATGCCCGACCCCACCTGGCGGCATATCTATCCGGCCACCAAAGTTGCCGAGTGGCTGGTTGCGGTTGCTGGAGCGGCTGAGCTCATGGAGGTCCGCTGTTATGGCTTCGACTACCACTCACTGCCGGCGGCGTTTATCTGGCATGGCCGGAACATAGTCATTGACCTCGCTGCGAGGTCCGAGCCTCTTCCGGATCCCGAGATGGCTGGCCGGGCACCGGTCGTCCAACTCCTCGCGGAGGCGGCGGCCGAGCGAGCTGAACAGACCGAGGGCATCCGGCTCACGATCCACGAGATCCGGGACGCGCGGCTCAAACACGCCGGGAAGGTTGGTCCTTGGGACAAGTTCACTGAACTGCTTGTGCACGATCCTCCTGCAGGACCCGGCGAGCCACCAAGTTCGACCTGACGAGCCCGCCGGTCGGTTAGATGGTCGCGTTCTGCAGACCCGGCTGGAGCCAGCCGGCGAGTTCTAGCCAAAGCGATGCCGTACGCTCCCGACCTATCCGGAAGAAGGGATGGCTTTGATGACGAGTGAGACTCCGCAGCCTGAGATCCACGCCAGCACTCCCCTGCTTCTCCGCCATCTCCAGGCCGCGGGCGCCCAGACGGCCCGTCAGCTTGAGGTAGCACTCGGCGACGTTGACCAGATCGGCCCCGAGCAGATTGAAGAGTGGATCCGGTGGGCGACCGACGACGGCCTGATCGAGCCGACCGGCGGTGGGCGGTACAACATCACCGCGCGTGGACAAGGGATCATCGGCCCGCCGGACTACGCGAGCTGACACTTCATGTCAAGCGAGCATGCCTCGCGTGAAGCCCGGCAGGCGCGACACCGGCGCGACGCGACGGCCGCCCGTTACAAGCCCGAGGTGGTCGCGTTGCTGCTTGTTGCCGAGGCGCCACCGAGCGGGCTTGACCGCTACTTCTACTTCGAGGACGTGCCTGACCAGGACAGCCTCTTCCGGCATGTCGTCCGAGCGGTGCTTGCAATCGAACCGTCGCGCTCACAGAAGGCCCGCCAGCTTCGGCGTTTGGCCGATCGGGGTGTGTTCCTGATCGATCTGAAGCCCGACCCGAAGCAAGACGGCGAGTCCCTTGACAGGTACGTCCCCGACCTCGTTGGCAGGGCGGTCGAGCTTCGCCCTCGCCACGTGATCACGATCAAGGCCAACGTCTGCGATCTCACACAGGAGCCGCTGCGCATGGCTGGCCTGGATGTCGTTGACGAGCGGATCCCGTTCCCCGGCAGCGGACAACAGCGGCGATTCCTCGAGCGAATGGGCGCCGGGCTGGCGTCGATCTGCTGGCGGCCGTGACCACACGGTTCAAGGGGACTACGGTGTGCAGACATGGCCCAGACCGCCCCCCATTCGCCTTCGCTGATTCCGGTGCACGTCGGTCTGGCCGAGCCGCGAGAGCCGGAGCCCGCTGCACCGCCACAAAGAGGCTCGATGATCACTCGGAATCGCCGCGTCTCGCCGCTGGAGGATCCGGCGTTCGGGTGGAGCGAGCACAACCTCGAGCCGCGGTGGCTCGGGATGGAGAGCAGCGATTGCGCGGCGGCAATCGATCCGAGCATCTACCACGGCCGCGGGGCCGACGAGTTGGAAAGGTTCCTTGCCGGTGCCAGAGCTCGCGACGAGCTCGCGCTGATGATCACGACGATGGGCAACGTGAGCGATCAACGGCCGCGCCCGCTCGGGGCAACCGCAGACGCAACCATCTCGCTTCCGGGCATGGAGACCTACATCAGCGGCGCTCGGGTCCCCGACGGAGCAACGATCTCGCTGGCCGACGATTTGGATTCGACCGATCGAGACTTGGCGCTGCGACTGCGAAACGAGCGAGCAGACGGTCCATGGTGGAGCTTGACCCTCAGCGGGACCGAATGGGTGTCGGGCGCTGGCGGCCCGTCAACGCGCCACGAGCCCAGTGGTGAGCTACAGCCGATCCTGCTCGACGGTCTTTCCCAGCCGGTGCTTGCAGCGTGGACACCGCCGGATGGCAGTCAGCGCTGGTACATCGTTCCCGACGTCTGTAACTGGCACAGCATTCTGGACTGGCTCGCTCACAGCGGCCTGCCACAACACGTACCAGGGGCACTCCGTCGCTCCCGCTCGCCCCTTGCGCTGGACCCGCAACTGCAGACCCCAGACGAGATCGCCGCCAGGCAATCACTGGAGGAGCTGAAAGCAGCCTTTGCAGAGCAGCAACGCGAGCTTGAGAGCCAGCTGCGGCAAGCCGGTGCGAAAGCGGAGCCGATCCGCAGCGGGCTGCTTTACGGGACCAGCACCGAGCTAGAGATCGCCGTCGCCGCCGTCCTTGAGGCCGCCGGCACGAACGTCGTGAAGGTCGACGAGCTACTGGGCGCCACCGCGTCTGCCGACCTACTCGTGTCGCTGGGTGAGAACCGACGTTTGATCGAGGTGAAGTCCGCCAGCGGCAGCGCCACCGAGACGCTTGTTCGCCAGCTCGAGACACATCTCCAAACGTGGCCGCAGCTGCGCCCCGATGAACCTGTCGACGGAGGGGTGCTGATCGTCAACCACCAGTACCGACTGCCGCCCGACGAGCGCAGCACAGCCGTGTACGCCCGTCCCGAGTTCGTCGCTGCACTCAGCACTCCCGTGCTCTCGACCCGACAGCTGTTCGACTGGTGGTGTGAATCGAACTGGGTGGCCATCCGGGAGGCGGTGCTCGGTGAGACGACGGGCGCCGCACGCGAGCCGGACGAGCCGTCGGCTCAGACTGCCCTTGGCACCGAACACCATGAACCACGCACGCGCCGCCGACCATTCGGTCGCCGCACGAGATCCGATGCCGAGTAACCACCGCGGTTTTCGTCGCTCGCGACATCAGTGTCATCCCTGACGACATCCGAGATCTCGCTGCACGGAGCTCCACTGCGTGACAAGTTCTGACGCCGTACCGCGCTCGGCGGTTGAGATGGTGAGGCTGGTGCCCGAATATCGGCGACATCCCGTCGTCGCTGATGCCAACGTCCTATTCCAAGACACACAGCGATACGCCAAGACAGGCTTCACGGTTCTGACATTCCTCGCGCGTAACGAGGTAATCACGCTTCTGACCAGTGAGCACGTGTATCGTCGTCTCCCCGAGATCATGAGCGAACGGCAATCGACGCGAGCGCTCAGAGGCAGGTATGGAAGGACACATATCTCCCTCTAGTTCGGTTCGTTGAGGTTCCCGATTCGATGTGTGCGGGACATCAGCAGATCGAGTCCGTGGTCGACAAGGAGGATCGTCCGTTCGCGCGGTTGGCGATAGCGATCGCGCCGAGCCTGCTCCTGACCCGCGATCACCACCTTGGCGACGCAGGACTGGGCACAACAGAATGGGCGGACGCCCTAACCATCCTCGGCGACCTTGTCGAGCTCGACGTATCGCTCTACGGCAGCGCGCACACCGCGCTCATCCTCGCGAGAGTGATGGGCCTCTTGGTGCAGCAGCTCTGGCGCGCCGCAGCATCACAGCCGCTGCTGTCGATCGCTGCCGCCGGCATCGGCCTGCTCCTCCTACTCGACAACCAAGAGGACGTGCTTCGAAAAGCTTGCGCCGCTCGCGCCGTGATCCGTGACCGAGGATCCCGCTTGCTCGAGGCCTCAACGCCCGTTTTCGAGCGGTGGGAGGCTGCAAAAGGCGGCGTCGAATCGAGGCTTGAGAAGCCGATGCTGCCACGCAGCGTCGAGACGGTTTGCGCCCGTGAGCTGGCGACCCAACGGGCTGCTGTGACGACAGAGATGCTGCTTTCGGTCTGCGAGTCCGTCAACCCCGCGACGACAAAGAGTGAGCTGGTGGCGTTCCTACGGGCACATCCGAGCTTCCACGGTCCGCCCGTTCAGCAGCGGTGGGAGCTGGGGAGGCTAGGGAGTCCCATCATCGACGTGTGAGCGACTGGGGCCGACTGGGCACTGGCCGTTTCGATGTAGCTCGACACGGACCAACGTGGCCAGGCCAAGCGGCTCGCTTCCAGCCATGCTGAAACGGCTAGTGGACTCGGGGTGACTGCGTGGTTTGGTCGCGACTAGCGTTTATGCGCGTCTCGATTGCTCGCACCGCCGCGGCGGCGGCTGCCCCAATGTTGGGGTCCTGGGTGAAGCCTCTGAGTGCCTGGGCGGCGCGGCGGTCCCCGCGGTCAGCTAGCACACGGATAGTGTTGTCTCGCGCGCCCCAAGTGTGTCCGAATGCGGAACGGAGTCGATTGGGGTGCTCGAGGCTCCACGTGAGCGTGTCGACCCCGGAAGTGGGCATCGCGGCGAGGACGAGGTCGTGGATTGACTGCTCGTCGAACCATCGAGCGTCGTGCAGGCTCGACAGGAGCCCGGCGAGAGTGTCGCGGTGATCTCCAGTGAGCACGGCCCACGCCTTGTCTGTGGCCTGGTGCTCGGCGCGGGTGGGTTCGCGCTCGCGTACGGCGTCGAGGATGACGGTCAGTCCCGCGCGCCAGGCTGGGTCGCTGCTGCCGCTTTCGGCGGGTTCGGGAACGGGCTGGCCGTCGGCGGCGAGCAGTCGTAGCGCGGCAACAATTGCTCGCATGCTGTCCGAGGACATCATCCACTTGGACGGGTCGCTGTGCGCGATGTGATCGGTTACGGCGGCGCGTACGGTCGGGTTGGAGAGATCCTTGAACTGGCTGATGATCCAGTCGTCGTACATGCCGGTCTCGCCGCCGCGTAGCGCCATCGTGAGGAGTTGCTCTCGATCTTCGTCATCGAGCGCGGTGACGGCCTCGAAATAGGGGCCGATGGCTTCGGTCTCGAACTGCGAGGAGACGATCCCGCGTGCCATTTGCAGAGCGAGCTGGTCCCCGGCCATGCTGAGGACGGTCCGGATCTGCTCGGTGATGTCTTCGAGGCTTCGTGCCGGCTCGATGCCGCCAAGCGCAGAGAGCGCCTCGACGATCATGCCGTTGAGCATCAGGTTGTTCGACGGGAGCGACTCCACTGCGTCGAGGACTCGTGCGCGCTGGGGTTGGTCAAAACGTCGACCGAAGTCGTGGGCGAGACCGAGGCCAACGAGACGGAGGTGGTAGCGCCCCGAGGCGAGGCAGCGGGTAATCACCTGTGGCAGCTCGTCGGTCGGCGCGTTTGGGGTGTGCAGGAGTTCGGCGGCGAGATAGAGCGTCCCGAGTCCGGGGGCCTCCTCGCTGTGCAGGAGCGCGGTGGCAGTTGCGTGTGCGAGAGATGACCCGGTGTTTCGCATCCGGTCTGTCGCGGCATTCATGACGATCTGGGCTGGTATTCCGCCGGGCCCATGTAGCGCGTACGTGGTGGCAAAGATCTGGTCGACGAGGCCCGGGATGTGCTTCTGTGCAGCCTCGAGCGCGGCGGCGCATACCTCGTCGGTGGCCGCGAGCAGTCGCATCACCCCCTCGACGTAGCGTCCCCGCGCGACCAGGCTGCCGATCGCGGCCAGTTGCGCGTCGGTGGCCGCGTCGGTCGTGTCGGGCAACGTCCAGCGCCCGCTGAAGACGGGACCGGCGGCGGGTGTGAACGTAACTCCGGGTTGCGTTGTACGCACGCACGCCGCTTCGATGGTGTCGCCAAGCATGGCGTCGGCTAGTCGCTCGGCGAGCGGCCCAAGCTCCCCCATGACGGAGGCGACCAACACGTCCGGGTCCTCGCACGCCGACAGGATCTCGGTGAGGCGCGCCTCGTCGCTCTCGAGCGCGAACGCGTCGGCGCGTAGATGAGCACAAACGGGCTTGTTCAGGATGCGCGCGAGGTGCCCGGCGTCCGGGTCAGCGATCAACGCCTCTGCGGCCAGGAAATACTCGTAGCGCTCATGCGCAAACGCTGCACGCCCCTGGGAGACGCGCACTAGCGGCCCAGTGAGGAGCGCTGCAAGCTGCTCATCATCGAGGTGATGGTCCCGCCGTAGCGTGCGGTTGACATCCGGCCGGGCCAGCGACGGTACGAGCTCGTCGTGCATGCGCCGGGCGACAGCGCGTAGCGCCGCGCGCCGAGTCTCGTCGCCGTCAAGGGCGCGGTCTACGTAGATGTCGAGTAGTTCGGTTCTCGTTGTCTGGTCGGGCAGCGCGGCTGAGCAGTGGGCGGCGAGCGCTAGCTCCAGTGGCGTGGTGAACGGCTCGCAGCGGTCGAGGATTGCCGCCTGGCCGTAGCCGTCAAGGATGGCCAAGCGCTCCTCCGCTTGCGGAATCTGCAGCTCGATGGCCAACAAGTCAGGCAGCGCCGTAGTCTTCGTCGCGGACTGGGCGGTGACGAGGATGCCGCGGCCTGGGGTCCGCAGCCGTGCGGTCTGGGCGCCGGCGATGAGTCCGCGGCGCACTCGCTGCGGCGCCTTGCTCAGGTCATCGACGACGAATACCACGGCGCGTCCGGCGGCGTCTGCGGCCCGCAGCAGATCGTTTGGGCCCAGCGCCGTGTAGGGCGCGACCGCACGCGCGACAGCGGTCTTGAATGACTCGTCGCACACCTCGGCGGCCAGCCAGATCGGGACATGACCAGCGGAGGCGAGCTCGACAGCAGCGTGCCGCGCCCACAGTGTCTTGCCAAGCCCTGAGCCGCCGCTCAGAAGCACAGCGCGCCCGGCTGCGGCAAGGCTGTGAATGTCGGGGCGCGGCGCCGGTTGACCATCGACCTGTACGCAGGTCGGCACGAGCGGCGGCAGGTTCTCGTGCTCTCCAAGGAAGAGTCCAAGGTAAGTGTCCACAGCCGCAGTGCCGGCATGGCGGACTAGCGCCTCTGGCGAGTCTTCCTCCTCGCGGTACAGGTTGAGGTGACGGCGGAACCTGTCCCAGTCCTCCGGCGACCACCGAAGCGCCGGGCCGGGTGTCCGCAGGCGCTCGAGCAGTTCGTCGTAGCCGAGCACGGAGACGTGGGCGCGTCGCTGGACGCGAGAGTCCTCGTGCAGCGACGGGTACGCGCACACCACGGTGTCGATGTCGCCGTAGAACTTTCCTGCCGTGGGGCCAGGCGCGCCCTTAGCCGCCACAAACTCATGCAGCGCATCGCTCAGGGCATAGGTCGCGTCGAGCGCCTGCGCGAGCGGATTACGCCACTCCTCGACAGTGTTAGGGCCGACGCGAACGGTCCAGGGCCCATTCGGCGACCCGTCGACGATAGGCCCCGGAAAGACCTTCTCATCGAGTTGCACAACGCGGCGGTCGGTGATGACGACGAAGTCAATCTGCCGCTCCAGTCGGCCCGCGCGGAAATTCGCAAACACGCGGGCCGACACACCAGCGCGAACCAGATCATGCCGCAAACGTGCGAGGAACTCGCGCTCGCTCGCCACGTGGATCGGATTGCCGAGATAAACCTCGACGGTGGTATTGGTGCTCATCCTTTACCGCGCGCGGCGGCGACTGCCGTAAATGTTAGCGGCCAGCACAACGGCATACGCTGACGATGGAGGGCTCAGGTCGGTATCGACTATCAGGTGCGACCCGCTGTCCCGTACGGTCGTTCTGGCACGCAGAATGAAAGTGCCGAAATGAGTGCCGAAACGTTTTGCCTGCAAATAGGCGCTTTCCGCGAGATGGGGGCGACGCCGAGACCGAGAGCGCCCGCGGAAAATACGCGGCTTGCAGGGACTTTCACCGCATCTCAGCTGCGAGAGCGACTGCTACGAGGGAAGCATGGCTCGCGGTTGAGAAAGGCCCGTGTTTATTGGGCTTTTCGCAATTGGCAGGGGACTGGCGGAACCGTCGGCGCCCATCTGCCCCCCGAGCGCGACGCGTCAAAAAGGCCCCATTTGCAGGCACTTTATGGAGCCAACCGGGATCGAACCGGTGACCTCCTGCTTGCAAAGAATCCGGGCAGGCAGTTGAGATCGGACCAGAAACCCTCGCGTTTACAGGGATTTTTTCCTAGGCTCGGCGCTCGTGTGCCGAGGACGGCTGCCGGAATATACCCGCATTTTCCAGGATCTGCACGGGCGTTTCGGCACTGAGTGCCAAAACTCAGCCGCCCGCGGTTTTCGGCCCTCGGTGCAAGTCCACGGCTCCTCTGAGCCGGGCGGCGTTGTGCACCAGCCGACAGAGGGCGAGACATCAGCCGGAGGACCGTCTCGAGTCTGTCACACGCGGCGCCCACGCCGCGCCTAGTCCTCGTTCGCCTCTGAATATGGTCCGAGAACGCCGAGGTTGACTAGCCGGTACCGCATTGCCTCGCGGCTGACTCGAAATGTGTCGGCAAGCGCGACGATCAGTTGATCAGGTGCGATTTGGGGTGTTTTGGACACTGTGCGCTCGATTTCCCGAGTCATAAACTTGCGCGGCATCAACAGTTCAGCGGCGAAGGCATTGGCTTCGACCTCATCTCGGGCGGAGGTACCGTCTCGCCAGTTGATGCGAACCAGACGATCGATGAAGATCGGCTGGCCTTCGTGAAGCTTCAAGTGCGCAATCTCGTGCGCCAATGTGAATCGCTGTCGCGTCGGCGCGTGGGTCGAGTTGACGCCGATTAGCACGCGGTCGCCCTCGCGATAAAGCATCCCCGAAACATCCCCCTCGAAGGCCTCGTAGGCGATGCTCGCGCCGAGGCGCTCCGCGATCTTCTCGATTGGCACTGGCGGCCGGGCAACACCGAGCTGTGCAATTAGGTCGGCGGCTTGTATTTCTGGCGGCGAAGGCTTGATCACTCCGTCGGCGCCTCGGTTTGTGGCTGGCCTTTCGAGACGACTCGGATAGCGAAATCGAGGTCATCGTCGTGCTCGGCGGATGCGCGGAGCGCAACCATCGTCTCGTTGGGCAACAACCCTCGCATCGCCGACTCGGTCGCGGGCAATAGTTCTGACGGGTTCTTCCCGACAGCCGCAGCCAGCAAAAAGAGTTGATGGAGGGCGATGTGCTGATGGCCTCGCTCGATATTCGTGATCGACGTGCGCTTTAGCTTGACCCGTTCGGCGATCTGATCTTGCGTGAGTCCGGCCTCTTCACGGAAGCCGCGTAGCTGTCGGCCGAACTGCTTGTAGAGCTCATCCACATGCGCAGTATGCCGGACATACGCTCCGATGTCAATATCGCTGACCGTCAATCTGAATGACATAAAGCGGCTGGAGGCGATTTTGCTTGACATCAGGCCTACGATTCCCTACGCTGTCATTTTCAATCACATAAGGGAGGTCTGATGTCATCAATATTAACATCCACAGATCGCGGGCGAGAGAGCGCCGAGGCGCGCCACCGCCCCGTTGAGGTCTCGCTCGAGATCACAAACGAGGCGGGCGAAAGCGAGACCAGCACACTGACTGTCGAGTCCGGGCCGACCGAGGTCACAACGCTCAAGAGCGAGTTGGGCATCGCTGAGGACGCGTCGCTATGGGTCATCAAGAAGGACGGCAAGAAGAAGCCGCTCGGCGACCACGAGACGCACGATGTCAAGCAGGGCGCCAGGTA
>Ga0210385_10001468_pt1 | contig 14665 bp, 8 predicted proteins | sample IncBWH26OmetaG_FD_160107 | JGI IMG/M metagenome (GOLD analysis project Ga0210385, IMG submission 160107) | Forest soil microbial communities from Barre Woods Harvard Forest LTER site, Petersham, Massachusetts, United States - Inc-BW-H-26-O ...
AACGCATCCATGGGATCACGAAAATGACCAAGGTATTTTCCAACGGTTGGCGAATGCTGCGCATCTGCTGGCACGCTTGGCTCCGCCTTGGAGGCTAAGTCTTCTTGCCCGCTTTCAACTGGGAAGGTTTGTTCTCATCTCTCCGGAAGGGCGGTCCTAATTCCTGAACAATGCTGACCACCAAAACAAAAGTCTCCCTCGCCGCTGCGGCGTACAAGTTCATTTCGTTCGGCCGAAAGCTGGTGGGCAAGGACGATTCCACCATCGTTCAACGCAGAGGCATTCGTTATCAGCTTGATCTAAGCGAAGGTATTGATTTTTCCATTTATCTTCTCGGAGCCTTCGAGCCGGGCACGCAGAAAACACTTCAAAAGCTAGTCAAGCCCGGCGACACTGTGTTCGACATTGGTGCCAATATTGGCGCGCATACGCTCGATATGGCGAAAAGTGCGGGCCGTCTCGGAAAAGTCTATGCTTTCGAACCCTCCGATTTCGCGTTCGCCAAATTGAAACGCAATCTGGCGTTGAATTCGGAATTGCAATCGCGTACCTACCCGCGGCAGATTCTTTTGGCCGCAAGTTTTGCCGAGCCGCCAGAGCGCGAGATCTACGCCAGTTGGCCCCTCAGAAGCGATGGCACCGTTCACCCGAAGCACCGTGGGCGTCTCGTCACCGTTGAACATGCTACAGTCGAAGCTCTCGATGACTTTGTCAATCGCGAAGGCATAACCCGTCTCGACCTCATCAAAATTGATGTCGATGGTCACGAACTCCCCGTGCTGCAAGGGGCCAGCGAGACTTTGCGGCGTTTCCAGCCGACCCTGGTCATGGAGATGTCGCCCTATATCCACGCCGAATTTCATCACATCTTCGGAGAATTTATAGAGGTCCTGAAGAATTTTGGATACTCCCTCAGCGACGCCGACAGCGGCCAACCTATCCCTCTCGATGCGACACAACTCGAACACCTCATACCCGACGGAGCAAGCATCAACGTTGTCGCTCAATCCAAACGTATATAGGTTCGCCATGGGCCTCGTAGTTAGCTCAGTGGAACAGGCGAAAAAGATTATCGCCCGGCAAAGGGCGTTACATTGCCGATGCCGCCGCTGTGTTGAACCCTGAGGCGCTCCAATTCAGGGAGAATATCAGAGGAACCGGAGGAGGAGCATCCGGCAGTCCCCAGGGCTTTTTCGATGGGGGTTCACTGAACTCATCACGGCTTGGTACGTCCTCAGGGCTTGCTGCTTGGTACTTCCTCAGGACAAGATCAGTGGGTCATGGCGTAGACGACGTAATTTACGCCTATGCGGATGCCGAGGGCGGAGTAGCGCTCGGGGTAGGACGGGCGATCGGACCATTCCCACGAATCGCCGATGTCGGAATTGTAGGAGATGGCGACCATGATGCGGCCTTTGTCGTCATAGATGGCGCGCCAGTGGGCGCCTTTTCCATCGTTAGGTCCTTGGGGATAGTCCGGCACTTTGTAACCGCGACGCACGTGGGCTTCGCCGGGAATCTGATAGCGGTCATCTAGATCGAATAGAGTGTGGAATATCGGATCGTTATCGGGGATATCGACGATGGGACGATCCGGGAAAACCATGCGCATGCGCTCGGTAAACATCTGCCATTCGTAAGCGCCGTGAAAATCGTCAGCCATCAAGAAGCCACCGCGCAACAAATAATCTCGCAAGACATTCGCCTGGTGTTGCGTGATTCCCCATTCGCCCACTTGGACGGCGTAAAGCCAGGGCCAATTGTAGACTTCGTCGCCGTCATCGAGATTCACGTCTTGTTCCACGGATCGCGCGTCAATGCGTGTGAGGCGACGGACGGCGGCGGCCATGGCGCGATCGGCCGGAGGCCCGTCTTGCGTCCACAGCGACATACCTTGCCGCCAGTCACCGTCGAAACGGCCACGATAACCATCGTTCGGACCGGGCGGATACATGAGTCGCGCAAAAGCCCATTCACCCGGGTGTTGCCAGTCTGAAGGTAACGGGGTCGATTCACCATATTCGACGGACGGGTATTGGCGGAACGGACGCTGCGCGAACAGAACAGCTACGAGGCCGAGGGTACAGCAGAACGGCAAAAGAAGTTTGATGAGGCCTCGACGGGATAGCTTCATTCCCTGGCTCCCTACGGATTTTTGCTCAGCCGTTTGTAATATTCAGCGACGGATTCCTGATAGCCGGAAGGAACCGCGGAAGATTTTCCTGTGCGGGCATGGGTCGAAGCGGCATCGCGCTGCAACTGGAGCTCCAGCTTGTCAACGGAGCTGAGCACTTCGCGGTGCATTTGCTCCAGCATCGCCGGATTGCCAGGGAAGCGGCTGGGATCGAGCAGTTGCATCTGGCGCGCGAGTTCCGCAGCTTCTTTCGCGGCTTCTGGATCATCCCGGACCATCTGGCGGAGCTGGTTCAGGGCGCGCATGCTCTGCTGAAAAGTGCGCTCCGTGTCTGCGGGATTTCCGGAAGCGCCCGGAGAAGCAGAAGGCTGTCCCGGCTGGCCGTAGCGATTGTTGCCGGTGTTGATGTTGTTCCACACGGTGCCATCTGAATTGTGACCGCCGCCGTTCTGAACATCTCCGCTCTGGCCGGCGCGATTCTCTCCCTGCTCTCCGCCGCGCTGACCGCCTTGCGAGGAGGCCATCGCTTCCAGCTGTTTGCGCAGACCCTGCACTTGGTCGAGCGCCGTTGTTTCGCCGCCCTGCTGGGTACGACGTTGGCCCGGATCGGCCTGATCCACTTTCTTCTGTGCCTGTTGAAGCTGCTGGTCCAATTTCCCGAGACCTTGCGCGATCTCGCCTTCGGTGCCGTTTGCGTTTGGATTGATTCCCCGCCGCAACCAGTCCGCGGTTCTTTGCACACGATTGTCCAGATCGGACTCATCCATCTCCGACAGCGCATCGCGCAACTTTTTGGCAACGCCCGGTTGAGCGGAGGCCATCTCGCGCGCAGCATCGCGAAGGTTCCTCTGCAAGTTCGATAGATCGTTGGAGAGTTGCTGCCGGTCTTTCGCCAGGCGATCGCGCTCATGAAGGCGTCCTAACATTGCGTCAAGATCTGTCGCGTTGGGCTCGGGCTGTTGGCCGGAGAACTTGTTGATCCGGTCGGCTTGCGCGCGCTCCTCCTGCGTCAGCCGGTCGGCCTCGCTCGCGAGAGAGCCCACCTTGCCGGAGGCGAACTGCTGTTGTGTGCCGGCGAGCAGATTCGACGCCTGGCGCAACTGGTCAGCGGCTTGCTGGCCGGCGGCGCTCTGTTGCGGATTAGCGTTGCGCTTCATCGCGTCGGTGGCCTGTTGCAAACGTTTGAGCGCTTGCTCGATTCGCTGATCTCCGGATGCGCCCGCCTGCGAAGATTGGCTACCGGGCTGTTGGCGCGGAGATTGCGAACCGTTCTCTGAAGACGCGCTCTGTTGCTGTTGCCGCGAGTCCTGCTGTGATCCGTTGGCGCCCTGCTGGCCGTTTCGCGCCAGCTGCTCCATTTGGCGTTGCAGCTGTTCCGCTTCGCGCCGCAGCATTTCCTGTTGCCAGCGTTCCTGGAAACTTTGCTGCGGGTTGTGTTGCTGATTGGCCAACTCTTCCTGGCGCTTGGCCAGCGCGTCGAGTTTTGCAAGTGCGTCATCCACATCCTTCTCATGCTGTTGGGCGGGTGACGCGGTTTGCGCGGTCTCATACTGATTTTTCTCGGTGTCCAATTCGAGATCGAAGAGACTCGCCAGGTCACGGCCTGCGTTGCCACCGCTTCCCCCAGCTCCTCCTTGCTGGCCGAAGGCAACCTCGATTTTTCGAAAAGTCGCTTCGGCCCGAAGGAGGGACTGAAGCGCTTTCTGCTCCAGTGGAATCGCATCCTTCCACTTCATGCCCTTCAGTTTTTCCGCGGAGGGTGCCATGGACGCTGCGGCGTCCTGCATATCTTTGTCGAAATCGGTGAACTCCTGATTGGCTTCGGAGATATCACGGCTCTGCATGCGCACCGAAAGCGCCGCCACCTGACCACGCAACTTCTCTTGTGCGTCAGAAAGGAACTGTCCCGCTGCTGCGGCGTCTTTAGGAGTGGCCGTCTTATCGTTTTGCTGCTTCCAGGTTGCAGCGATCAATTCCTTTTCGCGCTTCGAAATTTCCGTCTGATTGTTAGCTCCTCCGCCTCCACCGGCACCGCCGCTTTGTTGAGACTGCGAAAACTCGCGTTCGAAAGGCTCGACCTGAATGAACGCAATGTCTGTGCGCGCTTCGCTGTGGCCGTCTCTGGCAGTGGCATAAAGGCTTACTAAATCGCCGGGCACCAGCTTGAAATCTTCCAGGGGAAGTGTGTACGAGCCATCGGCACTTTTTGCGCCCTGCGATTTGAGCAAATCGACATCGCGGTTGGACCCGCCGTTCACGGAATAGTGAAGGTGTACGTCATGCAGGCCGAACTGGTCGGCTGCCTTGACGCCCACGGTGACTTCCTCGATGGGGCTGGCACGATAGTCACCACCGGGACGTTCGATGGCGATCTCTGGCGGCAAAGCCTTGTCTGTCGCGATGAAGTAGTCTTCGGAGAGCCGCACCTGCTGACCTTCGTCGATCTCAGCCAAGTGATACGCGCCGTCCTTCTGCAATTGAATCGAGCCCTTGTATGTGTTGCCGGCGCCGCCTTTGAGAGGCATCACCTGGCCGTCGTCCAACGTGAGTTGGCCACCTTTCAAAGGGCGATCCATCTTTACTTCGATGGCGGCATCCGTTCCTTCGATGGCGCGCAGATCACCAGAATTTTCCTCGGTAGACGGCTTCATCCCGGTCCATGCCGGATAGTGATAGGTAACGCTGATGTCCTTAACGGATGGCAAATCCACGACGCGCACTTTGAAATGTGAAGAGACCAGCGGACCGGCGGTTACATAATATTCGACGTTCTCAGGCAGCCCAGCGAAAACAAATTGGTAGGTTGCACCTCCGCCGGAATCGGGTACGGCCTGCATTACGGCAGGCTCCCAAACATTGGAGCTTTGATAGCGAGCGAAGAGTTGCGCCTTGCCCGGCCGCAAGCGCGTGACATGCGCGGTGACCAACTGATCGCTATTGCGCCGCACGGTCACGTTGCCCGGAGTGACCGCGATGGCATAAAGCGGAGCAGCGTCGGCATACGTCCAAAGCAGTGAAGCGCCATAGCCGAGAAAGCCAGGGCCGGCGGCGATCATCCACAGCAGCACGGCAAGACACGCGAGCCCCGCGCCACCGAGTGCGAAGAGGCGGTTGTCTGGAACCAGCGAGGAGGGCTGAGTGCCGCGCGTGCGTGACAGCGTATCGGCCGCCAACAGTTCGAGGAAGGGGTCGTCGTTGTTGGCCCGTTCCTGGAACGTCGTCAAGCGTTGTTCTAAAGCAGGATTTGCGGCTTCGGCGTTGCGCACAGCCCACTCTCTTGTTGCGCGAACCAGTGGCAGAGCAATGCCAAACACCGCAGCGACGGCGAGTGCCATGAAGATGGTCAGCCGCGCCGCAGTGACGCCATGCGCCGGAAACGCAAACCGGTTGAGGACGAGCGCCAGCACGACGGTAACGACGAGCGCGGTGCCGGTAAAGATGGCCGCGCCGCGCAGCCATGCACCCAGCCGGAACCGTTTCTGAAGTTGTGCAATGTAAGAATTGAGCTCGCTGTGGTTGCTCATACTTCCTCCCGCGGCGTGCCCATGTAGCCGCTGGCGAAAATCATTTCTGCTAAAGCGACCAGCAACGCAAGCAGCATAACGTACCACCACAGGCTTGCGGCCCGATATGTCGCTTCGACCGGCGCGGCGGCCGCTGCCTGCGATGCGCCGCTCTTGGCACTTCCACTCCAAAGTTGCTGCACGTCCTCGGCTAGCGGTTGTAGATCCGATTCGCGCCGGTCGGGATTCACGGCGATGACGGCATCGCGTCCATTCGCAAATCGAATCTGATAGAATCCCGCGCGCGCCAGCCGGAACGATTGCACCGTTCGCGCCTCAGCCAACGAAAGCGGCCTTCGCCCGTCTGGATCAATCACTTCGATATTGGTCGCCGCGCCGACCGGTCCACCAGCCGAACGCAGTTGAACGAACGAATCGACGAGTTGCGGTCCACCCAGCCGTGCGCTTCCGGAGAGATAGCGCGCCGTACGATCCACAAATGCAACGAAGACCGGATGCAGCGGCAGGTCGTTGGTAAGATTTTCAAGGCCGGAAGTGAGGAGCACGACATGTCCTTCGCCCATTTGCTTGTCGAGCAAAAGTGGCGTCCCGTCCGCGAGCCGCGCCGCCACGCGCGACTGTCCGGCGTCCAAGACTGCGGCGTAAAAGATTTTCACTTCCGCCCAACCGCCGTTATCGTGCCCAGGTTGCTCTTGCGCCAGTACTGGATAGCTGAAGTCCACCTGGCCGATCGTTGCCGGATTGCCGGTGCGCGCATACTCGTGCACGTCTTTCACACTGCTATCCCACAGAGGAATCCGTGCGTTGTGCGCCGCAGCCGTGCCCAGCGCGATCAGTACGCTGCCGCCCTTGGCCACATACTGCGCAAGCGCGTGTTCGAAAATTGAGGGCAGCACGACGGCATCCGAGAGAACTATGAAGCCGTATTTGGACGGATCCAAGTCCGTGGCTTGCTCTGCGGCCACGGATTGCAACACGAATGCTCCTTGCGCCGCGGCTTCCAATGCAGACCCAAAGTACAGCGCCGAGCGCGTCTCACCCGCCGTGTGCACGAACAGAACTCGCTCCGGGTCCGAGCGTCGCACGGCAAACACGCTCGCATCATCGGCGGAGAAAGCGTCTCCGCCTTCGATGCGCACCTCGCAGCGGTTGAATCCGTATCCCACATCGAGCGGCGCAAGCTCAACTGTGGCGCGGCCATTCGCCGGGAGATCTAGCTTTCTCGTGGCGATGACTTTTCCATTCACCACTAGAGAGACCGCCTTCGAAATTGCCGGCGTGCCAAACCCTGCAATCACAGCTTTTACTCTAGAGCGTTTGCGATCTTTCGGATCGGATAAGACCGCCGGCGCATCGACGCTCTCGACGGTCCAGTTCGGCGGCGCTGTGCCCTTCGCGACAGGTTGCAGCAAGAGAGTTACGTTGTGCGGCAGGATCATGTCCGCAAAGTTTGCGGGCATCGCCGTGCGCTGCATGTCGCTAAACAAGCGAAGATCGATTGGCCCGCGCACCGTCTCCGACAATTGGCGGATAGCGCGCCCGAGCTCGCCGAAATTTGCGCGGCCATCGCCCGGCTGCACGCTTTCGAGAGCCGCGCGCAATTGCGCTTGGTCGGCAATCGCCTGCGTCAAGACTGCAAACTGGCCGCCGAGCGTCGCGATCTGCGCTTTCTGTGTATGCGGTTTTGCGGCCAGCGCGGTGAGGGCTTGCTGCTTCGCGTCCGTGAATCGGGTTCCACCGCGCATGCTGAACGAGTTATCCAGCACAATTAAAAGCAGCCGCCCGTTTGCATCCGCCGCCGCATGCCGCACAAACGGATTGGCAATTGCGAGTACCACCAGCAGCACCAACGCGAATCGCAGCGCGAACAACACCAAATGCTGGAGCCGCCGGTACCGAGTCGAACTCTGCGTACCCCGTTCGAAGAACATCAGCGAGCTGACCGGGCGCGGCGTGGCGCGGTGATGTCGCAGCAAGTGCAAAAAGACCGGCACTCCCAGCGCGACCAGCCCACCAAGAAACCATGGCGCGAGAAAGCCCATCAGTTCGCCGCCTTCCGCAGAGAAAGATACTCTCTCAGCGCCTGATCGAGAGGCTGATCGGTGACGAGCAAGTGGTAATCGATGCCGGCGCCGCGTGCGCGCGACCGAAGATTTTCGATATGCGCATCGATCTTCGCGCGATACGTGGTCTTCGCATATTCGGGGATGACTTCGATCCTTCGATCGGTTTCGAGATCGACAAGAATCGCCGATCCGTTCAGCACCGGCCGAACTTCCTGAGGGTCGAGAATATGAAACAGGACCACGTCGTTGCCGCGAAACCGCATCGGCGCAATGGTGTGCACGATGGTTTCAGGATCCTCATAGAAATCCGAGATTACGATGGCGATACCGCGCCGGTGTCGAAAACTCTCGAGATGTTTGAGAGGCTTGGCAAAATTTGTGAGCGCGCGTGGTTCGGCTTGCTCGAGTCCCGCGAAGAGGCGCGCAAGTTGTCCGGGTCGCGTGGAGGGCTTGATGTACTCGCGGACCTCGTCGTCAAAAACGATTAAGCCCGCAGCGTCGCGCTGATTGTGGATGGCGAGATAAAAGAGCGACGCGGCGATATAGCGCGCATAATCCATCTTCCTCGGCGGACCGGAGGTGTATTGCATCGAGTTGCTGGCGTCCAGCATGACAGTGAGCTGGCTGTTGGTTTCGCCGCGATAGCGCTTCAGGTAGCAACGCTCGGTGCGCGCAAATAGGTTCCAGTCCACATGGCGCAGATCGTCGCCCGGTGTGTAGGCGCGATACTCCGCAAATTCCTGGCTGAAGCCGAAGTCCGGCGAACGGTGAAGACCGGCCACAAAGCCATCCACTACCGTCTTCGCGACCAGATCCAGCGAAGAGATGCCCGCGAGAACTTGGGGATCGAGGAACCGCTGCATCAACTCTCCTTTGGCCGCTGCACGTGCGCGATGAGTCTCTTCAAGATTTCATCCGCATCGATGCGGTCGGATTCCGCGTGGAAGTTCAACAAAATGCGATGCCGCAACACCGGCACCACCACTGAGGTGATGTCTTCGTAGGTCACGTGATAGCGTTTATGGGAGAGAGCACGCGCTTTCGCCGCGAGCACGACAAATTGAGCGGCACGCACACTGGCTCCGTAATTTACATATTTCTGTACGAAATCGGGGGCGTTTTCGCTTTTCGTCCTCGTGGCACGCACCAGGCTCACGACGTATCGCGCAAGTGTTTCCGCGATGGGCACCATGCGCACGAGTTGCTGGAAGTCTAACAAATCTTCGGCCGTGGCCACGGCTGCGATCTTCGCAACACGGTTTGCCGTCGTCAGATCGATCACCTTCAGTTCGTCTTCGGCGCTCAGGTCGTCTAGGATTGCGTTGAACAGGAAACGGTCTAATTGCGCTTCGGGTAGCGGGTAGGTTCCTTCCAATTCGATGGGGTTCTGCGTGGCCAACACGAAGAATGGCGCCGGTAAATGGTAGAGGTGCCCGCGCACGGTGCAGGAATGTTCCTGCATTGCTTCGAGCAAAGCGGATTGAGTTTTGGGCGGGGTGCGATTAATTTCGTCGGCCAAAAGAATATTGCCGAAGATCGGTCCTTCGACGAAGGTCCACTTGCGATGGCCGGTCGTAAGATCTTCCTCGATGATATCGGTGCCGGTGATATCGGATGGCATCAAGTCTGGCGTGAACTGGATACGGCGGAATTGCAGGCCCAGCGCTTCGGCGATGGTGCGCACCATCAGCGTCTTTGCGGTGCCGGGCATGCCGGTCAACAGGCAGTGTCCACCGATAAAGATGCCTATCAATATCTGGTCCAGCACTTCCTGCTGGCCCACGATGACTTCGCGCACCTGCTTCAGGATCGCTTCGCGCACCGCGTGGAAGCGCTCGATACGTTTCTGGAGAGCAGCTGCGTCTTGATTTAATCCGGCAATGGAAGCCATCGATTTTCTTCCTCTTCAATTGGATTTTGGGGGCGGCTGCTGCAACTCCAGCAATAATTTTTGCGCTGGCCGGTAGCCGGGAGCGGTTTCGAGCGCGGCCAGCACACTTTCCTGCGCCTTGTCCTTCTGTCCGGCGGCAAAATACGCTTGCGCCAGATTGAACTCGGCGCCGGCCTTGTCCACGGGATGCGATGCGACACGCGCGTTGTATTCGCGGATCGCGCCGTCATATTGTTTTTCCGCAAAGAGCAGATCGCCGAGACGGCGATGCAAGTCTTCATCGTTAACCGGGTAAATGTAATTCACGCGCTCGAGCGTTGCCGCCGCTTCGGCTGGTTTTCCTGCTGCCTCTTCCAACGCAGCCAGACGCTTCAGCACCGCCGGCATCTGGCCGCCTTCGTGTTCATACGAAGTGATGACGGCGGCCTCAGATTTGGCGTCGCCTTTGGCATTGGCAGCGTCGGCCATCAGCACGTAGACGTTTGCCTCGTCTACATATTCCGGATACATCGCCAGGATTGCGGGGCCTTGTTGGGCTACGACGTCGTATTGTTTCTGTTGCGCCGCGGCATAGAGCGTTTTTAGCTTTTGCCGCCACTCGTCGAAGTGCGCAGCCTCGGTTCCGTATTTCTGGCCGATCCAGGCGAGATATTGTTTGTCGAAATCGTCTGGCGCAATGCCGAGATCTCGCTGGATCGCCTGTGGCGTCGTCTGTAACTTCGCATAGGAGTGGGCCATATCGAGCAGTTTTCCTTCGCCCCATTTCTCCTTCACAAAGTCGCAAATGCTGCCGGCCTGGAAGTAGGACACGATTACCTGGGACGGGTAATCGGGAGAGACGAAGCCGCGATCGAGCGAGGCTACTGGCAACAATTTTTTGTCGCGAATGGCGACTAACACTTCCGGTGTCACGCGGTTTTTCCATTCCGGCGAGCGTTCACCCTCCTCGTGTACAGCCAGTCCTTCCGTGAACCAGCGCGGCACGCGATGATTCGTGGCCGTCAGAATAAATACGTGGCTCATCTCATGCCACAGCGTGGATCCCCAATTGAAATCCCCAGGCTTGCGCGCCGACGGGCTATCCATCGCCACAACTTCACCGAACGTAACTCCCAGAGCGCCCAGGCCCGGCATGCCCATGGTGCGCACCGCGAAATCTTCGTGGTTTGGATAAACTTCTACCTGGACGGGGCCGGGAAGCTTCATGCGATATTTTTTCTCGTAGGTGGAGAGAATCGTGTGCAACTCCGTCTGCATATACGGCAACAGCAGCGCGGCTTCCGTTTTGTTCAGCTTAAGGATGGTTGCGTTGTCGCGAAAGGTGGCGAAGTTTTTATAACTGTCCAGCAGGCGCAAGCTATTCACGGTTGCGGCATCGCGATAGCCGTTGTTGTAGCTGAGCTGAAGCTCCTTGAATGGCTCGTCTTCCTTGCCCAGGCGCATCAGGTCGATGCCGAGCGCGGAATGCGCCGCCCACAATTCAGGATCGACGTCGACCGCTTTGCGGTAATACGCGACCGCATTCTCGTAGCGGTAGTGCAGCTCCAACTGGCGGGCCACACGGGCGTATGCTTCGCCATAACCGGGATTGATCGCGCGAATCTTTGCGAACCAGGCGTCAGGGGGGCGATCCGCAATCAGCTCGATGGCGGCGTGAATCGCCATGGCATCGAGCGCGTCGTTCTCCAGCGCGATTGCTTTATCGGCCTCCGCCGCGGCTGCTTCACGATCGTCGTTCGCGAGCGAAAAATCGGCCATCAGTTCATGCGCGGCCGCCAGCTTCGGATCGAGCTGAATGGCCTTCGCCAAATATTCCGCGGCTTTGCCATCGAATCCATCAGCTGACACTGCGGCTAACCCTACATACGCGCCCGCATTGGACGGATCCTTGGCCAGCGCTTCACGATAGAGGTCGGCCGCGTCGGTGTCATTGAAGCGCTCGTGCAACAACGTTCCCCAGCGCACTTTATAGAGAGCTTTGCTGTTCGCGGGTTGCGTGGCGAGACGGAACTGCTCATTTGCCTGCTCCCAAACTTCGAGTCCCCAGAAACCTTCGGCGCGGAAATAGGCATCGCCGCTTCGCGTCAGATTCTCGAAGCACGTTTGTGCATCCGCGGGATGTCCGTGCTTGCGCAGATTCCAGCAATCCGCGGGAACAGCCGCTTGCGTTGCCGCAACGAACGCGAGCAGGAAAGCCGGAGCGAGAGCGAGGAGCCGCTTCATTTGTCCAGTTCCTCCTGCACCTTCGCCAATTCCACCAGCGCGTCCGTCAATTGCTTTTTGTAATCGTCGGGATCCATCGCGGCTTTCTGGTACTTCAGCGTGTCAATTTTTTGCTCGAGTTCGTCTTTCTTGTTGAGCAGCGCGCGTTTCGCCGGATCGTTTGCGGCCTGCTGGCTTGTGCCGAGACGCAGCAAGGCGAAGCTGGACATGAGCGCGCCCTGGCCGTTCCCAGCTTCGCGCACAGGTTCGCCCGTACCGACATCGTTGAAAACAGCGTGTTCGGTGGCGAGGCGTTTCTGCAAATCGTAAAATGCGGCGGTTTTCTTGGTGGCGTATGTGAAGGCCTCCATGGCGCTGATGGAATCGCTCTTATCGACATCCGCAGCTGGATCCTGGAGCGCTTCCACCCAATAGCGCGCAAACACGGTGGCGTTCTTTTCTGTTCCTGATTTGGTTGCCGCGATCACGGCCCGACCCGGGCGCTCGAGAACCTGCAAAGCGCCTCCGCTCGCGCTGGTTGTGTCCACCACGAGCTGGCGCTTTGCAGCGATGCGATCGCAAAGCGCGGCGATCTGTGCTCCGGTCACATCCGGTCCCACAAGATTGAACTTGTATTCCACGCCGTCGAACGAGCCATGGCCAATGAGGATGAGCGCGAAATCGTCGTTGGCCTTGGCGTCTCGCGCCACCGCGCCCATAGTCTCCGTGAGCTGCGTTGCCGTGGCTTGTGGCCCGGACAGCGTGTAAACGTGCGCGGAGGGGCCGGACGCCTTGAAGATTTTGTCCAGATCTTTCGCCGCCGCCGTGAAGCGCTGCTCGTAATCCGGCTCTCCACCCAACCCGGCGACGATGACGTAATACGTTGCGGCATGCGCCTGAACCGCAATCGCACACGCCATCGCCAGCAGCAAAGCACGCTTCATATCACGCCCCACTTGCGGCGCAGTAGCCATTCGCCAATCGGCAGCCCGAGCAACAGCAGGAACACGATCGGCATATCCCACAATTCTTTCGTGCTGCGAACGGAGATGCCCGCTTCCGAGTACGAGATATCTCGCGGCAGGTTCTTCAAGTCAGACGATTTCCAGTAACGTCCGCCGGTCTCCGCTGCCAGTTCCTCCAACAAATGGCGATTCTGTTCGGTGTGAAAGTTCTCCGCGACTCCGTCCTCGCGTTGGAACGTCACCACGTCGCGGCCGAGTTCCTGGGGCTGGCTGCCGCCGGATTCCGCGACGACTTCCGCGACATACGTACCCGGCTTCTCCGCGGTCCATTCTGTTTGATATAGTCCCGGCGTTTCCTCGGAAGGCGTGAGGTCAAGCAGCGCATTCGCGCCTTCCGGTCCCAGAATGTGCGCGGTGACGTGTGCGTTTGCAGCCTGCTGAAATTGCTGGTCGCGCACTTGCGCCGCCAGCCGCGCCTGCCCTTCATCCATGAGCAACCGCTCTGGCATGGACGCGACGACCGGCCCCGGCGACTCCGCGATCAGCCAGCGCAGAAGTTGCTGCCAGAAAAGATCGTGCGAGGGATCGCCGAGCGCCTCGCTCATTTGCCAACGCCAGGTACCGCCGGTTGCCATGATGGCGGTGCGGCCGTGGCCGTAACTTTCGGTGATCAGCAGCGGCAATTTGCGCCGGCCCGCGTTCATATCGGCAAGCACGGTGGCACCTGGCTTGGGCGCGCCGGCATCTTCGTAGTCGGCAAGGTACGTCAGCTTTTTCCAGCGCAGCGCGTTCTTCTCCCGATCATCCATGATCTGCGTGATTGGCGAGTCCACGCCTTCCGGAGTCAGTTCGACAGTTGCGGCGTTGCGATGGAAATTGTGATTTCCTGCCGGCAGCAAGGTGGGAAGTAAATCGTTCAAACTCGATGCGGCCCAGCCTCCGTCGCTCAGCGAATAGCGGCCACCCAGAAACAGAAGGCCGCCGCCGCGGCGATCGACATACTCGCGCAAGAGTTCCTGTTGCGGCGGCGTGAAGTAGTCCGCATCAACCGAGCCGATAATGATGCCTGCATAGCCGAACAAATCCTCCGGCCGCGATGGAAACCCGTCCGCCAGCTCGCTCGAATCACGAAGGCCCTGCCGGTAAATCTTGTTTTCACTGGTGCGCAGCATGGACACCAGCTGCACTGTCGGGTCCTGTTCTTCCGCTCGCCGAATGAATTTGTATTCCCAGCGCGGCTCGCCCTCGATGTACAGAATCCTTCGCTTCGCATCGCTTACGAGAATCGGACGCGTCACCGCGTTGTTCGCCAGGTTTTCTTCGCCGGGAAGCGGTTCCACGCTGAACGCGAGACTTTTTGCACCGGCGACGCCGATGGGAAAGAAAAGCGGCTCGGTCTGCACGCGACCATCGGGCGGCAAAGTGATTTCGCGCTCCGCGAGAGATTTGTTTCCGTCGCGCACGGTGAGCTTCGCCTGCTGCCCCGAATAGCCGCGCTGCGTCAGGCTGATGGTGGCGGCGATACGGGCGTTGGCCGTGGCGGTCGGGGCCACGCTGACATCCTCAATTTCAATGTCATGCGCAGCTTCTTCCTTGCCGAAGCCTACGGTGTGAACCGGCAATCGCCGATTCCGCAGCGCCTGTAAAGCGTCGAGACTGATCCCGGAGCCGCCGGTCCCTGCCGTATTCTGGCTGCCGTCGCTGAGCAAGAGAATGGCTCCTACCGGCAAGTCCGCAGTCTCTGTGGCCAGCTGCTTGAGGCCGTCGCTAATATGCGTGGCCGGTTCGACCGGTGCGATCTGCCGCGGCCCGTCAACTCGCGCGAGCGTACTGCCCAACCGATACACGCGTGTCTGAAATCGTTTCTGCAGACCAGCGAGAAC
>Ga0210385_10001469_pt1 | contig 14659 bp, 10 predicted proteins | sample IncBWH26OmetaG_FD_160107 | JGI IMG/M metagenome (GOLD analysis project Ga0210385, IMG submission 160107) | Forest soil microbial communities from Barre Woods Harvard Forest LTER site, Petersham, Massachusetts, United States - Inc-BW-H-26-O ...
GCGTTTTGTTTTCCCGAGCGCGTGGACTGTGGGTGCCCATCTTGACCTTCGTTCCAGTGACGATCACTGGGGTGTCGGGCTCTTCGCCCGTGATCTGACCAACTCGCATCAGCCCCTGACGCTGTTTGGTGGCCCGGCTTTCACTCCCCCGGGGGTAGTGCCGTTCCTGCCCACCGGGGCGATTTCCGGAGTCTCCGGCTGGGTGGGTCAACAGTCCTTGCGCGAGGTCGGCATTTCGGCGGATCTGCGGTTCTAGCGCGCACCGGCTCGAGGGCGCGGTCGGTGACATCACGGGCGCCCACGTTGGGGCTGTGCGCCGCCGCCGCACTCTTTGAAGGCTTTGACAACCAGGCAATCGGCGTGGCCGCGCCGCGCCTGGCACTCGAGTTCGCTCTCACGAGTACCGAAAAGGGACTCATCCTGAGCGCCGCGCCCTTTGCGTTGTTTCTCGGCGCCGCGATTGGCGGTCGAGCGGCGGATTTCCTGGGGCTGCGCAGCACGCTCATTATCTCGATGCTGCTGTTCGGGTTGTGCTCGCTGCTGACGGCCGTTGCGATCGGCGCCGATTCGCTGCTCGTGGCGCGACTGCTCACGGGTCTGGGTCTGGGCGGAGCACTGCCTGCCTTCATTGCGCTCTCCTCGGACGCCGCTGGGCCGCAGGGGCGTCTCAGCACCGTCACGGCAGTCATGGCCGGAATGCCACTTGGGGGCGCCGTCGCGGCTCTGACCGCCCTTGGAGAGGGACTCGGCTGGAGTTGGCGCAGCATCTTCCTGGTGGGCGGCGCCGGGCCGCTGCTGATCGCGTTGGTGATGTGGCGGGTACTTCCTCGAGCGAGCGAGCCGGAAACGCGCGTCGTTGCTGCGCGCGTGAACAGCATCAGAACGACATTGTTCGCCGCCGGCCGCACCCGGACGACATTATTCCTGTGGACCGCATTCTTCTTTACTCAGCTCCTACTGCTGCTGATGCTCAATTGGCTGCCCACACTTATTGTGGGGCTGGGCTTCTCGCATCGGCAGGCCAGCTGGGCGTCGATCTGGTTCAATGTCTGCGGCAGCCTGGGCTCGATGTTTCTCGCCCGCCGGCACGCAGGATCGCAGCGACGCCTGTGGGTGGTGCTCACCTACCTGGGCGTGGTGGCGGCGCTTCTGGCCATGCCGGCGGTGGGCAAGGTGTTTTCATTTGCGGCTCTGGCCTGTGGGCTGGCGGGTGGCCTGATGGTTGGCGCACAGTTGATCCTGTTCGCGCTTGCGCCCCTGTACTACGAACACAGTATGCGTGGCACCGGTGTCGGAGCGGCTGTGTCCGTGGGAAGACTGGGCGCGGTGGTCGGTCCGCTGTTTGCGAGCGTGCTGCTGGCGGGCGGCGGCACGTCCGAAACGGTGCTCCTCGGAATCGTTCCGTTCGCATTCATCGCCGGCGGGGCGGCATTGTGTCTCACCTGGCGTGAAGGCGTTTCGACCAACCATTGAGGGGATCGAGCATGAAAAGAATCCTGATCAACGCATTGTGTGTCATCACAGCACTGGTATCTCTGTACCCTGCCTTCGCAGTCGGTCCGGAGGATGATAAGCCTGCCTCACCGCGCAGCCTGCCCACCGATGCCCTGCCGCCTTTCGGCATGCTCGATGACCACGGACATCTGGTGCCGGTTCCCAGTCCCGCGGCACTAGCGGCCGCCGCAGGGACAGCTGCCCCGGCAGCGCCCGCCGTCGCGCCTGGTCCTTCGCTGGAACTGGCCACGCAAGGTGCTCGCGCGGCTGTCGAGGCCTGTGCCAAGCAGGGCGTGGCGGTTGCGGTGGCCGTCATAGATTCGCAAGGTAAGCCACGCGCCATGTTGATGGCGGAAGGTTCGATAGGAAGTGTGTTCGTAGCCATGCGCAAGGCGGTGGCGGCTCTGAGCTTCCGAGTGCCCACCTCCGAACTCAGTGCAAAGCTGCAGCAGAACAAGGCGCTGCTGGCTCGCATGACTCCCGTCATGTTCATCTCCGGTGGGGGCCTGCCGATCTGGCGCGGCAATGAGCTCATTGGCGCAATTGGATCAAGCGGCGCACACGGCGCCGGGCCGATCGGCCAGCTGGATGAAGTATGTGCGCGGGCGGGGCTTGAGAAGATCCAAAGCCGGCTGCGTGTCCCCGCAAAGTAGGGCATCGCTGCAGATTTCTTCCTAGCGCTCGAGAAAGAGGGACATCATGATCTCAATTCGTCGCGGATTAGACCCGGTCGCCACAACCGTGCTGATAAATCTCTGGATGATCGCGGCGGCGGCGGCCGCTGGAGCCTCTGAGGATTTTACCGGGCATGTGGCCTTCAATGTCGCTTCCGAAAGTGGCCGTGTTGAAAACATAGCGGTAACGGTCGGTGATGGAGGCACCGGTCCTTACAAGGCGATTCTCTCCGGAGACTCGACCCTACCCACGCACACGATCTATCGTCCGAAAGATCTGAAGCCATTCGGACCGACCAATCGTCTGCCGCTGGTTGCCTTCGCCAACGGTGGCTGCAGAGATTCATCGGCCGAGTTTCGCAACCTTCTGTCCGAGGTCGCTTCACATGGATACCTGATCATTGCGATCGGTCCAGCAGGAACCGCCGCCGTGGCCGGCTCTGAGGAACACGTCGGTACCACCAAAGCTTCTCAGCTCTTGGATGGCATCGATTGGGCAACCAGGCAGACGGCGCGACCGCAGAGCGTATTTTTCCGGAAGATCGATACGACCAAGGTGGCAGTCGTTGGTCAATCCTGCGGCGGCATGCAGGCGCTGGCAGTCTCCGGGGATCCGCGCGTCAGCACCTCCATTATTCTGAATTCCTCCTCAGCCATCGTCGGCAGGCGCGGGGCGGAGCCGGCACCAAGGGCCGAAGCGACAGCGAAATCCGCCGGGGTGCCGTCCCCGCCAGGGCAATACGGCAGCACCGGAGCGGATATTCAGGGCCTGCTGGCCGCGCTCAACAAGGCGAGTCAGCGATACATGCCGTTCGGACCGCAGAATACGCCGAACATGAATCAGGATCTGCCCTCGCCGGCGGGTCCGCTGGCGGCACTACATGCGCCGATCGCCTATATTGCGGGGGGAATATCGGACCTCGCCTATGAAGGCGCAAGGCGCGACTTCAATGAAATCACGAACCTTCCCGTCGTTTTCATCAGCCGCAACGTCGGCCATTATCCAGGAACGTATCGTGAACCCAATGGCGGCGCCTTTGCGATCGCGGTTACCGCATGGCTGCAATGGCAGCTGCGGGCAGACCCGAACGCCAAAGCGATGTTCGTCGGTCCTGATTGCGGGCTATGCCGGGATTCCAAGTGGACCGTGGCCACGAAGAATCTGCACTAGTGGCTCAGACGATGCCGCTACGCGATCCGGCCACCGCCGGCCGGTTACGCGCGCACTGGGTGCGGTAGGCGCTGCCGCGATACGTCTGCAGGGGATCAATGGCCGCTCCCTTATCGAGTCGGGCCTTGGCCAGGATCGGCTGCACATCGGTGGTAAAGGCCTGCTTGAGCGTTTGATTGGCCATCATGACGTCATTGCTTTGCTGGTATGCCGCCAGCTGCCCGCGGTCCACCAGCAAAGCCTGGGCATATGCCCGCTGCAGCTCAATGGCGCTGCTCATCAGGCTCTCGATCGGATCGGTCACGTTGTGTGACTGGTCCAGCATGTGCGCGGGGCGCAAGCCCTTGACGGCGCGCCATTCGGCATCGACGAGCTCGTTGAAAATCAGAAACAGCCGGAAGGGATCAATCGCACCGGCGTCCAGGTCGTCATCGCCGTACTTGGAGTCATTGAAGTGGAAGCCTCCGAGTTTGCCGGCATGAATGAGCCGCGCGACGATCATCTCGATATTCACATGGGGTGCATGATGGCCCAGGTCCACCAGGCAGCGTGCCTGCACGCCCAGGGAACTGGCCGCCATCAGTGAGCTACCCCAGTCCTGGATCACGGTTGCGTAGAAGGCCGGCTCGTACATCTTGTGTTCGAGCAGCAGCAGCCAGTCGGATGGAAGCGCCGCGTAGATCTGGGCCGCAGACTCAAGGTAGCGCTCGAAAGCGCGGGTGAGATGCTGCTGACCCGGAAAGTTGGCGCCATCGGCGATCCATAGCGTCAGTGCCTTGGAACCCAGAAGCTGCCCGATTCGAATGCAATCGAGGTTGTGTTCGATAGCCTGCTGACGCACGGCTGCCTCGGTGTGCGTCAGGCTGCCGTATTTATAGGAGAGTCCCTGACTCTTCTGATCCTGGAAAGTGTTGGAATTCACGGCATCAAATCTCAGACCGAGCGCGATGGCGCGCGTTTTGAGCTCCTCGGGTTCGGCGCGATCCCAGGGCAGATGCAGCGACACGGTGGGCGTAGCCCCGGTGAGCGCGTGAATCACCGCGCAGTCCTCGAGTTTGTCGAACACATCTCGCGGTTCGCCAGGGCCCGGAAAGCGGGCAAAGCGGGTGCCACCCGTGCCCACACCCCAGGAAGGAATAGCCACTCTGAAGTCCATGACGGCGCGCGTGATGCGACCGATCTCGACGCCGCGTCGCTGGAGCTGTGCGCCAAGCGCCTCGTAGTCGGACTGCAACGGCGCCTGAAGGGGCGCGTTGCACTTCGCAATGAACCCCGGATCGCGTGGATTCGCTTCGATATGACTGCTCATGGCGCCCCAGAGTCCCAGAGTTTTGTGGTAAAGCGATTCAGCGCGTGAACGCCGCGGCGTTGCCTGCGTCCACGTTGATGATATTCCCGGTGGACTTGGATGCGCGCTCGGAGGCGAGGAACACCACGGCTTCCGCGATATCCTCCGGATATACGCTCCGCTTGAGCAGGCTGCGTTCGCGATAGACCTGTTCGAGTTCCCGGGTGGTCGTTTTGTTCTGCTGGGCGCGCTGTTCGGCCCATTCGCCCTGCCAGATGCGCGAGCCACGCAGCACCGCATCGGGATTGACGACGTTGACGCGGATGCCTGCCGGCGCGAGTTCCAATGCCAGGCAGCGTGCCAGGTGCAGTTCCGAGGCCTTGGCGGTGCAGTAGGCTGCAGCACCGGGGGACGCAACCAGCGCGTTCTTCGAGCCAATGAAGACAATTGACCCGCCCATAGACTGGGCTTTGAGGAGTTGCACACATTGGCGACTCACCAGGAAGTAGCCAGTGGACAGAATGTCCATGTTGCGCTGCCACAGACCAAGCGTCGTGTCTTCGATGGCAGCGGCCGAGGCGATGCCAGCGTTCGAGACGCAGATATCCAAGCCACCAAAGTTCCATGCGGCGTCCCGAAAGAGCGCGCCGATCGCCCCCTCATCGGTGACGTCACCCCAGATGCCAACACTGGCGTCGCGGCCGAACTGACTGTTTAGCTGCCGGGTCGCAGCCTCGAGCGCATCCCGATCGATGTCGGTCAGCACCACACAGGCACCTTCCTCGAGCAGCCGCCGGGCCGTGGCCTGTCCAATACCGCCTGCGCCGCCGGTGATCAGCGCCACGCGTCCGGCCAGCGCTTTGGGCTTGGGCATGCGCTGCAGCTTGGCTTCCTCGAGCAGCCAGTATTCGATATCGAAGGCCTCCTGCTCCGGCAGTGCGCGGTACCTCGAGATCGCCGAGGATTCGCGCATCACGTTGATGGCGTTGATGTAGAACTCAGCCGCGATACGCGCGGTGGCCTTGTCCGCGGCAAACGTGACCATGCCGACGGCGGGAATCAGATATACGACCGCGTTCGCATCGCGCATCTTGGGCGAGTTGGGCCGCTTGCAACGCATATAGTATTGCGTATAGCCGGCGCGGTAGGCGTCGACGGCGGCCGGCAGGCGCTTGATCAGGTCATGCTCGGTCTCGTTGGCCGGATCAAACGGCAACACCAGCGGGCGGATTTTGGTGCGCAGGAAATGATCCGGACAGGACGTACCCAGCGCAGCCAGCGGCTCGAAAGCGGCGCTGTTCACAAATTCGAGCACTTCGCTGCTGTCATCGAAATGCCCAACCTTTGGGCTGCTGGTTGAAATCAAGCCGCGGATGCGCGGCATCAAGGCAGCGGCGATTTCGCGCCGTCGCGAGCTCGGTAAGGGCGTTACGACGCCACCCCCGAGCCCATGGGGTCGATTGGGGTTGCGCTCAAGATAGGTGATGGCGCAGTTGATCACCTCGAGCGTGGTTTCATAACACTCTTTCGCGCTTGCTCCCCATGTGAACAATCCATGGGCCTCCAGCAGCACCCCGCGCGCCTGCGAATGCGAATCGGCGAACTGTTTGAGTTGCAATGCGAGTTCGAAACCGGGACGCACCCAGGGCAGCCAGCCGATGCTCTGACCGAAGAGTTTCTCCGTCAAGGCGCGACTGTCAGCCGATGCGGCGATCGCGATGATCGCGTCCGGGTGCATGTGATCAATATGTGGCCGAGCCACCAGCGCATGCAGCGGCGTGTCGATGCTCGCCGCCCGAGCATTCAGGTTGAAGGCGCAGTGGGCATACAGACCCACCATCTGGTCTTCGTCCTCAGGTCCGTGATACCGCGCCGGAAGCCGCAGCAGCTTATCCAGATACAGGGTCGCAAAGCCCTCGAGCTTCATCGTTCCCAGATCCCCGCCCGATCCCTTGACCCACAGTACCGGGACGTCCTCGCCCGACAGAGGATCGCGTTCAATGAGTTTGGCCGAGGTATTGCCACCCCCGAAGTTGGTGACGCGCTTGTCCGAACCCAGCAGATTCGAGCGATACAGCAGCAGCTGCGCTGGATTGAGCGTTGCAGCCAATGCGTCATCCCAGCGGTTTTCTATCAAGCTCAATTTCGAGGTCCCCGGAATGGTGAAAACGCTGCTCATGGCGAATTTTCCCAGGATTGCAGTGAAGGCCCTTAACCGTTGGGCCTGATCAGGGCCACGCCATACGATCATTATCGATCAAATACAATCTCTACTCAAGGCATACGGCCCCACAGGGAGGGTCTGGCTGGATAAGTGAAGCTGGACGGCCTCGACTGTGATCGATTATGATCATTTCTGATCAACAACCGGCGACCGTGGGGGGAGCTGCAGTTGCTGGAAGCTGAGCGTCACCAACTCATCCTAAAGATCGTCGCTGAACGCTCCTTTGCGAGTGTGGGCGAGTTGGTCGATCTGCTTGCAGCATCCGAAGCCACCATTCGCCGCGACATCAATGCGCTGGCGGAACAGGGACGGGTCAAGCGTATTCGCGGCGGGGCGGAAGCGTTGTATCCACGCCATCAGGCTCACCTGGTGGGTCTGCCGTTCTTGATGAGCCAAGGGCTCAACGTTCCACAGAAGCGCGCGATTGCCGGCGCGGCAGCGCAGCTGCTCAGGCCGGGCGAGAGCATCATCATCAATGGCGGCACCACCACCTTCGCACTCGCGGAGTTTTTGGCGGACCAGGAACTGGACATTCTCACCAATTCCTTTGCGATGGCCGCGCAGTTATTGGCCACCAGTCGCAATCGAGTGACCTTGCCTGGCGGCACGATCTATCGTGAACAGAACATCATCCTAAGCCCCTTTGAGAATGACGCGATCGAGAACTTCTGGGGTCACCGCCTCTTTACCGGCTGTTACGGGGTGAATCGCTTCGGAATCATGGAAGCGGATCCCTTGATCGTGCAGGCTCAGCGCAAGCTGCTGCGGCGATCCGAAAACGTGGTGGTGATGGCCGACAGCAGCAAGCTGCGACGAAAATCCGCGATGATCGTCGCCGCCCTCGACAAGGTCAGGACGCTGGTCACCGATGACGGAGCCTCTGCCGAGGAACTGGATACGTTTCGAGCAGCCGGCGTCGAAGTCATCGTTGCGAGTATCGTGCCGGATGAACTGCGCAAGCAGGGCGGCTGATGCTGGTCCGCGCAATGTCATGACTGACCTGCTCGCCATCCTGGATATCGGCAAGAGCAACACCAAACTTTCGCTGGTGGACGGGGTATCGCTGCGCACTGTATGGAGCGTGAAGCGCGCGAACGAAATCGTCGAATCCTCGGATCTTTTGCAATTGGATATCCTCAGAATCGAGCAATGGTTGCTCGCGATGTTCGAGCTTGCGCCACTGCCGCTGAAGCAGCGGGTGTCGGCGATTGTGCCGCTCGCCCATGGTGCTGCGGCGGTCCTCATCGATGAACACGGTGAGATCCTCGCGGCGCCCGACTACGAGGACGCCCTGTTTGACGAACGTGATGATGATTACGAGCACGCACGGGATGCCTTTGCATCGACTTATTCGCCGCGCCTGCCGCTTGGATTGAACCTTGCGCGTCAATGGTTTTTTCTGGAGCGAAATAGACCTGAACTTTTCTCAAGGGTCGCCTGCGCATTGCTGTATCCGCAATTCTGGGCGTGGCGCCTGTGCGGCGTCATGGCCAGTGAGGTGACCTCGCTGGGCTGCCATACCGACCTGTGGTGTCCGCAGCAAAAGACATTCTCGGGCCTGGTCCACAAGCGTCGGTGGCAACGTCTGTTTCCACCGCTACGATTCGCCGGCGACACGCTGGGTACCGTCACGCCGGGACTTGCAAGCCGTACCGGGCTGAACCCACGCTGTCGCGTGAGTTGCGGCATCCATGATTCAAACGCCTTCTATCTGCAGCATCTGTTGGGGGGCGGTCCGCAGCGAGCCGGCTTCTGCGTAATTTCCAGCGGCACTTGGACCGTTACCATGGCTCACGGAGCGCAGCTGGGCGTACTGCGTGCCAAGCGCGACATGCTGGCCGGTGTCGATGCCTATTCATCTCCGGTGTGCAGCGTGCGGTTCATGGGCGGACGCGAATACCAGGCAATCGCGCAGACTGAGGACCGGCCGGATGCCGGGGCGCTTACAGCGCTGCTGCGCAGGAGGATCTTCGCCCTGCCATCCTTTGCTCCTGGCGGCCCGTTCCCCGAAGCCAAGGGAACCTTCGCGGGCGAGCGGGCGCTTTCCGGGCCGGAGCGTGCCTCACTTGCGACGCTGTATGTGGCCTTGATGAGCGATCTGTCGATTGATTTGCTGGGCTCAGGCGGGCAGGTCTTTCTCGACGGCCCGCTCGTATCCAATCCGTTCTTTGGCCCGCTACTGGCCGCTTGGCGACCTCATGACCGCATATTCGCCAGCGAGCGCTCCGAAGGTTGCAATGGGGCCGCGGCCTACCTGGGCGGTTTTGGTTCCCATCTCGTCGATGCGCCAGTGCCTCTGGCGCCGTTGTCGCTGGCAGGTTTGGTGGAGTATCGGCAGGCCTGGCGGCAACTGTTACCCGAGGTGCGGCAATGAATGCTGAGAATAGCGTCGAAGGACCCCTCGCGGCGAGTGCGAGCTGGAGGAACACGATTCTTGCGGGTCTCGCCAACTACATTGATGGGGGCTCGATCGTCGCCGGTTCCGCGGCCTTGGCGCTTTGGGTCGAGCGCTACCATCTGAGTCGCAGTTTTGTGGGAATTCTGGGTGCATTTAGCGCCAATGCAATCTCAGCCGGCGTCGGGGCTGCAATAGGTGGATGGCTGTGCGATCGCTACGGTCGCAAACGCATCTACCAGTACGACATGCTGTTCTACGCCTTTGGCATGACATGGCTGGTGTTCGCCATGCAGCCGTGGATGATCGTCGTCGGATTCGTACTGGTGGGACTTGCCGTCGGCGCCGATATTCCCGCTTCCTGGTCGCTGATTGCAGAAATGGCGCCTACGGGCCGACGCGGCCGGCACAGCGGCTCGGCGCAGATCCTCTGGTATCTCGGGCCGGTCGTGGTGCTGCTGCTGTTCCTGATGCTGACACCCCTTGGGCCCCTTGCAGCCAGGATTGTGTTTGCGCACCTGGCATTGCTGGCGTTGCTGCTGACCTTTCTGCGCTCGCGCATGCTCGAGTCCAGAATCTGGAGCGAGGCCAGGGCGGCGCGCATCGATGAGGCGGCGCGGACGCTGGCACCCAAGCGCAGCCAATTGCGACAACTTTTTTCGAGCCGGCACCTCAAGGCGATGCTGTTTCTCATCGGCATGTATGGGATGTGGAATCTGTGGGCCGGCACCAATGGGTTCTTTTTCCCGTACATCCTGCGAACCGTGGGAGGTCAAAGCCAGGCGGCATCGGTCGGGCTGCAGGCGGCAAGTTTCAGTTTGAGCATGCTGTCCATCGCACTGGTGTTCATGCCATTGTCTGATCGGATCAATCAGCGCCACCTGTTCGTCGCGGCAGCCGCAATTCAGATCGTGGGGATGTCTCTGCTGGCATTGCTGCCGCTGACGACATCGGTGGCCATAGTGCACATTTTCCTGATGCAGTTTGGCGGCGGATTTGGGGCTCAATCCTTCTTCCAGCTCTGGAGTGCGGAGTTGTTTCCAACGCTGCTGCGCGCCACCGCCCAGGGTGTGACCTTTGCGGTGGTGCGTATTGCGCTGGGCCTCTGGAGCCTTTTCGTGCCCATCCTGTCAGCGACCGATTTCAAGACCTTGGCCTGGATCCTGACCGGGTTTCTGGTTGCCAGTGCCGTGATTGGTCTGATCTGGGCGCCCAACCACCAAGGTAAGAGCCTTGCGGAGATCGAGAGGCAACGGCGCTAGAGGCAGCGCCATAGCCGGCGCAGGCCGCGCCGGGTGTCGGATTGTTGGCGGCCGAACCATGCGGCGAGACAGAAAGCATGCCTCAGGAAAAGCGGATTCCCATTCTCCGAGCCGCTCCATATTCTTGCGAACAATTATGATCCGGGCGCAAGGGCGATTTTCGCTCGAACACGCTACGGCGCGAATGGTTTGACGGGGGACCTATGATGAAACATCTATCCGGTTGGTGCCTCACTGTTGCTGCGGCGCTCGTTGCGCCAACCGCACTGTTTGCGCAGCTGCCGCCGGCCCTGGAACAGCCGTTGGCATCGCGGCAAGTACTGCCGGTATGGCCCGGCAAGCCCCCGGGAGCGCAGAACTCGACGCTAAAGGAAAGCGTGATGGCGGTGCCCCATACGAACCTGCATCTGGTCAGAAATGTCACCGAACCCACACTGACTGTGTTCCTGCCCAAGTCCGGCGCCCAATCCAAAACAGCGGTGATCATTGCACCGGGGGGTGGATTTCGTGTTCTGGCGATTGACCAGGAGGGTTATTGGGTCGCGGAGTGGTTCGCGCAACATGGCATTACTGCCTTCGTGCTCAAATACCGTCTGGCGCCCACGCCCCAATCGGACGAGGAGATCCTGCCCGGTGGACGCCCGCCCGTGCCACCTGGGCCGGGTACGCCACCCGGTGCGCCTCCGGGGGCCGCCGGGGCGCCCAATCCGATGATGATTCCCCTGCCAGCGCAGACGCAGCCCGACGCCGTTGCTGATGGCCTGCAGGCAATCAAGCTCGTGCGCTCGAGCGCCGCGAAGTGGGGAATCGTCCCAGATCGCGTGCTGTTCATGGGATTTTCCGCAGGTGGCGCACTGACCGCGGGGACGATGCTGGCTGCTGATCCGGCAGAGCGCCCCAATTATGTGGGCATCATGTACGGCGGACCGCTCGGCGGACCGATGCCCGCCATTCCGGCCAACACGCCGCCGGCTTTTCTCGCGGTGGCAGAAGATGACCCACTCGCGGGCGCCGCGGAGATCAAATTCTTCGACGCCCTCAGGGAGGCTAAGGCGGCCCCGGAGTTGCACGTGTTCCGTTCCGGCCAGCACGGCTTTTCGATGGTCCTCAGGAATGGCACCAGCGATCATTGGATCGATGAACTCTATTGGTGGATGTCGACCTACGGCCTGACTAAACCTTGAGCGTTACGGTAATGCGGGGCGTGCGCGTCCTGTGCCGCTTCGGGATGCTGATCGCGGTGTTGGTTCTGGCGCGAGCCGCACCTGCCGCCGCGGCCGACCAGCCGTATTGGCGGCAAAGCTTTCCACAGCTTGCCGATCCCCCCGCGGAATTCAGACCAAAGGTGCGCAGTCGCCCGGTGGGCCAGAATCTGCAAGCACTGGCGGCGGCGGGATTCGGCGGGGTCGAGATCGGGGTGGATTTTCGCGCTGCACCTCAGGTCGCACAGCAGGAGTTACACGAGCAGCTGCAGGAGGCACAGCGCCTCGGCATTCACCTGGACCTGGCCCCCGGCGGCTCTCAGCCGTACGAAAGCCCGGGCATCTCCGAGGCTGACTCCATGCAGCAACTGGTGATGGACCACCTGAGCGTGCAGGGCGGTAGTGACTACGCTGCCGCATTGACCCAACCGGCAGGTCTGGTGGGCCATCCGACGCTCGTGGCGGTGAGCGCAGCGCGCGTGAGCGATGATTCCACGACCCCGGTGTTGCTTGACGCCGCCAGCGTGATTGACTTGAGCCACCAACTGGACCGCTCCGGCGTCCTGCACTGGCGTGTGCCAGCGGGTCGGTGGCTGCTGTTCAGTTTCTGGCAGCGTGCCACCGGACAGATCTTCACCGCCAACCCGTTCGAGGATCCCAGTGTCTGGAGTAGCCGTGTACCGCAGGCCGGCCCGGGCCGATATTTCACGGCGGATATCTTCAGCAGCGCCGGCATCTCATCGGCACTCTCGTATCTGGATGCTCACATCCTGCCGGGAAGCCTCGCGCTCCTGCGCGGTGGCAATCTGGCGCACGATTCGTTGGAGGTGCAGGCACAGATGTTCTGGACCGGCGATCTGCCCCAGCAATTTAAGCAGCGGCGCGGCTACTCAATTGTTCCGTATCTGCCCGCGGTCTATACGCCGCGAGAAGCGTCATTCAACCCGCTCGATCCGTCCTGGGGAAGAACACTGCCGCCCAGGCCGTTCGATTTTACCGGTGATATCGGCACCCGCGTGCGCTACGACTATCAGCGCACCCTGACGGACCTGTATTCTGAGCGTTACCTGCGGGCACTGTCCGACTGGGCTCATTCGCACGGACTGCGCTCGCGCGTGCAGGTCGCGTACAACTACCTTGCACTTGACATGCTGCGAAGCGCCCGCTACGTGGATATTCCCGAGAACGAATCATTCGATCCCGGCTGGGCCCAGCCGTTCGATCCGACCGTACCTGCCTACGGCAGCGAACGCTGGCGTCATGTCATGGATTCCTACCGCATGACCGGCTCGGGCGCACACCTGGCCGGGGTCAAGCGCGCCACCCTCGAATTTGGCGACGACTTTGCAATCTATCGAAAGCAACCCATCGACTACGCGCAGCAGCTCAATGAATCTCTGGCGGGCGGTATCACCATGGGATTGCTGACCGAATTCAGCAGCGCCAGCACGGGCTGGCCGGCACCGCAAGGTGGCGCCGCGCTTGGTTTGGGCGATGCGTGGACCGCCGGGTGGCCGCAATGGCGAGACTGGCCTCAACTGTCGCGCTACTTCTCACGCTCCTCGCAGGTCGTCGAATCCGGACAGGCACGGATCGATGTCGCGATCTATCACGATCGTGGACTGTCCACCGTGCATGACACAGGACCGCTGTTTGCCAGCGATCGGCTGGAGCATGCCGGCTATAGCTACGATTTCATCGACCCACTCGCCTTGTCCACCGCGGAGGCTGCCGCGACACCCGGGATGCTCTATGGTCACGGCGTCGGCTATCGGGCGCTGATCCTGGATCGCCAGGCCAGCATGCCTGCCGCAGCGGCACGGGCAATATTGTCATTGGCACAGCATGGCTTGCCCGTGGTCGTGATCGGCGCGCCCGCGCACATCAGTACCGGCCTGCTAAACCACAAGCAGAACGACCGGTGGGTTGAGCGTGCGGTGGGCGCCATGATGCGACTGGGCAATGTAGCGCGTGTGGACAGCGCGGATGCGGTACCGGGCGCGCTGCAGCGCCTTGGCTGTTTTCCCGATGCTTCCTTCGGCGATCATTCAACTGTCTTGAGTGTTCATCGGCACAGCGCCGTACATGATCTGTGGTGGATCTTCAATCCAACGGACTCAGCGGTGGCGACCCGTGCCAGTTTCTCCGCGATCGGCGCTCCGTACCTGCTGGATCTGTGGAGCGGCGCAGGCGAGCGGGTGGCCCAGTGGAGCGTCGACGGGCAGCGCACGATCGTACCGCTGACAATCATGCCGCACGCCACCATGGTGCTGCTCGTTCACCGGGGCGAACCCCCGGTACGTCACGTCGTCAGCAGCTCCGCCGAGCAGATCGTTCAGCGCTCGGATGAGATGCTTGTGTTCGACTCGCGCCGAGGCATGCAGCGCGTCGTCCTGAACGATGCGCAGGTTCGCAATGTCGATCTGGACAGGCTGCCGCAGCCACTTGAGGTATCGCGCTGGCATCTTCAGGTCGATGAGAGTCTGCCCGACGGTTCCCATCATCACGATCTAGAGCTCCCGTCGCTGGTGGATTGGCGCGCCATACCCGAACTGAAGGACGCGGTCGGTCAGGGGCTGTATACCGCGGTGATCAATCTTCCCGCGCAATGGTTTGGCGCCGACCGGGCGTCCCTGCTGACGGTGGGTGCGGTCGCTGGCGCGATGCAGCTGGCGGTAAATGGGCACGTTGTCAGCGAGCAGACGACCGGTTACGGCAGGTGGCCAGTCGATCAGTGGTTGAGACCGGGTGAGAATACGCTCACGATCCGGTTGGATACCACACTGTTGAATCGCATGGCTGCGCTGCGCGCGGGAGGCGATCCACGTTATCAGACGGGGCCGACTCCGCTACCCACAGCAGCATCGGGTGTGATAGGACCCGTTACGCTGACCAGCGTGGGGCGATTACCCCTGGTCGAACAGTAATCGCTGCCAAAAAATCAGCCGC
>Ga0210385_10001470_pt1 | contig 14657 bp, 12 predicted proteins | sample IncBWH26OmetaG_FD_160107 | JGI IMG/M metagenome (GOLD analysis project Ga0210385, IMG submission 160107) | Forest soil microbial communities from Barre Woods Harvard Forest LTER site, Petersham, Massachusetts, United States - Inc-BW-H-26-O ...
GCAGGCATGCACTTGCCTGGGAGAAACAGCTTCCTCGTTTCCTACAATGCCCAGTTTGTCCGTCCTCTCTACTTTCCCTGCCGGGTCTCTGTTCGAGGCGAAATTACAGCGTGGGATCCCGCGAATGCTCGAGGCAATCTAAAGGTGGTGGTTGCAGAATTGCCCAGTGGAGCCACTGCGAGTCAGATTCACGTGGGTTTCACTTGCCACGAAGCGGTAGACACTTCAGCAACTCTTGTTCCGAATGAGCCGGCTCCCCGAGTTGCTATCGGTTCGGGGGGCGTGCTGATAACCGGGGCTTCCGGGGGAATTGGTTCATATCTTGTTAAGGAACTTGCGCGTGATTGCTCGGTCATGGCAGTCGTAAATCGACGTCCACTCCACGCTGACCTGATTGAGAATCCGCGGGTCCGGCAGCTCAAAGTCGACCTTTCGGAACCCGAATCCATATCGCATCTAGAGGACATGCTGGGTAGTCATCGCCTTAGTGGGATTGTGCACGCGGCGTGGCCAGGGCTTTTGGGGGGCGGACTGCTCACCGTTTCTCATCAGGCACTCGAACAGCAGATTTCGTTCGCTGTTTATCGCACCATCGAACTGGCTCGACTGCTGGCCAACAAAAGCGAAAATGGCGGAGCGCGGCTGGTCGTTCTTGGCTCGACCGCAGGCACGCAGAAGCCGTCTCTTAATACGGCGGCATACTCGCTCGCTAAGGTAGCGCTGGAGCACACCGTAAAGCTGCTCGCACCGGAACTCGCTCTCAAGCAGATCACAATTAACGCCGTTTGTCCCTCGTTTTTATCGGTTGGCATGAATGCGCAGGCGAACGAACGGCAACGGCTGACCGCACGGGCTGCCGTCCCCCTCGGACGCATCTGTGAAATCGCAGATGTGCTTGGAGCCATCCGCTTTCTCTTTTCGAAAAACGCCTCCTTTATCACCGGACAGACCATCATCTTGTCGGGTGGGCAACTGTGAGAAATGCCTCGGAGCGGTAACCTCGTGCCTGGCGTGATGAATTGACCGTCATGATCGCAGCTATCAGAGAGACCGAACACCAGGACCTCCCCGCACTCGCGATGTTTTTGCGCCGCGTGTACCAGTTTGACGCGTCAGATTGCCATGCCGACACCCAATCGCTGGAGTGGAAGTATCTGTCCCCGGCCCCCGAACGGCAAGGCAACCGCAGTTATCTCCTCGAAAGAGATGGAAAGATCGTCGCGCATTGCGGTATTTGCCCGGTAACCTTCCATCTACCGGATGGAACAATGGTAAACAGCTTGACTATGATGGACTGGGCCGCCGACCGATCCACGCCAGGGGTGGGAATACGCTTATTTCGCAAGCTTATGGAAATGGCCCCCACTTCTTTCATCATTGGTGGCGCACCCGCGACACGTCTCATCGTTCCTCGAATCGGCTTCCGCCTTGTAGGAGAAGTTCCGACTTATGCTGCATGGCTGCGCCCATGGGGTGAATTTCGAACGCGCCCCTTTACTCGAAGATCGACTCTGCGGTTACTGCACGGATTGGCACATCCGGCGCGGAATCACAGCTCGGCAATTGCGGGATGGGATTTCACTCCAATCGATGAATTTGATGATTCGGTCTTGCCCTTATTGAACAGCAGAAGAAGCGCGTGGACTTTTTGCCAGCGGACTCTCGCGGACTTGAACCATCTGCTGAAGTGTCCTAACCTTGAAATACGAAGATTTCTGCTGCGGCGGCAGGGACAGCTTATGGGCTATTTCATCTTCGGAAGAGCGGAGTGGGAAGCCCGGCTACTCGACCTCGTTGTCGATTCCGCAGATGCGAAAGACTGGAATCTCGCCTGTGCAGCGGTTACGCGGGCCGCCCAACTCGACTCGAAAGTATGTCGCGTTCGCGCACTCGCTACATTTCCCATTCTTAGTCAAGCGCTCGTCTGGAATGGTTACTGGTGCCAGTACAAAGAGCCCATTGCCATCCACGACCCTACGAACGTTTTGGACCACGCCTTTCCTGTGAGTTTCCAATTACTCGACGGCGATTCCGGCTATTAGCTGAACCAAGAATGCGCGTTGAATCGCCTCGTAATCCACGGCAAGAGACTGCATTGTGCGGTACAATTTTGCGAAAACCTGCAAGGCAATCCATGAGATTTGTTAGTCCTGCTCTGAAGCATATCGTCTATCCCGTCCTGTCTCGCACTGGATACCTTCGCTACGCGGTTGGATCTGGTCCAGCAGTCGTGACTTATCATGGAGTATTCCCGGCCGGATATGAAATTAGGAATCAGGGTTTGGACGGCAACCTGGTTAGTGCGGATTCCCTACGACGCCAGCTTGAGCTTTTAAGAAAACACTACCGCGTGATCACGCCCCAAGACTTTCTCCGTTGGTCTGAAGAGAAGATGACACTTCCTCCGCGTTCGATCTTGCTGACTTGCGACGATGCCCTGCGGAACACCGTCACAGAAATGCTTCCGATACTGGAGGAGTTTGGCCTGCGCTGTCTTTTCTTCGCCACGGGCGCGTCCGCCGATGAAACGCCGTCCATGCTCTGGTATGAGGAACTCTACCTGATGTTGTTAGACACCAGCGAACCCATTGCTATTGGCCTCCCCGAAGCAGGCGTTAGCGTCGGCCCAATCACGCCGAGCGAGCGACACGCATCGTGGTGGAAGCTGGTCGAAAAGCTTTCGCAGTTCGACAAACAAAGCCGGCGCAGATTCCTCGATCAAATCCGAGGCCAGCTTAAGCTTGCGGAGAACTGGAGAGAGCGATACGTTCAAGACTCGACTATCGCTGCCAGATTTCTCACGCTTGATGTTGCCGGGTTACGGCAACTGGCTGCTGCGGGAATGAGTATCGGTGCCCATTCTCTCTCCCATCCGATCCTCGCGCAGGCATCCGAGGAACTGGCTTGGCATGAAATCTCCGAGAGCCGTAATGTTCTTGAGACAGCGCTAGGGAAGAACGTGTGGGCCTTTGGCTATCCCTTCGGTAATGCCGCTGCTGTCACTGGACGAGAAGTGCGGTTGGCGGAGCAAGCCGGTTTCCGCTGCGCCTTTATGAATACTGGCGGAGGGTTTGGCGCGAAGATCGTTGCCGCGAAGATCAATGGGGAGAAGATCAATCGCTTCGCCCTGCCGCGCGTCCACATCACCGCCGACATGAGCTTGTTCGAATTTGAGGCCCACATCTCGGGCTTCTACCGCTCGCTGCGCAATCGGCTGACGCGCAGCGAAGAACTGGAAGTGGTGACGGGCACTTGAGTGGGAACCTGAATCGAATTGACATCGGGGCTCATTCTACCTGTTTTTCTATCCGATCGTATGTCACTGAAACTACGCAACACGGATGGCTCCCCGAAGTGGTTTTAGCAAGGGCTTCCGGATCCATAAATGGATCAAGAAATTAAGTCCCTAACGTTTTCTACGACGCATGAGAGGAGAAAAGATCATGCCGGGTAGGCCAAACGCAGCCCACAACCACCAATATCGCGCTTGTTGAGTCCATCACATTTATCGCAGGAGAAAACTGGAATTTGCGTCTATTCTCGCCGGGTCGCCAGCGTGAGCTGTCGTGACGGATCGACCATGAGCCAACTTGCGGCGCTCACCAAGCATAATGCGGCTGCAACGAGAAATGAAGTTGTCCAACCGAGGCGATCAGCGATCCACGGAGTAAGAGATGCTGTCAGCGCGGCTCCAAGCTGACACCCCATATTCATGACGGCGGAAACCGAGCCCGAAGACTCGCCGGCAATATCGGCCGTCACCGACCAGAACGAACTCTGCGACAGATACAGCGCGCCCGCCCCACCAGCTAGCACAAAGCTGGCCAGCCGTGCGCTTTGAACTTGTGAGCCTAGAGCAATAAAAGCCCCGGCGATAACGAGCGCTACTAAAGCCAGACCACAGCGTCCGATCCGCGGCCCTTTCCATTTTGTGAGCCGGTCGTTAATCACTCCGCCTAAGAGGCATCCCACGAGCATGGCCGCAAACGGAAGCATGGTATAAAACGCGCTCGCTTTCAAATCCAGGCCGCGGACTTTAGCGAGATAGCGATAGAACCAGCTAAAGAAAATCCATGCCACATAGCCATAGCAGAAATAGCTCACAGTTAACGCCCAGACCTCTTTACTCTGCAGGACACGGCCCCAGGGCATCAGCGATTTCGGATCGTTTTTGGATTCAGATTGCGAATCGGATTGTGTCAGCCCGGAACGGATCAGCGCTAACTCCGAGGTAGAAACCCCCGCATGGCTCTCAGGCGTGTCGCGGGCAGCAACGTACCACACTGCGCCAGCCGCGAATCCGATGATGGCGCATACCCAGAACGACGATCGCCAGCCATAACGAAGCATAATGTGGGTTACGAGCAATGGCGCAATTAAGGAACCGGCGCCCACCCCGGCGAAGATCCAACCATTCGCGATGCCACGCTCTGTTACCGGGATCCAGCGAGCAATGAATTGGTTGGCGGAGGGATAGATCACGGATTCGCCGGCTCCCAGAAGAAAACGGACCGCAATAAAAATGAACAGCGCGCCGGCAATGTTTGCAGGAACCATTGCGGTCAAGCCAGTGAAAATTCCCCACCACATCACGCCGGCGGCCAGCACGCGGCGCGGTCCGAATCGGTCTGCCAGCCTCCCGCCGACGGTTTGAAAAAGCGCGTAACCGACGAGCATTGCGCTGAACACTTTGCCCAATTGCACGTCGCTGAGATGATAGGCGTCGGCGATGGATCCGCCTGCAATGGAAATGTTTACCCTGTCGAGAAAAGACACGCCACTGAGGACAAACAGCCAGAACACCAGAAGCCAACGCACATAGCTCGTTCTGACAGCGGTCACAGTTGGCTCCATTTGATTGGATGAACCAGTAAGCTTCGTGAGCGGCAAAGATTCTCCTAAGTCCGATGTGGGTATTGTTCACTTTACGCAGCGTGTTCGCGTAAGAGTTGTGAGAGTTGTGCGGCGACAATTTTGTCTTCGCCCGGTTGAAGCATGAACGAGTTCATGGCGAGCCCCGGCCGATCTTCGCCGGCTCCCAGTGCAATCGCTGGCTTCGATTTTCTCAATAGTATGGATGCCTGCTCGGGCGTCAATGAGATATGGGCTTGATCCCATACGATGCTCATGTGAGGCACGTGATTAGCAATGTCGGGAACAAAGAAAGATGTAGTGACCCCCGGAACTTTCGTGACTTCGCGCGAAATTAACTCCAGCCGGCCCTGCCATTCTTTGGTCAGAGCGTCATGATCTTCGGCTAGAAAAAGTTCGAGAGCCTTCACCATGCCAACGATTTCTTCTTTGCCAACCTTCTGGCTGCGGCCCAATGTATCTTCGTTCGGACAGTTGTTCGCCAGGGCATTGGCCACCAGATCCTTGCGGCCGATCAACAGGCCGGCGCATTGAGGGCCGCGAATCGCCTTGCCGCCGCTGAACGTAACCAGGTCGAAGCCCATGTTGGCGTAATCCCACAGATGAGAAACTGGAGGCGTATCGGCTGCAGCATCGTTCATGCAGGGGATTTTGTATTGCTTCGCCAACTTGACCCACTCCTCTACTTTGATTTGCCCCACGGCGTTCGCGAAGTTAGTGAAGTGCATCATTGCCGTGCGCTCGTTCACCGCGGCGCGGAGCTGGTCGACGGTTTCGATCTCGATGAGTTTGATTCCAGTCGATCTCAACTGGTGATCAAAGGGATTGCGATGCGACTTCTGAATGATCACCTCCGACTTCATCCCCGTGAGATCGGGCAATTGCCGGATGAAAGCCTCATTTCCGCCCGTGAGAATTCCCGCCAGTCCCGATTGAATCGCGGCGGCTGCGCCGGATGTCACTAGTGCTGTGTAACCTTCTGGCAACTTGAGCATTTCGGCGATGCGATTGCCCGCCGCACCTTCCAGATCGTTGATGCTGACGAAGTGGCGCCCGGCCATGCTCATCACCGCTTCGAGCTCCGGGTGGGGAAGGGAACCGCCTAACACCGTCATGGTTCCCACACAATTGATAACCGTTGTGAGACCCAGTTCTTCAAAAGGATTGCCGGTCTGTCCAAAGCCAGTTACCCGGCCGCCTGGGCGAGCGGACTGACGGTTCATGGAAAACAATCTGCCCGGAGCCAGTATGGAGCCAGCGATCGTTCCTACGGTGCCGAGAAACCCACGTCGATTCCACTTTGAAGTCAGTCCCATGAGATTTGTTCCTCGTTTACTCGATCACTGCTACTTGATCACTGCGGCGATGCAATTGATTTCCACCAGCGAATCTCCTGGCAGGGCGGCGACCGCGACCGTCGTACGCGCCGGGCCGCCGTGTGGAAAATAAGTTGAAAACACCTTATGCATCCCATCCCAGTGTTCGATTTTTACGAGGTAGACATTCAATTGCAGAATGCTGTCGACGGTTCCGCCGCCAATTTCCACCATCTTTTTGATCTTGTCCATGACCATGCTGGTATGAGATTCAATAGTCCAGTCCTTAGAGTCGCGAGAATCGTGCGCGCCTACGCCTGAGACATAAATGATTCCGTTGTGGACGACCACCGGTACGATGACTTCCTTCTCGCTGGCCGGTTGGCCTTCGGCGTCGAGCTTACGGATTCCGCCCACATCCTTTGCCGGAGAACTTTGCGCCATGCTGTCGTTAGGGAACACGGCTTCGGTAACCCCAAGAGCGGAAAGTATGGAGGCCAACTGCGCACCAAACGTTCGGCGAGTGACAGTTAAATTCATATTTCTTCTCCTAAAATTTGTAAGGGGCTGTGCGCGGGGCTTCCTTGCCTCACAGTCTGCCAAACTTCTTGACCGCCTCTGTGATCGATTTCAATTGTTCGATCACGGCATACATCGAGTGTTCTTTGAAATCCATTTGTTGCGCGAGGGCGAGCGTTTCATCGGCCTTTGCCCTGGGAATCACGACGACTCCGTCGCTGTCCGCGACCACAATGTCTCCCGCATTGACCATTACTCCATCGCAGCTCACCGGAATTTGCGACCCTCCAAATTTATAGTGGTGGACAGAGGTCGATGGCACAATGCCGGTCGAATACACTGGGAACCCGATCTTGCGCAAATACGCAACGTCGCGAACTCCGCCATCAATTACGGCTCCGGCGTAACCGCGCGCCGCCATGGCCGTACCCATCAGGCCGCCCATCCCCGCTATGTCCTCTCCATCTTCGACGACCATGACATAAACGGAATCGGCGGACCCCTGATCAATCGCTGCCAGCATTCCGCTCAAAGCAGCCGGGTCGGTGTTGCCTTCATCTTTCTTAAGGAGTACCGTCCGCGCGAAACCAGCAAACTTGGTGGTGAAGAGCGGATGCATACGGTGACTCATATACATGCGTTGACCGGTCAATTGCTCCAGCGCATCCGAGACCGAAGCCACTTCCACGCGACGGAAATCGGCAATCAAATTGTTATCGGACTGTTTGTTGTCGAACTGTGCAGTAGCGCTTCCTGCAGATGATTGCGCCCGCAGCAGGGCGGCGCCGCACAAGAGTGCGGACAAAATGCCAATGGATAGCGCAGATGCCGCTATGGTATGGGACTTCACCAAGTCGCGAAACTTGTTCATTTCGTCCTCTCCAATGTATATATGTGCGCAGACTCTAACATTGTTTTTCATTACGTGGAAGAGTCAATCCATCATCACGAGGGGAACGGAAAAATGAAAACCATTATGCAGACGAAAATTCTCCGCTTGTTCACATGCGTGGTCACGCTACTTTGTGTCGCGATCATGGGAGCGCGATCGAGTCATGCTCAGGAACGAAAAGTGGTGAATCTATCGTCCGCCAAGGGTCTTCCATTCAGCGACGGCGTTGTGGCCGGGAACACTCTTTACATCGCAGGCCAGGAGGGCGAGGACGAGGCGGGCAAAGTGGTTGCAGGAGGCATCGGCCCGGAGACGACTGCGGCGCTCGCCAACATCCAGAAAGTTCTTAAGGCCGCAGGGTTCGAATTGAAAGACGTTGTTAGCGTCACTGTCTATCTTGCCGACATTCACGAGTTCGGGGACATGAACAAGATTTACAAAGATGTGCTGCCGGATCCCAAGCCGGCCCGCGCGACGATTCAGGTTGCCGCTCTCGTCAACAATGCCCGAATTGAAATTTCCGCAATCGCGGTAAAACGAAAATAACTTTCATGCCGTTTCCGAACGAGCAGTCGTACGAGAGAACGCTCGGAGAAGAGCACTTCCCGGAAACTCAAATATCGAGAAAACGTAATAAAACGAAAGCAAACGAAAATAAACGTTGACAAGCCTGTCGCGAGTGGGATAAATGGATACTTCATCGCGCATGAACTTTCACAGCGAATGTATCCTGAGCGGACCACCGTCTTATCCATCTGCTAGAGGGGCCGTAAGCGCGTAGTTGTTTTGGGAAATAGGTATTTTGCAAATACAGTGTCAATGGCGAGTCATCTCCAGCCTGCTAGTAACTGTGTCGCTATTGTTTCTTACTCCAGTGGATGCGCAGCGAACGGCCGGTGCGAGTCAATCGGCCGCGTCTCCAAGTCCTGTCGAAGGAGGCGCTCTTTTTACAACGAATTGCGGCGCGTGTCACGGGGCGGACGCCCGCGGCGGAGTGCGTGCACCTGACCTGGCGACGGCTTCTGAAGTACTGCAGTTGTCAGTCAATGATTTGACAGGAGTTATCCGACATGGAATCCCCGACATGGGTATGCCAGCCTTTGATGCTTTGCCCCCAGAAGAGGTAAAAGCCATCGTTCATTATTTGCGGTTTCTGCAGGGCAAGAGTGCGCCGCTAAAGCTTCCTGGGGACAAGCATGCGGGAGAATTACTCTTCTTCGGAAAAGCGGAATGCTCTACCTGTCACATGGCTAACGGGAAGGGCGGTTTTATTGCAAGAGATCTTTCTCTTTATGGATCGCATGAGTCCGCAGAGCAAATTTACGCCGTGATCACCGATCCTGAAAACAAGTTGACGGAGCGATCCCATATCGCCACCGTGGTGACTCTTGCCGGGGAAAAAACTATGGGAATTGTTAGAAGCAGCGATAATTTTTCTATTGCGCTGCAAACCCGCGACGGAGCTTTTAAGTTTTTTCAGAAATCTGATTTACAACAGATTGACCTGGAAGCGCATTCTCTGATGCCGGACAATTACGGCTCAACCCTCAATCGCAACGAACTGAACGATCTCGTCTCCTACATACTCAGTGTTGGGAGCGAGAACGCCAGCCATGTCACCGCGCAGCCTTCAAGATCACGCGACGATGATTTCGACAGAGATTGAATTGTTCGCGGCCGCAGAAGAAGTTTTTTAGCTGTTTTCATAGGAGGCTGTACACATTGGTCTTATCACGCCTGCGTAGAAAGACACTTTCAATATGTGCAATGGCACTCCTGTGCGGCATTCTGCATCCAGTCGCTCAGTCTCAAACTCCCAAAGCTGCGTTTAGGTTGGAGGGGCTATCGCCTTCTTTCTGGAACCTGATTGACCACAACGCGCAACTGGCAATGGTTGCCTCCGGTTTTGGTTTTACGGAGGGCCCGGTCTGGGACAAGGCTGGATATCTCTGGGTCAGTGATGAAGTCACGAACCAGCTTTTTCGGGTGACCCTCCCTGACGGGAAAAAGCAGGAAGTGATGGCTCTCGGCGATCCGGACGGCAATACTTATGACAAGCAGCAGCGTCTTTTGGATTGCGCCGGTGTCTTGCGTGCGGTCATCCGGCTATCGCCTGACGGTAAGAGCTACGAAATTCTTGCGGATCACTATCAAGGAAAACGGCTCAACAGCCCGAACGATGTTGTCCTTGGTCCGGATGGCGCGATCTATTTCACCGATCCAATTTCTGATCTGCCTGCCGGGCAGAAACAGGAAATTCCTTTCAAAGGCGTCTATCGAATCAGTAAAGACGGCCAAGTGCAATTACTGACCAAAGATTTGACCGAGCCAAACGGACTTGCATTTTCGCCAGATGGAAAGAAATTGTATGTCGATGATTCAACACAACGGAACATCCGCGTCTACGACTTTCAGTCGGACGGTACCGTCGCGAACGGGCGAATTTTTGGCGATGAAACCGCGGGACCAAAAGATGGCGTGCCGGACGGGATGAAGGTCGACACAGAAGGGAATCTGTATGTCGTCGGTCCACATGGAATCTGGGTGTGGAATCCGCAAGGGGTTCATCTCGGAACCATCGTAGTTCCGGAACAACCGGCAAATCTTGCGTGGGGCGACGCGGATTATTCGACGCTTTACATTACGGCCGGAACTTCGGTGTACAAGATTCACACCAAGGCCCACGGATTTGTTCCGTATTTATGAGGAATATTGCGTGTGATGGAGGTTCAATGAGCGCCATATTCAGACGTGGTTCACTTGTTCTTCTGTGGTCATTCGCTCTTGCGCTCGGGACAAATCTTTTTGCCCAGTCCACCACGGTAAGTGTGCCCGGCGCCGGTAAGGCCACTGGCACCTTTAGTCCGGGCATTCTCGCGAACGGAACTCTATACATCTCCGGTCAAGGCGGCCAGAATTCAGCCGGCACATTGGCGAGTGACTTTCAACAACAAGTAGGACAGTCGCTGAAAAACGTGCAGAGCGTCCTGCACCAAGCTGGAATGGACTTTGGCAACGTTGTTTGGATGAACATCTATCTGACCAAGGCGCATGACATTGATGCGATGAACGATGTCTATTGGAAGTCGATTGGCCCGAATCCTCCGGCACGAACTGTCCTGGTGGTTTCAGCGCTTCCTGACGAAGAGAGTGTTGAAATCAATTGTATCGCCGTCCAAAATACCAGCCAGCGACACGCCATCTGGCCCCAGGGATGGCCACAGGGACCACACACAGATCCGCCAGCGATACAAGCGGATGATGTCTTATACGTGTCGGCTCAAGGAGGGACCGACCCGCTGACCGGCAAACCATCAGCAGATTTTTCTGCAGAGACCAAGCAGGCTCTCGATAACGTTGCTGCAATTCTGAAGGCAGTCAACATGAGCATGAAAAATGTTGTGTGGGTGAACCCCTACATGAGCGTTGGCGGCAAATACGACGTGATGGGCAAGGTTTATAAGACGTATTTCGAATTTGGGAACACGCCGGGACGCGGGACCATTCAAGTCGCGGATCTTCCGAATGATCATCATGTGGTCTTCAGTTGCATTGCAGGCGCTGATCTCTCTAAGCGCAAGGCTGTCCGCCCCAAGAATATGCCGCCGAGCCCGACTGCCAGTCCTGGCGTTCTCTACGGCGACACCTTTTATCTCTCCGCCAAAGATGGGTTCATTCCAGACCAGGGAATCGTGACGCCAGATTTTGAATTGCAGTTGCGACAATCCATGCGCAACCTTCTGGATGGCCTTCAGGAAGCTGACATGACTTTTGCCGATGTCGTATCTTCCACAGTTTATCTGCGGGACATTCAAGACTCGGGCCGGATGGATAAGCTTTATGGAAAGTTCTTTAAAGATAAGTTTCCTGCGCGAAGTACTTTGCAACAGAATGCAGATGCGATGGCTGAGGCTGCCGAGCAAATTTCGTTTATCGCGGTTCGAACGCAGAAACATTGAGGGTGACCAATGGAACGTAGGGCATTTGTTAAATGGATATCTGCTTTCCCACTGCTCGCGCAAGTCGGCATCCAGCAGGCGTTTGGAACAGGCTGGGCAGAAGTCGCCAAGGATTCCACCGACAACATCTACACTCGGCTGGGTGTGAAGCCGGTGATTAACGGACGGGGCACCTGGACCTACTTGAGCGCTACACTGGAATTACCCGAAGTGAAAGCAGCTCAGGAGGCAGCCTCCCAGCACTATGTGAATATATTCGAGCTCCAGCAAGCGGTTGGAAAACGGCTGGGTGTGTTGACCGGCGCCGAGTCTGGCATGATCACCTCTGGAGCCGCCGCCGCTATTGCCTCAGGCACAGCAGCATGCCTTGCAGGAACGGACCCGAAAGCAATCTGGCAATTGCCCGACACGACTGGCCTGAAGCATGAAGTGGTGATGGTAGGCGGCCGTAGCCCGTTCGACAGCGCCATTCGGCTCGCAGGCGGGAAACTGGTAGTTGTAGATTCATCCGAGCAGATGCAAAACGCGATCACCAGTAATACCGCAATGATTTACACCGGTTCGCAGCCCGAAGAGTTGTCCAAGGAGATTGCAATTGCTAAGAGCCGAGGCGTTCCCATTTTCATGGATGCCGCCGACGGCATTCCTCCAGTGGAAAACATCCGCTTATTCGCCAAGATGGGTTGCGATTTATATACGGTGAGCGGCGGTAAGGGATTATGCGGACCGCAGTCGACTGGAGTTCTGCTTGGGCGCAAAGATCTGATCGAGGCTGCTCTTGCGAACACAAGTCCTTGGGAGGGGGCCGTCTGTCGTCCCATGAAAGTTGGCAAAGAGGAAATCATGGGATGCCTCGCCGCAGTCGAGACCCTTTTTCATATGGACATGCCGGCGCTAAACAAAGAATGGACCAGCCGCGTTGAACGCATCGCTACACTCGCCGGGACAGTTCCGGGTGTCCAGACCAAGATCTTTACGCCAACCATGGAGAACCAATATCCCACTCTGAATATCTCATGGGACCAGAAAGCGTGGGGCTATAGTACCCAAGACTGCGTGAAGGAGTTGCTCGACGGCACACCAAGCATAGCTGTGATGAGCAATAACAACCCAAGTGACGTTCTGGGCAGGATTCCTCACGAGCATGCCGAGAGGCCTGGCAGGGAAGATAAGCTTCAGATCATTTCGATGACCTTGAAGCCCGGCGAGGACATTATTGTGGGTAAAAGACTGCGCCAACTGTTGACTGCGGCCAGATCTAAGGCCGCGTAAGAATCCGGGAGAGTCAACCATTGGAGGCATTGAGAAGTGAAATTATATGGTCTCAGGGTGGCTTTAACTCTTAGCGTCATGACATCCGTGGCGATCGCGCAGAGCTCAACAGCGGCCTCACATTCTCCATGCCGAATTCGTTCGGTGGCGTTCGATGGCTGGCAAGCGCAGGAAGTAACGAATGATTGGTTACGATTGACGTTTGTACCGCAACTAGGCGGCCGGTTGATGCAAGTCGCGTTTAACGGGCATCCCTACTTATTTGTTAACCCACAGTTCAAAGGAAAGTATATTTCTCCTGCAGAAGCGGCGGGCCGCTGGATCAACTACGGAGGCGACAAGATTTGGCCGTTGCCCGAGGGCAACGACGACGAGCAACATTGGCAGGGAGCTTCTACCGAGCTGGACGATGGGCCTTACGCTTTTTCCATTGTGTCGCAGAAGGAAAAATGCACAGTGCGTTTGGAAGGTCTTCCTGATCCGCCCACAGGATTGCAATACACAAGAGAAATCAGTATTGGAGCTGATTCTCCGGAAATCTTTTTCCATGCCATCACCAGAAATTTCACCGGCCATTCGATCACCTGGTCAGTGCAGTCGGTTTCGCAATACGATTTGTCCGACGCAAAGGATCCGAGCAAATATAATCACGACTTCTGGGCATTCACTCCAGTAAATCCTCATTCTTCTTATTTACTCGGATATCACGCTCGGGATGGACTCGCGAACGATCCGTCTTACAGCGTGAAAGACGGCTTGTTCCGCATAAATTGGCGATATCTGGAAAGCGAGGTGTGGATCGATTCCACGGCTGGCTGGCTCGCAATTGTTGACGGGTAAAATCGGTATGCGATGGTCGAGCGACATGGCTACGTAGAAGGAGCGGAGTATCCGGGAAAAGCGTCTGTTATTTTTTACAAGAACGGACCTACGGTCGAACTAGATAAGGAGGGCGTGCCATACCTCCGCTCGAAGAATCTCGAAGAGACTCCGTATTACATGGAGGCGGAACTTAATAGTCCCATGGTGACGTTAGCGCCGGGAGAGATCTATGCCATGGACACAGCTTGGTTTCCCTCTCGAATGGGGCGCGACTTTCACACTGTCACTGACGCTGGTTTGATCGGTCGTCCGTTGGTCGCCACCAGAGATGGCGGAAACATAAACCTCAGCGGCAGCTTCGGCGTTTTCTTTCCGGGAAAATTGGCGGCATATCTCTATGACACGGGCGGTCTCGGGACAGGCCACGTTTCACTTCAATCCGTGAATCCGCAGGATGAAGTGGAACTTCACCAACCCATCGCAGCTGCTAAGGACGTGGCGCGAGTATCGCTACATCTGATTGACGGTAACGATGTTGACCGGGGATCTCTCGGAGAAGTATTCGTCACCCCGGACATTACTCCGGACAACGGAGACCGCTGAGTTTGATGATTGTGAATATGCGACGTCCACGGAGTTTGATCGTTTGCTGCTCTTTATTATTATTAATATTGTTTATCTGTGCGGTCGGCCGGAGTGGTGGTCAGACAGCGAACCTGGGCGTGCAACCAGCGCAGTTACTCTCCCATACGATTAACGAGAATTGGCCTTCTTACAATGGAGATTACACCGGAAGGCGCTTCAGCAGTCTGACGCAAATCACTCCCGAGAATGTTGGGCAGCTTCGTGCGGAGTGGGTATTCCATAGTAGAAATTCCGGCAAGCTTGAAGTCACTCCGGTCGTCGTAGATGGCGTGATGTACATCACTGCCTCCAATGATGTGTACGCGCTCAATTCAACGAACGGACGCACGCTTTGGCATTATTCGCGTCCAGTATCCAGTG
>Ga0210385_10001471_pt1 | contig 14650 bp, 11 predicted proteins | sample IncBWH26OmetaG_FD_160107 | JGI IMG/M metagenome (GOLD analysis project Ga0210385, IMG submission 160107) | Forest soil microbial communities from Barre Woods Harvard Forest LTER site, Petersham, Massachusetts, United States - Inc-BW-H-26-O ...
ATCGTGCAGCGCCGTGCGGATCGCGGGACCTAAGGGATAGTCGACCCGCGCGTGCAGCAGGAACACACCCTTGTCGACGTTGACATAAGCCGAACGCACTTCCAGCACGCCGTCGAGCGCATCGGCCCACGCGAGGCACGAGAGCCCGAGCGCCAGTGCGCACAGCAGGAGCCGCGCACCCCGGATCAGCCTTTCCCGTGTTGGATCAATCCGTAGCATCAATGCAACGACAATGCCTGCTCGACCGCATGGGGGGTCGGCGCTAGATTCGGGGAATGCTGGGTCCGGCCGTTGTCTTTTCGAGACAAGCATAATAGAACCCGTCGGTCCCCGCCTCTGCTCCCGGCAAAAGCTGCAGGCCGACGCCGCACTCGAGCGCTCCGGGTGCCAGCGCAGCCGCGGGCGGGCGGCGGGCCGGGCGCATTGCCGGTTCCTGGGCCAGAAACGCACCGAGCAGCGCCTCGTTTTCCTGTGGCAGTACCGAACAGGTCGAGTACACCAGGCGCCCGCCCTCGCTCAAAAGACCGACGGCGGCCTTGAGGATCGCGAGCTGCGTGTGCGCGAAGCCGCCAATATCGCTTTCGCGGCGCAGCAGCTTGATGTCCGGATGTCGCCGGATCACGCCCGTCGCCGAACAGGGCGCATCGATGAGGATCCGCTGATAGCTGCGACCGTCCCAGAACGAGGCAGGCTCGCGCGCATCGCCGACGCGGATTTCCGCCCGGCGCCGCAGGCGCCGCAGGTTGTCCGCGATCAGGTGCGTGCGCTCAGGGTCAACGTCGAGGGCGGTGACATCGGCCTCCGCGCCGAGCAGCTCGAGCAGCTGTCCGGTCTTGCCGCCGGGTGCAGCGCACGCGTCCAGCACGCGCTGGCCCGGCGCGAGCTCCAGTAAGGAACCGGCCAACTGCGCGCCGGCATCCTGCACCGACACGCGGCCCTCGGCGAATCCCGGCAGATCATGTACCGAGCGCGGCCGGTCCAGGGACACGGCAGAGGCTGACCAGGGCAGTCCCGCAGCGTCAATACCGGCGGACTTCAGCTCCCGCAGGTAGTGCTCCACGCTGCCGCGGGACAGATCGACCCGCAGCATCATCGGCGGATGCCCATTGTCCGCGGCGAGCACTGCTGCGGCCTCGAGCGGCCAGGCTGCGGACAGCCGGTCCGTGAACCAAACCGGATGCGCCGTGCGCGCCGCGAGGCTCTGGTCGGTGCGGGCGAACCGCGCCGCGCGCTCCGCCACGAACCGGCGCAGCACGGCATTGACCAGGCCCGCAAGACGCGGCGCCTGCAGCAGGCGCACCGCATCCACCGCGACATGGACGCTGGCTTCGGGCGCGTTGCGCGAATACTCGACCTGATGAGCCGCCGCGACGAGCAGCGCGTGTACGCCCTCGGGCAGCGCCTGCGGACGCGTCAACAGGCCCTCGACCACCGGCAGCAGACGGAAGTACCAGCGCAGCGTGCCCAGCGCGATGGCGCGCACTGCCGCGGCGTCCGGCCCGGGGTCCATGGAGGCGAGTGCGGCATCGGAGGATTCGCCGCGCCTGGCCACGGCATCGACGATGCGCGCCGCGGCGGCCAGCGCCGGGGCGCCCGGCGCCCAGGGGGTTCTAGCCAAGGCGGCGCCCCAGGCGACTCTGTGCGTATTCCCGGCCACTGACCGGGCGCCTTCCGGGGCGTTGCACCCTCGCTATCGCGAGCAGGCCGTCACCGCACTGGACCCGCACGGCATCACCGCCGACTGCGACAATCGTTCCAGGTTCGAGACTTTTAGAGGCTTTTTTGTCGCCATTAACTTCATGATCGCCGACAATAACTGCACGGACCTCGAGGATCCGTAACTGGTCCCCCTCGTCCAGGGTTTCGGCCATCGGCCGCGGATTGAAGGCGCGCACCTGGCGCTCGATCTGCGCGGCGCTGCCTGTCCAGTCGATGCGCGCTTCGCGCTTATCGATCTTGGACGCGTAGGTCACGCCCTCCGCTGGCTGGGGCACGCTCCGTAGCGGCCCGGCGGCCAGGCCGGCGAGCGCCTCCGTCAACGCAGCGGCGCCGAGCATGGCGAGCTCGGCAGTGAGCGTGCCACCGGTGTCGGTGTCCGTGATGTCGAGGCGCCGCTGCAGGAGCATCGGTCCGGTATCCAGTCCCGCGTCCATCTGCATGATGGTGATGCCTGTGGCCCGATCCCCGGCGAGGAGCGCGCGCTCGATCGGTGCGGCGCCGCGCCAGCGCGGCAGGAGGGACGCATGGATGTTGAGACAACCGCGCGGCGGCAGCGCGAGCACCTCAGGCGGCAGCAGTTTTCCGTAGGCGACCACCACCAGCACTTGCGGATCCCAGGCGGCGAGCTGCGCGAGGGCAGCGCCGTCCCGGAGCGTTGCCGGCTGTGCGAGCGGCAGCCCGCGCCGCAGCGCCTCGACTTTGACCGGGCTCGCCGTCAGCCGGCGGCCACGCCCGCTCGGGCGGTCCGGCGGAGTGAGGACGCCGACGACCTGGTGCTGCGTGCACAGCGCGGCGAGTGCCGGCAGTGCGAATTCCGGTGTGCCCGCAAAGGCGGCGCGCAATGTCAGTACGCGCGCCGTGCGTCGACGGCGCCCGCGCTCGTCTTGGCGGCGCGCTCCTTGCGTTCCTTGCCGAGCTTTTTGCGGATCCGTTCGCGCTTCAAGTCAGACAGGTAGTCGACGAACAGCTTGCCCTCGAGATGATCGATCTCGTGCTGGATGCAGACCGCCAGGATGTCCTCGAAGTCGCGCTCCCAGGTGGCACCGGTGCGGTCCTGGGCGCGCAAACGGATCTTGGCGGCGCGCTTCACCTCATCGAAGATCCCGGGCACCGACAGGCAGCCTTCCTCGGTGCTGGCCTCGCCGTCACGCGTCAGGATCTCGGGATTGATCAACACCAGCGGCTCGTTACCCTCCTTGGAGATGTCGATGACGATCAGGCGCTGGTGCACGTCGACCTGGGTCGCGGCGAGCCCGATGCCGGGGGCGGCATACATGGTCTCGAGCATGTCGTCGATCAGCGTGGACAACTCCTGGTCAAAGCGCTTGACGGGCTGGGCACGGGTACGCAGCCGCGGATCCGGAAATTCGAGAATGGTTCGTAGGGCCATGATGCTTCGTATATGGGGTACGGGCGCCCCGTGATCCAGCGCACAAAGTTGACATTAATTCGTGTGCCGCCCGACGGGCGTGCCAGTATAGCGCCTGAACCGCTGCGCAGGTCTGGTCCACCTTTGCGCGTTGAGGAGTGGAGGATGGTCTCAAATCAAGTACTTGGAGCTCGCCTGCTGGCGGGTCTGCTGATCGCGAGCGCCGGCTTCTCCGGATGCGCGCACTTCAGGCACAACCCTCAGGTGCAGCCGGCAGACAGCGCCGCGCCCGCCGCCAACACTGGCAGCGCACCGGCCACGGCGACGCCTGCCCCGCCGGAAATGACGGCGACCGAAGCGGCGCTCGCTTCAGGCGGCAGCTCTGCGGCCGGCTCGGCCGGCGCCGGCGTGGACTCGAGCGAGGTCCAGCCCAGTGCGCCCATGCACTACACCGTGAAGAGGGGCGACACCCTCTGGGGCATCGCCTCGATGTACCTGAAAGACCCGTGGCTGTGGCCCGAGGTCTGGATCATCAACCCGCAGGTCGCGAATCCGCACCTTATCTATCCGGGTGACCAGCTGGCGCTGGCCTATGGCGCTGACGGCCACGCGCACGTGAGCCTGGAAGCCCCGGGCGTCACGCGTCTCGACCCGCGCCTGCGCACCTCGCCGCTCGAGGGCTCGATCCCGAATATCCCCTACTCGACCATCGCCGCCTTCCTGTCGCGGCCAACGGTCATGACCAAGGATGAGGTCAAGAGCGCCCCCTACGTACTCGCCTTCCGCGACCTGCACGAGGCGGCCGGTAACGGCAACGAGGTTTACATCCGTAACCTGCCGGCCGCCGGCCCCAGCGCGCGCTACGCGATCATGCACATCGCCGGTCCGCTGGTGGATCCGGACGACGGTAAGGTGGTTGGCTACGAGGGCATTTACACCGCCACCGCGCTAGTGCAGCGCGCCGGCGATCCGGCCAAGGCGGTGCTGATCGACCCGGCACGTGAGACGCTGCGCGGTGACCGCCTGCTGGCCAATGATACCCACGAGCCGCCAGCCAACTTCTCACCGCACGCCCCGGGCAGCGATGTCCGCGGACAGATCATTGATGTGGTCGCGGGCGATGAACTGGTCGGCACCTACAACGTCATCGTCATGAACCGCGGCACGCGCCAGGGCATCGATCCGGGCACGGTGCTGGCGATCGACCAGGCGGGTGATGAGGTGCGTGATCTGTTCCGCAACGGCCGCGAGATCGGCAACACCACACCCTTCGCCCCCAAGGTGCGGCTGCCCGAAGAACGCACCGGTACGGTGCTGGTGTTCCGCGTGTTTGATCGCGTCAGCTACGGGCTCGTCATCGGTGCCTCCGACCTGATCCACGTCGGCGACATCGTGCGCACGCCCTAACGGGCCCCTCCATCCTTCCCGCAAATCCTGCCACCGCGCCTGGCGCGGTGGCAGGAGCTTGCAACTCCGCGGCTTGCCTTATGCTCTCCTGCCATGCAGGCGAGTCACGCACGTGCCCGATTAGCGCGACTGCCCGCGCTCAGCGCCGCGGAGCTCACCGCGCTGGTGGCCGCGGCGCAGGGCGATCTGGAACGTGCTGTACAGGGGCCGAGCCTGCGCCGCGCCGGTCTGCCGCCGCAGCGGCGCGCCGCCTTTGCCGCGCTGGAAGACTCGGTCATCGCTGCGGATCTCGCCTGGCTGGAAGCGATCGGCGCCTCCGTGCTGCTGGTCACCGATGCCGACTATCCGCCGCTGCTGCGCGCGAGCGCTGAGCCGCCCGCGGCGCTGTACGTCCTCGGGAGCCGCGCGGTGCTCGCGACTGCGCAGCTGGCGATGGTCGGTTCGCGCAGTCCGACACCTGCGGGTCAGGCGACCGCGCGCGAGTTTGCGCGCCATTTCGCCCGCGTGGGACTCACGGTCACGAGTGGCTTCGGGCGCGGCATCGACGCCGCGAGCCACGCCGGCGCACTCGCCGGCGGCGGTGCCACGATCGCGGTCTGCGGCACTGCACTCGACCGGCTGTATCCCGCCGAGCACGCACCGCTCGTCGCGCGCATCCGCGCGCAGGGGGCGCTGGTCTCGGAGCTGCCGCCCGGCAGCGCGCCACAGCGCGCACACTTTCTGCGCCGCAACCGCATCATCGCCGGACTGGCGCACGGCACGCTGGTGGTCGAGGCGGCGCGCCACAGCAGCGCGCTGCTGACCGCACGCCTCGCGGCGGAAGCCGGGCGCGAGGTGTTTGCCATCCCCGGCTCGATCCACAGTCCGCTCGCGCGCGGCTGCCACCAACTCATCAAGTCCGGCGCCAAGCTGGTCGAGGACGCCGCTGACGTGCTGAGCGAACTCGGGAATTTATTGTCTAAAGAACAGCTTATGGCGCCTCGCTCTGACACGCCGCAGCCGCGGGCATTGGACAAGGAGTATGAAATGCTGTTAGATGCCCTCGACTTTGAACCCGCGACTACTGAAATTCTCGTCGCACGTACGCATCTCCCGAGCGAGTCTGTGGCCTCGATGCTGCTGATTCTGGAGCTGGAGGGGCGGGTTGCGGCTCTTCCGGGCGGCCGTTATGGCCGAATGCGTTGAGATGACGACTGGCAGCGTTCTCGACATCCTGATCTACGTCTTCGACCGGTACATGCTCGATGAAACGCCGGCGGTGCCGCAGCGCGAGCAGCTGGCACGCACGCTCGAGCATGCCGGTTTCGCGCCCGCCAAGGTGGAGCGCGCGCTCGACTGGCTCACCGATCTTGCCTTCGGCAACGCCCAGGCCGGCAGCGCCGCCAACAGCGAGCCGCTGCGCGGCACGCTGCGCGTGTTTACCGACAGCGAACTGGCACGACTCTCGACCGAGAGCCGCGGACTGCTGCTGCAGCTGGAGCGCGCGCGCGTGCTGAATCCGTTGCAACGCGAGATCGTGATCGAGCGCATGCTGGCGCTCGATGCGGACGAGCCCGACAGCGAACAGCTCAAGTGGGTGGTACTGATGGTGCTGTCGAGTCAGCCCGGTCAGGAACAGGCGGTCGAGCGGCTCGGCCGGTTGGTCGCGGAAGCCTCTTTCAATGCACCGCACTGAGCTTCGAGGGGCGCTGGTCGATTGCGGTCCGCGGCTCGTCCGCGGTTTTTCGTTTTTAGGCTGAAGCGTTCCGCGCACCATGGCAGACAATCTGGTCATCGTCGAATCGCCCGCCAAGGCGAAGACCATCAAGAAGTACCTGGGGCGCGATTTCGAGGTGCTCGCCTCCTACGGCCACGTGCGCGACCTGGTGCCCAAAGAAGGCGCGGTCGATCCCGACAACGGCTTCGCGATGAAGTACCAGGTGCTCGAGAAGAATGAGCGCCACGTGGCTGCGATCGCGCGCGCACTCGGCAAGTCGAAGGCACTGTATCTGGCGACCGACCCGGACCGCGAGGGCGAGGCGATCGCCTGGCATCTGAAGGAGATTCTCGCCGAGCGCGGCGAGCTCGACGGCAAACACGTGCACCGCGTCGTGTTTTACGAGATCACGCGTAATGCGATCCGCGCCGCGGTTGGCCAGCCGCGCCACCTGTCGCTCGAACTGGTCAACGCGCAGCAGGCGCGCCGCGCGCTCGATTACCTGGTGGGCTTCAATCTTTCGCCACTGCTGTGGAAGAAGGTGCGCCGCGGTCTGTCCGCCGGACGGGTGCAGAGCCCGGCGCTGCGCATGATCTGCGAGCGCGAGGAAGAGATCGCCGCCTTCATCGCGCAGGAGTACTGGACCATCGAGGGCGAAGCTGCGCACAGCGCGCAGGCCTTCCCGCTCAAGCTGCTCGAGTACCGCGGTGAGAAGGTCGAGCAGTTCAGCTTCACCAGCGAGGAACAGGCGCGCGCGGTCGAGCGCACGCTGCGCGCGGCCGCCGGCGCCAGCGGCGAAAAGCCCGGCACGCTGCGCGTGCTGGCGATCGATCGCAAGCAGCGCCGCCGCAATCCGGCGCCGCCGTTCACCACCTCGACCCTGCAACAGGAGGCCGCGCGCAAGCTCGGCTTCAATGCGCGTCGTACCATGCGGCTCGCGCAGCAGCTCTACGAAGGTCTGGATATCGGCGAGGGCAGCGTCGGCCTGATCACCTACATGCGCACCGACTCGGTGTCGCTCGCCGCGGAAGCGGTCAGCGAGATCCGCGCGGTTGCCGCCCGGCTCTACGGCCAGGCCGAGGTCGCCGAGGAAGCGCGCGTCTACAAGACCAAGTCGAAGAATGCGCAGGAGGCGCACGAGGCGATCCGCCCCACTTCGGCGGCCATCACCCCCGCCGACGTCGAGGGCAAGATCGAGGACGATCTCTACCGGCTGTACGCGCTCATCTGGAAGCGCGCCGTGGCTTCGCAGATGAGTCACGCGGTGTTCGACACCGTGGCGGTCGATATGCTGGCCGGCGCCGACGGCGCGCAGCGCCACCTGCTGCGCGCCAACGGCTCGACGCTGGTGAAGCCGGGCTACATCGCCGTCTACCAGGAAGGCAGCGACGATGCCAAGATCGACGATGCCGACCACGTGCTGCCGCCGATGCATGAGGGCGATGAGGTCAGCCTGCAGTCACTCGCGGCCTCACAGCACTTCACCGAACCGCCGCCGCGCTACAGCGAAGCCTCACTGGTCAAGGCGCTGGAGGAGCACGGCATCGGCCGGCCGTCCACTTACGCCACCATCATCTCGACACTGCAGGACCGCGAATACGTCGAGATGGACAGCCGCCGCTTCGTACCCACCGACATCGGCAAGATCGTCAACCGCTTCCTCACCAACCACTTCCACCGCTACGTCGAGTACGGCTTCACCGCGGAGATGGAGGACGAGCTCGACGCCGTGTCGCGCGGTGAGGAAGGCTGGACCACCCCGCTCGACAAGTTCTGGAAGCCGTTCATTCACCAGGTCGACAAGATCGAGCGCACGGTCACGCGCGAGCAGGTCGCGATGGCGCGCGAGCTCGGCAAGGATCCGGGCAGCGGCAAACCGGTCACCGTCCGCATGGGCCGCTACGGTCCGTTCGTGCAGATCGGCACCAAGGATGACGAAGAGAAGCCGCGCTTCGCCGGCCTGCGGCCCGGACAGAAAATGGACGCACTCAACCTCGCCGACGCGATGGAGCTGTTCAAGCTGCCGCGCACGCTGGGTGAGACGGCCGAGGGCGAGCCCATCGTTGCCAACGTGGGGCGCTTCGGCCCGTACGTGAAGTACGGCAGCAAGTACGCGTCGCTGAAGGAGGACGATCCTTACACGGTGACGCTGGAGCGCGCGCTCGAGGTGATCCGGCTGAAAAAGGAAGCCGACGCCAATCGCATCATCCAGGACTTCGAGGCCGAGGGGATCCAGGTGCTGAACGGCCGCTACGGGCCCTACATCACCGACAAGAAGAAGAACGCCAAGATCCCCAAGGAACGCGACCCGAAGACGCTCACGCTGGAGGAGTGCCGCACGCTCTTGGCCGCCGCGCCCGAGCGCGGACGCTTTGGGCGCTGGGGCAGGGGCAAGCGGACCGGCGCCCCGGCAGCGGCAACCGATGGTGCCGCCGCCGCCGCCGCGGCAAAAACAGCCGCGCCAGCCCGCAAGACTGCGGCGAAGAAGCAGGCTGGCGGAGTTGCCGTGCCTGCGGCAGCGGGCCGCGCGCGCCCGCCGGCCAAGAGCGCCGCGCCTGCGCAGGCCACCGCTCCCGCCCGCGCCAAAGCCGCGCACGCTGCCCGCAAGGCGCGCAGCGGCGCGAAAACCAGTGCCCGCAAGAGCGCCACTCGCAAGCTGCGCCCCAAGAGCAGCGGCAGCGCGCCGAGTCGCGCACGCGGCGCCAAGCCCTAGCAGCCGGCGCCTCGCGCGCGCAGCGCCGCACGCCGAGGCGCCCATGAAGTATCGTCACAGCTTCCACGCCGGCAACTTCGCGGACCTGCACAAGCACGTCACCCTGCTGGCAGTGCTGCGCACGCTGCAGAAGAAGGACAAGGGGCTGCTCTATTACGACAGCCACGCCGGCCGCGGCCGCTACGATCTCTCCAGCCCGACGCAGGAGGCCACTCAGGGCCTCGGCCGCTTCCTCGAGCGTGAGCACGCGGCCACCGAGCTGCGCGAATTCGCCGCACTGCTGGCGGCGCTGCGCCAGCGCCCGGGCTGGCGCCATCTCTATCCCGGCTCCCCGCTCATCGCGCTCGCGCAGCTGCGCACACAGGACCGGGCGGTGCTCGCGGAACTGCAGGGCGCGGAAGCGCACGCCCTGCAGGAGGCGCTCGCCGAGGCGGGCAGCGCGCCGGCCGGCCCGCGGGTGCGACTCGAGCGCGGCGATGGTTTCGCGCTGCTGCGCGCGCTGCTGCCACCGCCAGAGCGGCGCGCACTGGTGCTCATCGATCCACCCTACGAGGACAGCGCGGATGCCGCGCGCGTGAGCGCGGCCCTCGCCGACGGCCTGCGGCGCTTCCCCACCGGGGTGTTCGCCGCCTGGTATCCGATCAAGGATGCCCGCAGCACCAGCGCCTGGCTCGGCAGCTGCGCGCACGCCCTGACGGCACCGCTGCTGGTGAGCGAGCTGTGGCTCTATCCACGCGACTCGCGCGTGGCGCTCAACGGTTCGGGGCTGCTCATCGCCAATCCTCCCTGGCAGACGCTCGAGCGCATGCGCATCTGGCTGCCACAGCTGCAGGCGGCACTCAAGCCCGGCGATGGCGCGGGCAACGACGCCCGCATGCTGTCAGAATCTGTTACATGAGCGCGGCAACGGCAGACCCGTACGGCGTCTTCGGCCACCCGGTGGGGCACAGCCTTTCGCCGTTCATCCACGGCATGTTCGCGCGCGAGACCGGCCAGTACATGAGCTATCGCCTGTTCGACGTGGCGCCGGCGGAGTTGACCGAGCGCGTGCAGCAGTTCTTCGCCGAAGGCGGACGCGGACTCAACATCACCCTGCCGCACAAGGTCGCCGCAGTGGAACTGGCGCACGAGCTCACCGGCCGCGCCGCGCACGCGGCGGCGGTCAACACGCTGGCGCTCACCGACAAGGGCGTGCTCGGCGACAACACCGACGGTGCCGGCCTGGTGCGCGACCTGTGCGACAACCTCGGCCTGGTGATCACTCGCCGGCGGCTGCTGATTCTCGGCGCCGGTGGCGCGACGCGCGGCATCCTCGCACCGCTGCTGGAGCTGGAGCCGCTCACCGTGCTTATCGCCAACCGCACGCCCGAGCGCGCCGAGGCACTCGCCGCCGCCTTCTCCGACCTCGGTGTCACTCAGGGGGTGGCGTTCGAGCAGGTGGGGGATGAGCCGTTCGACCTCATCATCAACGCGACCTCGGCCAGCCTGTCGGGCGAGATCCCGCCGATACCCGCGGCGGCTTGCGGCGCGCAGACGGTGTGCTATGACCTGGCTTACGGGCGCGCCGCGACTTCGTTCGTGAAGTGGGCGCGCCGCCAGGGCTGCGCGCGCGCGCTGCAGGGACTGGGCATGCTGGTGGAGCAGGCGGCGGAGTCGTTCCACCTGTGGCGCGGCATGCGTCCCGAGACTTCGTTCGTGCTCGCCGCCCTCAAGGAGCGTGCCGGCGGCGGCGGCTAGCGCATCGTCACGAATTCTTCCGCGCTGGTGGGATGGATCGCCACCGTGTCATCGAAGTCTTTCTTGGTGGCGCCCATGCGCAGCGCCACTGCGAAGCCCTGCAGCATCTCATCGGCGCCCGCGCCGACCACGTGCAGCCCGACGATGCGCTGTTCGGCGCCGGTGGTCACGAGCTTCATCTCCGAGCGGGGCTTCGCCTGCGTCAGGGCGTGGTACAGCGGCACGAAGCCGGCGCGGAAGACTTTGACGTTGTCGCTGCCGAAGCGCGTACGCGCCTCCGGCTCGGAGAGGCCGACGGTGCCGAGCGGCGGGCGGCCGAAGATCACCGTCGGGATGTTCTCGTAGTCGAGGTGCCGGTCGGCCTGACCGTTGAACAGCCGGTCGGCGAGACGCCGGCCGGCGGCGATCGCCACCGGCGTCAGCTGCGCCCGCCCGGTCACATCGCCGATGGCATACACACCGGCGCTGCTGGTCTGCTGGTGGAGATCGGTGCTGATGAAGCCCTGCTCATTGCGCTCGACCCCGGCGCGCTCGAGCTGCAGATCCGCCACCATCGCCCCCCGGCCGATCGCCCACACGACGCAATCGAACGGACCCAGGCGCCGGCCGTCCTGCAGGGACAACTCGAGCGCACCGCTGTTGTGGGCGAGCGCGGCGAGCCGCGCCTGAGTCAACACCGCGACGCCCTCCGCGCGCAGAATCGTCAGAATGGTCTCGCCCAGCATGGGGTCGAAGGAGCGCAGCGCCGTCTCGCCGCGCAGCACCAGCGTGGTGTGCGAGCCCAGGCCGTTGAAGATGCTGGCGAGCTCGATGCCGATGTAGCTGCTGCCGATCACTGCGGCGCGCTGCGGGCGCGTGCTCAGCTCGAAGAAACCGTCGGAAGTGATGCCGAGGCCGGCGCCGGCGATGTGCGGCACCAGCGGCTGGCTGCCGCTGGCGATGATGACATGCGGGGCGCTCAGCGTGCGCCCGCCCGCCGCCACGGTGTGCGCAGCGGCGAACGCGGCGCGGGCGCGCACCAGCGTCACGTTGCGCCGTGCCAGGTTGGCGGCGTACATGGCGTTCAGCCGCTCGACGTAAGCGTCGCGCTTCTTCTTCAGCAGCGGCCAGTCGATGCTGCCGGCCGCGACGCTGAAGCCGTAATCGACGGCATCATGCAGCGCGCTGCCAAGTTCGGCGGCGTTCCACATGACTTTCTTGGGCACGCAGCCGACGTTCACGCAGGTGCCGCCGAGCGGCCCGGACTCGGCCAGCGCCACACGCGCGCCGTATTCCGCGGCGCGCTGCGCGGCCGCCAGGCCGCCGCTGCCGCCGCCGATCACTACCAGATCGAATTCTTCCGCCATGGCTGCCTCGCTATGCCCTGCAGCCATGTTATATGAGGACGCGCGTCGCGGCCCTGCAGCGCACGCCGACGCTGCGCGCTTAAGGCCGCTACAATGGCCGCCATCAGGAGCGCACGCCGCATGGACAATCCGCTACTAGGCCAGGAACAACTGCCGCAGTTCACGCAGATCCGCCCCGAGCACGTGGAGCCGGCGGTACGCGCCATGCTGAGCGCCAACCGCGCCCGTATCGACGAGCTGGCACGGCTGCCGGAACCCACCTTCGCGCAGGTGGTCGAGCCGCTCGAAGAGCTGCATCACCGCACCGCGCGTACCTGGTCGCCGGTGAGCCACCTAAACGCGGTGGTGAATTCCGAGGGCCTGCGCGCCAGCTACAACGCCTGCCTGCCGCTGCTGTCCGCCTACCACACCGATCTGGCCCAGAGCGAACCGCTTTACAGCGCCTACCGCACCATCGCCGAGCGTGAGTGCGCGGGGCTCGCGCCGGTGCAGCGGCGGCTGCTGGACCACGCGGTGCGCGACTTCCGCCTCGCCGGCGTGGGGCTGCCAGCCGAGCGCAAGCAGCGCTTCAAGACCGCGATGCTGGAGCTGGCGCAGCTGCAGGCCAGATTCGAGGAGAACGTGCTCGATGCCACCAACAACTGGAGCTGGCACGTCGACGATCTCGCCGAACTGCGCGGTCTCAACGAGATGCTCATCGAGCAGGCCGAGCGGCGCGCGCGCGAGCGCAACCGCTCCGGCTGGGTGCTGAGTCTCGACCAGCCGACCTACGTCGCGGTAGTGACCGATGCCGAGTCCGAGACACTGCGGCGCGCCTTTTACGAGGCGTGGAGCACCCGCGCCTCCGACCAGGGACCGAGCGCCGGACGCTGGGACAACACCCAGGTCATGGAGGAGATCCTCAAGCGCCGCCACGCGGCGGCCCAGCTGCTCGATTTCCCCAATTACGCGCAATACGCACTGGCCACGCGCATGGCGCACACCACCGACGAAGTGCTCGCGTTCCTGCGCGAGCTCGCCGCGGCGGCACGTGGCGCCGCGCAGGCCGAGTTCGCCGAGCTCGAGACCTTCGCCGGCCGCAGGCTGCAGGCCTGGGACGTCGGCTTCTACGCCGAGCGGCTGCAGCGCGAGCGCTTCGCGGTGTCGCAGGAGCAGCTGCGGCCCTACTTCCCGCTGCCGCGGGTTCTCAACGGCCTGTTCCAGGTCGCCGAGCGGCTGTTCGGCGTGCGCATCCAGGAAAACGGCGCGGCTCCCGTGTGGCATCCGGACGTGCGCTTCTTCGACATCATCGCAGCGGACGGTGCAGCGCTCGGCAGCTTCTACCTCGATGCCTACGCGCGTCCCAACAAGCGCTCGGGCGCGTGGATGGACGAATGCGTCGGCCGCAAGCGCCTCGCGAGCAGCGCGGCCCTGCCGGTCGCCTATCTGGTGTGCAACTTCCTGCCGCCCGGCGGCGCGCGGCCGGCGCTGCTCACGCACGACGACGTCGTCACCCTGTTCCACGAATTCGGCCATGGCCTGCACCACCTGCTGACGCGGGTCGACTACCCGAGCATCGCCGGCATCAACCGCGTCGCCTGGGATGCCGTCGAACTGCCGAGCCAGTTCCTGGAGAACTACGCCTGGAATCCGCAGGTGCTGCAGCAGATCTCCGGACATTTCGCCAGCGGCGCGCCGCTGCCGGCCGAGGCGCAGAGCCGGCTCATCGCCACGCGCAGCTTCCACGCCGGACTGTCGACGGTGCGCCAGCTCGAGTTCGCGCTGTTCGACTTCCGGATCCACGCCGAGTACAGCGAGGCGCGCGGCGGGCGCGTGCCGGAGGTGCTGCGCGAAGTGCGCGCCGAGGTCGCGGTGATACCCGTGCCGCCCTGGAACCGTTTCCCGCACAGCTTCGGGCACATCTTCGCCGGCGGCTACGCCGCCGGCTATTACAGCTACAAGTGGGCCGAAGTACTGGCCGCGGATGCTTTCGCCGCCTTCGAAGAGAACGGCGTTTTTGACCGCGGCACCGCGCAGCGCTTCGTCGACGCGATCCTCAGCCGCGGCGGCAGCCGCGATGCGCTCGAAGCGTTCGTCGAGTTCCGCGGGCGGCGACCGGACGTGCGCGCGCTGCTCAAACAGCACGGCATCGACGGCGCGGCCGGACAGGCGGCGTGAGCCGGCGGCTGTGGGCGGGACTGCTGCTCGCGGCGCTGGCCGCGGCGGCCCGGGCCGAGCCGCTCTACGTGATCGAGCAGTTGGTGGTCAACGTCAACAGCAGCGCGGATGCGAGCGGCGAGCGCATCGCGACGCTCAAGAGCGGCGATCGGGTCGAGGCCATCGAGCGCAGCGGCGAGCAGGTGCACGTGCGGCTGCCGGGCGGCAAGGACGGCTGGGTGCGTGCCAGCTATCTGTCCGCGGATGAGCCGCTGCGCGTGCGCCTCACGCAGCGCGACGCCGAGCTCGCGCAGCTGAAGGATCAGCTGAGTGGACTGCAACAGCAGCTGCACGCCGCGACGACCCGCCCGAGCACCGCCGCGGCAGCGCCGGCGCCGGCAGCCACCGCGGCGGAGGAGCCGGCCTCCCCGGCCGCAGCCATGTTCAGCAGCGCGGGCGAGGAGCGCCCGGCGCGGCTGTGGCCGTGGACCCTGGCGGCAGCGCTCCTCGGCGTGGGCCTCGGCTTT